>Ga0209071_1000344_pt1 | contig 24521 bp, 25 predicted proteins | sample CoawatmetaG10DNA_2_FD_187513 | JGI IMG/M metagenome (GOLD analysis project Ga0209071, IMG submission 187513) | Marine microbial communities from the West Antarctic Peninsula - Coastal water metaG108-DNA (SPAdes) (version 2) | ecosystem: Environmental > Aquatic > Marine > Coastal ... | reverse complement strand
CGCCGCACCCAGTATTAAGCGCCCACACTTATCGGCTGTTTGCTTGTTAAAGAACTTCGCGATCAACTTTGTTCACCGCGTCGCTGCGTTGTCTGCAGCAGAGAAACGAGATTATGCAGAGCTTTTTTGTCGCTGTCAACAACTCGTCGAAGAATTTTTATCCACCAACGCGCTGCCAACCACCACCGAATCCCCAGCCAATCGCCAACCACCCAATCGACCGCAAACCCGCTCCAATCCTGCTTCTCCACCACCCAACACCACCACCGCCACTTGCGTTTCGGCGCTGTGTTTTGCAGCGAGGGGCGAACTATAGGCGGGTTCTTGGAGGTTGGCAACACCTTTGTCGTGACGGGTTGATGACGACTTCATGAAGAATGGCCGCCAACCCAGGCCGCACCTGGGATTGCGGCCGCCGAACACCTGGCGAGCGCGCGCGGGATACCCGAGACCATTACTCAGGTATTCCCGAAGTCACCCGCTATGCCGCCCTTATTGGTGCTTGAACGCGGGCGCACGCTTCTCGATGAAGGCGCGCATGCCCTCTTTCTGATCTTCGGTGGCAAACGTGGAATGGAACAGGCGGCGCTCCAGATGGACGCCTTCGCTGAGCGAGGTCTCGTAGGCCGCGTTGATCGACTCTTTGATCATCATGACCGTGGGCAGCGAGAAGCCGGCAATGGTTTCTGCCGCCTGGATCGCTTCGTCGAGCAGCTTGTCGGCGGGGATGACGCGCGAGACCAGGCCCGCGCGCTCGGCTTCCTCGGCGCCCATCATGCGGGCCGTCAAGCAGAGGTCCATGGCCTTGGCTTTGGAGACTGCGCGCGGCAGGCGCTGCGTGCCGCCTGCGCCGGGCATGGTGCCGAGCTTGATTTCCGGCTGGCCGAACCTGGCGGTATCGGCGGCGAGGATGATGTCGCACATCATGGCCAGTTCACAGCCGCCACCGAGCGCGTAGCCGGCCACCGCGGCGATCACCGGCTTGCGGATGCGGCGAATGGTTTCCCAGTTGCGCGTGATGTATTCGTTCTTGTAGACGGTAGCGAAGTCGTAATCGGCCATGGCGCCGATATCCGCGCCGGCGGCGAACGCCTTTTCACTGCCGGTAATGACAATGGCGCCAATGTTGGCGTCGGCATCAAAGGCAAGCAGCGCGGCGCCAAGTTCATCCATCAGCGCATCGTTGAGGGCATTGAGCGCCTTCGGACGATTGAGCGTAATAAGACCGACGCGGCCGCGCGTTTCGACCAGAATGTTTTCGTAGGACATGGAAGCTCCAGTGGGAATGGATGTAATATTAGCCGACCAACCGGTCGGTTAATCAATGAACCGATGACCGAGGAGGAGACAAGATGACCAGCCCGACCATTCTGCTTGACTGGCATGAACACGTGGCCACCATCACGCTGAACCGGCCCGATCAGCTCAACAGCTTCACGGCCGGCATGCACAGGGAACTGCGCGACGCGCTGGACAAGGTGGAGCGCCAGCGCGCCCGCGCCTTGATCCTGACCGGTGCGGGCCGCGGCTTCTGCGCAGGGCAGGATCTCTCCGAACTCAATTTCACGCCCGGGCAGATGACCGACCTGGGCCAGCTCATCGACGAGCAATTCAACCCACTGGTGCGCCGTCTGCGCGCCATGCCCCTGCCCGTGATTGCCGCTGTGAATGGCGTAGCCGCCGGCGCGGGCGCCAACCTGGCACTGGCGTGCGACATCGTGATGGCGGCCGAGAACGCGTGCTTCCTGCAAGCCTTCGTGAAGATCGGCCTGCTGCCGGATTCGGGCGGGACGTGGTTCCTGCCGCAGCGCATCGGGGTGGCACGGGCGATGGGGCTGGCAATGCTGGGGGAGAAGCTCGACGCCAAGACCGCGCTCGCCTGGGGCCTGATCTGGGGCGTCTATCACGACGCAAAAATTCTGATGACTGAGGTGAACTGCATGGCCGACCACCTGGCCAAGCAGCCGACACGGGCGCTGGCCGCCATCAAGCGCGCCATGCACGCGGCGCCCACACAGTCGCTGGACGCCCAGCTTGATCTGGAGCGCGACTTGCAGCGCGAACTCGGCAATTCCCGCGACTATGCAGAGGGGGTCGACGCGTTCCTCAACAAGCGCGTGGCGCATTTCACCGGCGAATAAGGACATCAGCGTGACAGAAACGACCCTCCACGATGCGCAGGCCCTGGCTGAAGCGGCCTGCAAAAGCATGTTCGACGCTGATGCCTGCACCCGCTGGCTCGGCATGCGCGTGGAGGCGGTCGCGCCCGGCTATGCACGGCTGTCGATGGCGGTGCGGCCTGAATTCCTCAACGGGCATCGCACCTGCCATGGTGGGCTCATCTTCACGCTCGCCGACTCGGCTTTTGCGTTTGCCTGCAACAGCCACAACCACAACACGGTGGCGGCTGGTTGCAGCGTCGAATTCCTGCGCCCGGCACACGGCGGCGATGTGCTCGTCGCAGAGGCAACCGAGCAGGTTTTATCCGGTCGCCATGGTATCTACGACGTACGCGTAACAAACCAGGCCGGCGAGGTGGTCGCCATGTTTCGAGGGAAGTCCGCGCAGATTCGCGGCCCGGCCATTCCGGTCACTGGCAGCGCAGAACCCTAGTTCGACTTCGATATAAAGCCTCCCACAAAACCGCATTCACCATTAGAGGACGCCTCATAACCTGTTCACGATCCGTAGCGAGCGGCCCGAGGTTGGCCGAGCAGCGCAACCGTACATAGGTACGGTGAGCATCGCAGGGCCAACCTCGGGACGTGCAGTAGGACCGTGAGCAGGTTCGCACGACGGCGCCCCGAGGAGACCGCATGCGCCCCCGCTCGACCGACCTGCCGCTCGATCCGATCGAGACCGCCAGCCGTGACGCCATCCAGGCGCTGCAGCTTGAACGCATGAAGCGCAGCCTCGCGCATGCGTACGAGAACGTGCCCGCCTACCGGGCCAAGTTCGACGCGGCGGGCGTGCATCCGTCGGACTTGCGATCGCTTGCCGATCTGGCGAAGTTTCCGTTCACAACCAAGACCGATCTGCGCGACAACTATCCGTTCGACATGTTTGCGGTGCCGCAGGACCGGATCGCACGCATCCACGCGTCGTCGGGCACGACAGGCAAACCCACGGTGGTCGGCTACACGCTGGCGGACATCGATACCTGGGCCGGGTTGGTGGCGCGCTCGATCCGGGCGGCGGGTGCCCGGCGCGGCGACAAGGTTCACGTGAGCTATGGCTACGGCCTCTTTACCGGCGGCCTGGGCGCGCATTACGGCGTGGAGCGCGCGGGGCTGACGGCCATCCCGTTCGGCGGCGGACAGACCGAGCGGCAAGTGCAGCTCATCAACGATTTTCAGCCGCAGATCATCATGGTGACGCCCAGCTACATGCTGGCGATTGCCGACGAGTTCGAGCGCCAGGGGATGGACCCGGCGGCGTCAAGCCTGCAGATCGGCATCTTCGGCGCCGAACCATGGACACCCGAGATGCGCAGCGCCATCGAAGCGCGCATGGGGCTTTCGGCAGTCGATATCTACGGCCTGTCAGAAGTGATGGGGCCCGGCGTCGCCAGCGAATGCGCCGAAACCAAGGACGGCCCGACCATCTGGGAAGACCATTTCTATCCAGAGATCATCGATCCGGAAACCGGCGAGGTGCTGCCCGACGGCGAATTCGGCGAACTGGTCTTCACGTCGCTGACCAAGGAAGCGATGCCCGTGGTGCGCTATCGCACGCGCGATCTGACGCGTCTATTGCCGGGCACCGCCCGCCCGGGCTTCCGGCGCATGGAAAAAATCACCGGGCGCTGCGACGACATGATGATCGTGCGCGGTGTGAACGTGTTCCCATCGCAGATCGAGGAATTGATCCTGAAGCACGCAGCGCTGTCGCCGCACTATCAATGCGTGCTGGGCAAGGAAGGACCGCTGGACACGCTGACGGTGCGGATCGAGGCGGCGCTGGGCGTGCCGGCTGAAGCGGCCCAGTCGGCGAGCAGCCAACTGGCGCACGACATCAAGTCGTTGATTGGCGTGACCGCCGCGATCGAGACGCTCGCCAGCGGTGGAATCGAGCGGTCAGTCGGCAAGGCGCGCCGCGTGGTGGACTTGCGACGCGGTTAGTCCGTGTCCGTCCTAGCGGGTGGCGACGCCGACGCTGCCGCCCTTCGGAACGAGCACCCACAGGCGCCCCGCCTGCTTCATGCGCCCGGCCAAGTCACCGGCGGCATCGCCATGGCCAAAGTAATAGTCGGCTCGCACGGCACCGCGAATGGCCGAACCCACGTCCTGCGCAAACACGAGCTTCTGGATCGGATCGGTCGACAGCGGCTTGGTCGTCGACAGGAATACCGGCGAGCCCAGCGGAATGTAGGTCGGATCAACGGCGATCGAGCGTTCGTCCGTGAGCGGCACGCCCAGCTTGCCGATCGGGCCGCCCGTGTTGCCGGGCGTCTCGGCAAAGAATACGTAGCGCGGATTGATGTTGAGCATCTCTTCCACACGACTTGGATTGGCGCGCGCCCAGGCCTTGATGCCCTGCATGGTCGCCTGTACGGGTGTGATCTCACCCATGTCGAGCAGCCAGCGCGCAAATGAGCGGAACGGCTGGTTGTTCGTACCACCCACGCCCAGGCGCATGATGCCGCCCTCTTCCAACTGGACCTGGCCCGAACCCTGAATCTGCAGGAACGCCGCTTCGACCGGATCGTCCACCCAGACAATTTCTTGCCCCTGAAGCGCCGGACTGCGGATCAATTGCGCGCGCGCCGGCAGCGTCTTGCCGCGCCATGCAGCGGGCATGCGGTACAGCGGCGTCTGATAGACCCCGTGGCGGGTGCGCGAGCCGCGCAGCAGCGGTTCGTAGTAACCGGTGATGAGGCCGCTGTCGGTGCCGTCCTCTTTCACCACGCGATACGGCGTGAAGTTGTCTTCAAAGAAGACTCGCATGGCGATCGGGTCGCCGGCATCGACCATCAGGCCAGCGGCGCACACGCGCGACCAATCGGCGCGGCGCTTCATCGCCTGGCAGTTGGATTGGAGCGCGGGCCAGGCAGAGGCGAGGTCATCGGCGGTCCACCCGGACACATCGGCCCAGGTGGCGGGGGCCAGATGCCCGCCGAGCGTGCCGGTGGGCGCTTGCGGCGTTTCGACGCGCGGCGGAGGCCCGCTCGTGCAGGCTGCCAGCATTGCGGCGACCAGGGCTGCGGCAAAGGAACCAAACCGGGCAGCCCATCGGCGGCGCAGAGCGTTGCGGGCTGGTGTCAATGCGTCCAAGGTTGCTGCTGTCATGCGTGTTTCATCCTGTCCGGTGCGGCCGCGAGCTTGGCTACAATGCCTCGCACCCGAGCTTCCCGCCGTCGACCATGAGCCAATTCTTTGAAAACCATCCGATGATGCTGTTCGGCCTGGAGGCCGGCGTGGCGCTGTTCCTGCTGATCTTCATCGTGATCTGGACCATGTCGGGCGCCAAGAAGCATCCGCGCCCGCTGCGTGCGCCTCCCGACCACCCGTCGCGCCACAGCGACGCAGCCAAGCCTTCGCAATCGACCGAAGCGGCGCCAAAAGATTCTCAAGCCGCCAATTCCGACGCGCCCTGATTCCCGATCAGTGCAGCATGCGCGGCATCACCAGCGCAAATTCGGGGATGGGGGCCTCGAAACGGTGGCCGTCTTCCGCCACGCAGAAGTATTCGCCGCGCATCGTGCCCACGGGCGTCTTGATGGTCGCCCAGCTCGTGTATTCGAACGACTCGCCCGGTGGCAGCAGCGGCTGATGGCCGACCACGCCCAGGCCGTTCACTTCCTGCACCTGCTCTTCGGCGTCGGTGATCACCCAGTGGCGGGAAATGAGCTGGCTCGGCACGTCGCCGGTGTTGCGGATGGTGATGGTGTAGGCGAAGGCGTAGTTGCCCTGCTCGGGCTCGGATTGCTCCGGCAGATAGCGCGTCCGGACCTGGACGGTGAGTTCGTAGCTGGGCATGTCGATCCACAATCAGAATTGGCGCCCATTGTGCGGCATGGCCGTGGCAGCGGCAAGGCGCGGGCAGACGGCCGATCCGGCTAAAATAGCGCCCTTCTTTGCGCATTCGCGTGAAAGTTCGCGCGCCTTATCCGTCTCCCATCATGTCCGCAGCCATCGATCCGTCCGGTTTCCGCATCGCCCCGTCCATCCTGTCCGCCGACTTTGCCCGCTTGGGCGAAGAAGTGCGCCGCGTGCTCGAATCGGGCGCCGACTGGATTCACTTCGATGTGATGGACAACCACTATGTGCCGAACCTGACTGTCGGGCCGCTGGTCTGCGAGGCGATCCGCCCACACGCGCAAAAGGACGGCAAGCCGGTGCCCATCGACGTGCACCTGATGGTCAGCCCGGTTGATCGCATCATTCCGGACTTTGCCAAGGCCGGCGCCGACCTGATCACGTTCCACCCGGAAGCTTCCGAGCACATCGACCGCTCGCTCGCGCTGATCCGCGACAACGGCTGCAAGGCCGGCCTCGTCTTCAACCCGGCCACGCCGCTGCACTATCTTGACCACGTGATGGATCGCCTGGACATGGTGCTGATCATGTCGGTCAACCCGGGCTTTGGCGGCCAGTCGTTCATCCCGGAGGCGCTGAACAAGCTGCGCGCCGTTCGCCAGAAGCTTGACGCATACCAGGACAAGACCGGCCGAAAGATCCTGCTTGAGATTGACGGCGGCGTGAAGGCCGACAACATCGCCGAGATTGCCAAGGCCGGCGCCGACACGTTCGTCGCGGGTTCGGCCGTGTTCAGCAAGCCGGATGCGGATGGCGGCTACCGGGGCACCGTGGGCGCGCTGCGCCAAGCGCTGGCCCCCCTGGCATGACGACGGGCGTGCTACCCGCCGGCCCCGTTCGCGCCGTCATCATCGACCTCGACGGGACGATGGTCGACACGGCGGGCGACTTCCACGCCGCCATCAATGCGATGCTGGGGGCGCTTGGCGCCACCCCGGACATGCCGTCCGAGGAAGTGGTCGGCTACGTCGGCAAGGGCTCGGAAAATCTGGTGCGGCGCGTGCTTGATGCGCGCTTACCGCCCGCCCAGGCCAACAGCCGCTTTGCGGAGGGGCTGGAGGCATACCAGCGCGCCTACATCGCCATCAACGGACAGCACGTGAACGTCTATGACGGCGTGCGCGAAGGGCTGGCGGCACTGCGCGACATGGGCATCGCCCTCGCGTGCGTGACGAACAAGCCACACGATTTCACGCAGCCGCTTCTGGCGCAACTCGGCCTGAACACGTATTTCGACCTCGTCTACCCAGGCGACGCCTTCCAATATCGCAAGCCCGATCCGTACCCCATGCTGCGGGTGGCCGAGGCATTTGGCGTGGCCCCGGCTGAAATCGTGGCCATTGGCGACTCCGAAAACGACGCCCGCGCGGCCCGTGCCGCCGGCATGCGCGTGCTGGCGGTGCCGTATGGCTACAACCACGGCCAGCCTATACAGGGCGCGGGAGCCGATGCTATAGTCGACACACTTTTTGCGGCAGCCGAGTTGATCCGGCCCTATGCAGAGCCACACAACGCCGTCTCTGCCGCTTCCAACTGACGATCCATGTTCCTGAATCGCAAACGCGTCGACGCTGGTGGTGACCGGGGGGCCTGGCCCTGGCGGCCCTGGCACGCCCTCGTCCGGGCGTAAGCGTTTGCACGGCTGCTGATCGTTCTTCCTCGGTTTCGGCATTCCGGCGCGTCACGAGCGCGCCGCCCAAACCACCCCCCGCGTCTCCCGCCCCAAACGCTGACCGCCCGCCGGTCTTCCGCTGGCCCGCTATCGGCTGCGGGCGACCCTTGCGGGATCGCACAGTCGCTTTTACGACGTTCGCGCGTTCCCATCCCTGATGTTCTGCTAACGTTCCGACGGCATCATTGACGCTCTTGCGTTTGCCGTGGAGCGAACGCATGCCGGCGGGCGCGCACCTGCCCGCTCGGCAAATCGACCCGACCGCTCATGACCGAACTCGAATTCAAATCGCTGGCCGACCAGGGCTACAACCGCATTCCGCTGATTGCCGAGGCATTGGCCGACCTGGAGACGCCGCTGTCGCTGTATCTGAAGCTGGCGCAATCGCACGATCGCGGCACGCATACGTTCCTGCTGGAATCGGTGGTGGGCGGCGAGCGCTTTGGGCGTTACTCCTTCATCGGCCTGCATGCGCACACGCTGCTGCGCGTGAAGGGCAATCGCACGGAAGTGGTGACCGACGGCAAAGTCGTGGAAACGAACGAAGGCAATCCGCTGGACTTCATTGCGGCGTTCGAGCGCCGCCAGAAAGTCGCTCTGCGCCCGGGCCTGCCCCGCTTCTGCGGCGGCCTCGCCGGTTATTTTGGCTACGACGCCGTGCGCTTCATCGAGCCGCGTCTGGCTGAAACCGCCCCGCCCGATGATCTGCAACTGCCCGACATCCAGCTCATGCTCTGCGAAGAGTTGGCCGTCATCGATAACCTGTCAGGCAAGCTTTACCTGATCGTCTACGCCGATCCGTCCAAGCCCGAGGCGTATTCGCACGCCAAGCAGCGCCTGCGCGCCCTGCGCACCAAGCTGCACCAGCCGGTGGATGTGCCGGTGACTTCGCCGTCGGTGCGCACCAACACCATCCGCGAGTTTGACAAGACGGACTACATCACCGCCGTACTCAAGGCCAAGGAATACATCGCCGCCGGCGACATGATGCAGGTGCAGATCGGCCAGCGCCTGGTCAAGCCGTTCCGCGACGCGCCGCTGTCGCTGTACCGCGCGCTGCGCTCGCTGAACCCGTCGCCGTACATGTACTTCTACAACTTCGGCGACATGCAGATCGTCGGGGCATCGCCGGAAATCCTGGTGCGTCAGGAAGAGCGTCGTGTGCCGGCTGCTGAAAACAATGGCAACGGCACCGACGAATCCGCCCGCATCGTCACGATCCGCCCGCTGGCCGGCACGCGCCCGCGCGGCAGCACCCCGGAACGCGATGCCGAACTGGCCACCGAACTGCTCAACGACCCGAAGGAAATCGCCGAGCACGTCATGCTGATCGATCTGGCGCGCAACGACATCGGCCGCATTGCCGAAATCGGCTCCGTCAAGGTGACAGACCAGATGGTCATCGAGAAGTACTCGCACGTGCAGCACATCGTCAGCTCGGTCGAGGGGCGCCTGAAACCCGGCATGACCAACATGGACGTGCTGCGCGCGACCTTCCCGGCGGGCACGCTCTCGGGTGCGCCCAAGGTGCGCGCGATGGAGATCATCGACGAGCTGGAGCCGGTCAAGCGTGGCATCTACGGCGGCGCGGTGGGCTACCTTTCGTTCTCGGGCGAGATGGACCTGGCGATCGCCATCCGCACCGGCATCATCAAGGACGGCAATCTCTATGTGCAAGCCGCCGCCGGCGTGGTGGCCGACTCGGACCCGGATGCCGAATGGAGAGAAACCGAACACAAGGCGCGCGCCGTGCTGCGTGCGGCCGAGCAAGTGCAAGACGGCCTCGACGCCGATTTCTGAGGTCAAGGAGACCACCATGCTGCTGATGCTCGATAACTACGACTCCTTTACCTACAACATCGTCCAGTACTTCGGCGAACTCGGCCAGGACGTGCACACGGTGCGCAACGACGAGATCACGATCGAAGAGATCGAAAAGCTGAATCCGGAGCGCATCTGCCTGTCGCCCGGCCCGTGCACGCCGACGGAAGCCGGCATTCTCGTTCCGGCGCTCAAGCACTTTGCGGGACGCATGCCCATCCTGGGCGTGTGCCTCGGGCACCAGGCCATTGCCGATGCATTTGGCGGGCGGGTGATCCGCGCGCAGAAGGTGATGCATGGCAAGGTCAGCACGATCGAGAACACCGGCGTGGGCGTGTTCGCCAATCTGCCGCGGCATTTCAAGGTAACGCGCTATCACTCGCTCGCGATCGAGCGCGAGACACTGCCCGACTGCCTGGAAATTACCGCCTGGACCGAAGACGGCGAAATCATGGGCGTGCGCCACAAGACGCTGCCGGTGGAAGGTGTGCAGTTCCACCCGGAATCGATCCTGTCGGAACACGGCCACGCGCTGCTCGGGAACTTCCTGAAGGAACGCGTCTAATGCGCGGCGCGTGCGCGATTGCCATGCCGCTGGCGCTGGCGCTGATGGCAAGCCTGCCAGCGATGGCCGGCACGCTCGAAGCCTGCCGCGCCGCCCAGCCCGAGGTCGGCAACGTCGCCCAATGCGTGCAGACCGCACGCAAGGCGGCGCAAGCGGAACTGGCATCTGCCGAATCGACACGCCGCACTGCGTTACGCGCCCGCATCGCTGCCAACAAAAGCATGGACCGCGGCGCCGCCATGGCATTCGACCGCACCGTGCGCGCACACCAACTCTATCGACAGGCCGAATGCGACCTGTCCCGCCGCCTGGCCCGCAATACGCCTGATGCCGACCTGGCTGAAGCCGCGTGCGAGGCCGATCTGTCGCGCGAGCGCATCGGCGCCTTGCGCGACGCCGCACAGCCGGCCACCCCGGCTGCGGCCCCGGCAGCGCCCAACTGAATACGAAACGACCATGACCATTACACCGCAAGAAGCGCTGACGCGCTGCATCGAGCACCGCGAAATCTTCCACGACGAGATGCTGCACTTGATGCGGCTCATCATGCGCGGCGAGATGTCGCCCGTGATGGCAGCCGCCCTCACCATGGGGCTGCGCGTCAAGAAAGAGACCATCGGCGAGATCGCGGCCGCTGCCACCGTCATGCGCGAATTCGCCACCAAGGTCGACGTGCCCGCTGAGGTGTCCGACCACTTTGTCGACATCGTCGGCACGGGCGGCGACGGCGCCAACACCTTCAACATCTCCACCGCCTCGATGTTCGTGGCAGCAGCCGCCGGCGCACGCATCGCCAAACATGGTGGACGCGGCGTCAGCTCCAAGTCGGGCAGTGCCGATGTGCTCGAAGCGCTGGGCGTGAACATCATGCTCACGCCCGAGCAGGTGGCCGAATCGATCGAAACGGTCGGCATCGGCTTCATGTTCGCGCCCAACCACCACCCGGCCATGAAGAACGTCGCCCCGATCCGCAAGGAGCTGGGCGTGCGCACGATCTTCAACATCCTGGGGCCGCTGACCAACCCGGCCGGCGCGCCGAATATCCTGATGGGCGTGTTCCATCCGGACCTGGTCGGCATTCAGGTGCGCGTGATGCAGCGGCTGGGCGCGAAGCACGCCGTGGTCGTCTACGGCAAGGACGGCATGGACGAGGTGTCACTCGGCGCCGCCACGCTGGTCGGGGAACTGAAGGACGGCGTGGTGACCGAATACGAAATCCATCCGGAAGACTTTGGGCTGCAGATGGTCTCCAACCGCAGCCTGAAGGTGGCCGACGCCGACGAATCCAAAACCATGCTGATCGAAGCGCTGGAAAACAAGCCGGGCACGCCGCGCGAGATCGTCTCGCTCAACGCCGGTGCGGCCCTGTACGCGGCCAACATCGCCGGCTCGATCGGCGACGGCATGAAGCTGGCCCGCGAAGCCATCGCCTCGGGCGCCGCGCGCGCCAAGCTCGACGAACTCGTGCGCGTCACCAACCAGTTCAAAGCCTGATATGTCCGACATCCTGCAGAAAATCCTGGCCGTGAAGGCCGAAGAAGTGGCCGCCGCGCGCAAGCACCGCGACCTGCCCAGCGTGCGCGCCGAAGCCGAAGCCAACCGCACCGACAGCACGCTCGGCGCCCGCGGCTTTGCCAAGGCAATGCGCGACAAGATCGCCGCCGGCAACGCGGCGATCATCGCCGAAGTGAAAAAGGCGTCGCCGTCCAAAGGCGTGCTGCGCCCGAACTTCAAGCCCGCCGACATCGCCCGCAGCTATGCCGAGTACGGCGCCGCGTGCCTCTCCGTCCTGACCGACGAGCAGTTCTTTCAAGGCCACGCCGATTACCTGCGCGAAGCCCGCGCCGCCTGCACGCTGCCGGTGCTGCGCAAGGATTTCATGGTCGACTTGTACCAGGTGTACGAAGCGCGCTCATGGGGCGCGGACTGCATCCTGCTGATCGTGGCCGCGCTGGATCAGGGCCTGATGGAAGAACTCGAAGCGTGCGCGCTGGAACTCGGCATGGACGTGCTGGTAGAAGTGCACGACGGCCACGAACTGGACCGCGCGCTGCGTCTGCAAACGCCGCTGGTGGGCGTGAACAACCGCAACCTCCGCACGTTCGAGACGTCGCTCGACAACACTCTCGGCCTGCTCAAGCACATGCCGGACGATCGCATCGTCGTCACGGAATCCGGCATCCTCACGCCGGACGACGTGCGCAAGATGCGCGCCGCCGCCGTCAACGCGTTCCTCGTCGGCGAAGCCTTCATGCGTGCAGACGACCCGGGCGCCGAACTGGCCCGCCTGTTCGCCTGAGCGCCACACCATGGCCCGCGAGATTGAACTGAAGCTGGCCGTTTCGGCCGGCACGCACGACGCACTGGTCAGCTGGCTGGACGCCAATGCGCGGGCGGCCGGCTCGGTGGAATTGGCGAACGTCTACTACGACACACCCGACCAGGCGCTGGCGCGCAGCCGTGCCGCATTGCGCGTGCGCCGTCAGGGCAGCCAATGGCTGCAAACGCTGAAGACCGCAGCCGTGAGTACGTCCGGTCTGAGCGCCCGCCACGAATGGGAGGTGCCGCTGCAGAACGACGCACTGTCCGTCGATGCCTTCGTCGCCAACAACGCCAGTGAAGCAGCCGACTATGTTCGGCCCCACGCGGCGGCGCTCGTCCCGCTGTTCCGCACGGACTTCACGCGCCGCCTGTGGCACGCGAAATCCGAGGGCGGCGAGATCGAGATTGCACTGGACGCCGGCGCCATCCTCATCCCCGGCACCCAGGCGCGCGAGCCGATCGACGAGCTGGAACTGGAGTGGAAGCCCGCCGCCGGCAGCACGCTCAGCGAAGACACGATTGCCGAGCGTCTGCACGCCTGGACGAAAAAGCTGCGCGCCGCCGTGGCCGGTCTCACGCCGCTCGACATCAGCAAGGCGCAACGCGGCTACCGGCTGCACGAGAAAACCACCGGGGGCCAGCCGTGACGCAACGCGCCAATCCGGCGCAAGCCGCCCTCTTCGACGAACCGGCAGCAGACACCACCGCCGTAGGTTTCACCCCGCTGGCCCAGCAGTTCGACGCCCTGCCCGCTGATTGGAAGGCAATCCTCACGCCGTGTATCGCGCAGACCAACTGGCCGGAGCTATGCGCCTTTGTCGATGGCGAGCGCGCAGCCGGCAAGCCGATCTTTCCGACGGACGTTTTCCGTGCCCTGCACCTGACGTCAGTGGACGATGTGCGCGTCGTCATCCTCGGCCAGGATCCGTACCACGGCACGGGCACCGTCGATGGCCGCGAGATTCCGCAGGCGCACGGCTTGGCGTTCTCGGTGCCGGCCGGTGTGCGCGTGCCGCCCAGCCTGCGCAATATCTACAAGGAAATCGAAGCGGAATTCGGCTGCAAGCTGCCTGGCGCCTCCGGCAACCTGGAGGGCTGGGCACAGCAAGGTGTCCTGCTGCTCAACACGGTGCTCACCGTCGAACAAGGCCAGGCCGCCAGCCACGCCAAGCGCGGCTGGGAACGCATTACCGATTGCCTGCTGGAGCAACTGGCGCGTGTCGGCCACAAGCGCGTGTTCATGCTGTGGGGCAGCCACGCGCAAGCCAAGCGGGCGCTGCTGTCGGACGGGCATCTCGTGCTGGAGGCGCCGCACCCCTCGCCGCTGTCGGCGCATCGCGGGTTCCTGGGATGCGGGCATTTCAAGACGGCCAATGATTGGCTGGCGGCGCAGCGCCAACCGACCATCGATTGGCTGAAACCGCAGGCCGCTTGAACGGCGCGGGCCAGGCGGCCCGATCGACGAGCCCCAAAGCGTCGGCCTTGACCGTCTGAGAGACGAGTTCGGTGCTCCAGGACTCAACGTTGAATCATTGAGGCCAGGCTTCGACTCTCCGAGACTCGACTTCGACTCTCCGAGACTCGGCTTCGACTCTCCGAGGCTCGGCTTCGACTCTCCGAGGCTCGACTTCGGCCCTCCGAGGCTCGGCTTCGACCCTCCGAGACTCGACTTCGACCCTCAGAGGCTGACCTTTGACGCTCGGATACTGGGAGTCGACGGTCTGACGCTGGACGTCGGCTCCTTGAGCCCCGTCGTCGAGGGTCCAAGGCTCAGCGCTGCGGAGGAAGATCGCCGCCCCTGCGAAGCCTTTCAGCCGCCGGCCGCGTCTAATCTTTCGAAATACGCAGCGCGCGTCCGAGCGCACCACAGCGCAATGCAATCTTGGACGTATCAGCCCGCAGCGCTTGCAGGCGCCGCTCTAGCAGGTGCATCGCCGACAGCGATTCGGATTCGGCGGCCGCATCGACCATGCGCGAGCGTGCCGACTGATCGGCGAAGTCGGCCGCGCCCAGCTCCTGTGTGTCGCGTGGGCGTACGCCCCAGCCGCCTTCGTGCACGGCCTGGTCAAAGCGCTCCTTGGCGCGGGTCAGGCTTTCCAGCGCGGCCTCGGCCGTTTGCTCGACCAGCGCCCGCGTATCCGCCTCGTCCAGTTCCTGCGCCCATTGCCGCACGAGAATGCGCACCGCCGCGACGTGCGCCGCCACGAGGTAGTTCTGCACGATGAAGCGGTTCAGGTTGTCGACGGCGCGGTGCCGGCTCTTGGGCTCGTCCAGCATGCGCGCGAACGCCGCGATGAGCCCTGTGAGCGATTCCATGAACTGCTTGCGCTGCACGCGGTAAGCGAAGTCGTCCTTGAGTGTGCCGAGCAGCAGGTCCCGCGCGGCCTCGATAAAGCGGCGGTTGGTGCGCAGCACATCGTCCACCAGCTTGGGAAGATTGCGGTATTCCCAACTCGGCAAGACGTAGCTGAACGCGGTGGCGATGGCCGCGCCGATCAGCGTGTCGACGAGGCGTTCACCAATCGCGCCCTTGCTGCCAGGCAGCAGCAAGTTGATTTGGATGAGCACCTGCACGCACGCCGCAATGGCCGTGTAACGGTAGCGCACGGTAACGAACGCGGCGCTGGCGGCAGTGGACAGGTACAGCACGCCCATCAGGATCCACGTCGAATGCGTATACCGCAGGATCACGGCGGCAATGACGCAGCCGATCAGCGTACCCAGCACCCGGTCGAGGTTGCGCTGGCGCGTCATGCTGAACGTCGGTTTGAGGATCACGACGATGGTCAGCAAAACCCAGTAACCGTGCGAGCTATATGGGAGGTGATCAGCAATCCACAGCCCCGCCGCCACGGCCATCGAAATACGCAGTGCAAAGCGCAGCACCGGTGAACGCCACGTCAGCTCTTCGAGCACCAGCCGCAGCTCGTACTTCTGGCGTGTGAGAAACGGCGTCATGTCGGGGCGCAGCAGCACCTGCGACAGCTCGACCGGCGTAGCGGTGGCCGCGTGCAGCTGTGCCATGAGGCGGATCGCGCCCCGCACCGTCGCCACCGATTCTTCGAGCGCGGCAATCGCCTCGATCGGCACGCCGTGATGGTTGTGCTGCAGCTCGTGCAGCGCGCCTTCAATGGCGGCCACCTCCTGGTCGTACGACACCGGCGTGGGTGACGGCCGGTCGCGGCCGACGGCATAGGCGACGCCTTCGATGTCCATGCGCAAGCGTTCGATCACGTCGCGCAGCAGGCGCATCACCTCGGCGTCGGCCAGCCACTGGCGCAGCAGCGGGTAGTCGGTGTTGGACGACAGCAGATACTCGTAGATATCGAGCATCCGCATGTGAATCTGCACGAGGCGGCCGTCGCTGGTGGTGCGGTTGTCGCGAAAAACGAAATCGCGCGCCACCTGCTGCTTGTCCGCCACCGAAATCTGCTGGCGTACGAGCGCATTGAACTGCTCGTCGAAATCCTTGGATGCGTCGTAGAAGCCGGCTTTGCACTCCACGTACACGGCCAGTTCGTACAGGCATTCGGCCAGCACCTGCTCCTTGATGCGGCGGCGCTGGCCCCACGCTACCGCCATCGCAAAGGCCATGTAGCCGATGGCGCCGAGGAAGAACTGCAGCGTGTGCTCCACGGCTTCGCGGAAGGCGAATTCCTCTGTAAACGTAAGCGTCATGACGAACAGCGCCGCGAACTGCAGCGGCATCGTCTTGTTGCCGTACGCCACCATGAGCCCCGCGAGGAAGCTCACCACTACGATCACCGCCGGCAGGATCGCGTACGGCGTCGCCACCGCCACGAGAAAGGTGACGGCGGTCGTCAGCAGCACGCACGCCATCATCTCGTTGAACTTGTGCCGCAGCGGGCTGGGCAAGTCCATGAGGCTCGTGCAGAGCGCGCCGATGGACACCACCATCGCGCCCTGCAGGTCCATCACCAGCAGTGCGAGCAGCGTCAGGCCGATCACGCCGGTGGCAGTACGGATGCCGCGCGAGACGTAATGGCTGTAGAGGAACGTGCGTGGATCGTGGACGTAGTCCATCGGGCGACGCGTCAGGCTGACTTACCGCGTGCCGCGCGCGTGCTGCGCGCCGCTGCCCGTTTGCCGAGCCATGCCGAGCGCAGCGGCGACGGCTCGGACGCGAGCGCCAGCGTGAACTGCGGCGTGGCGTCGGCAGCGAGCGTTACGTCAAGCTGCATCAATTCGTCGCGACGGAACACATGCACGGGAACGGTGTCGCCGGCGCGGTGGCGCGCGAGCATCTTGTCGAGCTGGCCGGTCGGCACACGCAGGCCGTCTACCGCGACGACCAGGTCGCCTGCAGACAGACCGCCTTGCTGCGCGGGGCTGTCGTCGAAGACCTGCTGCAGCTTGACGTAGCCGTTCTCGGCGCCGATCTTGACGCCCAGGGCAAGCGCGGGGTCTGCCGCCTTGCGCGTGGCGCTGACGCCCATCGCCTTGAACAGCGCCGGCAGCGGCGGGTCGTCGCGCCCCTCGGTCAACTGGCGGACCAGCGTGCGCAGGCGCACACCGGTGGTCTCTTCCATCAGGGTGATGAGCCCGGCTTCGGTCACGCCGCGCTGCGCGTGGCCCGCGGCGTAGAAATCACGGCCGTACGTCACCCACAGGGCGCGCATCACGTCGTCGAGCGAGCGTTCGCCGTGGGTCTGCGTGCGGATCGTGAGGTCGAGCGCCAGCGCCACGAGCGAGCCCTTGGTGTAGTAGCTGACGATGGCGTTGGGGGCGTTTTCGTCCTGGCGGTAGTACTTCGTCCAGGCGTCGAAGGAGCTTTCGGCCACGCTCTGTTTCAGGCGGCCGCTGCCGCGCAGCACGCCGTTCCACGTCTTGCCGAGCATCTCCAGATACTGCGCTTCGGAAATCAGCCCCGAGCGCACCAGCATCAGATCGTCGTAGTAGCTCGTGAAGCCTTCAAACAGCCACAGCAGCGGCGTGTGGACCTCGCGATCGAGCGCGTACGGCACAAAGGTGGCCGGCTTGATGCGCTTGACGTTCCAGGTATGGAAATACTCGTGGCTGACGAGGCCCAGGAAGGTGCGATAGCCCTCGGTGGTCTCATCGCGGCCGGTCACGGGCAGATCGGCGCGCGCACACATCAATGCGGTGCTGGCGCGGTGTTCCAGGCCGCCATAGCCGTCGGTGGTCACCATCGTCATGAAGACGTAGCGCCGGTTGCTGTCGAGGAACGGCGCCGTGGCGGTCTGCGGCTCGAACAGGCGGATCTGCGCTTCGCAGATGCGCTTGAAATCGCGGGCGATGCGTTCCAGATCAAGATTCGGCACGCGGCCCGTAAAGACGGCGTCGTGCTGTGCACCGCAGGCCTCGAACGACACCAGCTCGAACGTGCCCATCTCCACCGGGTGGTCGATCAGCTCATCGTAATTTGCCGCTTCGTACCAGCCAAAGCCGTAGCGCTTGGCGCCGGCCTTGCCCGCGATGCGCCCAGTGGCCTCGCGCAGCGCGGTGGCCACGCGCCAGCCGCGGTAGGCATCTCCGGCGGGCGGCTGGATGTCGACCAGGCAACGCTGGTCATCCGCGCCTTCCACACGCAGGAACACCGACGTGCCGTTGAAGAAGCCGTGCGTGGTATCCAGATGCGCGGCGCGCACCGACAAGTCCCACGCATAGACGTCGTAGGAAATCGTCAGCGGCCCGGTACACGGTGCGGCCCACCACGTGTGCTTGTCGACCTTGGTCAGGCGCACCGGCCTGTGGGCGGACGACGCCTCGATCCGCACGATGTTGCGCGCGAACTCGCGGATCATGTAGCTGCCCGGAATCCACGCCGGCAGCGAAAATCGCTGGCCTTGGCTGTCAGGCGCGTCAACCGTGACGGTGACGGTGAAAACGTGCGCCTCGGGCGCGGCGGGGGCGATGGTGTAGCGGATCGGCTTCATGGCGGACATTGTAGCGTTGCCGTCCCATGCTGCCGAAGGCAAATCGTCCGCAAACCGGCTTGCCAGCCTATCGGTTGACGTCGACCACGACCCGCCCGCGCATCTTGCCCGCCACGATGTCGTGTGCAGCGTCGATGGCCTCGGAAAGCGTCACTTCGCGCGTGATGGCGGCCAGGCGATCCGGCAGCAGATCGGCGGCGAGGCGCTGCCATGCGGTCTGGCGCAGCGCACGCGGCGCCATCACGCTGTCGATCCCGCACAGGGTCACGCCACGCAGGATGAACGGCGCGACGGTGGCCGGAAAATCCATGCCCTGCGCCAGCCCGCAAGCCGTGACCACGCCGCCATAGCGCACCTGTGCGCACGCGTTGACCAGCGTGTGCGAGCCCACCGAATCGACCACCGCCGCCCAGCGCTCTTTCTGCAACGGCTTGCCGGGGGCGGAAAGCTCGGCGCGGTCAATGACATCCGTCGCGCCCAGCGCCTGCAGGAAATCGGCCTCATTGGTCTTCCCGGTCGACGCCACCACGCGATAGCCCAGCTTGCCGAGCAGCGCAATGGCGATCGAGCCCACGCCGCCCGACGCGCCGGTCACCAGCACCTCGCCGTCGCCCGGTTTCACGCCGGCACGCTCCAACGCCAGCACCGAAAGCATCGCCGTGTAACCCGCCGTGCCGATCGCCATGGCCTGCCGCGCATCGAGCCCCGCCGGCAATGCCACCAGCCAATCGCCGGAAAGCCGCGCCTGCTGGGCGAGGCACCCCCAATGCGTCTCGCCGACGCCCCAGCCGTTGAGCACGACCGCATCGCCGGTCCGCCAATCCGCGTGCGTGGATTCGAGCACGACGCCCGCGCCGTCGATACCGGCCACCATCGGCCACTTGCGCACGACAGGGCCTTTGCCGGTGATGGCCAGGCCGTCCTTGTAATTGATGGTCGACCAGTCCACGCGGATCAGCACGTCACCGGCGGTGACGTCGTTGGCAAGCGCTTCGGGTGTGGACAACGCCGCGTCATCGAGGTCGACGATGTGGGCCAGCGGGCCGCCATCCTGCTTTTCAAGCATCAGCGCGCGAAACGACATACCAAGTCTCCAAAGGTGAGTTCAATGCAAGCGCCCAAAGAAAAAGCGCCGGATCGACCGGCGCTTCCTGCGTGCGAATTACGACTTCTTGAGCGCGGCGAACTTGCGCTCCAGCGTGGCCGCATCGATCAGGCCCGGCGCCCGCGAGCCATCCGGGAAGATGATGGCCGGCGTGCCGGTCACGTTCAGTTGCTGGCCGAGCTTCAGGTTGGCCTCGAGCGGTGTATCGCAGGTGCCGGCGCCGCCCGGGGCGGTCTTGGCGGTCATCCAGTCGCGCCAAGCCTTGGCGCGGTCGGCCGAGCACCAGATCTGCTTGGCCTTGGTGTTTGAGTCCTCCGACAGGATCGGGAACAGGAAGGTGTAGACCGTGACGTTGTCGACCTGCGTCAGCATCTGTTCCAGCTTGTGGCAGTACGGGCAGTTCGGATCGGAGAATACGGCGATCTTGCGTGCGCCGTTGCCCTTGACCCACTTCACGGCGCGGTCCAGCGGCAAGTCGGACCACTTCACGCGGTTCAACTCGGCCAGGCGCTCCTGCGTGAGGTTGGTGGCGGTCTGTGTGTCGAGCAGGTCGCCGTTGAGCACGTAGCGGCCGGTGGCATCGCTGTAGACGACCTGGCTGCCGAGGTTGATCTCGTACAGGCCCGCGAGCGGCGACTTGGCGACGCTCTTGATCTCCACGTTCGGGCCCAGGGCCTTCTGTACGGTGGCCTTGACCTTGTCCAAGGCGGGCTCGGCGGCACCGGCGCTCAAGACATAGCCCGCGCCAATGGCCGCAACAGCCACCGCAGAGGCGATGGCCGCCACCCGAATACGAAACGACATAACGACTCCTGGAACCCCGAAAAACCACAAATCCGCTGAGATTGCCTCAGCCGAGTGCGTGCTTGATCAACAAGCGTTTGATAAATGGCGTCATGCCCACCATGCGCATCCCCGCGTTGCGTACCGTGCGGGGCAGCGCCCCCGGCAGGGCGAACAGTTTATGCAGACCGTCGGTGGCGGCCGTGAGCGAAAGCAGGTCTTCGCGGCGGGCACGTTCGTAACGGCGCAGCAACCTCAGATCGCCATGATCGCGCATGGTTTCACGTTCCGCCATTACCCGGCCGATTTCGGACACATCCCGAAGCCCGAGGTTCATGCCCTGCCCGGCGAGCGGATGGATCACATGGGCCGCATCGCCCACCAGCGCCACGCGCGGGGCGACGGCCCGGCTGGCGTGCTGCAGCACGAGCGGGAAACCCTGCGCAGGCGTGATGTTCGACAAGCGCCCGAAGCGTGCGGCGACGGCGCCACCCGCCGCGGCTTCCACGGCACGGCACAGCGCCTCGGGCGACAGCGCGAGCAATTCGCGGGCGTGCTCTTCGCTGGCAGACCACACCATCGACACACGCCGATCGGGCAACGGCAGCATCGCGAGGATCTCGCCGCGTACGGGGGGGCCGTCACCCGGCGCTGCCGCCTGCTCGGCGGATGCACCGAGGAACCATTGCCACGCGGTGTCCTGATGCCAGTGCTCGGCCTGGAAGTTGGCCACCACACCAAGCTGCCCATACGGTTTCGCTTCAGCCTGGATGCCGGCCTGCTCGCGCACCCACGAATGCTTGCCGTCGGCGCCGATCACGCATTCCGCGCGGATCGTCTGGCCGTCGGCCAGCGTGAGCTTTACGGCGTCGGCTTCCATTTCGAAACCGGTGGCGGCATGCGCGAACGTCTGCACCGTGTGGGCAAAGCGCAGCGCGGTTTCCAGCGCGCGCTCGACCAGCGACGATTCGGCAATCCACGCTAGTTGCGGCGTGCCGGCGGCGTAGGCGGAAAAGTGCAGGTCGGGGTGGGCGTGCTCGCCGCGCGCGGCGGCGTCATCGCCGAAGATACGCATGTCGTGCACCGGCTGCACGCGCGTCATGTCGAGCGCCGGCCAGATGCGCAATTGCTCGAGCAACGCCTGGGAGCTGGACGAGAACGCGTAAACACGTGCGTCCCACGCGTCCGGCCCGGCGGGTGTGGCGGCTGGGGCGGGTGGCGCGATATGCGCAATGCGCAAGCCGATCTGCGCCAGCCGCAGCGCGCAGGCGCGCCCGACGATGCCGCCGCCCACCACGGCCAAGTGGTAAGGCGCTGCCTCCCGGGAAGCCGCCTTCGAAGAGGAAAACGCGGGTGTATTCATGGTGGGCCGATTATAGCGGCGGGGGGTGTTGCAGCCTTGCGGGCGCGCAAAAGTGTCGCGACAGATAGGGGCGCCGCCGCATACGGGCTCGGTGTGGATGAATCTCGCCCCTGAAGAGGCGGGAAAGTCACTTCAAATCCTTCGCGTGTCCGAAGCATATCGGCTGCACATATGTGCCATGTGCGCCGCATATGTGCGAATGACGTCGCTATCTGCAAACCCGCGAAGTGACGCCATTTGCACCTCAGCTTCCCGCGCTCAAGTCATACGCCGGGATGGACGATAAAAGCCGGGCAATTCGACGTTTTGAAGGGCTCGGGCCGCCGATACAGTGCGGGTCCGATCCACGCATTTCTCATCGCCATGTGGACTTTTTCCGAACGCTCTGCCGCATCTTTGACCCTGGCCGCGCTGCTGGCCCTGGCCGGCTGTGCGCAAATGCCCGCCCAGACGCCTGCCCCGGTGGCCCGCTCCGCGCCCACGGGTGAAGTCATGACGTTCGTCATCCCGCCCGATGCGCTGGGCGCGCACGATCCGCAATTGACCGCTGTGCTGACCAAGGCCGGTGCGTTGGCCGCAGCGCAAAAACGCCCGGCGACGATCCAGGTGGCCGCATTGGCACAGGATTTCCGCTATCTCAACCAGGCGCTGTGGAACGGCGTGCCGGCCCAGCGCGCCGGCTCTGTCCGCCTGGAAAACCTCACCGTCAGCGCCAGCCAGCCTTACAGCGTGACGATCCGCATGCAGGACTAAGAGGAACGTCATGCGTATGACCCATCTGCTCTTCCCGCTCACCGTCGGCCTGCTGACGGTACCGGCCGCCTCGGCTTTTGCCGCGCCGCCCGATGCACTGATGCCGGCGACGGCCGCCGCGCCCGACCGCGTCTATCCGCCCCTGCCCTCGCTGGCGATGCTGCCGCCCAGCGGCGGTGCCGAAATCGAGGCTGCGCCGGCCGCACACTCGCGTGGCAGCAAGCGCAAGGTTGTGACAACGCAGTGGCGCAAGGCGACCGAGCCGGTACCGCGCATGGTGGTGTCGGAGGCATCGCACACGTATCTGGCCGGTATCGAGCGACAGCTTGAAGTGGCCCTGCAGAAGTAATCCACGATCTCCGCCGGAGCCGTCATGCCCCTCGCCCGCCTTCTTTGCTTGAACTGGTGCCGCCTTGCCGGGGCCCTTTTGCTAGCTGCTTCCAGCGTTGCAGCGCACGCCGCCTCGGGTGATTGCTTCGAGCAGGCCGGGACCTATCAGGGCGTCAACCCGACGGTGCTGCGCGCGATCGTGTGGTTTGAATCGAAGGGCGATGCGGGCGCCATCCATCGCAACGCTGACGGCTCGGTCGACATCGGCCAGGCACAGATCAACTCGATCCACTTCGGCACGCTGGCGCGCTATGGCGTGCCGCGCCACGCGCTGACCGACGCTTGCGTGAACGTATTCGTGGCGGCCTGGCTGCTCAAGCAAAAAATGGTTCGCCACGGAAACACATGGCGGGCCATCGGCGCGTATCACTCCGAAACGCCCGCCCACCGCGACGCCTATGCGCGCAGCATCCAGCGGGTGCTGATGTCGTGGGGGGAATTGCGGGCCGACCGCTGAATCGGGTCCGGCTCCGGAAGCCGGCTGCCGCTCAGTAGTACGAGACGGCGGCGTAGGCCTGACGTGCGCCGATGGCGCGGCGCTCCCCGCTGACCAGGCGCATCAATTCATCCTGGCGCGGACAGACCAGCGCACGCACACGGGCGTCGTTGGCCAGAATGCGCATCATCAGGTCGCGCTTGCGCTGTATTTCTTCGTGCGACAAGGCCGGGCGCAGACCGTGGCCCAAGCGCTCCATGTGCGCCGCGCATTCGCGCTCCAGCAAGCTCACTTCGTCCCAGTCGCCGCGTTCTGCAGCATCCACCATGTCTTCGGACAGGCTGGCGATGGCCTCGTAGCAGGCGAACAGGCCGGCGCTGTCGGAAACCGTATGGATCGGGCGGGCGGCGGTGGCGACGGTCCAGGACATGCTGTGCTCCGATATTAGATGTGTTGTTTGTGGCAAGCAGTGCAATAGGCGTGCCCGGGGATGCCCAGCCGTTTCCCAGCCACCCGAAATGCCGCCAAACCCTTTCCTGGCTTGGTTTTACAGAATACGGAGGGTGTGCGGCAACGGGCAACGCAGGCCTGAAACATGGCCTTGCGAGTCGAAGTTGTTACGTTTCTGGAACGTAACGCGTAACGGGGTCGTAACGCTCTCTGGGCGGGCGCCAGCTCCCCGGCCCGAAGCTATGCGCCGACGGAGGCATTGCAGGGCTGGACCCCACCCAGAGCGGTTACAATCACGCCTTTCCGTGAACGACGCCCCCAGCCCGGATTCCACTGTGCTGCTGCAGCCTCCCGCGTCACGCAACCCCTTGATTCAGAGCCTTTTTCACCATGAGCCTCCAATGCGGCATCGTCGGTCTGCCGAACGTCGGTAAGTCGACCCTGTTCAATGCCCTGACCAAAGCCGGCATCGCCGCCGAGAACTACCCGTTCTGCACGATCGAGCCCAACGTCGGCGTGGTGGAAGTGCCGGACGCCCGTCTGCAGGCACTGGCCGACATCGTCAAGCCCGAGCGGGTGCTGCCGGCGGTGGTCGAGTTCGTCGATATTGCAGGCCTCGTGGCGGGCGCCTCCAAAGGGGAAGGCCTGGGCAACCAGTTCCTGGCCAACATCCGTGAGACGGATGCCATCACGCACGTGGTGCGCTGTTTCGAAGATGAAAACGTGATTCACGTTGCCGGCAAGGTCGACCCGATCGCTGACATCGAAGTCATCAACACCGAACTGGCCCTCGCTGACCTGGCTACGGTGGAAAAGGCGCTGCAGCGCTACACCAAGGCCGCCAAGTCGGGCAACGACAAGGAAGCCGCCAAGCTGGTCGCCGTGCTGGAAAAAGCGCAGAAGGT
>Ga0209071_1000343_pt1 | contig 24615 bp, 24 predicted proteins | sample CoawatmetaG10DNA_2_FD_187513 | JGI IMG/M metagenome (GOLD analysis project Ga0209071, IMG submission 187513) | Marine microbial communities from the West Antarctic Peninsula - Coastal water metaG108-DNA (SPAdes) (version 2) | ecosystem: Environmental > Aquatic > Marine > Coastal ... | reverse complement strand
CCGTTATCTCTGTAGGCTATGATCACTTTATTGGAATTGCTATCAAAAGTAGCGGCGGTGAAGTATGTAGCTCCGCTATTAAATACCACAGGAGTCCCAAAACTGATTGACGTGCCGCTTACGGTCCCGACTACTGCCGTGCCTCTGACAGAGTTGCCTGAATCGCTATAAGATATAACAACTTTATTATTTGAGGAATCAAAAGCAGTTGAGATGTAATTGGAATCACCAGTGTCAAATACCACAGGAGTCCCGAAGCTAATTGAGTTGCCACTTACCGTACCCACTACCGCAGTGCCGCGACCGCTGCTACCCGAATTGCCATAAGCTATAACAACTTTGTTGCTATTACTGTCAAAGGTAGCGGACATATATGTACTATTAGCACTTTCAAACACTACCTCAGTGCCAAAACTTATGGTATTTCCACTAACAGTGCCGACTATAGCAGTGCCATAATTAGAGTTGCCACCGTCTGAGTAGGCCAGAACAATTTTATTGGAACTGCTGTCAAAAGTACCCGCATTATGTGTTGTATTTCCGCTATTAAATACGGCTGGGGTGCCTAAAGATTGAGTTATTGAATTGTCGACCACCACCCCCTGAGACATGCCAATGTAGTTTTCTGCGGTGAGGTTGGTGGGGGTGTAGGCGTTCCGCACAACAACAGCCGTACCATAACTAGAATTTGCCTGATCTTTGTACACAAAAACCATTTGTTCTGAGGTGCTGTCATAGGCTTGTCTTAGGTTAGAAGAACCGCCGCTAGTCAAAGAGGTTACAGCACTAAACGTAAGGGATGTCCCGCTTACAGTAGCTGTTACAAACTTCCCTTTGTTAGAGTCTGCATTATCTCTATAAAAGATGTTCACAAAACCAGCCGCAGTATTTTCGATTACAACAGTTTGCTGAGTAGCTGCTGCTTCAAAAACTGCGGCAGTGCCAAAACTGATTGAGGTGCCACTCACTGATCCGACAATAGCTGTACCAAAGTCCGAATTACCCCGGTCCCTGTAAGATATAACTACTTTTTGAGAAGACGAATCATAACCTACCCATAGATTATCTGCGGTTGCTGCTTCAAAAACAACTTCCGACCCAAAACTGATATTAGTGCCACTCACTGATCCGACGATTGCAGTGCCGTAACTAGAATTGTTTTCATCCTTGTAAGCCACCACTGTCTTGTTGGCGTTGATGTCATAGGCGCACGATACTGATGGCCCCGTACCTCCATCGTTGTAAACTGCGGCGGTTCCCCAGCTAACATTTGTGCCGCTCACAGTCCCCACTTGAGCCTTTCCAACATTATTCGTTGTCCTATATGCAAGAACTACTTTCTCTGCGCTGGAGTCATAGGAAAGACTTTGGCGACTTGTGTTTTCGCTATTGAAGATAACCGTTGAGCCAAACGAAATATTTGTCCCGCTTACACTTCCGACAACAGAAGTGCCGTACCCAGAATTGTCACTGTCATAATAGGCAATCACAACTTTTTGTGCAGCGGCGTGGTATACTATGGCAACAAAGTTTGTGCCGTTAGCATGCCAAGTTGCGGTGGCCCCAAAAGTTATGCTGGTGCCAGATATAGTACCGACTACGGCCTTACCCTTATTTCCGTCACCCGCATCTATAAAAACAATGACCATTTTATTTGAATAAGCATCATACGCTGCACAAGTCTGTGTAGTACTTGCCGCCTCAAACACGGCGTTAGACCCGACTGCTTGCGATACAGGTGTACCCCCAGCAACACTCACAGTCCCGTTAGCATTAACCACAACAGGCTTACCACTAGGCAGTATACCACTGGCAACCGCCCGTACTTCACCATCTACAGGTGTGTTGCCAAGGGACCGCATTAGCTGATCTCTTCGTAACTAATCGTGGCTACAAGATCAGATGCAGCGGAAGCTATTCCGCCAAGAGATTTATCTTCCTCTAAATATATGGCTGTACTTTTATCCAGAACAACAAGAGCGGAGTCGGCAGGCACTGAAATCGTAGAAGCGATAGCAATGCCGGTACCGCCAACATCATCTTGCGGATACAGATTGACTGTAATATCGGCAGCGTTAGTGCCATCAATATTAGTAATTATAAGCATGTTGACTTTAATAACCTTGCTTGAACTAGCAGGGTTTTCTAAAATTTGTGTAGCTGATGTACCGATAGCAACCTGGGCTGTCTTGGCGGTAATCGTCGCAACATTTACGACATTGGGGGCTGACATTTATATTCTCCTTTAACCAAAGACCATCGCCATTGCGATTGCTTTTCCTGTTGTTGCTGTAGAGTTTAGGTGCGCTGCGTTTACTGTAAGATCGCTAATCTGAGATACGTTTATGCTTGTCGCCACCGGCGCAACGTCCTGCCACGCAGATCCATTGTAGACCCTGACTTTATCTGAGGTTGTATTATAAACCAAATCCCCTTCGTTCAGACTGTCTGACGGGTCGGAGCTTGCTATTCGATACTGAGCAGCAAAATTGTTTACGGAGCTTATATTAGACGAAACAGTATTTACGTTACTTATTGATCCAGAAACATTCGACATCGCCGTGACATTGGCAGAGGTTCCCAAGACATTCATGTCATTTACAATATCAGAGGTAGCTAAGATATTCATGTCTGCCACAACATCGTTCGTAGCCAGGATAGCCATGTCTGCAACGATGGCGTCCGTAGCCAAGATAGCCATGTCGGCTACAATAGCATCAGTGCCTAAAATCGCCATATCAGCGACAATTGCATCTGTTGCAAGAATCGCCATGTCGGCAAGAACGGCGGAAGCCGCAAGTGCGTCAATGTTTGCTTGGGCAGAACTGCTAGGCGTAAGGGCGATCCAAGCAGATCCGGTGTAAACTTTCATCAAGTTTGTTGACGAATTAAAAAACAAATCACCAGTGTTTAAGGCGCTGCTAGGATCGGAAGATCCTGTGGAGTATTGGCCGGTAAAACTAGCAAGTGCGGTTTCTGAAGAGTTCTTTGCAGTAACGCTTGCATCCTTTGCAACAACGCTTGCATTTTTGGCAACGACACTTGCATCTTTTGCGGCAATGCTTGCGTCCCGTGCGGTCTCTGCGTTTGTCTCTGCTGTCTCTGCCGCTGTCTCGCTTGCGGCTGCTGCTGTGGCGCTGGTGGTTGCTGCGGATGCATTAACAATTAAATCATACTTTGCAGAGTTAGCATTTGTCGTAAGTGGCTGCGAGCCGCTAGAAGTGTGCGCAGTTTTTACCATAAAGATATTATTAGTGCTTGTGTCCTTAACCAAGTCGCGCACTTCATAAGCGGTAGACGCGGCCCAATTTCCCCGAAACGTACCGATCTCTTGGGTGATGCTAACATTGCCGGAGCTATCAAAAGCAAAGATTTTATTCGCACGATCTGTCGCAGAGATTGTAAATTCAGAGCCAGTAATGACGTTTGTTCGTGAAGCCTTGATTGTTCGACCAAGCTCTTCTTTGTGCTGCTGCACCATGAAGGTCAACTTGTCCAAGCTGTTTTCAAGAGACTGCGCAGGGAATGGATCGTTAGGAACTAAGTCTAATCCTTGATCCAGGTCCAATTCGCGCAAGATAACAATGGTAACTCCTGACGCCGGTGCAGCCCCAAAAACTACGTTACCGCCGCTAGCGGCCCCTACACCTGTGACAGTGTAGTTCGTTGTAATCGATTGGACTGTTTCTGTTCCAGCGCTTGATCGAAGGATAACCGTCAGCTCATCTTGGTCAAAAACCTTAAAGCCGTAAGCGAAAGTCGTAAGCGCGCCGTTGCCGCTGTAACTTGCTCGATTAGTGCTGCTTGATACTGTCATGTCAAATCCTTATCTCAGCCGAAAAATACCACATATTGTTTCCATTTGATAGACAACTATTCAAATGCTTTCGATATTTCTGGCGCACGGCTAGGTGTAGTATCTCCCGGCCCCCACCAATATTTTTGTCCTGTCTGTTTTTTTGTTCTATTTTCCAGCCTGCGAAACTTAGATTTCGCTTTCGGATCAGTCATTAACTGCATTTGATCCCATAAACCGCGCTCCAATGCTAGGCGTCCATACCAAAGAGAAGAACCTGGCGTGTGACGTTGTGTGAACTTAACCATTTCACTGGCAGCGTTTGTATCCTGGCCTGTGGCCGCTTGGTACAGATTGCCAACTGTTAGTTCAAGAAGGTCTTGACCCGCACCGGCAACCGGACCAGCTATTGTTTCGGATAGCCCTGACCCATAGCGGCTTGTACCAGAAGTTAGAAAATCACCAAAGATACCTAATCCGCCGCCCTGCATAAAGGCTGCAAACCAAAACTTTGCTGTTTCTTCGCTATCGCCAAACATTTCACGCGGATCTCTACCCTTGGAAACCTCTTTCATTTGCATCGCTAGAGCGCCCATGAGAGTTGTAGAAATTAACAGATTTGAATAGTACGCACCTTTAGAAGATGATTGCGGCAGCTGCATCCCGCGCATCAAGTGCGTATTAACCAGGGTAACGCCAAAGTTTTTATACATTGCAAACGATCGGGCCATTTCGCCAGTTAGCGTTCCAGGCTGCGTTCCGCCAGTTAGGAATGTAGCGCCACGAACAGATGTTGAGGGAACCGCAAAATTGGTTTCCGTGTTTATCATTTCCAGCAACCTGGTAGATATGTTTTCGCGCAGATCCTCATCAATATCAGTGCGCGCAGCAATGTCTGTAGGACGTATAAACTTTGCGCCCTTATCGTCATATGGATCTGTGCGCCGTATTATGTCCCACTGCGTAGCCTGGATATTGTACCGCTCCATTGTAGAACGAAAGTTAGGGTCGAGCTCGTCAAAGGCTTTGCCAGCATTGCGGGCTACAGTACCCATAAACTCCATGCCAAATGCCCACCGTCCGGCCGAAGTCATAGGCGACAAGAATGACGCCCTCATAACAAAGTCAGATATTCTGCGCGTAACCTCTGGTCCCGACATATCCCCGACAAAACGCATTTGACCAGCAGCAAGGCTAGTCCAACCCTCAGCAATCAAGCCGGAGCTAATAGCAAGCTCGCCTTTTTCCTTGGCCCCTAGCGGGCTTATATATTTTAAATAATCTTTAAGTATGCCAGTTTGGGGCAGTCCAGAGAATTGACGGGCAAGGCGCTGAAAATTAACATCTGTTATTGCTGAGATTGCAGCCGCGCCAAGTTGCGCAGACTGCAAGATTTGGCGCGTTCCTGCCATTGTCGATGAAAATTTGCTGTTAATAGGAGAGTTGTTTCTGCCAGATACAGCCATATACATATCGTCAAGTCGCTTGCCGGTAGAGCGCGCCTTGTCCTTTAGGGCTTCATCCTTTGCCATGTTGGCTTGCTTGGTCAGACTGTCTTTCATAAAAGTTATAGTTGACGTTGGGTTAGGGCCAAGCACTTCCATCATTGCAATATCGCGGGACATATTAGAAATGTGAGAAACCATAACATCAAACACGTTATCGTCGCCAAATTCCCTTTGATACTCAAGCCAGCTATCAGCATCCTTAAAAACCAAAAAGCGGTGATCCTGGCGTTGGTTGGCAAGGCTTTTGCCACGCTGGCCGGAACCAGGCCGCATTTTGTTTGCGCCCTCTGTAGTTATAGTTTCGTAAACATCTCTTAAAGCTAACTCTAAGCGCTGAGGTGTGAAGGCAAGACCCGTCATTTGGTCTATCATATCATTAGGAGAAAGCTTAGGAAGAATGCTGCTTCTCCAACCCTCATAGTCAGCTTTGCTTATTTTTAAGCTTTGATGATTTTGAGGCAAGAACCACTTTTCATTTTTAGGAATAGATCCACCGGCACGATTAAACTTTTTGCGAAGTGTCTCTGCGGTCTTAGTCCATGCAGCCGCCATCTCTTTCGCGCTGACATCTCCCGTATTTTCGCCAAAGATCTCGCGCGTCATGTTTTTAAGCTGCGCTTTTTGCCGAACCTCCCCAACTAGGTTGCGCCGAAACGTACCAAGAACCTTGTTCATCTCAGCAAAAGCCATGCCTTTTACGGCGTCTTCCCTTTGAGTAACGCTAGAAAAACGAGACATCCCATCTTGTTCAAGATGCGCAATTGCTGCGGCAAAAGGATTGCTGCGTCCCAGAGGGTCTTTGTATTGGTTCATATTAAAGCTAACTTGCTGCCAAGCCTTAGCTGTTAAAAGCTTTTTCCGTTTGCGCTCAAAGGCTTGCCGCTCAAGAGCGTCAAAGGTATCACGCGCAGCTTGGCTAGAAGCCGGTCCAGATCCCATCTTTCCCTGGTACTGCTCTTCAAGCTCATCAAGAAGATCCCGCGCTTCCTTCGCCTGGGCTTCTGTGATGGTTCCCTCGGCCTGGGCGTTAATAATACATTCCCTAAAGCTCATTTTGCGCACCCTCTTAAACGATCCAGCATTTTAACATCCTGGTCAAATTCATCCTTCATGTCTCGCAATGTTTGGAATTGCGGCACGATTTCGTTTGTCTTCTCATCCAGGCGGCTACCGATCGGGATCTCCGTATCTTCTCGGAAGTTGACTTGTAGCTCTTCTAGCAGTATATCGGTGTCGGAGGTATCAACATTGAGATTTTTTCTAGTAGATGGGTCTATACCCACAGTCGAAACAGAGCCAGGCGCAATGGTGTCTCTTGCAAGTGACGGGTCTTGGAAGCCTATTTCCTCTGCCGCAATACTTTCGGATACCCGCTCACCAGAGGTTACGCGAGAAATGGTAGCGTCACTGACAACCAGGCTCGGCTGGTCTATGCCCGATGGCAGCTGACGGTTTATAAGTGCTGACCAACTTTCAGAAAGATTGCCTGCAACCTCCCCATACAGATTTTTCATATCCTCAACCGCTTTGGCTCTAGCTGCATCGGGTTGATTTAAATCACGCGATATTTTGTAAAGCTCAGTGCCGCCGCTTTGCTTTGCTTCCAACATACCAGGAGGCCAGATCTGGACCTCTCCAATTTGTCCATCATCGAATACAACGGAAAGCTTGCGGTCAAAATAGCCTTCACTTGTAAAAGCATATCCTTCATCAATAACCTTGTATCGCTTGGATAAAGCAGCAATGAATTGCTCCGTAGCTTCGTTTGTTTCAGCACTAATCCCACCACGCGCGACATCTGTAATTCGGTTCAGATCACCAGAGTATTTATCTCGCAGTTTTTCCTCGACACGTTCACGCTTTTTGAGTTTTGCTGGTTTCTGTTTTGCCCCAGCCAACTCAGCAGCCCTGGAAATCTCAGAAGTTAATTCCGCGTGGTTGCGCTCTGCGCGTACCATAATTTCATCAACATCAATAAAATTTTGCTCTGTTTTAACTTGGCTTTCAAGAACCTTGCTTTCGATAGGGTCCATATCTTGAAGCCGAACAATGCGATCTTCTGGCATAACAGCGGGTTTGCCGATCTTTGCCTTAGCTGCATCATTGGCAATCACGCTGCCCAGGACATCGCCCTCTAACTGGCTGGCCTGGTCCAGAGAACCTTGACCAAACGCATCATCAAATGCGTCTAGCTGGCCTTCCTCTGCGCTAGTTCGTATTGACGCGATTTCATCTGGAGCATTGAAAGTGCGTCCAGCATCGCCAATTTCTGCGCGGTCGAACTCGCCTGCTGAAATTGCTCGTCGGACATCTTCGATAAAGCTAGTTGTAGCGGCGTTGTAGCTTCCGGTTTCTTTTGCGTTTCTTGCTGCTTCGGTAAGGGCGTCTGAGAGAGCGCCTTTCCTGTTCGCTTGACTTTGGAGGAGCGCGACCGCTTTGCCATCTTCTTGAGCCCTTTTCTGATTTGCATCTCTAGCTAATAAGTTACCTTCATCTTCAAGCCTAGTAGCGTTCTTGATGAGGTTTTGAAATGAAGATTTATCTTTGCGCAGCTGTTTTTGAGCTCGGTCTAAAACCTTTGCTCGCTCCATAAAAAGGCTAGTCGTAAGCACTTCTTCGCCAAACAGGTTTTCTTGCGTTTCAGACACCATGCTAGTTTCTCTTACCTGACGCACAATCGATTCTGCCTGGAATGCGTTAGCCGGTTCTGTTTTCGCCAAAACATTTAAGGCTGCTTTCTGCAAGTTTTCATCACCAGGGATTAACCGACCAACAATAGCCGCAAAGTTTGGAGCAACAACCTCGTTTTTAACCATTCCCCAAGCTTCACCGACCAGGTTTGCAAGATCAGTTGCCTGGCGAACAAATGCCGATCGTGGCGGTAACTCGCCAATGCGCTGTGGGCTAGTTCGCAAGACCTTTGCAGCGTCAATCGCGCTACCCGTCCCCTCAGATATATTCTTTAGAGCGGCTGTGACCATAGCATCTTCTGGCGTAATCCCGTCAACTTCGCGCAAACGATAGCCAATCATTTTGACGTTCTGTGACGGATCTTGCTGAGAGATCCGCTTGGCAAGGCCTAGCCTCTGGTGGCCGTCAGCAATGAATAAGCGACTATCCGCATACTCATAGATAGTAACCATGCCACCCTTAATAGGATCCCACTGGGTTACACCCTGGAGCCGGTCAGTCACCCCAAACTGGTCGCCACCTTCTTTAAACTGAAACGTCTTAGCATCCACGCCAATATCGTTAGGATCAAACTCGTCAACAATACCTCTAATGTTTGTTGCTCGGTTTACGTTATCCGGCAACTCTACCGGAGAGGCAGGGATCTCAGAAACCTTGGGAAGCTTACCATTGGTAAACGCAATATCCGCTTCGGTAAGACGCGCGTTGTGCTCTATATCAGCGTCCTGGGTTCTGACCAGGGGGGTACTTTCTGCGGCTGAGGTGTAAACTTCCTCTAATACTTCGGCGTTTGCCTGCATTGGGGATTTTCGTCCCGCTGCCTGACTGAGAACTTTAGCGCCTTGCCTTGCCTGGCTTGCTGTAAGCTTAACTGTATCCGCGCCAATTTTAATGGCTATTGGAAATGCGCCACCAATTAACGCCGCCTGTCCAACATTATTGCGAAAATCTTCCCAGCCATATTTTAGGCCTAGACTTTTGTACCATGCAGCTACACCAGGTTGCTGTATTGCTTCGGTGGTAGCATTTACAGCCGCTTCGTAAAAAACCATACCAAGCAAACTTTTTCCAGTTTTTACCCAACCAGCAGGCAGGGCCATAGCAGACTGATTTATTGGGTCAGTTGCACCAAATCCCATACCGCCAACAAACCTGGCAGTTACATTCCCCAAGCCTGGAGATCTAGCAGTAAGCTCCGCTAATTCACTTTGTTCAACAAAGTATTTGTCTCTCGCGGCTGCAACCCAAACTTTATCCCGCTCTGGATCAAGAACAGACACAACAAGCTCTGGCGGTAATGCCTCACGGTTTTCCCGAACATAGCTTTCAACCTGCTGTGCTTCATAATCGTATCGTTTTTTACCGTAACTACGCATAGCCTCGCCAGAAAGAATGGAAAGAACATTCGGGTTTAGATACGAGCCTGGATTTTTAAAAGACTTGCCAGTGATAATTTCAATTTCATCAACGATAGGCTCCCAGGTGTCTTCTACATACAATTCAGCAGCAGATCCGCTTTGCATCCTGGCAGCATCAAACGATTTCTTTACGTTTTCGATAAACCCACCTTCGGGTTTATTGCGTCGAGGAACCGTTGCAAAAGAAGTTGGGTTTATTTCATCTCTGAGGTAACTACTCATTACTGGTCCCTCAACCTAACCGCTTCTCTCCTGACTAAAACTTTGCGGCCTGAAATTCTTTTATTTTGCGCGTTGCTTTCAATAAAATCATCCACAGCTTGCTTGTCATTCAGATCTATGCCGCTGTTATTTAAGTCGTTAGCTAGATCCCCTATCAAAACTTGATCCCCTTTAGTCGCTAGAAAACCGCTGTACTTTTTAGAGGATGCACTTTTACGCGAAGATCGCACTAAATCTTCCATAGTAAATGTTATATCAATGTCTGCATTGTCAGTTAGCATCCCATATTTACTATCGCCATACTCTCCGTCAAAAATCCCATAAACCATTTGCCCGTTTCTCTTGCCGAGCACTTGGATACTATATTTTTCGGCTTGAAAGAAGGCAAAAACCTTTTGATTAATTACGCCATCCGCTGCTATGTCATTAAAGTCTTCATAAGATATAGAGTTTATAGCCTCATTGATTTCATCTGCTGTGCGGTTTGCTGGTAAAAGCGTGGGCTTGCCGGACACTTCTTGAACACCGCCAGTGCCTGTTTGAGAGTTGAAGCCAGAAGCTACTTGAACGGCCTGGGACCAGAGGCCTTCATCAAATTCTTTGTTAACTTTACGAGAAATAACTTCTGCATAATAGGCTTCGGCAGTATCGCTAATATTCTTTTTTAGCTCTGCATTAACACCACCAGGCAGGTTTTCAAACGCCGTTCCTATAATGCTAAACATTTCTTCTTTGATTTCAGCCTTATCTGCCCCTACAAAAGGGGAACCATTCTCCTCAATTTCAGAGATACCATTTAGAATAATCTCAGCCTGGTTTAGCAAACCATCCTGCATAAGCCCTGCAACATGCGCAGTAACTGGAGAGTTCGGCGCAATCTGGGCCATAACCGCATTAGAGTAATCTCCAAACAGCTGCGTAATGTCGTTGATTGCCTGCATCTTCTCTAAAGCCGTGCCGGTATTCAATCTTGGGGCATACGCCAAAGCTTCGGTCGGGCTTAGAATTGTAAGAGGACCAGATAAATTATAATGGCCTTGAACCTGTATTGCTGCCAAGATCCTTTGCTGGGCTCCAGTTTGATCCTCTCCTGTCTCCTGGGTTCTCTGAATTGCATCCGCTGTTAAGTTTACCGCCGCAACCTTTACAGCGCCTGTTTTAGAAGCAAAGCCAATAGGGTCGTTTTTCAGCTGCTTATCCATGTTTGCACGGAAACCGCGCAGAAAGTCTAAGCCTAGAAGCTCCCTAGCTTGGAGCCCTGGGCCATCCATTGTGTCGCCCGTCTCAAGACCCATTATCATACCATCAAGATCTTGAAGGTTTGAAACCTTTTTCACTGAGGAAGAAAGATCCTGTATGTACTGAAGATCTCCCAAGCCCTCTTGCAACTCGACTGCCTCTATATTGTCGATAAATTGAGAAACTCCAGTAACCAATACTTCTAGATCTGCAACTCCATTGCCAGGCAAAGTGCCGCCATCTTGAAGTATTTGTGTATAAGATGTAATCTGTTCGCCGGTTTTTGTTGCAACCTGCTTATTAACACGGCGCTGTTTTTCCTCTTCCGCAGAAGCCGCGTCTATAAATCCAGCGCCAGTGCCAAGAGAACGCAGGATCTGGGCCTGATTTTGCAGGGGAAGCTTTTTTAGAAGAGCAAGTTGAAGTTGGTTCTTGCCTGCTAAGTTTGGATCATTGTCCCTAATAGCCAGGCGGATGTTTTCAAGATCCCGGCTTGGGGTGTCGCTGCTTTGTATCGCTTGCATTAGGTTGCTTGTTACAGCACCTGTAATAACCGCAAACTCTTGCTTTTTTAATGCCTCTGGATTGCCCAGGCCAAGCTGACCCATACGAATACTATCAACGCCAAAGTTGGAAGCAATAAGATTAAACTCATCAACCGATGTTACATTAGCAAGGTTTTGCATTGTTGTATTAGCCCTGACCGCGCGGGCGGCTGTGTTGGCACTTTCAATCTTTTGGTCAATCGTGTTGCGCAAGGAAAACCGTTGCGTTAATTCCATCTGATTGAAACGATCGGTCAGAATACGCCGAGACTCTAAGTCATTTACATCTTCAAGAAGCTTTTCGCGCGTGGCCTTGCTTGCCTGGGACCAGAGGCCTTCCTCTTCCTTACCGCCCTCATTGAAAATATTGCGAAGTTTGCCGGTTTGGATCTTTGATAGGTTTAAAGCCTCTTCTCTTAACGTCTCTTCGCCAGCAAGCAGTTTTTCATTAACCTGCGTTTCACGCGCAGCCTTGTAACGCATTGCCGTAAACTCAGCTGCCTGGCCTATTACAGCGCCAGATATGACGCTCTGGGCCTGCGCCTGCTGCACAAAGGGCTGCGCATTTGCCCTGGCTCGAAAGCTACGACCAGGAGCTTCGGATGTCATTTGCGATCCGGCTGTGTATGTCGGTATTCTCATGTCGTTGTACCTCCAAACATACCGCTGTTGTAACCAAGTTGCGCCGCTTGCCCGAAGCTTGAGATTAAACTTGCTGTGCCTTGTGCGCGCGTTGCTGCTGCGCCAGCGCCAGCCTCCATGCGAGACATCTGAGCAGTAAGCTTGGCGTCTTCTTGAGCATCGTTAATCTGCATGTTGGTGACGTAGTTGTTAAACTTATCAATCGTTATCTCATACTCAATCTCTCTGGCGTTCTCCCGCAAAACTGCCATTGGAGTACCTACGGCAATGTCGATCCCAGCGTAAGCATAGTTAGCAACAACCTCGCCCTGCACATCGCGGAATTGCTTCCTCTTGCGCGTGTTGGAGATAAGCGTGTTATTGTTTATAATAGTACGCTGGTTTTCCAGAAGGTTTACATCACGCTCAATGATCTGTGCGTTAAACTCACCTATGCGCTGTTGTGCGGCGGCAGCTCTAGCGGCGGCAGAGTCACGGTTGACCCCGCCGAGCAAGGATAGTCCAGCTTGGCCGATTGCCATTAATGTCATAGGCTCCATTTGGCGTACCTTTCATAGTCAAGCCCGTCAGGCCCGTACTTTTTCATCAAGCCTTCGCTTTCAAAGCCCAAGAACTTTGCAAGCTTGTGCGCCCCCGCAAAGTCAGAGCGAACCGCAGCTTGAACCCTGCGTAACTTTAAGCGCTGTATGGCCGCATCAAGCTCACGCCGAACTAAGCGTATTGTCTGGATCTTTTTTTTCTGCATGTCTTTTGTCGGAATAAACCAAGCTTCAGCCACACCGTCCCACATTGGCGCTAATCCTGTTACGGCGTAGACATTGCCCTCACCCAGAAAAGCCAGACCGCGACCAGGAGCCGCGAACATATGAAGGCTAGAAAGCACCAAGCCAATGTTGGTGTCATTCTCTTTGGGGGCGTTCTTAGCTACATGCAAAATATGGGCCCTGGTAAGTGTTGCTGCTATCATTTGTCAAACGTATTCATTCTTGGGTACAACGCTAAGATTGTAAGTGGTAACGGCTGTGTCTGTTGCAAGTATATCCTATCATCGTCATCAAACCCACCCTGAAATTCAATATCCTTATCACCAGTGAACAAAGGCACAGCTTTATCCATAGCCATCGAGCTATCGCGGAAGAAAACGCGGTCTATTTCGCCAGCATCATTTCCGATCTCAACGCCAACAGTCTCAAACAAACGCATCGTAATGCCGTGTATTCTTTTAGGTTTACCTTGAGAAATGCCATCTTGAGATCCGCTTTCTATGCGCAGCGTCTGCATACTTGAAGTGTAGCCATACCCAATCGCTGCGCTTGTAGCGGAAAAGTCCAAGGAGATTGCCCCGTTAGATACAGTTTTATCAGGGTGGCTTGCGCCGTTAGCCAGGATTGAAACATCATCGCCCTCTAAATGGTAGAGCGAACTAAAGCCGGATACAGCAGAACCCGCATAAGCGAGGCCACTGTCAACAAAAAATGCAGAAGTTGTGGTGCTTCCAAAGTCAAAGTCCTTCATCACCTCAACATAGCGCATTGTCTGCCCATTGATCGTGCGCTTAACAACCATGTAAAGCTCGTCATTGCCGCTGTCAGTCGGAAGCGCTGAAATGCTTTCAACAACCGCTTGGCCTCCGCTAAACGTCCCACCAATCACATGCTTATGCCATGCAACAACAGCCTCTTCTCGTCGATACGTTAAGCCCAAAAGTGTGCCATCGGCACGAATACACCAAACAATGTTTTCTGGCTCTTGCTGATATGCAAACCCTTCGACACCACCTTTAGTAATGTGCTCTGCTAAAACTGTTATATCTGGGGCTTGATAGCCAGCCGTATTAACTTCACCAACATATTTAAACTCACGGACCTTTCTATTGCCGCGCTGTAGGAAAAGCGTGACATCCGCAACCTGGACGGGCTCAATATTTGCAGAGCCATAGTTAGAATACTTGCGGATTTGCGTGGTTGTTGGGGTAATGGGGCCATCGTTTGTTGTTGTCAGGACATACTCGCCGCCCGAAGTGCCTATTGTTAGCACTCGCGTAGGAGAAAGATAGCGAATACTGTTCACTTGGTTTGACGCAATGGTGTAAATCAGGGCGTTGTCAGCAGAGGTTCCCGTTGTAAAATTTAAATAATCAGCATTTTTGGAAAACCAAATGGTTTGAGGGTTATTGTTCGTTGCCGCAAAAACTAAACGCTGTTCAAAGAAAGTAACAACGCTAGGGTAATTGTTAGAACTGGTTAAAGTCGGCGTATTATTTTCGTTAATAGTAGGAGTCGCAAACGTCCAAGCATTGTGATCAGTGCGGGAAAGCGTTCTAATTGCGTAGCTTGGATGAGCAAAATACATAACATCAGCAGATTGGGCAAATCGTAAACTGAATACATCAGCAGAAGCGTATGGCGTTGCCGTTTCATATATCTCGTCAGTGGACCCACCAGATGTGTAAGTTGTATAATTAGTTGAGTTTATGTTGTTGCCAAACAAATCTTTTAGCGAGTAAGTATTTGTCGATGCGTTTGCTACAATGTAATTGCGAGCGTTTAGCTCAGTCATTCCACCCACGCTAGTTAGATAGATCTCATCGCCATTGCTGTATCCGTGGCTATTGCTGGTTATAACGGCGGGGTTTGCTTTGGTTGCAGCAGTAATGGTTTTTGCAGAGCCTAATAAAACTTGCAACCCATTGCGAAAAACCCGCATGTATTGGTGGCCGAACTCCAAAATGTAGGTGTCAGATGTTTTAAACTGGAAAGGGATTAGCCGTGTTTTTACAGAACTATCTTTAACTGAGCCCAAGTATTCTGTGCCTGGCCTACGGGTCAAGCCTCCGTGCGGCTGCACAATCATGTTTGTCAAATCTGAAAGCCCAGAGCGATACTTTTCAATATCTATGCGACCCTCAAGTCGTGGAGAGATCTCGCCAGATGTAAAGGTGCTAAGGGCTAGTGAGGAACGAGCCATTTAGAACCTCGCTTCTATAAAGTCGCTGGCCTCAATCCGCTCCGGCGCGCCTTCTGTAGCATCCTCGAAACGAGCATCCTTTAGTTTTCTGTCAAAATCTGCCGCAGCAATTTGTCGAACAGTTGTTGATCCCGTAATCGCATATGAAAGCTCATAAGCCAAACGTGAAGCCAGAACCTCTACTAACCCAGCATCATACTGTTGAGGGTCTGTAATCCTAGCAACGTACTTAATCTTTACCGTACCCTCATCTGTCAAAAGTTTGCGACCTTCAATGATAAACGCTGGGGTGTCACTGTTGCTGCGCATATTGTCATAAGGGTAGGTCATTGACCCGTTGCTAAACTGTAGCACACGAAGGCAGTATGGATCGGATGGCAGGGCGTAGTTATAAGCGTAGCCATAAACAGGAGCTTCAGTCTCTTGCGCAAGCTCCGCTCTTCGTATTAAGCAATTCCAGGGATGGGATCTAAACACGCTGTCACGCACAGCCTCGTAACGCTGATTAACAATACGGGCCGGCTTACTGTTCTCGCCAAGGGACGTAATGTTAGAAGCACCTAAAGAGTTTAGGGCGTAATTGGCAATATCTACAACGCTGGTCATTTGCTATCTCCATAAGGGAGAGGGGGCGACAAGCCGCCCCCGCTCTTATTAGTCTACCACATACATGATAGTTAGCTCAATAGAGCCTGTAGCAGTACCCGCATTAGTCACGGTAATTGCTACGCCGTTCTCGTTTGCATCTGTCTCTGTGCCGGAGCCTAGAGCGATAGTTGCAAGAACGTCTACCTTTTGGGCAGATGTTGACGCAGCCGCTGCCTTGTAAGCTGCCGCTGCCGCAGACACAGCCGTACCGGCTGCGTTTGTGTGGGCCGCGTAGCCAACAGACAGTGTTGTGCCACTACCAAGCGCGTCATATGCCAGGTTGCCTTGAACCAAGCGTGCGCCATCGGGTAAAATAAACATCTCAATTACACTAGCAGCCGCCAGTGAAGATGCTTCGTATGTGCCATAAGCTATGCGGACTCGTCCACTAAGCTCATTGGCTTGGTTCATCACTGCCGGTGTGGCGCGTGAGTTGGTGCGTTGTGCGGAATATACAGTAGCCATTTTTCAGTCTCCTTATTCGTTACAAGCGATTTCAACGACTTTGGACTCTTCCATCCGCGTCGCACCGACTGACTGACAATAGTACACCTGAGTCGCATAGGATTTGTCTGCACGTTCATCAATGCGTGCTGATGGCTCTTTGCCAATAGCGCACTTGATGCCGTCTGTTGCAAACGCAATCACTCGACGATCAGCGTTACCGTCCACAGCCAAGCGGTTTGAAACGATAAAGTTAAATCCAACAAATGTGTTGATTTCACCCATCGCCAGGGCTTTGACAGTGTTGTAGTCGCTTGAAGTTACAGTTGTGTTGTTCAACAGGTCGCTAACTTGCGCTGGAGAAACAACGATATGACGCGTAATCGAAGGATCGACGTTGCCGCTATCAAGTTTTTCTTTAGCTTCAATCAACTTAGCAAGGGTCAAACCAGCAGATGCGTGTCCAATCTTTTGGGCGTTTGGCAATGATGTTGTTGATGAACCGTCTTTACCTGTCTGGGATACGCCAAGAGCAGCAGAAAGGATAACATCATCCATTGCGCGGCCCATAGCTGCTGCCGCAGCACGACTGTATGTTGAAGTCGGATCAACGAGCAAACGCACTTTGTCTTGATCATCGATCAAGTCAGCGTACTCATAGTCAGACATTGTTACCATCCGGCGGCTATGTGGAGTGTCCACAATAGGCGTATCGGCGTGGCGCGAAGTTCGTAGGACAGCCGCAGCCGCACCCACTTGGTCGAAGAAAGCTTTTTCGCCATTCACGCTTTCCACATCTACCGCGTTACGCAGCAGAGAACCCATTTGCTGTGACAGCATTTGGATGTTTGCGGAAAACTGATTGACAAAAGCTGTGGTAATTTGAGAAGACATTTGTCTCTCCTTGCTCTGTTACAGTTAAAGTTGCTGCGCATGGTTATCCCCGAAGGGGCCTTGCTGTTGCTTAGGGCAACTACTCCGCCTGACTGACAAGCTTACCGCGCGGGCCTTTCGGTTATCCACTATACATAGCCACGCAGGCGCAAGACTTCGGCAACTGCCATGTCATGCTCTGGGTGTCCAGCAATTGTATACGGCGTATTAGGCCGCATGTGTTCTGAAATGAGTTGCCTTGCGTCTTGCGAACTCATAACAACATCAGTCGGTTCCCCGACCAAACCATCTTCTCCTAGCATTTCTGCCATGCTTGAAAATGCTTTAATAATATCAGGGTGGTCGCCTAACTTACGTCCGTCTGCTAAAGTTACTTCAAATAGATCAGCATCGGGCATAACTGTACGGGCCGCAGCCTGTGCTTGGGTAAGGCGTTGCTCAAAGTTTTGCCCAAATTCTTTACGCAATTCTTGCTCGCCGCTAAACCTAGCTTCCTCTGCGCGCTGATTAAGAGCCTCGCGGCCGGTGGCTATCTGATCCTGATACAAGCCTGCAATTTCTTGCGCCTGCTTATTAGACAAACCAATCTCATACGCTTTGTTTCTAAAGGCAGTAAATGAAGCTTCGTCAAAAACATCCGTTTGCTCTACTTCGTACTGGTTCGGATCTTCGGGAGCACCTAGTCTTTGATAAAGGCTCTGCCATTCCTCGTCTGTAGCAGCCTTACCTGGTATAGCAACTTTGTCTGCGCCAATAAGTTTTTGCGCGTTAAGGTGCGTCTTTGCAAAATCATTTAACGATCCCCACTTGTTGATAAGTGGGTTTTGCCGGTAAGCCTCATCTAGCCCATCCAGCCAATTACCTTCACTAACAGGTTGTGCAACTTCTTGCTGTGCAACGGGTTCAGCCGCAGCTGCCGCAATTACAGCTGGTTCTAATACTTCTTGAGATCCTGTATCTAGGGTTGTCTCTTCGATCATTGGTTTTCCTGTTCGGGATTGCGTTCTTCGGCCAACATTCTGACGATAGTAAGCACTGCTGCTCGTTGACCCTCTGCAAACGCTGATTGATGTGGATCGCCAGAAACAAAAGTGGTTGTCTCAAAGCTAAAGCGCTTCTTGAGATCACCTAAAACCTGTGAGCCATCATCCGTTCCAAAGGTCCGACGATAAGCTAATTTTAATTCTTTTACCTTATTCATAATTGACCGCGCTCCCTAGCTGTGGAAATCGCTTCTGCCATAGGTGCAGCCTTCTGAGCCTGCTCTGCAAGCATCATTTCTTGCTGTTGTTGAGCTTGTTGAGCCTCTGCTTCTGCCCGCCTACGACGAAGATCACTGACCTCTGTGTCACTACGGATAACGCGCGCAGGTATGCCCGTGGTTTCCACCAGGTACTGCACAAGCTTATCATCATCAAGGTAATCCATGACCGGCGCAATCTGCTGCATCTGCAACAACACCTCAAAGCCGCGCAGCATAGACTGCAAGTCAGTCATTCTTTGAGCTTTTGCAAGCGGAGAAACGTATTCAATATCAATGTCTTGTCCTTGTAGCTCCTCCGGTGCGGGTGGGAGAAGCCCAGACCGAAGGAGCAGTGCAAAGGATCGGGAGATAAGAGGTTGCAGCAACTCAGCCTGGAGTCTACCGAGCACTGGACCTAAAAGCCTCATTTTCTCCTCATTCCTCTGCAACACCTCTGTTGCGGTCATGGATGGTCCATTAGACATCAACAGTTGATCAACAAAGAAAGCTTGTCGAATTGCGTTTCTCCGCTGTTCTTCCATGCTTAGACCGAGCGGATTGTTCGCGCCAATCTGTAAAGGTTCAAGACGGTCACGGGTTCCAGAGCGATAGAAGTTTAAAGCACCTGGAGTTGTTCGGACAGGCAACATAAACCCGTCATCTGGAACCATAAGGGGAGGATCAATCTGTTTTTGCGCAGCACGGATAGTTGTCTCAGACATTTTGTTGAGCATCTTCGTGTCGGGCAGGGCATTCATTGCGGGACTACGGCCATACGTTGAAACGCTGTCTTTTACAAAACGCGTAACCATAAACGGAAATTCATCAAATCCGCTCTCTGAAAGAAGCTGGCGAGTGTCAGCTGTATAGTAAACAGAAGCAATCGGCTTATTCTTTTTGGACCTACCTTTAGTATCTGTGCGCGGGAAAACAGCATGGACGATCGAATGCTCCTTGTAAGGATCGTTTTCAATGTCTTTCTTTATCTCTTTAGGGCAGTTTTCTTCCCCGAACTGCATCCCAATAGCCCGCGCAGTCAGTTTAAACTTACGGTAAACAGTATCAACTCTGCCATCTGGACCTTCAGAAATGCAAATTTCAGCAATATGACGCGAAGAAAAGCGCAAACCATCGTCTGCACCCTCAACATAAAACGCCGCTGTACCAAAAACAACGAGATCATAGTATAGTTCGTGGATCTCCTGCTGAAAATTGGACCGATGAAACGCTTGGTACATCTGATCTATGCAGGTTTCTAACCATTCGTTCGCTTCATCGCTTTGCTGTAGTTCCTGATTGCGAAAACGCATGGCAAACCAAGGGGTGCTGGGGCTGGTCAACATGCCATGAAGACTTGACGCAAGTAACTCAACGGCATGAATGGCTGTACCATCATACAAAAACTCTGTTCTCTTATCGCCCTGGGTGCGCTTCTTAGTAATGTCGGCTTTGCGCGGCAACATGTAGTCTGCTAACTCTTGCCAATGGCTTTCCCATTGGGACCGCTGCGTCTGCAATGTCTTATATCTGCGATCTAACTGCGAAATCATAGGCAATATTTCGGCCATTATACTACCATCCCGTAACTATTCATTAAGCTTTTACGTTTCTTAGACTTGTTGCCGCCTTCAGTGCGACCAGCCATGCGCTGATTTAGACGCTCTATGGGGTCAACAGAAGCGGCCTTATTCATTTTTGCAGGCTGAGAAGAACGCTTGCCCATTGTACCAGCAATGTTTTTTGGCTTACGTTTCATCATGCAATCAACCCCGTTCCTACAAGGCCGCGCCTTTGACGCAACATAGACGTTGCTGCATTAGTATCTGACAAAAGACCTTGGGCGGTTGTTAGTATTGTGGAACGGCGACCCTTCTCATAGAAACCAATAGCCTCGTCTTCCGCCGGTCCCTGGCTAACCAAACTGGCTGCTGCTGCTGTTTCAGCCCCACCAGCAGCTGTGCCAACAGAAGTCCCAGCAGTATAAACAGTGTTATCAACAGAAGTGTCGGCTGTATCAGCAGCCGTGGTCTGCACACTAAGCACATCATTTATCGATGTGTCTTTGCTACCCGTATCCGAGGAAGTATCAACGGTCGAGGTATCAGTTTCAGCCGTGGCAACATCTGCAACATCCGGCAAAGCCAGTGCTTGAGGCTGTGACTGGTTCATCATAGAGTTGACCACAACCCCCGTTGCAATACCGGCACCAACGGAAAGACCAACTGAAGCGCCAAGCGCAGCAGCAGCGGTGCCGGCGCCAAAGCCAGCCAAAAGTGGAATAGCAACTGCCATATTCTATCTCCTATGCCGCAAATGGATCGTAATCCATCAACGCTTGCCTCTGAGGGGCTCTAGTGTCGCCCCTACTCTCTCTAAGACCAACAGCCAAATACCTAAAAGCATCTGCGCAGTGGCTCGACCAATCGTGAACAGGTGACGCCCTAAACGTCCTGGATCGTTCATTATAAGCTCTGTGGTATTGACGCAACGCTTCCAAAGCATGCTTGCATTTGTCACGGTCAAACCAAACTCTGGGGATAAGCATCCTAGCTGCATGCAGCCCATCCTCCACAGGAAGCTTGGGAACAACTCTGAAATTCAAACCAAGATCCCATGCGACCTCTCTTCTACTCTTACCAGACCCTAACTCCCTTACCTCTATGTCGTGAGGAGCGTTATGATCGCCGTATAGATACCGTTTCGAGCCAAGAACCTTGCAGTAATGCGGTAGCCCCTCGCCCCTTGCTTCATAGTAGTCTATCACATGTATAGCACGACCAACAGTCTGTGTGAAGAAAATTGCTGTGGAATCACCAATACCAAGATCCCACCAGGTATCAACCTTCACAGAAGGGTCATACGGAACATTAGTAATCCTGCCCTCAGACTGAGAAGCCTCAAGCTCCTTGCCATAGATAGCGCCAGGCACATTCGCGTTCCAACTGCACTCAAATTCCTGGGCATACTGGTCCGCGCTCATCATATCGCGCGCAGCAACCAACTCTTCATCATCTAAGATACCCGTCTCGCTCGCACGGTACACAGCAGCTAACCAATCATCATTTGAAGCCGCTTGCTCATAGTAATCAAAGAAAGCATTGTGGCCCTTCGGAGTACCCACAAAAATACAAAAGCCCTTGTGATCCGAAAGAGCGGGACGCAAGATCTCTGGAAACACGCTCTCAGGCATGTCTGCAACCTCATCCATTACGCAACCCATAAGATAGATACCACGAAGACTGTCAGGGTTCTCAGCGCCCAGCAAGCTAATCCGTGCCCCGTTAGGCAGATCACACCTTAATTCAGTCTCATGGAACTTAACGCCAGGTATCTTGCCAGAGAACTGTTTTATATAATCCCAGGCTACATTCTTCGCCTGCCTATAGGTGGGTGCCATATAGGCATACCGGGGGTTCGGCTTATCAGACATTAACGCATGGCGCAGTATATGATTAATCGCCCAAACAGTTTTGCCAAACCTACGGTGACAAACAACAACGCCCCAACGCTTCTCTTGCATCTCATTGTGCAACGCAAGCTGCAAAGGCCTCGGCTGGTACGGGATCTCAATGTGCATTAATGCATAACCTCCGGCTCAGGAAAATCTACTAACTCAAGCTTCTCTAGGATCTGCTCGTAAATGTCTATAAGCAACACAGCGCTCTCAAAGCGTGAGGCCTGCGTAGAGCCGCCAACAACGCCCTCTCGTAGCACGTTGATGTGCTGCATTAGGGCTTCGCTCTGGTGTGTCATACAAGGCTCACAGGATGTGTGTGTGAGTCCCTTGGGCAGGTATTATACATAGGTAGGAAGTGCGGGCGCTCTCGGGGGAGGGTGGGGCCGCAGGATTGCCAGAATTGGGACAAAACCGGCTGGATTGATCTTCTGCGCAGCAATACCGCAAATAATTTAACATAATGCTCATTATGCGTCTTAGCTATTCCGCCTAGACTTCCGATTGGGCTGCTCGCGCGCGTAGCTGGGCCACGCAGGATGTAAGGTCGATCGATCTTCACCCCATTGATCAATGCTTCACCACTTCCTTATCCACTACGCTCATCCCTTGATCCACTGCCGATACCTCTAGGTCATTACCTGCCCATGAGATTGTGAAGCCTGCATTCTGTGGCACATCTGCTTTCTTGTCTCGTATGCCGAATGGCTGGTTGCGTGCGCTTGTCCACTTAAGCGTGTCTATCTCTAGGCGTCTTCGTTGGACTTCTGCATTGAGTTGTCTGGGATCTACGTTCTCAGGTAGCGGCGACATTGCTAAACCGTTCAGCCTGTCTGCATAGTATTCAGCCTGGAGTATTCTTCCTTTGCGGTACATCTCCCACATTTCTTCGCTGTCCTGCACTGATCGCGTTATAGTGCGATATGATGGCAAGCTCTCGTCCTTTGCTATCTCTACAAGCGTTTCACCTTCTGCCAAACGATCGCAGATCTTTTGCATTATTTGGTCCGTAACCTTTTTTGCTGGCATTTGCTTTCTTCCTGGTAAAGACACCCCGCCCGGAGGCGGGGCTAGTTGTTGAGGTAACACAAGCCACAAATGAACAGCGGCACGAGCAAGGCCATAGTAGCTTAGGTAGGTCACTGAATCAAGTGCAACGCTGCTTGACTGCCATTGTTAAGGCGCAGCCTTTAATTTTTTTTGTCTCTACCTATTGACAGCATCTGTCAAGACTATTAGGTTAAGGAGGTAATGAGGCGCTATTGCCTAGAAAGATGGAGATCAAAAATGAAACAGAAATTCATAAAAGCTTTTAATGCTTTGAAGAAAATAGGTTGCCCTGTGATTGATGATTGGGACGGTTATGGCGGTTTTGCTATCAGCGCAGAGGACAACGGTAAGATCTGTTGGGCTGACATGTATAGGGAGTTCCCTGCTGAGTTGGATGAATTCGGCGTGAACCACAAGATCAACGCGATCTTGGAAAAGAACGGTTTGTTTGCTGAGTGGATCAACGGCGGTGTTGTTGGCGTTTACCAGGCTTGACTTAGCAGTGCGTCTTTCGAGGCGCATCACTAAACCAAGAGGAGAAAATGAAATGGCTAAGATACGGAAAGAAGCTGCTATGTTTGATTTGTTCGACAATGGCAGCAACAGCCAGGCTGGTGAGAGGCAGACTGACATTGAGGATATTATTGCTGAGAAGAGCTTGGCTGATAGCTGGGCTGCTTTGCGGGAGTTTGCTTACGAAGATAGTTTGTTGGCACGGATCAAAGCCAATGACGAGGCTGGAAGGCAAGCCTGGACCGATGCGGCGAAAGCCGGTCAAGTAATGCGGATTTGTTAGGAGAGAATGAAATGGAAAACGAAATTCAACAATTGATCAAAACAATCAATTGTTTCGATTTTGCAGTGCAGCTTTGCACTGCATCACTAGTCAAAGGAAAGAAAATGAATTACGAGCTTACAAAGTTTGACAACCAATACGGCGTCAAGGTCTTCAAGTGGGACTTTGACAGCGTGGAGGATCTGGAAGAGTTCTTTATCCAGAAGTTAATCGGTAGCCCAGGCATGGCAGGTAAAGCCACCAAGGCGATCGGCAAAGTTCTTTTAATGTGGGAGAAGTAAAATGACAAAATTATCAATAGTAAAAACTCACCTGACAGCCTGCGCCGCTTATGGCCTGCCGATCAGGTTACGCGCTCTGAATGTTTTACACATTTTGCTAAAGTAACAACCGGGAGAAGAATGATGAGTAACTGGAAAGAGATTGTTGGTGACATCATCGGCGTGGTCTGCCTGTTTGGAATTGGCTACGGATTGCTGTTTATCCCTCTGCTGTTCCAATAACAGCCCTAAACATTGCCTGAGAGCCACGGAGAGAGCCGCTAGATGCTGCTCTCTCTTTTTTGTGTCCAGACATAGCCTAGCGTGGTTCCCGTGCTTCTATGCGGCTAATTAAGCGATCGAGATAATACCTGCATTTACGCAAATCCTCGACGCCGTTCTTGTTGTGCCAGCGCCAAAGGTATTTGAAAGCTGTCTGCCAGCAATGCGCGTCATGGAAATCAATCGGAAGATCAAACTCAACGCTTTCAACCATCGCGGCCATTGCGTCGATGCACTGGATCGATGAGTTGGCGTAGTGCCTGGGCTGGTCAACGGGGTCAAACTTGTTCATAATATTCCTCTATTTTCTGGCAAAACTGAGCTTGCTCCATTGGTGGCAGTTGGTCTAGGTGCTTTGCCGCTTGCAAGAAGTCTTGGTGATCTAAACGCTTGCGCAGCAGTCGAATAACTTTTTGCATCCGAAACGCCAAAGGATCGGCCCTAGCAGCCTTTCCAGCTGCCTTGTACTGTGGCGACATTTTGGTGAGCATTCGCTTTATAGCTATAACATTATAG
>Ga0209071_1000340_pt1 | contig 24790 bp, 27 predicted proteins | sample CoawatmetaG10DNA_2_FD_187513 | JGI IMG/M metagenome (GOLD analysis project Ga0209071, IMG submission 187513) | Marine microbial communities from the West Antarctic Peninsula - Coastal water metaG108-DNA (SPAdes) (version 2) | ecosystem: Environmental > Aquatic > Marine > Coastal ... | reverse complement strand
CATCATCAACAGCCGATAACGCTCTAAAAACACTAGGAGCGCTCTTAATTCCTAAGTATTTTCTTGCCCATTTTTCTGCCATTTCTTCGTCTTGATAGCCAATATATTTCATAATGTTGTTTGAACAAACCTCTCTGCCCATTCTCGCCAGTCCGTAATAGCGTAACTATACGGATCTGGAAAGTCTTCCACTAAGTTACTAGATCGCATGTACTGCATAGCCCAATCTTGCCACTTATTCACATCATCTAGTGGCTGGTAAACGCCAAAAGCATCAAAATCAGTGATTAGGCAGTCAGCCCAGTCCTTGAGACCAATACCAACTGGGAGCGTAACACTAAGACTCATCCTAGATCCGTACCATCACCGCTGTCAAAGTGCGCGATGATCTGGCCCATTTGATAATCTCCGTACAGCTCATTACTTTCAAACTTAACTCTAAGCTCTCTTCTCTGCTCTTTTAGCATAACTATCTGCTGATAAGGTTCAGAGGCCGACTCAGGAAACTCAAATGTTGTACTGACCACTTCTGGCGCTCTTGCGTTAGCTCTTCCCGTTATATTAACAGTCATCGGACCGCTTTGCACAAAGTCCGGCTCAATCGTTGTGCAGCGTAAATATCTATTATTTCCAGTAACTAGGGTAGATAAGTCAGCTGTCTCAAAGTTAGACTTAATGGGTCTTACTGATGGACCATCATACTCATCAGACTTAAACTCATGACGCCAAACTTTATAGCCGCCGCCATCATTTTTAACGCCTGTGAGAACTGGGGCAGCAAATGAGTTGTTAAAGTGTCCAGCAGACCTTCCATCGTTAGGGAGCTCAGTATCATACCAAGTCTGCTCTCGCACGTTATACACGACAGCGTGGGTGCATTCTGTCGCTGTTCCGCGAGGATAACACCACCAAATCTCGCCGTATTTTGGCACTTGAAAACAGAATGTTTTGCTTTGCTCGTTGACGTTAATGCCGTCAAAAAAGTAATTAAGATTCATGCTGTTTGGTACTTCGCGCACTACACCGTTAAACATGTAGAATCTATCTACGCCAGCCCAGTAAAATACTCCATCGTAATCTACCACGCAGAACTGAGACATAATTGAAGTGCCAGTCGCAATAATGTCAAACTGGAATACTGTTGATCCGCCTGTAAAAGTAGCCCTTAATACCGCGTCAAACGCCCAAAATATTCCTGCAGGGGCCGTTCCAGATCCCGCTCTCATTGGTAGACCCTTGATGATCTTTTGCCCCCAGACGCGAGCTAGGCCGCTACCTGAACCAGTTAAATCCGTTGGCTCTCCAGGAACTGACCAGCCAATAATGCCATCAGTACCATAATAAAATAAGTAAGGATGAAGACTAACAATTCCGCCAGTCACATTAGCGTTTGGAGGAAGTGGTATGCTTTTCAAATCGCCAGTTCCTAAGACTTCTCCAAAGAATATTTGACCATCCTGATCATTGCACACACAAGTACCATTTGGTGCCACTGAGGCTATTAAATAGTTTTGATTAGTAGATGAGGCATATTGGACATCAAACATCCAATAGTTGAAAGGATTTGCTAGCAGAGGATCAGATCCGTAGTCGAATTTCACTAAAGTAGACGTAAGCGTGGTTAATGTGTTGGTAATGATAAATCCATTAACCTGATCACCTGTGGTAACTGAAGTAATGGTGATTACCGCGCCTACTGCCGCAGCAGTGTAATTTGGCGTTGAGTTAAATGCAGTGATATTGGAGGCAACATCTGTTGCTGTTTGATTTAATGTACTGTTAAAGGCCACAGCTCCAGACATAATGTCAACGCCATTGACAGCAATCATACTTACTGATCCGCTAGCGCCAGCCAAAGTTACAGTTCCATATGCGCCTACAGCAACAGGTGTTCTGTCGGTAATAACTGAACTGTTACTTGTAGCGTCTAGCGTAAATCGCTCTAATTTATTTGCGCTGCCCGAATGACAGTAGACGTATAGCATCTGCGTAAACGTAGAAAATCCACGGCTTATTTCTTGTAATAATTTCTGAGTAGTTTTGTATCCACCCATTTTGCGAGGAAGCCCTCTTTGCCAGCGCACCCACTGACCATCCGTATACGCATCGCCTTCAAACTTGGTTCCATCTCTTTTGATTCCTGGAGATGATTTTAATACAGCTGTTTGAATAGGCATATTAGTAAGTGCCTCCGTCTGCTGGTCCAATCGCGGTCCATGCAGTCCGTTGATTTACAGACTCAAATATAGCGATACCTGTAGATTTACCGCCCAAATTTATTAATGCAGCTCCTGCGGAGGTGGCTCCAGTACCGCCATTTGCGATAGAAATAGGTACGCCAATAGTTGCAGTGTCAGCATCTAAGATCACACTACCATCGCAATAAAATATACCGCGCTCATTGGTGCTTAAAACTACACCCGTGGTTCCGCTAACTTTTACTGTGAATGTATGTGACCCAGTGGTGCGATTATCAATCCAATACTGCTGTACGGTTGCGGGTATAATAATGTTTCTAGCGCCTGTTAGCGCTCCAGTGAATCGATAAGCAACTCGATTTAGCTGGGCTCCAGACAACACAAAGTTGCCCGATCCGGGCACATCAATTACTGTGTAATCAAATGCGAAAGTCGCTGATTTACCAAATCCTATAGTGTAAAAATTAGTACCATCAGAAGCGACTATTGCTGACTCTCCAGGCTGAAAAGGAAGCGGAGACGTACCATCAATCTGAACACTGCCTGTTGGCGTTACCGCAACTTGGCCTGATCCTGAATTACGCAGATAGAGAAACCAATTATCGCCAACAATAGTAGGGTCTGGTAGTGTCAAAACACCTCCAGCTCCAGTCCAGTTGTACATCCTTGCTCGATCATTATCGCCAGCAGTATAGTTCGAGTTAAATGCTGTAATAGGTACTGACTGAGATAAAACAGTGCCAACAGCAACAATGCCTGTGCCAGCCAATGCCGAGGCGTTCGCGCTCGATGTGGTGGCTCCATACTGCAGGATTTGCCAAGTGCCGTTTACGCTAGTATTACTAGTTAAGTAAACTTGCCAAATTTGTCCCGCAGCGATTGTACCGACTTGAACACCGCCAGCGTTTAAAACCGTAAATGTATGGCTACCTTTATTGTTAAATAATATCGTATTACCCGTACCACTTTTAGTGGCATCAGGTAGGGTAATGTTAAAGTTTATCGCAGATGGGGTAACATCCATGATTCTAGTGGCTAAATTGACGTTTGTAGACGTTTCTTCTGGCCAGCTCAGCACAATGCTGGCAGTTAAAGCAACAGAGCTATAGCTTATTTCACTTGGGTATATATTTGCACCGCCAAAAACATCGGTATAACTTGGCATTACGCTTCACTCCTATTTGCTGATCTGTCCATAATCTTACTTAGATCCTCGCCGTTCAATGCCTGCGCTGCACGATCATACATTCCAGTCCACATAGCAACTCGTTCGTCATTTTTTAAAAATGGAGCTGCTTCCAGAAGTGCGGCATATAATAGAACATCAGGCGCATATTCTGTCAGCCAATTACTTTGGAAATCATCTCCCAAAAGAGCTGGCTGCTCGTAATAAAGTATTTCCATTGTGCTTGCAGCATTAGGAGTCGGAACTATTAGCCAATGCTGATAGTCGTAATCTGCATAAAATTCAGGCGTGGCAGTCTCAGATTCGTTTGTCCAATAGTTGCGGCAGTATTCGTAAGATCGCGCAAATATAGACTTTCCAGAAACATTCATCGATATAGTGTCGCGCCATCTGTCAGGCTTTAAATACGTTGATACTCCAATCGCCAGCGGTAGATTAACTGCCCGGATGAATCCTTCTATTTTAAGCTCACGCGCAATACGCCTCTCTCCCAAGGTAATTAAACGTGGGAGTTGATCAAACACTATTTGATCGCTATCCTGAGTAAACCCTCGCTCTAAATATCTGCGAAGGTCCACCAACAGGCTGTCGTAGGTCATCGTGTAGCTCATATTATTTCTCTCTACTCACAGCTTTTACTTTTTCTACAGTACGCATGGCACCTAATCCTAACATGCCCATCAGCACTGGCATCATCTCAGACAGTGCTATCATGGGTATAGTTACGCCTGTTTTTGATAATTCTAGCGCCATGTTAGCGAATGGAATGACTAAGAAGTTGCCTGCCATGCCCATCGCGCATATCCAACCAATCGCTGGACGCCAGCCAGCCACAAACATGCTGCTGTGCGCGGCTTCAACTTTATTGACTTCAATCTGAGCCATAACCTGCGCTTGAGCATGTTTTTCAGCCATTGTTGCAATTTCATGCGACAACCGTTCACGCAAGTCTTTATCAGGAATAACCTTGTCAAGAATGCTTGATACCGGACCAATTAACGCGCTTAACGCAGACAGCATATTAGAAATCCTTATTAAGCAGGCTTATCAGGCCATGTGACTTCGCTCGGAAACCCTGATTGTGTAGGTACGTCCCTAAGTGCTTGGCGGTAGGTTGCCATTTCAGTAGTCATTGTCACATCAGAGTTTGCAGTCCAGTCGGTAGCTGCGAGTAATCCATCACGCTTCTCACGCATATTAGCTGCAATCACTGCCGTAGCTTCTGCCACTTCATCTGATGTTAGATCAACAGCTTGGTGGTCTAATACCCAATCACTGCCTGATAGTGTGGGTGTCCAAGTCTTAGCCAAACGCTGACCCTCGCCAACTGTTGGGTTTGCTTCGGTCACGGGATAGACATTGAATGCTGCCATATCTTCTGCACTAGGCTGCTTTGGAAAGCTAGTGTTTGGGTTGTCTTTTCGTAGCATACCCAGTGAATAGGGGTATTGCTCTACTGTGCTGCCTGTTGCTTTTAATAATAGCATTGTGTGTTCTCCTGTCTGCTATGTTGGGGTTACATCTTCGGCTGCGATTAATGTGCCGTTTAGAGTAAAGTTACCACCTGTCCCCCCGTTAATACCGAAGGCTGTGGTGTCTTCAAATTTCATGTAGATGAGTGGTTCTGGTAGGTCTCCTGATTCAATAGCAGGAGTTAAATTTACAGGGTAGCCAAGTTGATCTACAAACGCATTACGGTTAGTTTCTTGCGAGAAGTCTATGTAATCTTGGGTTAAATAGAAGTTACTGAGCGTTGCATCTCGATTAGCTATCCTACCCAAAACATCAATGTCGTCACTGTCACCTAAATCATATTGCCCGTTTGCAGAATACCCGTAGAAGCCACTGCCAGATGAACTCCGATCAACATTATCGACAAATACAAATCTCTTATTTGCATCAGAGGTGTCAAAGGTGATAAATACGTTATACCAAGTATCATACGCAAGAGTAAAACCTCCATTATACGCAACAATCTCTGCTCCGGTAGTTGACGCAGCATTGAAACTTATCCCTCCTCCTGCTTTTATCACAATATCTAACCTAGCAGAAGATCCATTTCGTGCTTCTATTATGTATCCTAAACTAGAGGCTCCGATCTTAGCAGTAAAAACAGCCGACATTTGCTTACTATTTGGCGCAACAATTGATGTTCTTTTTAAATAACCTGAAGAGCTAAGTCTCTCTACACTCCTAGACCAATATTCACTACCACCCCTAGCACCTGTGTACGGCCCTGAGTTAACAGTAAAGTCTCCTCCACTACCTAAGTTGTTACCTGCATCAGAGCCGATAATAGGTAGAGCTATAAGAGGTGTAACACCTGTGTCTTCAATGACCTTGCGTACTGAGTTAGGGAGGTTAGCTGTTGAATCCCAGAATGGGTTATCTGTGGCTAGGTCTGTGTAGGCTGTGTTGAAATACACCTCACCGAGTGGCCCTTCGTAGAAAGTAGGCGCATATGTCGCTGGGGCCGAAGCACCAACTCTATATCTATCATCGGTAAAATTAACATTTGTATTGACAAAAGTAGACCATGTAACGGATTGAGCCACACCATCTAAGTACAGATCACTGCCACTTTGACTAGCAGCATCAAAGTTAATTTGTATTGTATGAGATTGCCCACTTTTAAGAATATTATTAAGATCAAATTGAGCTACACTTGTGTCAGAAGCGTCACTACACTTAAACGAAATACCAGTTGCACTATACCTAATGTAAAACCAATCTGTTCCTGAGTCTCCTATGCTCATAATTGTTGCATAATTCATAGATGACGCATCACAACCTATAACTGCACTAAAGGTAAATACTTTCCCGTCAGCTATGCTAGTTAAGCTAGTCCTGCTCAAATAATCATTACTACCATCAAACACACTAGCACTACAATTATCTTGGTTAGGCCCACGCTGTGCGGTAGCCAGTACACCAACCGCAGAAAAATTACCGCCTGTGCCAGAGTTGTATCCTGCTGTGGCTGCGTCAGTCATGGGTAAATACATGATGGGGTTTGAGGGTATTGTGCTAGAAGGTTTGCCCTCTGCGTCTATGAATAAACGTCTGTTAGCTGTGACACTTAGATCACGATAGGTGTAGTCTAGGAAGAAGTTTGATAGGCGGCCGCCATTGTAAGCACCTCCATCTTTTATAATGTAATAAACTGATTGAGAAAAATCAGCGAGACTATTGTTATATACAGACCATGTAACAGTCTGGGCTATATCATTTACATACACATATCGATTTGATGTATTTGCTAAATCTATAGAGCAAAGAACATTTGAAAAAGTGTTAATTGGTATTCCCGGTATACTAAAACTAAACGCTGTGGAACTTGATGGAGTCGGCTGATAAGCAAAGAATCTAAAGTTTGCTCCGTCATGTCTAAAGTAAAATCTTGATGCGCCCCCAAGAAAAACCAGCATGGTAGTTTTTGTAGGATAAATCCAAACACTAAACGTAAACGTCTTACTATTAGCATTACCCGTCATGTTGCTGCTACGAGTAAGGTAATCGCTAGTCCCGTCAAAGCTCACTGCTTTTGGCAACACCTCACCCGATACAGGGTTAGTACCTAGTAATTTACTTTCAGTAGTCATTAAGCCATCCCTATGCCAGAAGCGATTCCGTACCAGATTGTACCGCCATCAATTGTCACAAAAGTTAAAACATCCACCCCGGATGGCGTAAGTGTCGGTGCGGTCGCCGCTGGCCAATCCACAGAAGAGGGAAAAGTCACAGCAGCACTACCGCCATTGGTCAGGATTAACGTGAACGAACCCGCTAGTCCACTTGCAGGAGGATTACTAAATGTAAGAGTCTGTGCGCCTGAGATGGTTTTGGTCTGTACATTACCTAATGCAAGGTCCACAGCATTAGCAGCCATCGCTACTTTAGTTTCTGCATAATCTTTTAATACAGGACGCTGGACAATATTATCTGCTAAATTCTGCGTTGCTGTAAAAGTATTGGCGCCAAGAGAGGCTACCCCTACCAAAGTATTGTTGGCATAATTAATAGTCTTATTAGTCAGCGTATCAGCAGATACCAAACTTACTAAAGTTGAGTTGGCGCCGATGGGAAGTAACATCTCATTTGTAATGCCCAGCGCATGAGGCTGTGCTGTAAGAGATTGACCATGACTGTTAGCGGCACAGTTAAGTTTAATAGTACCCTCGCTAGACCCTCCACCCCTAATCACCATCGTGTAATCAGCAGGTAAAAACTCCATTGAACCACTAGCTGTGGTAGTTATACCACCCAAAACAGGAGAAGTTAGGGTCTTGTTCGTCAGCGTCTGTGTGCCATTAAGCGTAACATCCCCTGTTGATCCGCTAGTGGATGCCATTACAGCAACTGCACCTGCAGAATTTTTATAGAACAGTTTGCCATCATTAGTATTGATCGCAAGCTCTCCTGCAGCTAAATTACCAGCTGTAGGAGCAGCTGAGCTAGTCGCAGTTCGATAAAGTTGAATTGGTGTAAATCCTGTTTCAGCCATTTTAGCCTCCGCTCATTAAAAATATCATTAAAAAGTACCGCCAGTTATTCCAGTGGTTGCAGTTACAGTAGTAAAAGCACCTGTATTTTTGGTGGTTGCCCCAATGGGCGTGTTATCTATAGTTCCTCCCACAATAGTTGGAGCTATTGGAGAAGCTAGTTTAGCAGTGGTTACTATACCATTGCCCAGCTGATCAGTCGTTAGCGGTACATCTGTAGGCGAATTACCGATATATGGATTAGACATGTTATGTGATCTCCAAGATAGATAACACTGCATCAACAGATGATGCCGCACTTGAATTAACTTTTATTGAGTCGCCAGTAATTAAAACAACTTTCTGGTTACCTCCTATGGGCACCAGTGCTCCTCCTACCGGGACAGGAGCATCTTTAACTATGTAATTGTCGTTGGTCCCATCATTAAGCGTCACATCAATGTTTACAGTCGATGCGCTGGTGTTAGACACTGTTAAACCGATCACAGTAGTCTGAGTTGAAGACCCGACTGTATAACTACCAACGGCGGTCAGCGCAGTGCCGATACCTCTTGATAGTTTACGTGTAAATGTATTTGCCATATTATTCTCCTATCCTAAAGCCACGGCCAACGCCACGACATCATCAAGTGTTACGCCAGCCGCTGGTGTAGCAGATGTCCAAGTTGTTCCGTTCGATGTTAACACATTTCCACTTGTTCCAGCTGACGTTAATCCAGTGCCGCCATTGGCCGCTACCAAAGTTCCTGCGACAGTAATATCGCCTGTTGTTGACGAACTTGGTGTTAATCCTGTCGATCCACCACTGAAGCTCGTTACCGCAGCGGTCACCGCTGAATTCCAAACAAAAGCAGAGCCATTCCATTTTAAGAAAGTATCAGCCGATGTGGGCGCTGCCACAAAGTTCGTAGTGTTTGCACCTGTATTATAAACTAGTCGGTTAGCTGCACCACCTGCCACATTAGCTATTTGAGTGAGGTTTACAGCTCCTGTCTGTCCGTTTACTGATATAACAGTGTTCGATTGATCAAGTTTCTGCCATGCTGTGCCGTTAAATACAGCCCAGTCTCCAACTTGCCAATCAGTTATGCCGTCAAGATTCGTGTTTCCAGCAACGCTCGTAATGTAATACTGACCATTTGTTCCTGTCCCAGACGATAAAGACGGAGAGTTTGTTGCAGCATTCCAAGTGCCTTGGAAGCTTAATCCTGTTGTAAAAGAGGCTGTGGTGGCGTTGGTGACTACGCCCTTAGCATTTACAGTAATGACTGGTATAGCGGTTGAAGAGCCGTAGGTTCCTGCATTTGCTCCAGAAGTTGGTAAGTCGGCGTTAACTAAAGATCTAAACGATGTTGGAGCGTCTGCTCCAGATGCTGGCCCACCATAAATTACGTTAGCAGCTTGGTCGGTAATTACCAGAGCAGAGCCCCATGTTGGAGTTCCAGTTCCACCTGAGATTAATACCTGACCATTCACACCTGCTGGTCCTAATGCTATTTGATTGCCTGCGCCATAAGCAATGGCCCCAGGAACTGACGTATTAGCTCGGCCTGTGCCACCCTGATCTATCGGCAATGTGCCATCAATTTGGTTCTGATCGTTAAGATTAACAGGAGGATGACGATGGTCTCCCCTAGAGAGTTCGTTTAGAGTTCCTGCTGAACCATTAGTGGTTCCAGTCAGCGGAGCAGTGTCCTCAAAGTCAGCAGTTAGCGTCACGTTAGAGTTGAGATTTCCACCTCCCTGTAATCCTGCGCCAGCGATGATTTGACGAGCAATCGGTACATATCCAGAGACAGACACTGCGACTGAAGTAACTCCCGTAATACGACCCGTAGCGTCTACAGTGACGACAGGTATATTACCTGCATCTCCATAAGTTCCGGCAGTAGCTCCACTATTTGCAAGTTGCACACTGCCAACGCCTCCATTGGCAATACTTAGAGTAACATCAGAAGCTAATGAGCCACCGCCCGTCATCCCGGTTCCTGCTAGAACTTTGCGAGTAGTTGGCACGCCTGTAACTTGTAAAAGGTCTCCAGCACGAATCTGGTAGCTAACACCCTGATAAGTAAACAGCAACAAGCCATCAGGCGATGCCACAGGTGCAGTTGGGAGCTGGGTAACTCTACTGGGTATTAAATTGCTTGGAACATCTGCTGTCATTTAATTCATCTCCAGATATTTATTGCCATCTTCAGTGACAATAAACTCATCACCAGCTTCTTGAATAACGCCTGATGGGCGAGTATCTATGTTCTTATCAGGCCGATTAAACGGCAAAACAATTTGATCTGGGCGTCTAGGAGGTAATAAATAAGGATCTAATCTATCCTTATCAGCCTCACACACCATTAATCCCGGAAAGTTAGGATCAGGCGAAAGTTCTGATAATAGAAATTTAATAGAGCATCTAGCACATATCGCAATACCAAATGTAGGCTGACCCGTTGGGTCCAGATAAATGCTCACGCTGTGTAAACCCCTATTCCTGGATTGATTTGAATTGCAGATCCATCATTATCGCCATCCCAAGCTCGTTGCATACTCATTGTTGCTTTAGCATCGAGCATTGGCATAAGTTGAGCATCTGCAGAGGGTGTTTCAGCGCATACCCTAGCCGCTAACCCATTGATTATAGCCTCTAACCACCGATTAGGTATATCAATCTCTTGCTGTAAGTTGTCGGTATCCATTATTTGGCGGTGACGCCAGAGCACTAATTGAAACTTTTCAGACGCAGCGTTAGGCGCTGGCCATAAATTAACAACTGGCTGAGGAATATCACGCTGGTAGTAGAAGCTACTGGGGCGTCCAGCAAATACTAAATTGCTTTGGTTTACATAATTATCTCTACTCAATAAGCCAAGAGGAATGGCTTGAGGCATATTTCCTAACGTAATTCGGGAGGAAGAGATAGTAGAAGCACCATCAGTTGGTACGATTCTAAAGTATTGCTTGGCTAAAGCGCCATTAATTTGAGTCCAAGTAATATTACCAGCAACCGCTGTCGCATTGGTTGATAAATCAAGACTAGTCGAAGTTCCTACCGTAGTCCAAGCAGCATTGTCTGAACTAGTCTGAAAATTGACTGGAATAGCGTTCGCAGACCATTTAATTCCAATGAAATTGACTATTGTGGAGGTAGTAAAATTAACTAAATAAGAGGTATTTGTGGATGTTACAGTGCCACTTAGCTCTTGAAGTACGTTTAAATTTAGGTTTAAAACGTCAATTGTGCCCTTTGGAAGCTTGACAATTTGATTATTTTCGTAAAGAGGCAGTATTTGCTGCTCTATGCACCAAGATGGTGTCCGTATATTGGCCAGCTCATCGAGCATGAATGTCAGAGAATCAAGTGCATATTCTTGCATTTCTGAAGTTATGGCCTGAGCAGGCAGGCGACACCTGCGGAAAGCGTGGTCTACGACTTTCAGCGCATTAAATGTTTTAACCCCAATGTTTCCCGAATAAGCCATATAAATTCCATATTAATGTAAATGTATGGAGTGCTGATTCAGCAAACCCTATGAAGCTCAGTAGTAAATCTACCAGCTGTTCTTCATGGTGCCCATTTTCTTAAATTCTTTCATCTCTGCTGAACCTACAGCGCCTTTAGAAGATCCTACGTCCATCATTTTATTGCCAGAAAACTTACGCTTACCCATGGATTTTTCCATACCTTCGCTTTCATTCCGGCGAGACTTCATAGACTGACTTTTTGAGCCATTCCTAGAACCCATCGAATCATCTAAACGAGCGTTATAACCTTGAGTTTTACCACCCTTGGAATAACCCTTAGTTTTCATACCGCCTTTTGCATAGCCTTTTGATTTCATACCCATGTCTAAGTATCCTTATTTCATTTTGGAAAATGATTTAGCAAGATTTGCTCGCTTCATCGTTTTAGCAGATGGCTTAGGACCACCCACTATAGCTGGTTTGCCAGAAGCAACTTTATTTAACTTGCTTTTGGAAATGCTTTGCCCTTCAGGAGTTTCCATGTACTCACGAAGAGCACCCGGCTTTTTTACAGCACCTTTTATCCAGTCCTTTTCAGAACCGCCTTTAGCTGCCTTAAAGCCATTTCTAGCTTCACCGCGCAATCTAGTCATCTCATCACGGGCGTTACGCTCACGCGAGCTAACACGATCCATTTGAGCACGTTTATCTTTACGCTCTGCAGCGTCATTAGACTTACGCCCAGATACTCTACGCATTTCATCAGCTGCATTATCCTGAACCCCAATAACGCGAGACTCTTCGTCACGTAGATTTCTCATGCCGCCACGACTCATTTTCGCTGTAGATGAGGATTTTGTAAAGCCGAAATCAGAAGGGAAGTCAAATTCAGACATATACTTAATTGTCATTAGTAACCTCCACCTGAGTTGTTGATGTACACCGTGATGGTCGCGCCTGCAGTAAATGAATTAACGCGGAGCATAATGGCTCGACAACTTTCGCCACCTGCAGCCAAAGCATTAGCTGTAGCAGCCGCAAGGCCCGTAATCGGCATTCCGATTGACGTATAGATAGCATCTCGCTCTGGAGCATCAAAGATATTCGCAGGCGTTTGGAACACGCTATAATTTATCGTTCCAGTGACGCCGACCATAACCATCGGGGCAGACATCGTGTTTTCTAAATTGACCCAATAACCCACAGCTTCACTCAATAAGCCTACCGATAAGACTTTAGTACCCATAGTGGCATTAGGCTGTATAGTTTCAACAGTAAGAAAAAACTGAGTACTACTCACTGTCGCTCCACTTGCAGGACCAGCTGCGATCACTTCAGTCTGGGCAGCGCCATTGGCGTTAGTCCCGACGATCGTGAATGCAATACCTGCCAAGGTGGCCTGAACGGGAGCGGTCAATGTCACTCTATGAGCAAGCCCATCGAATGTGCTGGTTGTCTGGACGGCAACCGCCGCACCAGTACTAGTGAGCCCGTTCCCATTAAACCAGATTGGGGAAACACCTGTTGGCGTCAATGCACCTATTTTAACTGGACGCATAATTTACTCCTCTAAGTTCTAAAATCTATGCAACGCGCGTAAACGTGTATGCTGTTGCGCTAGAGAACATAAGAGTAAATTTAGCTTGACCAGTCACGCCAGCAGGAATTGTTTTAAGACCAGCGCTGGCAGCAACGGCAGCACCCAGTGCAGATATAATACCATTGGTGGCAACCGCGATTGTTACTACGTTTGCACCTGCGGTGTTATCAATGTACAAGTCAAAAACTGTACCTTTTGATGCGCCTAACTTTGTACCCAATAAGGTACCAGTAGGCAATGTTAAAATAGTGGCAGCAGCCGAGGTACATGTAATGTATCCTGCAGCAACCTTATCTGCCGTAAGTGTTGCAGTAGCGTTAGCTGTTACAGCCACATGCGAATAGGTAGGATTAACTATCTTGCCGCCGCTGATGCTGCCGGTTACGTTACCTGTCACGTTGCCGGTTAAATTGCCGATAAAGCCGTTGGTCGAAGTTACTGGACCGCTAAAAGTAGTATTAGCCATTTTAAAATTCCTCACATGCGAGTTAAAAGATTTAGCTGCTGTCTGCATGTCGTCAGCCTAAGCTGTCAGCAACCAAATTAAATTTGGTAAAATGCTCTTAACTCTATAAGGAGAGCCATAGAGTTAAGAGCGGTACTTACTTATACACCTGCGGTGCCAAACACTGCACGCGGATCTGTCCAGCCAACTGTGTAACGCTCTGTCGCTTTGTAGCGCATAGAGTCAGTTGCAAAATCGCCTTCCATAGACTTCTCAAGACCTCGACGCATCAGAAGTTTTAAACCTTCTGGAGCATCAGTCTGAACCCACCATGCTGTGTTAGACGTAATACGAGACATGTTAGCCTGACCATCTGCCAATAAACCCATCGATTTAACGGGGTTAATGTCGTTGTCAGCAGTTCCAGACTTCAATACTGATTTAAGCAAAGTTTCCGCTTGGAAAACATTACTTGGTCCAGTAATAATCTGAGTCGGAGTCAAACGAATACGCTTACCATTGTTGTCAACAGCGTTGCGAATTTGAATGAGCATCTGCTCAAGAGAAGTCTGGGACAGAACAGCAGCAGTAGTGAGCTGGTTGCTGAATGAACCCTGAACAATCGGGTGAGCAGTGTTAGTTAACGAACGACCATCGCCACCAACGAATGCTGCGTTAAACGCACGATTCAATACATTGGCAGTTAATGTTTCTTTTGTCTCAATCAAAGATTGCGCCAAATGCTTGGCGTAAGTTTGACCGATACGAATGTGATCGCCGTCTTCAACCAATACTTTGGTCAATGCAAACGCAAGGCCGTAGACATGGTAAAGATAACGCTGAACAAACAAGATACCGCCTGATTGATATGTAACTGCCATACCATCGGGAAGCTCAGGAGCCGCGCCAAAGCCATAAAGAACTGGTTCTTCGTGGTAATTGCGTGGAATGCCTTTTTGCTCACGGAAAATTTGCTTCCATTCGTCAGCTCGTTGATCATAAACGCCATCAAAGACTTCGTTAAGGATTGGTTCAACAACCGAACGAAAGTCTGTACTTCTCATGGGAGTAGCCATTTTTCAGACCTCCTTATACAGATGCTACAGAAGCTTTGTATTGATGTTCGTTAATACGAACAGTCACTACAACAAATGCATCTGTAATCAGGTTATTAGGACCACCAGCAACGCCAGTGATCTGGTATTGACCAGTTCCGGCTTGGATAGCAGTTAAGGAAGTAGAGGACAGACCAGTGGCTGTTGAGCCGCCAGGTGTAGCTACAGTCCAATCGCACTCTTCGCCAACTGCTGTTTGAACCGTAGTTCCAGCTGCTGGGTTAGGGTACTCAACATCAAATATAGTTTCTGGATCGTCATAAACGAAAGCGATAATATTTGTTGCTGCGGCACTCGCTGGCCAAAATGGCGATAGAGTGGGCCTGCCTAACGCGTCATCATATTGGACGCCAGCAAAAATACCCAGATTAAGGATACCTGCAGATGTGCCGCCACGTTGGCCGTTAGATGTAGCTAATTGAATAACACCAGTATCTACTAGTTTTACTGGGTCTCCTGAGAATACGTTTTGGGCGTATCCGCTGGCAATGGTGTAAGCTTTCGCTGTGATTCGGCCACTATTGTGGTAGGAAGCGCGAAAGCCAAATGCTTCAGTAGTCGCTGACATACTGTTGCTCCTTTGGTTAAATAGATTGTTCGTCAGCCCAGATCAAATTGACCTAAGCGGCTCTCTCCAAGACTTTTACTACCATCACCTTGAACAATGTTGCTGCCCGATCCTTCAGCCTGTTGGGCTAAGAAGTCAGCGGTGTCTCGTAACTTACCTTCTTCTCGATTCGGAGCGTCATGATGGGCTTCCATCATAAACTTCTCGTACAAAGAAATAGGCAGCTTAAAAGCCAGCATTTCATTAACCCCAATGAAGCCTTGCCAATCACCCGTTTTGAGTGAAGCGTACTCCCAGCCAGGAACGTCTTCTGGCTTAACTGGTTCATATCCTAAGCGAATACGCATTTGGATTGAATCACGCGAGTTAGTTGTTGTAAGCCAGCACATATGCCAGCCGGGTAATTCAGGTAGATCAGGCAATGAAGACTGAAATAAATTCTGACGGAACATTTCTACGCGCTCGCTTTCCGATACTTCCCGATTTTCTGTAATGACACGATCTGTCATCTGACGGTTCTCTCGTCCTTCGTCTGCGTGTTTCTTTAGTCGTTCGTCTGTTTTGCTCATATTTAGTCGCTCCTTCCAGCGATTGTTCTATTATGTGTGTTTTGCACATAATAAAGCAAGTTTTTTATTTAAGTGTTGCTTATGCGTTACTTTTGTCGTATGCAGCGTATCGCTTCACATATCGAGTCCGTAAGACAGGATCGTCCCACACTCCAGCTTCTACTAAAGCAGCTTTGCGTTCTGGGCTTATATAAACTTCCCTGCGAGTCGAAGACGGCGCGTGTTCTTTTCCTGACCCAACTGCTGGGCCACCCCGTGCCTTGCGAACAGACTTTTCAGGCTTTCGTGAACCCCCATCGTCATCAAAACGCTCTGGTAACCTACGCGCAGATCGAGCAGTTAGCTCGTCCCAGTATTCTTCGGTTTGAGGATTGTAACCATCTCGACTAAGAGACTGATCAATCGCCATTACAATTGCAGAATCTTCATCTCGACCATGTGAGTCGTACCACGGATTATCGTCCATGAACTGCTTTGCCAGATGCATAGTCCGGTCATCAACCTGTGGCGCGGTGTTTACTTGTTGCGCTGCTTGCTGCTTATTGTAGTGAAGATGCTGCGCTTTATTCATCGCCTCGTCACGATATTTCATCGCTTTCGTTACGTCATTGCCGTTATTGTTCTCAACAGCTTTGGCGATAACTCGTTCAGCCATGTTTACTTCTTTGTTGGCTTGAGCAATAGCTGCATCAATGCCTTGAATATCTTGATTGCGGTTTCGCTGCTCTTGATTGCTGATACGCTTCTCAAGATCATCATTTCGACCTCGCAAAAAGTCCAACTCTGTTTTGTCGCGCTTGATGGCGGTCTCACGCCTTCCTTTACGATCTACTTTTTCTTTACGCCTACGTTCACGTATAGCCTCGCGCTCAGAGTCATCGTCATCAGACTCAGCCGCAACACGTTCGTCATCATCAGAATCTTCTTTAGAAGGTTCTTCTTCAACAATCACCAGTTCTTCTTCTTGCTCATCGTTTTCAATCAGCACATCTTCTATATTTTCTTGTTCAGCCATTACTCATCTCCTTATCAGATGAATGCCTTAACTTTAAGGGGATCGCCAATTACGCTACCCAAAATGTCAAGATCATTAAAAATTACAAACATTGCTGCTTCGCCATTGGTTGCGTCAGGAATAGGTACTTCCCATCGGTCTCCTCCGTACTTAGCAACTCTCACAAACTCACCTTCCTTACACCAGTTTCCTTCTGGCCAGCTTTCCATCGTATTACGATTTTTAAAAGCTAATGGCCCAACTGTGACAACTTTGGCTACCTGCGTATTCCACTTCTCAGTGTCAGTGGTGTCCGTAGTTAGTAAAATGCCCCCAGCTGTTTTATTCTTAGCGGTGCGTATCTGAACCAGAACGCGGCTACCGAAAGGCTGAATGCCAGAACAAACTTCTGGAAAAGCCTCCGCGATTGCGTCCTCATAAGTCGTGGTCATTATTTCTTTCCTCGTCTAATAGATTTAAAAGTACATTAATGGATGCCTCGTAACCTGCAACCGTTCCTACCCGATACCCGTACTCAAAAGCATCGTTCTTGTGTGGCTTCTGCAAGGCTTCAAGCGCAAACTCTGCTTGATTAGCCTTGAGAATATTTAGTAACTTTGAGTCTATATTCATTAAGCATTATTCTTAGGCTTTTTCGCTGTCTTAGCTGCGCTCACAAAAGCCCCAGCTGATGGCGCACCTGCCTGCCCTTTCTTACGCATTTTCTCAAGCTTACCTGTAGCTGGATCTTTTTTACCCGCTGCAACACGTTTCTGTTTAGCTGCAATATTTGCGTACAAACCTGGTTTAGCTGCCATGAAATATCTCCTGTTATGCGGGCGTGTTACCAGAACCTGTTTTAATCATGTATCCAGCGGCCATGCGCTTGTGCTGTCTTACTTGATCTGAGTCCATATTGACTGCACCGCCCTTAGCGTAGCCTTTAGTTTTCATTTTACCGCCTTTGGTTTTACCGCCTTTGGCGTAACCTTTACTTTTCATCATTTTCTTCTTCCTCTGCTGCATAAATGTTATCAAAAACTTGGTTAACGTCCAGCGTATAATCCAGATCAGACTTGCTGTAGTGGATATGCTGGGACGGCCTGAAATCAGGAGCGCCTTCTCCCAATTCAAACCAAGCTGGGTGACTTACCCGGACCCGATTATTCGGTAACGCTACTATGTTACCCGTCCATTTTCCTGCATCAAGAAGTTCTAGAACGTGCGCCTGCTTATGTTGAGCTGGATCGTCTGCTACTTCTGAATCGGTATAGTCCACCGTAAAATAGTATTTGGCAGGATAAAACTTCCCGTCAATCTTTGCCAGCCAAGGGGCTGGCGTACATCGGTCTAGAACATAGACGCTGTGAGTGTGAGATGCACAATCCCAAGGCTGGGCGTCATGTGTAGACATTGGCTCTGGCCACTCGTCAACTGGAGTGTCCCCCATTAGAGCAGTTATGGGCATTCTTGCCCACATTGCTCCTCCGTGAACATTAGATTCATCTGTGTCATAAGTTTCAGCCCCAGTAAATATCATCTGGAAGCTTAAACAGCGATTCGGTAAAGTCGTAACAGCTACGGCCATCGCATGAATCCACTCGCCATGAAACTTCTCATGATTGTGAGTGTATTCTTTCCTGACCCAGCACTTAAAGTGCGGTATGTTGCTTTGCAAGAATGCCATTATGGATCAATTCCCCCACCGCTGGTGTATGAAGTTTTCTCGCCTGATTCCATCTCCATAGCCGCTAGTTCTTTGGCGGTCATGTTATCGGAACTGTTCATTCGCTCTCTAGCAGCTAAATCTTCTGCCTTACGCTTATTTTCGCCTTGTTCACGGGTATTTAAGCGGTCAGTTTCAGACATTTCACTGATGTTGTTGCGCTCTGTAGCAGAAAGTTCACGCAATCCAGCAATTTCTGACCTTTCTTCACGATCTTGTTGACTAGCTGCGAGCTTGGCGCGTTCAATTTCAGCAGTCTGCTGCATTTTAAGCTGTGCAATCTCGTTAGATGCCTGCATTTTAGCGTTATCAAGCTGTATTCGGGCTCCATCACGCTCTGTGCGCTGCTGAAGTTCGCTCTGCTTAATTTGAGCACTAAGTTCTGCAATCTTCATTGCATCGCCAGGCTGTTGAGGCTGATTCTCTGGCTTGAATTGCTCTGCTTGCTGATTAATCTGAACCAGTTCTTGAGCGAATCCACCTAACTGTTCTTCAATAAACTGCTGGACCTTGAGGATTACATCGACCTGCTGCTCTGCCTCTTCAGGTATCAACTGTTGAGTCTGCGCCTGTTCAATAGCGTTATGAGACTCCACTAAGTAGTAGTTCAATAGATGATCACGCATGTGCATGGCCATTGGATAAAAGAATGTGCTCATAATGCCAGGGCTTGACCCAAACATTGGCGACTTTAAGAACGGCAAGTGAACTTGCAGGTGAGCCAAGTGATCTTGCTGAGGCAGCACGTAAATTCCTTGATTCATTGCTGCCGCTACGTTTTCGCTTACTGGATCTCTATCTTCTGAGCCTGCTTGCTTTTGCATAACTTCTGAAGCTGGAACCTTTAGCGTTCGCAGAAACATTTCTTCAACCGCTTTTTGGTCGTACATTTGCGGAAATTTTTCAGCACGCGCCATAATCGCTTGTATCTGTGCGAAGCGCTGAGCCTCACTAAAGATAGCTGGGTTACTGATCGGCACAACATCAGATGGGCCATCAAAGTCTTCTGCAGTGATCTCTAGCCCAGCGTCCAGCGCATCTAGCTCTTCCTGAGTGTAGTACATGCTGTTGATGCGATGAAGGATATTAAAACTGCGAGCCATAGAGGAATGTAAGCGAGAATGGATTGAGCTAAACACAACCATGCCCTGCTCGATGATTGCCATCGTGGTTCCCACTGGGGCATTTGGGTTTTGGTCGTTAAACTTCTCAAAGGAAGTCTGGACCACGCCCTTGCCTGCATCAACTAGGAATCCTAACAGCTGAAACAATGTTGGACTTGGGCCAGCAAATGGTAGCGGCATGGCCAGCTTGCGAACGTCATCAATCAACGCGCCGCCTTCCATTTCAACAATCTCAGTAGGCTGAACATTTAAGGTCTGGCCGCCTGGGCCACCCTTTAGCTTCAGTAGTGTTGGCACGTTCTGAATGTAAGCTGAGTCTAGTAGGGCTCGTAATGCGCCAGTCGCTGCTCCACTAAGGCCACCAATCATATGAGTCAGGCCGATTGGGTAAGCACCACGCCACGGTACGAATGGGAACTCTACGATCCAATGCAGTTCATTCTTCCTTGAGTCATCTTCTTCCCAGTTCCTGTAAAGGCACAAGGCTTTATCTGAAGACTTGTCCACGCTCAAGATGTAAGGCGCTAAACCTTCGCCATCTTCAAAGTCCATGAACGTGTAGATCTCAAAGATGGTTCGCAGACCATCTTCGTTGTAGCTAGTATTCTGCTTGCCCTCGATTTTCTCGTTGGCACGTTCAGCTGCGCTATACTCTGGCTCAGTAGGCGTGGGTAATTCAATGTCCGCGTACATTCCAGACTCAACGCGCTTCTCATATTCCATCTGCGTGACGTACTGAACGTGAGTCTTACGTTCTGCGGTGTAGAAGTTTGTAGCTGAGAAGGGAAGGTATATGTCATCAATGGGAACGAACTCAGACACAGGGCGCATAAATCGAGCGTTCCACATGAACTTCATGTACTGACCGCCACCCAAAGGTAGCTGCGTGCTTAACTGTTCTAACTCTGAGCGAAACTCGACCATCTGTTCTGTAGTCTGCCAGTTCATAAACTCAGTCTTACGCTGAGCCTTGCCTACCTTCGCCCTGTCGGCCTCGCCTATAATCTTAGACTTAACTGGACCTGTGGGCGGGAATATCTCTTTGATGAATCGAGCAGAGAAATCAACACACGCCTCGACCAGCATAGGATGCACAACCTTGTTGGCTCCCTGAAACTGGGCACCTCCCGGTGCGTCATCGCCTAAACCTGTGCGGCGCAAACCTTCTTCGTACTGCAGATCTCGCTTCTGGCGAGCTTCTTTGTCGCGCTCTATCTTCTCCATCAGGTCGTTGATGGCAGACTTTAACAGGATAGGGTCAACCTCTTCCACAATGTTCTCAAAGTGATCAGAAGCCTCTCGCACAGACATAGTCTCCATGCGTACCATCGCTCCACCGTCTTCGGTGTCCTCAAACTCTAGCTCATCTTCTTCTGGAAGCTCTACCATTGTAACTTCTTCTACTTCAATCTCAATCTCGTTCTCTTCAGCCACGTTAAGCCTCCTGTAGTAGTTGGTTGGCAATTTCATTAATTCGACTAGCGTTATAAATTACTGGACCGCCTTCAGCAAAGTTCTCAGGCATTATACCCTGTGCAAGTTTATTTATCTTATCTGCGTCATATTTAGCGATAACTGCACCGCCTTTGGCAAAATCACTACGGTCAAGATCAGATACGCCTGAATCCATGTAGTCCATTATTTGCTCTTCACGCACAATTCTAGGTGTTTTTTCTGGGCTAAATTGTCTTTTAGACATGTAAACATTATAAATATCCCGCACCTCGTCCATGTCAAGCCCATCTCTAGCGCCATACTTTTGATCTAATATTTCCTCAAAATTCATAGTGTCATCAACGTCAACAAGTCCGAACAGTTCTAGTTCGTCAGGATTAATATTACCCACTATCATTTCATTATCTACTTTGTTTAAAAAATTTATTACCTCATCAGCTAGTTTTGTTTCGTACAAAGGATCTTGTCTAATGTAAGACGCTGACTTTTGATGATCAAACTCATTGCCCGGTGGCTTTATCTCTTTAATATCAATGATATCATCGCCATTTTGATTTTTATAATTGGCAATGAACTGTACTTGAAGATGAGGTCTTCCATCTCCGTCAAGCATTACAGTAAGACTGCTGTTTCCAGATCCGTAATTAAGCGCTTGTTTTTCAATCTTTGTACACCACTCTCCTCCCTTGCCTAATGATGTGCAAATCTTTTTATTTTGCTTGCTTGATGAAGCGTCAGGTATGTCTACCCAAGTAGCACCTTTTTCTTTAGCAAAATCAATATCAAATCCATCGACTATCATACGGGGCGATTTCTGAGCTAACTCTATAAAACCCTTAGTCATCTCTTTTTCTTTCCAAAGGCGAAGATCGCCAACTCTGGCAGAGACCTCTCCAACTGACATCTTTAAAATCTTATCTCCGGGTAAGTACAGCTCTGGAGGTAAGCCTAATTCATTCGTTGGATCGACCAACTCACGCACACCTTCAGTAAGCACCTCTAGCTGTAACTCTTCTGCAATGTCTTCATTAAGAGTAAACATATTGGTTTCAGGAGGCACCTTGTTTAAGAAAGGATTGGCTTCATACATTTCATCCATTAAACTTTCTAGGCTGGCTTCTGAATCTTTTCTACGATTCAAATTTCTCACTCGATTTTCCATTCTTCTTTTAATTAATCCTGATTTTCTAATAGTCCCAGCCTGCTGCTGGTCTAATAACTTATCCGAAGCTCCTTCAAATGACTTAGCTAAGTCTGACTCCGAATCAAGCCTAATCATGTTTGGATCATATTCCAGACCATACTCCTCAACATTGTACTGGCCAAGATTTATCTGCTCATCAAGATCGCCTATACCTAAAGTATAGTCAGTTACTTCATAGTGCATGTTATCTGCGTCACCTGCTACTCTAACAATAGAATCGTTTTGGCCTGTGCCTAGTTCATTCTGTAGATACTTCTTTAGCTTAGTGTTAAGCCATCGGTTAGTTATCGTTGATCCGGGATATCTTCTCTCAGTCAAATCAACAACATCATTAGCCTTATTTAGTTCATCATCGGTAAGGTCATCAATATCATCATCAGTAAGTTTAATATTTAATCTATTTGAAACAGTCTGTGGTGTAGAAATGGGTGACATTAATCTTTCAGGACCAAGTCCAAGAACATCACTATCATACTCATTCAAGAAGTTATTATCGCCCGGCTCTCTAACTTGTAGCTGCCTTGCGCCCATTTCTTCTAGCCTATCCTGTAAAGGTTCGTAAGAAGCTTCACTGGGTACTTGCCCTGCAGCAGCGTTTAAGTTTCTTTGATCTACTGCATTCCTTCCTACTCTAAGGCCAGCCTTTACCGCGCCACCAATGGGCAATACTTCGCCAACTGTGGCAGCATTTCCTATAAGAAACTTCGTGCGAGGATCTAAGTCTTCCCACGCCTGCCCGGTTGCTGCTATGGATTGCCTAACTTCAGGCGATAGATTCTTTTTGTTTCGGTCATAGTATTCAATGCCCTCGTTAACGACAGCGCCTAGACCTTGCATAGCTGATTTATTAACAGCTTGAGCTTCTTTTGTCCTGGGATTGAAGTTAAGGGCATCATTGTAAGCCTCATTGTTAGCCATCATTTCTTCAATGGTGTTATCGGTAAAGGCTTGCTCGCCTAAAGAAATAGCAGATGATGCGATGGGTCCGAATATGCCAGACGCAAAGTCTGTAAGAACATCGCCAGCTACCCGGCGTAAATTAGGCGCGTTGTAACCAATCGTGTCATCTCTGGTTGCCTGCTTCTTAACCTCACCGCCCTCGGCGTAGCTATCTCCGTTCATTAGCGCGTCAGCCATAGCACTGATCTTGTCAGCGTTGTACTCAACGCTAACCTCTTCAGCTACCTCAACCTCACCGCCTTCGGCAAAGCCCATGTCCTGCAGGTACTTTAGGTAATCTTCGTCTATCTTCTGGCTTGGAAGACCTTGGCCGGGGTATCCCATACGCGCATTCATTCCCCAGGCGCTTGAATTAAATGGCCTTTTGTTAGGCCCGGCTCTCATGTGAAGACCTCGGCCATGATCAATAAAGCTTGGCATTGCAGCCTCAAGCGGAACGGGCGTGAAAATATCATCAGATGCCAGCTCTCCCATCAACTGCTCTTTAAAGCCAGGATGAGCATCACGCATAGTTTCACTTTGCCTATACCGAGAAGGTAGAATTAGTGAAGGGCCAATGTCAAAAGTTCCAGCGCCCAAGAGTACAGACTCTGTGGAGTCCTCTAATATCTTGTCGTAGTCAAATATCTGGCCTTTACGCGCTCCTAAAGGAGCCGTCTTTGGGTTTAGATCAAGAGGCTCAAGCCCATCAGCAGCTCGCTTCTTATTGAGTTTAGTGCGCCATTTACTTCTTGCTCCGACTGCAGCTATAGCCTGCGGTGTCTTTCCGCTCATAATGTCAGCCAATGCGCCACGACCATCAAAAGTCTTCTCAAGCTCTATCCAAGATGACGGATCTCTGATGTCCATCTTGTCTCCAGTGAGCGCCTCTAGGTTAAGGTTTATTTTGTCAGCCTGATCTGCGTCTAATTTGTTGGCCTTAATGCCGGCCATAAATTCTTTCTTCAGCTTCTTAAATACTTCTTTGTTTGTGCGAAGCTGTCCTGGCGAGCCAATCATCGGGACAAGTATAGTTCCCTCTTCTCTTAAATTGTTTCTTAGGCTGGCTACTGTACCTTTGGCATCAACAGCCCACACAGGGTAGTCAGTGATTTCACCATTCTTGTCCAGCATTCTAGGCACAGGAGCCTCTCCAAACTGGTCTTGGTAAAGCTTAGCCATCTCTGAATACTGCCGACCAATCAAAGGATAGCCCGGACCTGCACCGTCTTTGATGCCAGTCCTGTCAGACTGAGTGGCAACCATGCTAACTTTGCCCTCGATGTTCATGTCACCTAATACTTCAGACAGCTTCTTGACCTTGGAGGTCTGTCCTGCCATATCTTTTGCTGCTCGCTTCCGGGCAATATTCCTGCCGTAGTTGGTTATCTCGCCGTCTTTAAACGACCTAGATAGCTGGTCTGGAGTAAGATCAGGCTGTGCAACATCCCTAAACATGATTGGCTTAGGCGAGACATCATCGACAGCCAGCTGGCGAGCACCCATCTCTTCAAGCCGGTCCTGCAGCGGCAGGTATGAGCTTTCATCTGGGACATCAGAAGCTGCGTCACTAATCATTCGCCTGTCGCCAGCATTTCTTACTGCGCCCTTGGCCATGCCTGCCAGTTTACCGATGGGGACAACCTCGCCTACCGTTAGCGCGTTCTCTATAGCAAATCGAGTCTCTGGGTCAAGCTCGTTGT
>Ga0209071_1000338_pt1 | contig 25028 bp, 28 predicted proteins | sample CoawatmetaG10DNA_2_FD_187513 | JGI IMG/M metagenome (GOLD analysis project Ga0209071, IMG submission 187513) | Marine microbial communities from the West Antarctic Peninsula - Coastal water metaG108-DNA (SPAdes) (version 2) | ecosystem: Environmental > Aquatic > Marine > Coastal ... | reverse complement strand
TATGCCGACGTCGGCGCCGTATTGGCGCGCTCTCTTCGATAGTGTCCACGTGTCCACCTAGAACTAGATGGACACGATGCTCCTTGCTACGCGGGTCCCCTTCAAGACGGGTTCACCGGGTGCTTACGGCCGGGTATTCCTTCCAGCCTATCGAAGTAACAAGTTCTGATAATGCGACCCGGATTCTGTTGTGGTGGCTTGAGGGTAGATACACGCAAGCACTCAGCGGCGGGCCGGAGGAGTCGGTCGTGTCCTACCAACTTCATTTCGAATATCGAGCCTACGGCGAGGAGCCGCGCGCCGATCAATTCTTGCACTGCTTGACAGGTCTGAGGCGACCGCGTCGTACGTGCCTCTACGTTCCCGACGTCGCGAATGCCGATGACGACCGATATTTACCCATTGTCGTAACCGAGGAAGAACAAGACGGCGTCATTCTGTCAGGCTGGACTCCGGGGGATTGGGAATCGACGTGGAAGCTGGTAGCCGACGCCAATTCACGTGCAGGGTTATCTCAACTAGATGTAAGCGACATCGCAGAGCGCTATGTCTTTTTCGCGCCGAGGGAAGAGGACGACATATTCGAGTTCTACGGCATGTCAGAAGACTGAGCAGGGCTAAAGAGCAAGCATGTCGCCCCCGAGATTGGGGCGGCGTGCCCGCGCCAAATCCGAGGATCATTTGTCACAAGGTAGTGTCTCGCGTAGATGCGGGTTTGGCTTTTCTGTCTTGCGCCGGAGCGGCCAACGCGCCCCGCATCAGGGTCGAAATGGCTGTCGATGCGCCCTTCAGCGAAAAGCGATAGACCTTGAACTGTCCGTCCACAAGGCCAGCGGCGATACCAACGATGGGCGAGCCGTTCGCGATGGAGTCCATCAGATCCGGATTGCTGATTTGCGCTCTGTACATCGGCTGCCCCTGCACCTGGACACGCCCACTGCATTGCAGGGTTAGCGAAGCTGTACCCTGGTTCGAATTGACGAGCGCAGCTGCACTTACGCCTTCATCGCAGCCAGTTTGGGTAACCAGGTACCAGTAGCACACCGCGTTAGCGGGATCACAGCCCTTTATGAGCATGCCTCCGCTGTCGTTAAGCGTGCCGGCATAGAGTTGCCCATCTGCAGTGGAGCCCAATGACCAATCGCCAATGGTCGCCCCAGTACCCGAGTAAGCCGGGTCGCATGCCACGCAAGCTAATGCCACAGCGAGAAAACGGATGATGCGCAAGAGCGTCCCCTCATCGATCTAGCGGCATTGCCGCTAGTAACAGCCGTACGGACCGCACTGGCGACTAAAGCTCTGTCCCCGCGAGTCTGTCCCATACGTGTTGCTATAGCCGTTCCCATAGCTCTGCGTAGTGCTGTTCCAGCTATTGCCGTTGGCGGCCTGCCCCTGCGTGTAGGTCGTATTGCCGTAGTGCTGGGAGGTCTGATTCCAATTCGAACCGGTCTGGGCGTTGTAGCCGTTGACCGTGGTCGTATTGCCGAATCGGTTCACGTTGTACGAGTTGCCGGAGTTGTCCGAGCATGTGTACATATTCGGTGAACCAAAGCACGCCGCCCATGTGGGCGCCGCAACCAAGCTGGCCGCCATAGTGATTACGGTAAGCCACGTCCTCATGTGTCCCTCCCTGTGCTCTTTTGTTTTGATCAACCTATCAGACTGGCCACGAGTTGTTAAGTCTTCGAATGTGGGAGGGCTTGATAAAAAGCAGCCACCGGAGTGATCTTTCGATCTACCGCGTTTTAGGTATCGCCTGTCGTAGATGGTTGCGCCAGTTGCTGGGCGGCATGGACCACCGGCGGAATGTCATCGGCGGCTGCACACAATGCAAATGCGCTCGCGAGATTTGCCATAGGGAGCGGTCGCGCCTGGCGGTCAGCACATAGAAGCCCGCCAGTGGTTGCACTGATCAGTTTCTTAGCGATTGGGATGCGCTCGCATCTTCCGCCTGAGCCAAGATTGACGTTGCCGCCGATTGCAGGTCGCGAAGGCTTTGGAGCGGTAGGGCATATGCCAGCCAACCAAACCCGGGGTCTCGGATGTGCAGCGTTGCGCCACCCAAAAAGGCCTCTGTTTGCAGTACCCAGCGCGGATCGATTTTCGCATTGGTACGATCGCCAAACTGAGGATCTGATTCACGCACAGGCGGTTGCATCTGCTCGCGCATGTTCGCAAGCATTTGAATCAACCACTCGATGGTGACCGCGGAGATCGGCTGAGTCTGGTCGCCGTTTTGATATTGCAGATGAAGGCGGTCGCCGTCCTTGACGAGCACCACGGACACGAGAGTTTCCATACGTCTGTGCAACTGAGAAGATCAGGTGCTTCAATTATTGCGCGAAGGTGAGAAGCCGAGAAGCTGACGGAGCCTGTTTTCCGGGCAAATCGGACCCCCTCTTTCCCCACCGTCATCCGCGACATCAAGGCTGGTAAGCTGACTGACACCATCACCAGTTGGAGGGCGAAATGGCTGCAAAGAAGGTCACCAAGAAGAAGTACTTAAAGATCCTCAACAAGCGCCTGCGTGCCGAGCCGGATGTTTCGCACAGCGCGCTGTTCGTCTTCTACCCTCTCGGGGCGAAGGCCAAGCACGCCACCGGTGTGGTCGCCAACGAGCCCTACAGCGAGCCAGAGTTCGCAATCATGGCTGCCATTCAACACAAAGCCGCCAGCGAGTTCATCGTTGTCAGTGGCGGAGACCGGGTGGGCAATGGCTGAAGCCAGAATGCTGTACGAGTAAGAGGCTTTTGCCGCAACGCACGCTAAAACACTGCAGCCCCATGGCAACCACAATCCCCGTTGGATCAAACAGCAATTCAACCTATGTGGCATATGGCGATGACTGCCAGTTTGGGGACATCTGCGCTTATGCGCTTGTTGTCGTCAAGCGCCAGCGGATTGGTTGGATTCTGCGTGAACTCGATCTCATCAAGCAGCATTTCAAGCTCCCCACTTCGACTGCGCTGCACTGTCGGGTATTGTTCAGCGGTCACCAGCGTGGCAAAGTAGCCGAACTTGCACACCTGAGCCCCGCAGATGTCCGCTCAATCGTCATACGGATTTTTCTGCTGTTCAACAACGTCGGCATCCATATTTGTTTCGCCCACACAAGCCTGCGTGGTTTCTCGGAAACCATGGGAGAAACGATCAACATGTGGGATGAGGCCAAGTCATCAAGAGTGGACCTATCCATCCACCATGACCCAAAAGGGGTGATCAGCATGCTCGCCCAGATGTGCATGATGGCTCCGTCGCCTCATCGACGCTTTGCAAAGCCTCACGAGTGGGAAATTGTCATCTCGAGAGATAAGACCACTGTTCGTTTATTCGGTGACAGCGGGCGCCAGGCCCACAATCTTGTGAATGGGCATTCGGAAATCGGTGCACCAGCGGGACAGATTTTTCAGTTCCAGCCGCGAGTGAGCAGTGACTCGGAGGCGCCTCTGCTTCAGTTGGCCGATGTTGCGGCATACGCGCTAGCTCACGCGCAAGAACAAGATCCCAAAGATCGGTTCTGGCAGAGGGACTTACCATCACTCAACTTGCGGCACGATATTTTCTTCAAGCCCAGACATCCAGGGCACCCAATCCCAGAGGCAACTGTGGCTAATGACTGAATCGAGGCAGGACGATCAGCGACTTTCATGGCTGCCCGCCTCGACTATCTCCGTCAACGAGCGGCATTCCGCGAGCGGCGCTGCGGCCTTCCTCTATCTCAATGGGCGCGCGCCACGCCGCTGTCGAGCTCCTCGTGACTGACGCGGAAGACAGAGCAGGCAACTGCTGGAATGGCGCTTGGCCGTCCTCGTTCGCGATCGTCACGCAAGAACCGACCTCCGAGATCGACCGGGCCGGCTGCGGCACTGCTCCGTGGGTGCTTCTTCTTCAGCAGAGTCACGTGCGACTGACAGATAGCTCTGACTCTCTCCCGCGCGCGATGAGTGAAGTAAATATCTCACCTCACATCAAGACCGTTTCGCAGGAGTAGCGCCCGACCAGGGCAGAAACGAACTGATCCAGGTCCGCGAGTGGAACAGCGGCATCCATCAAGAAAGAGGTCTCCAGGTCAACCAACCAGACCCACACAATCCCATTGTCGGATGCATCCCGATACATGCTCACGACAAGCGTCGGCGAGATAGGGATATGGCAGATTGGCATATCGCCCTGCATAACAGTCGCTGGCTGTTCCATGAGAGATATTTCAGCCATGGACGTCCGAGCCGTTCAGTACAAGTTGCAGCGGTCCGCCACCTTCGCCAGACACCTGTAGCGGTAACAGTTTCGGATAGATCGTTCCCCAAAACACGCGTTCGTTTGCCGGGTCTGCTTTCACCCATGCGACGAGACGGTCTACCCCGCCTAGTTCTTCAGCAGCAATCACGATTGCATCTTTGGCGGCCTGCGTGGTCTTGTTTGGCACGCCTTTCTTGCGGCCAGGACCGGGGGCTCCAGCTCCGATCTTCCCGTTTTTTCCCGTTTGTTTAACGGCGGAAGCAGCATTCTTCGGGTTATTCATCGTGCCCTCGGGTCATGGGTTTGTCGGCTATACCAGTCAGAGACGAAGTTCTGGCACTCGCCCAGGTTGGTGAATTTCACTGCGCGGTTTGGTTTCTCAGCGTCGTACTCTTCGGGGTATCTCGTGACGACGTAAAAATCACCACGGTTACGCACATTAAGCAGCTCCCCCTTCCGCCAATCAGCAGGAACCGGACGCTGCGCTTGGAGGCTTTCCTCCGCGCTCGGCCTCTTTGCCTTCTCGCTACTTGTCGTCATATTTGCTCCTATTCGGATCGAACGGGCCAGGCCCAGCCGAACGCCCAGATGCTTGCGCGGTCGGCTGCTCTGAACCAAAAAGAGGCGCGAACAAGTCATCCATTACTGGAGACTCCCCGTATTCGAAAGCTGACGCAGATTGCGTGCTTTCTGCATCATGGTTTCGAATGCCTTCGATCCCTTACCGCCAAGCTGCGTTTCAATGGTTTTCTGTTCTGCCGTATCGCCACTCTTGATTGCGTTCAGATAGCGGAACACGTTGGGGTCGAAATTTGCACCCCATTGCTGATCGAACTGACGTTTGGCAAATACACCAGCAGACGGATTTGCGGCAATAGCTCGCTCCAGTCCAGGTTGATAAGCCTGCACGCCAGTCGTCAGCGAATCATTGAGTTTGGTGATTTCTTTGATGGCCGCAGGGGTATAACCTAGGCTGCCATTCGCCTTGATTTGCGCATCGAGACCCGCATTGGTTTGCGGACCCATCGACTGTGCAGCTTGCAGAGCAGAACGCTCCAGACCTTTGCCAACGAGGTCATAGGCGGTGGCAGAATCCGTAGCTGGTTCCGCATCTGGATTGTTGGGGTCAACCCAACCTTCTTTGCCCTGTTTGAATCCAAAAATACTTGCGAGATTTCGCCAACCCTGACCGGCGGTGCCTGTCGCCGTAACATGATCAATGTTGTTCAACACAATCTGATTATTGGTGTGCTGCAGACCGGCGCCAGTGAATTGCGAGCGAGCGGCGGTGCGTTCTGCCGACAGCACGGGTAGATCTTGAACGTCGCCAGGCTGAGGAACGTAGACCCCTTGCGTGGGGGCATTTGTGATTCCCTGCACAACCCCTTGCCCGTTTTTGGTGATGACCGTTGGACCGCCTGTAAGTGGATTGGAACTGACCTCTTGGCGTTGGCCCAGCGGAATGCCTTGCGCCACTTCCGGACCTACGGCGCCCATCGGCGTTGCTGAGTTCGGATTTGTTTGATATGCCTGCAAGCCACCGCCAGGACCAGTCGTTACTCCCATCTGCGGAGCCTGCTGAGCAGCCGTGGTCGAGGCCGGTTGAAACTCCATCGCCAGGTGCTGAAGCGCTTGATCGCGTTGCGCCTGCGGCATGTTCGGGTTCAGGTGCAGAAGCAGAGATTGAGCGCGCATGATCGCTGATGCCGCTTGCGGGTTCTGCTTTGCATATGCATCCAACCCATCGGCAACTTGCATTGGGTTTTGGCCGCCAATCCCTGAGCGCACGATGCCAGAAATATCGTTGCGATAGTCTTGCCCTAGGCCGCGTACCTGGTTGTTCAACTGCACTCGATCACTCAATGTCTTGATGATGGATTGCTGCACACCTTGCCCAAGCAAAGGCATGTGCTTGTTGGCAGCCGCGCCAAAAGCTACTGGGTCGATTTCCCCATCCGATCCCTTGATCGGATTTCCATCTGGGTCTTTGCCACTTGCAAGCATCTGTTGGAGCGTCTGACGCTCCTTCATCTGCTGCTGTGCTTGCTGGACATCGCCTTCACCAACTTGAAGTTGCTGCTGGCCGATCTGCAACGCTTGCTTTTGGCGTTGGATTCCCATCAGGCCCGAAAGGGTTTGAAGCGGCTTGTTGGGGTCGGGTACTTGGATGTTGGCCGCCACAGGCGCGCCGAAGTCTGGAGGCATTAGTTAGCTCCCGGAGGTGAAGTAGATCGGATTTGCAGTGCAGACGCTCTGGCTGAGCATTACGGCAGAGCCGGTCGGGCGCCATGGCGCCCACTTGGGATTTGCGAACCAATATGCGCGCACGCGTACGCGTGTGCGCGTACTGCTCCTGGAATTCCTCATCTTTGGGGACTGACAGATCTCTTTACGCTGCATCTGTTCGGCTCCCGCTAATGCTTGAGAAATCAAACGCCGGCCGAGCGTGCCAATTCGCCCGTTGGCTGAACTGCAGGCTGCTGGTGTCAAACCAGAGCCTTAACGCACCCTCGTAGCCGGTTGCGCGCTGCTTGTGGCAGTACAGCCGGGCATCCTCTACGTCCCCATCGGCCTCGTCTCCGGCCAACTCCTTGCGCTTGTTGCGCCATACAGTGAAGACGTTGTCGGCCAAGTCGGTAATCGCGCCAGCACCGCGAACGTCCAGCTTGCCCGGCGCTTTGTCTTCGCTCTCGCCTTTGCGAGCGTGGGCGACCAGATGGACGTGCGCGTTGAACTCGTTTTTGAAGTCGCACAAGCGATCCAGAAACGCCTTCTGCGCCTTGTAGTCGTCTTCAGCGATGCCGCATTTCAGGAGCGAATCGACAACGAAATGCGTGACGCGGTAGCGCTTGGCTGCGTAGCGGAACGCCTCCAGCAAGCTGTCTTGGCTGATCGTGCCGACGTGGGCATAGAGCCAGAGGGCACCGCACATCCAGTCATTGGCGGCGCGCACAAACCTCTCCGTTGGTGTTGAGGTGGCGCAGGCCTGAATGGTCAGATGGCGTAGAACGTTGGCCGGCTTCATCTCGCCGGAGAAGATGCAAACCCGCTCGCCTTGGCGGATGAGATCCACGCAGACCTGCCCCAAGAGGTCGCTCTTGCCGTGACCATTGATTCCGGTCCGCACCGACAGCTCGGCGGGGCGGAGCCGTACCTTGTCGGACCATGCAGGCCACGGAAGCGCGCCGCCAACGGTGTTGACCGGACCATCCCGGAACATCGCGAGCACATCATCCAGATACGCGGCTGGCGTACGGAGGTCGGTTGGTTCAATACGCTCCGCTGCATCCAGCGCTTCGCCGATCTCTTCCGCCGTCACACCTTGCTGCAATGCCTCGTTGGCATCCTTCAGGCGGAATTTGACGATCCTGCAGCGATCCAACCCCAGACGCTGCGCCACTTCACGGACGCCTTTCTGTCCGGCCTCGTCGTTGTCGAACCAGAGGAAGATCTCTGGGAAACGCTCCAGGCGGTCAAAGTCGCTGTCGATCCATTGGTGATTCCCAGCGCCCTGATTGACTGACAAAGCCGCGATGCCGTACTCATAGAGGCTCATGGCATCCAGTTCGCCCTCAACGATCAGCACGGCCTTGGCGCTATCGGGGACCAGATCCCACCCGAACAGGCACGGCTCAGCGCCAGCCGATTGCCAAGTGCGCTTCTTGCCTTTGCTGTCTCGCTCCAGCGCCAGATGCTTCAGGTTGATCAGTTCGGCATCCCGCAGGTACGGAAAGACAATCGCATCGTCCTCCTTGCTGGCGGCAACCTTGAACGCGCGGATCGTCTCCAGGGACAACTTCCGCTCTTCGGTCAGATACTTGAGTACTCGACCAGCAGGGCTCACCACTGCAGGGCGGCCAGGACGCGAATAGACCCGGCTAGGAGCTACGAAAGACGGGTCGGGTATACCAAGGTAGCGGTGTGCTTCGAAAAACGCTTCCTTGAGCGTTATTCGCTTTGCGGCTGCCCACAGGTCTACGAGGTCGCCAGCGTCGCCGGTCGCGAAATCCTTCCAGACGCCAGCCTTGTTGCCGGTGATGCGCACCTTGAGCGATTCACCAGCTTCGCCCTCAACGCTGCCAGCAACCCACTCGGGGCCTTGGCGCTTGCCGTTGGGCAGCAGCATCCCGGCAACTGCCTCGGCTTCTTGGGCGAGACGGCTCGAAACTTCGTTCCAGTTCATGCCGTCACCTCAGTTCTCGAACCGAGCTGTAGCGTCCGCATACCGGCCGCTGCTCCGGCGATTGAGACCGGCCCAGTCCTTTGCCACTGCCTTTTTGAACGCGGCATCCCAGTCGATGTAGCGATTGCCGTTTGCCTGCACCGTATCGACGAAGTAGGCGAAGTGGCCTTCCAGATTCTGGTGACCATTCGCCTTCGCCCACTTGCGGACGCCTTCCGAGATTGCGAAACCTTCCGGCAATGGAATTTTTCCGTCCGCAGATTTCGGTCGATTTTTCGACGTGTGCGTTCTCTTGACGGTTATTGACGGTTCAATGACGGTTTGGGTCGCATCCATGCGGCCCGTCTCTGCGCATCCATGCGACCCGTCTTGTGCATCGGCGCTACCCGTCGCATGCACGCTACCCGTAGCATCGGTGCGGCCCGTAGGGGTAGCGCCAGTGCAACCCGTCAGCTTGGTTAGAACGATTCGATATTGGCGCGTTGCACCGGGTGCTCCTCCGGCCTCGTTACCGATGACTTGGACAAACCCGGAGTCGATCAGACCGTGGACAACACGCTGAGCTTGCGAACGAGACAGGCGTGTCTTTGTCGCGATGGAGGACATGGAGGGATAGCAGCGCCCGTTGTCATCGCTCCAATCTGCGAGCGCCAACATGGCCAGGAGATCCGAGCCGCCGCCCGGATAGCCTTCCCAAACAAGAGACATGACTTTGATCGCCATCATGCCTCCCGCAGGTTAAGGAAGCGGAAAGCCCGAACCACTGCTGGCGTCCCGATCCAGCCGCGATTCCAGGCTGAGATGACTAGGCGCTTGATGAACGTATGCATGGTCACACCCCCGCCAAGCGAGCAAAGCGCAGCATGGCCTGGTCATACTCGGCAGGTGACGCATTCGGGTTGCTATCAATCCACGCGCGTTTCAGTGCTTCATAGCGAAGGGTTCTGCTGTACGAGTCCTTATGGGCGCGAGCGCGCGGGCGCAGAGTGCGGGTAGTCATGCGCGCACCTCCGGCTGCAGGACGTACTTCGCTACGCGATGGGGGACGCCTTGCGTCGACAGATCAACTGTCCAGACCGTCGCAATGGAATGTCCTTGATCGCGCAACTCCATCACTCTGGCGGCTGGATGCATGCACTCCAGGTCGCGGCGTGCTTGAAGTGTGGTCAACGAACCAACGCGTAGTGCGGCCAGAATGCGCTCGCGCTGCGCCGCAGCTGAATTGTTGATGTCCATCGCCACCCCCTTAGTTCACCTGATAGGTGTTGGGGCTGGCCAGCCAAGCGTGAATGTCTGCGTTTTTCCAGACGGTACAGCGATCACCGATGCGGATCGGTTGCGGAGCCTTGCCGTCACGCACCAGCTTGCGCCATGTTTCCCGGCTAAATGGCAGGAAGGCAGCAATCTGCGTAAAACGCGAGACGCCATCCTGAGGAAGCACCAGACGTGCTTCGGTGGGGGTCGACTTGTTTGCCACGATGCTCGCTCCATTTACGCCGTTTGGCGTTGTTTGCAATGGAGTCATCGTGAAATACGGTTGCTCTCAGACCACCTATAGCCGCATTTCAATTCCAGTATTCATGCGGGTTTGCGGGAGATGCATCCGCACCAAAATCGCATATGTCGACCGCATTAATCGCGTAGATAGGCTGACTTATTTTCCCACTCGGAAGCCCACGCCTTCATGGCTGCCTTCTTAAAAACACCGTCCAACTTCAGCAGCGAGACGCGCTTGTCCGCTAGATAGAGCGCGATAGTTACGGGGTTCCACGTTGCGGCCCCCCCTGCCTTGCGGCTCCCTTTCTGAATTCTCGCTTTTTTGAGCCAAGCGGGCGGATCAGCGAGATTTTTCTTCCACGCTTGGTCATCCCACCCATTCAGTTCGCAAAATGCAGCAGCTATTGCAGGTGTGGCCAATGCAGCAGGTACTGCTTGAACGGTATTCGGCTGGCTGGCGTCGGCGGTCGGTGTTGTGGCGATAGACGCAACAGGCGACCCGCTCTCTGAATCAGGTAGGCTTGCCCCTATCAACTCGGGAATCGCAGCGCCTGGGCGCGTCTGTGGCTCCGATATGCTGGCAGCGGTGTTCTGCTCAGTTGCAGAGGCCGGCGCAGGAAATTGAGAAGTGATCTCCTGTTCGTTCTCTTCAAGCCATGTATTCAGGTCGCGCCAAGTGGCTTCCATGTAATGGAAGTGCAGCGGCGGTCGTTTCGGCGATGACGGTTTGCAACTCACTATGCTGCCCGGCCTGTATACCTTAAGCGCGCCGGAGTCTGCCGAGGTTTTCAGCCTGCCCAGCAATTCGCGCCAGTCACCACGCCCATTTCGGGCAATTTCCTTTGCGGCTTCGCGCATGGTGTAGCGGCCAGCGGCGCGGCGGGCCGCTTCCTCTCTCGCCGCCTCGTCCACCCCCTGCTGCCGTTTGCGTTCGAATTCTTCGATAGCCTCGCGCGGCGGGTTCGCAAAGATGCACCGCAATTCTTCTGTGGCAACCCACGCGCCCTGCAGTTCGGTTGTCGGCTCAAACCGCTCTACTTCTCCATCACGGTGACGTGCCAGCAGTGACAAACCGCTTTGCCTCGACAGTTGATCGAGAACAGCCTGCCACTTCAATTCGTGTGCCCACGGGATGTCTACATCGGCGCTCTCACCGATCTGACCAGTCTCCATTTCTGATAGCCAATGAGCAGCGTTTGCTAGGGGAACAAAAGCCGGGATCTCGTCCATCCGCACACCTTCAATGCGCAACCTTCATAGGGGTGCCCCTGCCAGGCCGGTGAAGGTCTCCGGCTTTTCCGCCCGTCGGCGTAGGCAGGGACATAGTTGGATAGACAGTTCAATACTTTGCGTCGTTCGCAGCTTCCTTTGTAGCGAATCGCCGCAATTGCCAACTGCGGATTTGCACAAGGGCGCGAGCCCATTGCGCTGGAGTAAGCATCCGCCAACGGCTCTCAGGCCGAGGCCATAGCCGCTGTACCCGGAACGCCTCAATGTCACACCAGTTGGGGTTTGTGGGGTTAGCATGTGCTGAGGGCGTGTAGAGGGCGACGAAGGCCGGAACATCAGCCATCTCCGCCAACTTACGGAGTACGCCCGCGGGCTTGTCCTGTCCGATGTCACGCGCAACCTCGACCAGTGCCAAAGGCAACTTGCTGCCGTTGTCGTATTCGGTGAAAAGCACGGAGTCCAAGTCGGCCATGGTGAGCGATTCCGCCAGTGCACCTTTCAGGAAGCGTCCAATGGACGGGGCGCGATGCCATGCGCCGTAGGAGCGATCTCGTGTTTCGTATCTTTCGAGCCTCATGGATGCCCCCCATGCGTGGTCAATCCAGCTATACGCTTGTCGATGATTTCCGCGATCTCCATGTCGCGTAGTGCTGGGTCAAATACAACATCGCCGGGCTGCATTTCCCGTATGGCGCCAGTCAATTCATCAAGGGCAGTCCAACAGTCTTCGAGCGCGCTGCGCCGAAACGAATATCCGCCTTCGGCTTGCTTGAGCACATGTTGCATTATCCGGACGTTCCACATCACGTGCTCGCACACCTTGTCTCGAAACTGCGTTGCAGCAGTTGGCAAGCTGGCGATCTCTTCTTGCACTCGCTGCCGCGCTTCGCGCTGCTCGGGTAATTCGCCCCATAGAGCCACAGTGAGTTCGTCGCTCTCCTTCTTAGAGAGTGGGATATAGGCATTGTTACCTTTGGCCCTCGCAAGCCGAATCTCTACGTCGCGGTTCTCTCCGAGCAAATTGGCGCCACTAGCGCCGCCCCGTGTTTTTGATTGCCCGGGTTCACCCGGAAACCACGCCTTCTCAAACAATGATGTAAGCAACAGGGCGTCTGTGTGTCCGGTCAAGATCAAGGATGGCTCGCCAAAGCCTCCAAAGGACACATGCAAAGAACCAGCCATGCGTCCACAGGATGTGTCGATCGCCAGTTGCAGCTTCGCGTAAGGGTGCGCCGTATGTGACAGGGCCTCGACACTTGGAAGCGACCAGGCGTAGTTCAAGACCCGTCCGGCCTCAATTTGGTCATCAAGGGTTTGGGAAACACGTCCGACAAATCTCGTCCCCAACGCTAGATCCAACGGTTGTTGGACCGCGACTGCAGAACTATTCCCTGCGCTAACCCGCGCATACTCAGTAAAATCACCCTTAGCCATGATACGAACCTCCTAAACAGGTCGTGTTGTGGTCAGGCGGTCTTGGAGTTGCCGCTCCTTGACTGCCGCTTGCCTGATTCCGTCAGGCGCGGTCATACAAACCCTAGGCAGCGTTGCCGAAGCGGCCAATCACCACCTTTTTTTCTTCCGAGATCTGCGCGTCCACGAAGTCAGCCCAAAGCTGCAGGATGCGACGTCGTTCCTCTGCGTACTCTGCGCGGTTGTAGACGCCTTTGATCCCCTTGATGCTGTGAGCAAGCGCCTTCTCGATGGCGTCTGACGACTGGCCCATCTCGTGCAGGTGCGTTGACGCTGTGCGGCGGAAGTCATGCAGCACGAAGTGCTGTACCTCCATGTCGAGCGCCCGCACAGCAGTGTTGAGCGTGCTCTTGGCAATCGGAACGTCCTTGCCGCCGCGACTCGTCGGGAACAGGAATGCGCTGCCCTCTGTGAGCGCGAAGATCTCGCGCAGCATGGAGACGGCCTGAGCTGACAGGTAGACCCAGTGCTCTTTGTCCTTCTTCATGCGCTCGGCTGGAATGCGCCAGATCGCAGCATCCAGATCGAATTCCGATTTGCGGGCCTCGATCAGCTCAGACTTGCGCACCATCGTCAGGATGAGCAGGTGCAAGGCCAGCTTGTGCAGGCGCCGAATGTCGGAGGCGTAGATGGTGCGTAGAACGTTGCCGATCTCATCCGGCGTCAGAACGCGGGTTCGACTCTCTTGCGTCGCGATGAAGCGGGCAACCAGTGCTTGGGCGGGGTTTGTCGTGGCGACGTGGCGGGCGACAGCGTACTCATACATGCGCTTGAGCACATTGCGTGTGAAGAGCGCCATCTTGGGTGCGCCGCGAGCCTTGATCTTGTCGCAAAGCTCCAGTACGTCCCCAGGCGTGACTTCTGTGAGCGGCTTTGAACCGATGGCGGGGAGGATGTCCTTGTCGAGGGCGCGCCGCACACCTCGTTGATAGTCATCGGATTTGTCTGCAATCGTCCCCTCGAACCACTGTGCCGAGAACTCGCGAACGGTGGTCGGAGCGGTATCGGCGCCGCGATCCTTCTTGGATTGAGCAATGGGCGACGAGCCAGCCGCAACGATCTCGGAATACTTGCGGGCTCGCTCACGCGCTGCGGTCAGGCTGACGGCCGGATAGTCGCCGATCGTCACAAGGGGCTGCTGCTTGCCGTGCAGCGAGTAGCGGTACCGCCAGACCTTCGACCCCGACACCATGATCTCCAGCACCAAGCCGCCGCCATCCGCGACCTGGTAACGGGCGGTCTTCGGCTTGAGGGCCTTGATGCGTGTGTCGGTGAGGGGAGGGACTGTCCGGGGCATCTTTAGTACACAGGAAGTAATCAAGCACGGCTTGTGTACTTTACTGTGTACTATAGATCGCTGGGTGTCAATGGGAATCGTTGGGCGACGTGAGCCAACAATTCCTTGTAAAACAACAGTTTGCTGGGGTGTTTTGGGAAACCTTGGGCATCCCTGGGCAGCCAATTATTTTCCGATGCAAAACCGGCTAAAAATCACCCCCAGCAAATCATCGCTGGAGAACGCCCCCGTAATGCTGTTCAACGCCTCCTGCGCAAGCCGCAGTTCCTCGGCAAACAGATCCAGCGATTGCGCTTGCTGTGCCGCGTGCTCCGCCGCCGTGGCGAGATGTTCGCGGGCCGTGCGCAGCGCCGCGAGATGGCGCTCGCGGGCGAGGTAAAGCCCCTCGCCGCCGCCCTGCCAGCCGGCAATCTCGAGCAACGCCGCGCGCAGCAGTTCGACGCCCAGGCCATCGCGCGCCGAGAGCCACACCTCGGGCGGTTCGGCATCCACGCGGCCCGGTATAGCTACGCCCGAGAGGTCGATCTTGTTGATGACGCGCAGGGTCGGTACGCCGGCGGGCACGTGTTCGGCAATGCGGGCGTCGATTGCGGTGTCTTCGGGCGAGAGGCCCTTGGCGCGATAGTCCGTCGCGTCCAGCAGATGCAACACGACATCGGCGCGGGCGATGGCGGCCCAGGTGCGCTCGATACCGATGCGCTCGACTTCGTCTTCCGTATCGCGTAAGCCCGCCGTGTCGACGATGTTCAGCGGGATGCCTTCAATCTGAATCGTCTGCTGCACCTTGTCGCGCGTGGTGCCGGCAATCGGCGTGACGATGGCAAGTTCCGCGCCGGCCAGCGCATTGAGCAACGACGACTTGCCGACATTCGGCTGCCCCGCCAGCACCACGTGCAGGCCTTCGCGCAGCAGCGCCCCCTGACGAGCCTGCGCGAGCACGCCATCGACGGCCGTGCGAATGCCGGCGAGCTGGCCCCGCGCGTCGGACGCCTCCAGGAAGTCGATCTCCTCCTCGGGAAAATCCAGCGTCGCTTCTACCAGCATGCGCAGATGGATCACGCGCTCAACCAACGCATGCACTGCCTGAGAAAACGCGCCCTCGAGCGAGCGCGCGGCTGAACGTGCGGCAGCTTCGGTGCTCGCCTCGATCAGGTCGGCGACGGCCTCGGCCTGCGCCAGATCCATCTTGTCGTTGAGGAAGGCGCGGCGCGTGAACTCGCCGGGCTCGGCCACGCGCAGGCCGATCTCGCGGCCGGCGGTCAGGCAGCGTTGCAGCAGCAGTTGCATCACCACCGGGCCGCCGTGGCCCTGCAGCTCCAGCACGTCTTCGCCCGTGTAGGAATGCGGCGCCGGAAACCACAGGGCGATGCCCCGATCGATGGCATTACCCTCGGCGTCGAGGAACGGCAGGTAGGTTGCCTGGCGTGGCGTCAGCACACGTCCGCACACGGCTTGCATGACGGCGCGCACGTCGGGCCCCGATACGCGCACCACGCCAATGCCGCCCCGCCCCGGCGCGGTGGCAATCGCGGCGATGGGGATGGTGAGGATGGGCGCGCGCGGCGCAGGGGAAGCGTTCGGCAAGGCCGTGGGTTGGTCAGCAGCGGTCATGGGCGGTATTGTGCGGCAGCCCAGCCGTTGCGCGCCAGCTTCCAACCAAGGAGATTCGGACGATCGATCACACCGGTGTCGTCGTCAGCGATTTCGAAGCCAGGAGGCGCTTCTATGAACAGGCGCTTGGCGCCGTTGGCCTGGCGAAGGTGCTGGAGTTTCTGGCGGCCGTGACGGACCACGCCGATGTGGCAGGTTTACGCCCGCCCGGCACGGCGGCGTGGTGAATTTCGGCGGCGATGGCGGGGCAGGGGCCGAACAAGCCGCTGCTGCACGCGGCCTTCTGCGTCGACACGCGTGCCGAGGTCGAGGCGTTCTACGCTGCGGCGATAGCCGCAGGCGGCACCGACAATGGCGCACCGGGCGTGCGCGCGCACCATCACCCGAACCACTACGGCGCTTTCGTGCGCGACCCGCATGGCCACAACATCGAGGCCGTTTGCCACGCACCGCTTGAAGCGGTTGACGCGTTTCGGGCGGGCGCAAAAAAGGGCACCCGGAAGGTGCCCTCTTTGCTGAAGCGGATTCGCCTTACTTGGCGGGTGCCGCCTTGTTGTTGGTGCCCAGCATGCGGTTGATCGACCATTGCTGCGCGATCGACAGGCAGTTGTTCACCACCCAGTACAGCACCAGGCCGGCCGGGAAGAAGAAGAACATCACCGAGAACGCGATCGGCATGAACATCATCACCTTGGCCTGCACCGGGTCCGGCGGGGTCGGGTTCAGCTTGGTCTGCACGAACATCGACACGGCCATCAGCACCGGCAGGATGTAGAACGGGTCGGGCGTGGACAGGTCGTGCACCCAGCCGATCCAGGGCGCACCGCGCATTTCGACCGACGACAGCAGCGCCCAGTACAACGCCATGAACACCGGAATCTGGATCACGATCGGCAGGCAGCCGCCGAGCGGATTGACCTTCTCGGTGCGGTACAGCGTCATCATTTCCTGGTTCATCTTCTGCGGATCGCCCTTGTGGCGCTCGCGGATGGCCGTCATGCGCGGCTGCAGGTCCTTCATCTTGGCCATCGAGCGGTAGCTCGTGGCCGACAGCGGGAAGAACACCAGCTTGATCAGCACGGTGAGTGCAACGATCGACCAGCCCCAGTTGCCCAGCAGTGCGTGAATCTTTTCCAGCAGCCAGAACAGCGGCTTGGCGACGATGGTCAGCCAGCCATAGTCCTTCACCAGGTCCAGGCCCGGCGTGATGGACTCAAGCATGCGCGCTTGCTGCGGGCCGGCGAACAGACGTGCCGTGGCCGACACACTGGCGCCCGGCGCCACGGTGCCCAGCGGCTCCTGGATGCCGATGCGGTAGAAGTTGGTATCGACGCGGTTGACGTAGTACTCGCGCTTGACGTTGTCTGCCGGAATCCAAGCCGATGCAAAGTAGTGCTGCACCATCGCCACCCAGCCGCTGTCGGTCGGGGCTGGCACCTGTGCCTTGCCCTTGTCGATGTCGGCAAAGGTGATCTTGTGGAACTTGTCGCCGTCGGTGTATACGGCCGGGCCGGTGAACGTGCTGTAGAAGCGCGATTGCTCCACAGCGCCGCCATCGCGGGCCAGTTCCATATATAGCGTCGGGTTGATCGGCGCAGTGCCGTCGTTGGTCACGTCGAAGCGCGTGTCGATCACGTAGCTGCCGCGCTTGAAGACGTACGTCTTGGCCAGCTTGGCGCCGCCCTTGTCGGCCGTCAGCGTGATCGAGACATCGTTGCCCGTGCCCAGGTCACGCGGGCCGGCAGATGCCGTGAACACCGTCGTGTGGTTCGGGAAATCGCCGCCGATGAGGCCCGAGCGCGCCAGATAGGTACGCTCGACGCTGCGGTCGAACAGCACCATCGGGTTGCCGTCGTGGTCCTTCTGGTCAAGCAGTTCGAGCTTGGTGACGATGGCGCCGTCGGTATCGATGGTGGCGCGCAGCAGGTCGGTCGAGATGACGATCTTTTCCGAAGCCGGTGCCTGCGAAGCGGCGCCCGTGGCCGGGGCGGCTTGCGACCCGGCGGCTGCTGTCGCCGAGGCGCTCTTCGGCACGTCGCCTGCGGGCGTGCTGCCCGGCGCAGCGGCCGTCGTGGTGGCCGTTTGCGGTGTCGGGAAGAACATCGACTGGTGGCCATTCGCGCGTTGCCAGTTGTCGAACAGCAGGACAACCGCCAGCGAGAAGATCACCCAGAGAATGGTGCGTTTGATATCCATGTCGGATTACGGTCTGGGAAGGTGAAGCCAGCGCCGAAAAACGGCTGCGCAGCCCGAACTTGAACCTGCGATGCTCGCCGTACCCTTGTACGGTTGCGCTTCTCGGTCCACCCTCGGACTGCTCGCTACGTTTTCCGGAACTGCCTGGATCGACGGCCGCGCAGGCTGGGAGTCAGCTGCGGTCGCGTCGGTCGATGCGGGATCGGTGGAGCGGGGCACAGCGTCGCCAGCAGCGGGCGGCACAGGATCATACCCGCCTTGTGCGAACGGATGGCAGCGGCATAGACGTTTTGCCGCAAGATAACTGCCGTAACCGGGCCCATGAGCGAGCACGGCATCGCGCGCGTAGTCGGAACAGGTCGGGAGAAAACGGCATTGCGCGCCCACAAACGGGCTGAACGCCACTTTGTAGATGCGCAGCAGAATCAGCAGCACGCGCGTCATGGCGTGCTCCCAGCGGTGGGCTGGGACGGTGCGGCCGACGGTGGGGCCGGCAATGGACGCGCGGCAACCTCAAAGAGATGCACCAGTTCTTCTCGACAGATGCGCTTGAAGGCCGCCACGGTGGGCACGTCTTGGCGCGGAAACTTTGCCTGCAAGCGGATCAGCACATCGCGCCCGCCCAGCAGCGGCTGTCGCAGGCGGAACAACTCGCGGCACTGGCGCTTGATGAGGTTGCGCTCGACAGCGCGTTTGGCGAATTTCTTGCCGATCACCACGCCAAGGCGTGCTTGGGCAGCGCCGTTGGCGCGCACATACAGCACGAAGTGACGACTACGCCGGACCGGCCGCAAAGCAAAAACGGATGAAAACTCATCCGTTTTTGTCAGCCTCGCGGCCTTGGGGTAGGCGTGCAGGCCCATCGCCAGCGTGCCGCAGAGCCATGAGCAACGGCCGAAGCCGCCGCCCTTGGCGCGGCCGTCTTTAGATGGCCAGGCGCTTACGGCCCTTGGCGCGGCGTGCGTTCAGCACAGCACGGCCACCGCGGGTCTTCATGCGGACACGGAAACCGTGGGTGCGCTTGCGACGGGTAACGGAAGGTTGATAGGTACGCTTCATGATGCACTCTCTTGTTAATGGGTGGTGCGGACATTGCCGCACGCGCCGGGCCTAGGGCTACCGCCGCGGCCTGGTGTCGATTCAGTCAGAGAAATCGCCCACGCAGACTGCCGTGCGCTATGTTGTTCAGGTCTAGGGTGTCACCGGAACATCGGGCACCGAGAGCATCGGGCCTAAGCCGGATCAGTCGCGACGAAGTGTTTTTCGCCCCGCATCTGACACGAACAAGCGTGCGCTCCCCTGCTGCGCATCGCAGAACCCGACATTTAAGCGGCATTTCCCACATCTGTCAAGCCTTGCTGATTGGGGATAACGTGCGCTTCGCGCCCGAAATCCACCCGCCGGTGAGTGGTCCCCATCGCCTTGTGCGGCTTGGGGTGCTCTGCGAAAAGCCTTGTCGGGACTGGGTTTGCGGCAAGTCAATAAAATCGGTTGTCCACCGCTACTCACAGCAGGTCCACAGGTTATCCACAGACTTATCCTTTGTGGATAACTTTCGGCCGGGGGTACAATCCCGTTCCAATAACGAAAGCCACCCGGTTTCTGGCCACAGCCAGGAGCCCGGCGGCCGGCCCTCCCGGGGACGTCATCAGACGCGTGTGGCGCCGGTCAAACACCTAACGATAACGATGCAGGATTTCTGGCATGCGGCGTCCGCTCAACTCGAAAGTGAGCTGACGCCGCAACAATTCAAGACGTGGATCAAGCCGCTGACGCCGCTGTCGTTTGACGAGCAGGCGTGCACGCTGCGGATTGCCGCGCCCAACCGTTTCAAGCTCGACTGGGTCAAGAGCCAGTTCTCGGGCCGCATCCAGTCGCTCGCGTGCGACTACTGGGAGGCGACGGTCGACGTGCAGTTCGTGCTCGACCCGACCGCCGGCCAGCGCCAGGCGGCGCTTCAGCCGGCGCTCGCGCCAGTGCCGATGCAGCCGCTGGGGGCGCAAGCAGGTCAACAGCGGCAGGCAATGCCGGCCGGCAACGGTGTCTCGCATGACGCTGCCACGCTGCGCCCCGCGCCGTCCGTGTATCGCGAAACCGCGCTGGCAACGGCTAGCCATGCCGCCGCCGATATCGACGTGCCCGTGATGGACGCCGCCGAGGTTAGCGCCCAGTCGTACCGCATGCCGCCGCAGGCGCCCGCCGTGGTCACGAGCCTGGCCGCGCCGCCGCAGGCGCCGGTGGACGATTCCGTGCATGAGCGCTCGCGCCTGAACCAGATCCTGACGTTCGACAACTTCGTCACCGGCAAGGCGAACCAACTGGCGCGCGCTGCCGCCATTCAGGTCGCCAACAACCCGGGCAAGTCGTACAACCCGCTGTACCTGTATGGCGGTGTCGGCCTTGGCAAGACGCACTTGATTCATGCCATCGGCAACTTCATGCTGATGGAGAACCCGCGTGCGCGCATCCGCTACATCCACGCGGAGCAGTACGTGTCGGATGTGGTGAAGGCGTACCAGCGCAAGGCGTTTGACGATTTCAAGCGCTACTACCACTCGCTCGATCTGCTGCTGATCGATGACATCCAGTTCTTCTCGGGCAAGAACCGCACGCAGGAAGAATTCTTCTACGCGTTCGAGGCGCTGATCGCCAACCGGGCGCAGGTCATCATCACCAGCGATACATATCCGAAAGAGATCACCGGCATCGACGACCGCCTGATCTCGCGCTTCGACTCCGGCCTGACCGTGGCGATCGAGCCGCCCGAGCTGGAAATGCGCGTTGCGATTCTGATGAAGAAGGCGCAGGCCGAGAACGTGACCGTGCCGGAAGAGGTGGCCTTCTTCGTGGCCAAGCACCTGCGCTCGAACGTGCGAGAGCTGGAAGGCGCGCTGCGCAAGATCCTGGCGTACTCCAACTTTCACGGTAAAGAGATCACGATCGAGGTCACGCGCGAGGCGTTGAAAGACCTGCTGACCGTGCAGAACCGCCAGATCTCGGTGGAGAACATCCAGAAGACCTGCGCGGATTTCTACAACATCAAGGTCGCGGATATGTACTCCAAGAAGCGGCCGGCCAACATCGCGCGCCCGCGTCAGATCGCCATGTATCTGGCCAAGGAACTCACGCAGAAGAGCCTGCCCGAGATTGGCGAACTGTTCGGCGGACGCGACCACACCACGGTGCTGCACGCCGTACGAAAGATCGCCGACGAGCGCACCAAGGACGCCCAGCTCAACCATGAGTTGCACGTGCTGGAGCAAACGCTCAAGGGCTGACCGCGCGATGGTCAGCAGAGCGCATGGCAACGCCATTCGCCCTGAATCAAGCCTCGACAGACGCCCGCTCGAATGCGGGCGTCTTTTCATGCACAATAGACATATTTGCCGCGCGCGTGACGCTATCCAGCGCCCCCTTATTTGCGGTATAATTTGTGATTAACCCCTTGATTTACAACAACTTTGGGTTAATCGCGAATGCTCCTGCAGGCACCGGCCCATGTGGCCTAGGCTGGGGCGCGCGCGGTGTCACCTCTCAAGCCAAGGATCGCCTTCATGCAATTGGTCAAAACCTCGCGAGACAACCTGCTGCGTCCGCTGCAAATCGTGAGCGGCATCGTGGAACGCCGACACACGCTGCCGATCCTGGCCAATCTGCTGATCACCAAGCAAGGTGAACGGGTTTCCTTCCTGTCCACGGACATCGAAATCCAGATCACCACGCACGCCGATTGCGGCGCCGGCGCGGGCGATATCGCCACCACCGTGGCTGCCCGCAAGCTGGTCGACATCCTGCGTGCCATGCCTGACGGCGAAGTCGCGCTCACGCTCAACGACAAGCGCATGACGGTGCAATCCGGCAAGAGCCGCTTTGCGCTGCAGACGCTGGCCGCCGAAGAATTCCCGACCGTTGCAGAGGCAACCGATTTCGGTGCCCGCATCACGCTGCCGCAGAAGACGCTCAAGCACCTGCTGGCGATGGTGCATTTCGCGATGGCTCAGCAAGACATCCGTTACTACCTGAACGGCATGCTGCTGGTGGTGGATGGCAAGCAAGTCATGGCCGTCGCCACCGATGGCCACCGCCTGGCCTACTGCGGCGTTGAAACCGGCGAGCAACCGGCAGGTGCCGGCGGCCGCCAGGAAGTCATCATCCCGCGCAAGACCATCCTCGAGCTGCAACGCCTGCTGGAAGACGTGGACGATCCCGTCTCGGTGCAACTCGCCTCCAACCAGGTCAAGTTCACCTTCGGCAATATCGAGCTGATCTCCAAGCTGGTCGAAGGCAAGTTCCCGGATTTCCAGCGCGTGATCCCGAAGGGGTACCGCAACAGCTTCACGATCGACCGTGCCTTCCTGCAGCAGGCGCTGCAACGCACGGCCATCCTGACCACCGACAAGTTCAAGGGCGTGCGCTGCATGCTCGACACCAACGTCCTGAAGATCAGCTCCACCAACGCTGACCAGGAAGAAGCGCAGGAAGAACTCGAAATCGACTACCAGGGCGATGCGCTGGATATCGGTTTCAACGTCACCTACCTGCTGGACGTGCTGGCCAACCTCAAGGCCGAAAAAGTGCAGGTGAGCCTGGGCGACTCCAATTCGAGCGCGCTCATCACCCTGCCGGACGACGACACCTTCAAGTACGTCGTCATGCCGATGCGCATTTGACGCACCGCTGCACCCAGAGCAAGACGAGGGGCTGGATCGTGACGATCCGCCCCTTCGCCGTTTTTAAGCAACCCCGCTGTGTGCGTTGAGATAACCATTTCCGCGCCCATGGCAGCGAGCAGAACGACATGACCGAAGAGCAGAAACCGCAATCCACCCCCGCCGAGGCCAACAGCTATGACGCCGCCTCGATCCAGATCCTGGAAGGCCTGGAGGCGGTACGCAAGCGGCCGGGCATGTACATCGGCGACACCTCGGATGGCACCGGCCTGCACCACCTCGTGTTCGAGGTGCTGGACAACTCCATCGACGAAGCACTGGCCGGGCATTGCACCGAGATCCAGGTCACCATCCACACGGACAACTCCATCTCCGTGATCGACAACGGCCGTGGCATTCCGACCGGCATCAAGTTTGACGACAAGCACGAGCCCAAGCGCAGCGCGACCGAGATCGCCATGACCGAGCTGCACGCCGGTGGCAAGTTCAACCAGAACAGCTACAAGGTGTCGGGCGGCCTGCACGGCGTTGGCGTGTCGTGCGTGAACGGTCTGTCGAAGTGGATGAAGGTGACGGTGCGCCAGGGTGGCAAGGTGCATTACATCGAGTTTGCACAGGGCGTTCCGCAAAACCGCCTGATCGAAACGGTGCAAGGGCCGGACGGCCAGATGGTGGAGGTCTCGCCGCTGCGCGTGTTGGGCACCACCGACAAGCGCGGCACCGAAGTGCACTTCTTGGCCGACGAAGAGATCTTCACCAACGTCGAATACCACTACGAGATCCTCTCCAAGCGGATTCGCGAGCTTTCGTTCCTGAACAACGGCGTGCACATCCGGCTGACCGACCAGCGCACCGGCAAGGAAGAAGACTTCGCCTTCTCGGGCGGCGTGAAGGGCTTCGTTGAGTACATCAACAAGAACAAGACCGTGCTGCACCCCACCATCTTCTTTGCCGCCGGCGAGAAAGACGGCGTGGCCGTAGAAGTGTCGATGCAGTGGAACGACGCCTACAACGAGCAGGTGCTCTGCTTCACCAACAACATCCCGCAGCGCGACGGCGGCACCCACCTCACGGGCCTGCGCGCCGCCATGACGCGCGTCATCAACAAGTACATCGCCGACAACGAGATCGCCAAGAAGGCCAAGGTCGATACCTCGGGCGACGACATGCGCGAAGGCCTGACCTGCGTGCTGTCCGTCAAGGTGCCGGAGCCCAAGTTCAGTTCGCAGACCAAGGACAAGCTCGTCTCGTCGGAAGTGCGCCTGCCGGTGGAAGAAGTCGTCGCCAAGGCGCTGAGCGACTTCCTGCTGGAAACGCCCGTCGACGCCAAGATCATCTGCGGCAAGATCGTTGAAGCCGCCCGCGCGCGTGAGGCTGCCCGCAAGGCCCGCGAAATGACGCGCCGCAAGGGCGTGCTCGACGGCATGGGCCTGCCCGGCAAACTGGCCGACTGCCAGGAGAAAGACCCCGCGCTGTCAGAACTCTTCATCGTCGAGGGTGACTCCGCAGGTGGCTCGGCCAAGCAGGGCCGCGACCGCAAGTTCCAGGCAATCCTGCCGCTCAAGGGCAAGATCCTGAACGTCGAGCGCGCGCGCTTTGACAAGATGCTCTCCAGCCAGGAAGTGCTCACGCTCATCACCGCCATGGGCACCGGCATTGGCAAAGACGACTACAACCTCGACAAGCTGCGCTACCACCGCATCATCATCATGACCGATGCTGACGTAGACGGCTCGCACATCCGCACGCTGCTGCTCACGTTCTTCTACCGCCAGATGCCCGAGATCATCGAGCGCGGCCACGTCTACATCGCCCAGCCGCCGCTCTACAAGATCAAGCACGGCAAGGAGGAGCGCTACATCAAAGACGACGTCGAGATGGCCGCCTACCTCGTGCGCCAGGCGCTGGACACCGCCGTGCTCGTGCGCCCCGACGGCACCGAGATTGCCGGCGACGCCCTGGCCGAACTCGCACGCCAGTACCAGCTCAGCCGCGGCGTGATCGAGCGCCTGTCTCGCGTGATTGACGCCGACGCCCTGCGCGCCATTGCCGAAGGCGTGTCGCTGGACTTGTCCAACGAAGCCGCAGCCGAAGCCAGCGCCCGCACGCTCAAGGCCCGCCTGCTCGAAATGCAAGGCAACGCCAGCAGCGCCAACGGCGGCGCCACCGCAGACGCCTTCATGCAGTACGACGAGAAGACCGAGAAGTACCGCATCATGGTCGTCCGCCGCCAGCACGGCAACCAGCGCCTGAGCCACATCGACGCCGACTTTGTGGCCGGCGCCGACTACACCGCGCTCTCAAGCACCGCCGCCACCTTCCAGGGCCTGATTGGCGACGGTGCCAAGGTGCGCCGCGGCACCGGCGACAAGGTGCGCGAGCAGAACGTTGCCGACTTCCACGCCGCCATGACGTGGCTGCTGAGCGAAGCCGAGCGCGGCGTGAGCCGCCAGCGCTACAAGGGCCTGGGCGAAATGAACCCCGAGCAGCTGTGGGAAACCACCATGGACGTCACCCAGCGCCGCCTGCTGCGCGTGCAGATTGAAGACGCCATTGCCGCGGACCAGATCTTCACCACGCTGATGGGCGACGACGTGGAACCGCGCCGGAACTTCATTGAGAGCAATGCGTT
>Ga0209071_1000285_pt1 | contig 28623 bp, 41 predicted proteins | sample CoawatmetaG10DNA_2_FD_187513 | JGI IMG/M metagenome (GOLD analysis project Ga0209071, IMG submission 187513) | Marine microbial communities from the West Antarctic Peninsula - Coastal water metaG108-DNA (SPAdes) (version 2) | ecosystem: Environmental > Aquatic > Marine > Coastal ... | reverse complement strand
GCCTTCACCATTCCCGACATCGTGGCGCGCGGCGAGTTGAGGCCGCTACGCGATCCTGGTGCCACAGGTATCGACGATGCTTGAAGCCCCTTATGTAGGTTTTCTGTTCCGTTGCTACTCAAACCCCTGAACTGGCGCGCAAGCATTGCGGCGTGAAGGACGAATGGAAGATCGGCCTAGAGTTGCTACAGAAGAAATGCGGCTCGAACAGCCCGCTCCGAGTGTTCCGGGCCTTGGTCAAGAAGGTCTGCGAGCATGACGCCGATCACGGCCATTTCCCCGACTATGCGGTGACGATGGATGATGACGTGATCTTGTTCCGCAACCGCTCGGGCCTCAAATCCAAGCCCGATCCGGTCGCCAGCGCCGGCGACGATGCGCCCTATATCGACCCGGAAACCATGCACGACGCCAAGACGGCCGCGCCAGGCTATGACGTGTATGCGCTCTATGACGAATGGGTGTCGTGGTGGCACGACATGGGCAAGCCCGAACTCAAAAGCCCTGCCGGGGCCTTCCTCGGCTTCTGCAAGAAACGGCACGAACGCAAACCACTACGCTGATCCCCTGCTCTATGCGGGCAAGCGGCCATGTTTACTTACCCGCATGTTTGCATGTGGACATGCTCACTTGCCTACAGGGCTTTCCCCCATCTTGCGAAGCCAGTCGTTGAACGCCTCGGCCATCGCGTCCTGTAGGCTCATGCCGTGCTTGCGGGCGGTCATGTGCATGGCGAAGGACATTTCCGGGCTGAAATAGCCCGTCATGGCCTTCTTGCCCTGACGGCTCGGCGCAACCGGGTTGCTGCTCGATCCGCTGCCGGAGCCTGCGCCAGTGCCACGGGCGATCGGCGCGGCCGCCCTCCCCTCCGGCTCGACCATCGCCGGCGCTGGCGCTGCATCGCGATCCCGCAATGCGAGCAATGATCCCTTCCGGCTCATGCGTTGGCCCTCCGCTTCCTAGATGCTTGCATGTTTACATGCTCGCATGTCCACTTGTAAAGCTGGCGCACCTCATCGGCCGCCTTGCCGCTCGGCTCGATCTCCATCGCCGTCTTGCCCTCGGCCGCCGCGTGGCGAAAGGCGGCGCGATCCGCGATATGGTGGGGGCAGGCGTCAAGCCCATAATCCTGCACGAGCTGCGCGGCTTCGTCATACATGCGCGGCGCGGTCGGGCTTCCCGCCGTGAAGATCACGAAAGCAGGCTTGCCGCGCATCTTCACAAGGCTGGCGGTCGTCTTGATCGCCGCCAAATCGAACGCGCTGGGGCGGCAAGGGATCAACACTAGGTCGGCCGCCTCGACGGCGGCGCTGGCGGCGCTGTCGGCGTGGGGCGGGGTGTCGATTACGATGAACGCCGCGCCCTGGCCCGTCGCCTGCTCGATCTTGGCGGCAAGGCGAGGGGGCGCGCTGTCGATCACGACCGGGGGCGCATCCTGTCGCCATGCCGCCCACTGGCTCGCCGTCGCCTGCGGGTCGACGTCGATCACAAGGGCGGTATGCCCGGAATCCTCGGCGGCGGCGGCCAGGTGCAAGGCGAGGGTGGTTTTCCCCGCGCCGCCCTTCTGGCTGATGATCGCGATTGTTGGCATGTGAATATCCTTACATGATCGCATGTTTGCATGTGGTCATACTGGCTTGCTCCGGTTGCGTCAACGAAACCCCGAACTGGCGCGCAGCGTCAATGAAACCCCGAATTGCGGGGAGGGGAGGGCGGTCTAGCCGTCGTCGCCGCCCTCATCCTCGCTGCCGTCGTCCAGCGGCTCATGCTCCATGCGGCCGTGATCCTCGATCGGGCAAAGCGGCGCTCCGGCCAGCTCAAGCCATTTGCGCGCGGTCCTCACGGTATAGCCGCACGTCGCGCACTCGCATTTGAGCATCCGGGTTTTCTGCTTCTTCGGCGCGGTCGACTCCCCATCGGTGTCGAGACGGGCATGGGGGAGGGGGCCAACGGCGTCCAAGATCGGCGCGACGGCCGCAAGAAACGCCTCGCCGGGGGTGGTGGCGCGCATCGGCCCGACGAGCCCCAGCCCCAGCGCGATCCGTTTAAACGCTTTCCCATGCCCTGCCGGGATGCCGACGGCGGCATGGACCAGCTCATGCGCGAGGATGGCCGCGATCTGCGCCGGCATGGCGTCAGGCGCGTGCGCGAGGTCGGGCCGGATGAAGATTTCAAAATGCCCGTCCGCGCTCAGCCGGTTATCCCAGCACTCGCCGATCGCCTTGCCCTTCCGGCCCGAGCTGGTGAAGCCGATCGCCACGCGGATACGCGCGGGCAGGGGAGCGTCCAACGCCGCGAACAAGGGGGCCATGCCCGCCGCCACCCGATTGAGCCAGCTTTCCCGGTTGTCCTGTTCCATACCTTCTACTCCCTTCAAATCGCCCTGCGGGGCGATGGCTGCGGCCATCGCTCCCGAGTTCGCGCGGAGCAGCCGGCGAGAGAGGGGGGCAGCGGGAATCTGCGGGAGTGGTGCGGGCGGGCGCTTCGCGCCAACCCGGTCCCGCTGATTGCCGTTGCTGGGGAGAGGCGGCCGGGACCGCCTTTCCCCATGCGAACGAACATCATGCCGGCGCACGCCGGCACCATGCCCGAGATCCGCTTGCGATCTCGGCCCCGCCATGTGGGTCGTCACCTTCGGCCAAGACCGCTTGCGGGCTTGGGGAGCGAAGCGAGTAGAGCCACGGTGCCGCGCAGCGGCAGGCGCAGTCTCCTCGCCTAGATTGAAATTGTTGCTCAAATGAGCTACATCGTTCGTCTGACTAGGGAGATTCCAATGGCTGCTACCGCGTTCGTGCGTGCGCGCATCGACGAAACATTGAAGGATGAAGCCGCCGCCGTCCTAGCCGAGCTGGGGCTGACGGTTTCCGATGTGGTCCGCATGACGCTTACGCGGGTCGCCAAGGACCATGCCTTGCCGTTCGAGCTGAAGGTGCCCAACGCCGAGACGCGCGCCGCGATCGAATCGTCCCGCGCGACCATGAAGGCGCGTCGTGCGCGCTTCACCGATCCCAAGGAACTGTTCGATGCCCTCGACCAAGAAGCCCGCCAGCAGTAAGCGGGCTTCGTTCCCAAGAGAGGCATCCTACGAAAAGCGGTTCGTCAAGGATTGGGAGCGGCTGTCGCGCAGCGGCCGCTACAACATGAACCAGCTCAAGGAAGCGATGATGCTGCTCATCGCCAACGATGCGCCGCTTGGCCCGGAATGGCTGGACCACGCCCTCAAGGGCGATTGGAGCGATCATCGCGAGTGCCATATCGGCGGCGATTTCCTGCTGATCTACACGATTGAGGGCAATCTGGTGAACTTCGTGCGCGCGGGAACCCATTCGGAACTGTTCGAGTAATCGGCTCGACGGCCGAACGTTTGGAAGGCAGGGCAATGAACGCCGACGACATGAAGGTCGAAACCTTCGCCTGCGTCTTTGACGCAATCGCCGACACGCCGGAGGAGGCGACGGAGTTGAGGACGCGCGCGGACCTGATGCGGGGCATCACCGCGCGGGTGAAGTCGTGGGACGTGCCGCTGGGCGAGGCCGCCAAGCGGCTCGGGCTGACGCCGCCCCGCCTCAACGACCTCCTGCGCGGGAAGTTTAACAGATTCTCGCTGGATGACCTGATGACCGCCGCGACGGCGGCGGGCATCGCGCCGCCGGCACCGCGCAAAAGCTCGTGGGATGACCTGCGCGGGATAGTGAAGGGCAACGGCGCGCGGTTCACGATCGAGGAAATCAACGACGCCATCGCCGAAGCCGGCGCAGCAGCCGGCATGGCCGGGATGAACGACCATGACGGGGACTGATCGAAACGGCGAAATCCTTTATCCACCGATGGAGGCGGCCGAAATCCGGCGGTGCGCCAGGAGAGCGGTTTGAGCCAGGCCGGGTTTGCGCGCTTGCTGTGGGCGCACAAGCGCACGGTCCAGCGCTGGGAGGCCGGCACGATGCGGCCGACTGGCGCGGCGCTCGCCTTGCTGACGCTGGTGAAGCGGCGCGGCATCCAGATTCTCACCTAGAAGGATTGATAGAATGGCCGGCCATCGCCCCTTTTCCGATCTTATGAAAGATTGGAGTCCCGAGCGCCGCGCGCGTAATGAGGCCCATAAGGCGAAGTTGGAGGCCGAGTTGATGGGCCGCGCTGCTACGCGCGATGCGATCGAAGAACTGGAAGCTGGCAAGGGCGTGCGCTTCACCAGCGTTGAGGCGCTTATGTCTGATCTCCATGATGACGATTGATCGACCCGAAACGGCGGCCGAGTTTTTCGCGCGGCGCTCCAAAGGTCGTGCGGTGGGTGATCTCGACCGCATTCTCGACAAGGTGCCTGATCGGCCGCCGGAACCCGGCGACGAATTGAAGGCTGGACGCCCGATCGCCTACATCGCCGGTAATCGGCGAGGGTGCCGCGAGATCCGCGCACGCGATCTCGCCCGCCATGTGGGCCGGAACCTTGGGCCAGGACCGCTTGCGGGCTTGGGGAGCGCAACGAGTAGGGCCACGGTGCCAGCGCCAGGCGCTTAGATCATTTTGGCTATCAGCCTTGCACTAGTGCAACCTTTGCACTACATTGAAGCATGGTCACGATGTTTCGCGGTCCCCGCTGGAAAATTGCCGTCTATGGCCGCGATCATGGCGTGCCGCATTTCCACATCGAAGGCCCGGATTTCCGCTGCTCGGTGGCGATTGCATCGTTTGACGTGATCGTGGGCACCGTGTCGGCGGCGGTCTTGAAGGACGCATTGGAATGGGCGCGGCCTAATCAGGCTTTGCTCATGCAGACGTGGCAGGAGTTGAACGGATGAACATCACCGACAAGGCCCGCACCATTACCGCCGTGCGCGCGACCGGGCCGTCATCGCTGCATCTGTCCTGGTCGGAAGGGACGGCGGCTGATCTCGATCTTGGCGCGGTCCTCGCCGATCGCGCCTTTGCCGCGCTGCGCGATCCGGGCGAGTTCGCCAAGGTCGAAGTGGGCGATTGGGGTCATAGCCTGGCCTGGCCTTCGGGTGCGGAGCTGGGCGCGGACATGCTGTGGCTCGAAACGCTGTCGGCAACCGGGCATGGCGATGTGCGCGCCTTCCTCGAATGGCGGCTGCGCCATGCGCTGTCGCTGTCGAAGGCGGCCGATGCGCTTGGCGTCTCGCGCCGCATGGTCGCCTACTACTCCAACGGCGAAAAGAAGGTGCCGAAACCAATCTTGCTGGCGTGCCGGGGCTGGGAAGCCAGCAATGGGCTATACCGGGCCGCCTAACCGGACATGAGAGCGATCTTCATCCGCCACGGCGAAAACACCGGCAACGCCGGCGTGCCCTGCCACGATCTCGCGACGATCGCGCTGACGGAGCGCGGCCACGAACAGGCGCGCGCGGTCGCGGCGAGCTGGACGCAAGCGCCCGCGCTCATCGTCACCTCGCCCTATACCCGCACCCGGCAGACGGCCGCGCCGACGATCGCGCGCTTTCCAGGCGTGCCGGTGGAAGTGTGGCCGATCGAAGAGTTCACCTATTTGCAACCTGCGCGCTGGAACGGCACGCGCAGCGCCGAACGGATGCCGCACCTAGAACGCTATTGGCGCGAGGCCGATCCTGACTACTGCGACGGGGAAGGGGCGGAGAGTTTCAGCACCCTGTTACGGCGCTGCGAGGCGGCGCTAACGCGCCTCGCCGCCATGCCTGCGGGATCGCTGGCCTATGTGTTCGGGCATGGGCAGTTCATCCAGGCCGCGCGCGCGATCGTCGCCGACGCCCATCTGGACGATCGGGCCAAGATGCGCGCTTTCTGGCGCAAGGGCGAGCCGCCCGCGATCGGCAACGCGCAGCGGGTAGGGTTTCATTGGCAGGGCGACCGCTGGACCTGCGCGCCCGCGCTCGCCGCCTAGATCAACACGCGCTCCACCTCGTCCAGCGTCACGTCATCGGGGCGGCGGTCATAGAGCTGGGTGGTGCGCGTCGAGCTATGGTTCGCCATCGTCGCGGCCGTCTCCAACGTGCCGCCATTCTTCAAATAGGTGGTGATCCCGGTCGCGCGGAAACTGTGGTTGCCGATCGCCGTCCCGATCCCGGCCGCCGCCGCGCGCCGGCGCACCATCGCGAAGGCGTTGGCTTGGGGCAGGGGGGTATCGCTTAGTCGCTTAGTGCTGCGCGCGATCGTGCGGAATAGCGGCCCCTTGCGGTCCTCGCGCAGCTCGCAACCGTCGATATAGGCGGTTAGATAATCCTCTAGATTGTGGTGGCAGGGCATTTCATGGCGCTTGCCGCCTTTCTCATGCAGGCGGACCCATAGCCGCCGATTCTGCATGAACACGTCCTCGACCCGCATCGCCAGCGCCGCGCCGATCCGCGCGAAGCTATAGACCATGAGACCGATCAGCGCGCGGTCGCGCAGGCCCGCATGGGTGGTCACGTCGATGCTGTCGAGCAACCGCCGCGCCTCGTCGGGGGCCAGTACCGGCGTCTTGCCGCGCCGCTGGCTATGCGCCGGCCCGCGCACCGATCCGGCCGGGTTCGCCGGCACGGCATGACCCGTCACCAGCCAGTCGAACAGGTGGCGCACGCCGGCGAGCTGCTGCTTGACGCTGGGGGCGGCCAGCTCGCGCCCCAGCGCCTCGACCCAGGCCGCGACATGAAGCGGCTGCACCTGGGCGAGCGAGGCGACGCCGCGCGCCTCGCACCAGGCCAGGAAGTCGCCGGCCGCCCGCGCATAGGCGCGGCGTGTATGCGGATTGCGGATGGTGACGGCGAAGAACTCAAGGAATCGAAGCTGCGCGCGCTCGTCGGCCGCCGCGATCAGCGCCGGCAACGCCAGCGCGGGCGCGGGCGCGGGGAGGGGGGCGAGCTGGTTCATCGCGCGATCTTCTCCCATCGCGCCGGCGCGGGACGCGGCGCGGCCATCTTGCGGCGCAGCTCGTCGAACACCTCGTCGGCGTCGCGGACGCGGCCAGCCTCCGCGTCCTCAAGGCCGCGCTTTATCGACCCGTCCAATATCCGGCGTAGCAGCTCGTCGCGTAAATCGTGGTGCGGCTCCATGTCGATGAAGTTCTTGACGATCGCGAACACCGCCTCGGAAGGATCGGCGAACATGCCGCGCTCGATCCGCTCCAACAGCCAGTCGGCCTGATCGCCGGTAAGATACGCCTCGAAGCGCAAGCCGCCCGCGCGGGCCTGCTCGCGCAGCGCCTTGGCCTGGTCGCGCTCGGCATAGTTGTCGGCGAAAGCCGTGTCCTCGTCCTGGTCCATATCGCTCCCTTTCGGCGGTGGATCTCGGGACCGTTTAAACGGCTCCATCGGATCGCCATGAGTGTGTGATAAAGGACATTATCACATATAGAGAGCCAAAGGAATCGACTTTGAGGATGAACGGGTAGCTCGTTGGTGCAACGGTCGCTGCGAACGATGGGCTTGCCAGGGCAAGCGTCGCCAATGCGACAAGCATGGCGCGAACCGCCATTTTCATGGATCTCTCCTTTTCAGGTCGTGGGGCCGGTCCTCACGGTTATCCGGCTCCCGTTAGCGGGGTCATTGCCCGCCCCTGAAAAGTAGCCCCAAGGATGGGGACGACGCCAATCAACTTGTCGTGGTCGCTCGGTTGCGGTCGCTGGCGCTCAAGCTCATATTCTGGCGATTGGTGAGGAAAACGTATGGGTATACTGGCAAATTCAGTGAAGATAGGCGTGCTGCTCTCAGCAGCAGGGCCGGTTGCCGCGCAGTCTGCGAGAGAACAGCCGCGTGTCGTCACCATGCCAGATGGCCGAACCGTGTATGTCGTGCCAGCGCAGCGAGGAGATACCCGCACGAAGCAGCCGCCGGTGCGTACCGTGGTCGCGCCGGATGGTCGCACCATTTACGTGGTAGAAGAGCAGCCCAAGGACACGCGCACGCAAAGGCAGCGCTGTCTGGATGAGGAAGTAGCGGCCGAAGGCGGATCGCCTTCACAACTAGCAATGGGCGCGATCGACCTAAAATGCAGCCAGCGTTGAAAAGTAGTAGGTGATGAGCATGGCCATGCTCCTGGACCTCAGGCGTCGTTCGCTAGCTCGTCCTGCCCCTGATAGTCATCCGGGTCGAACCCGAGCTTCTCGCGCATCAACTCTGCAGCCTTCTCGACTGGATCGAAACCAAGGCGATCTATCGCGCGCTGTCGGGCCTCGGGGTCTCTCATGAGATGCAGGAGGTACTTTGCAGCTGCCAAGCGGCGCGCGGTGGCATTGCCTTCAAGGCTTCCATCGTCATCATTGGAAGGCGGCGGGCGGTCCATCCCGTCACGCTATCGCATATCTCATCTGCTGGCAAAGGCCAGAGGCTGCGAGCAAAGAGCCGAAACCTTTAAGCGGCACGCCGTAGACCGCACCGAGATCATTGGTCTTTGCCAACGGGCGACAGGCCCTAGCGCCAGAGCGCAGCAAAGCGGCGGAACTATTCCCTAGCGCTTGGGTTTTTGATATAGGTTCGGCAATGCCGACTGTCCTGCGCATAGATGGCCTGCGGGTCGTGATCTATCCGAACGATCATCGTCCCGCTCATGTCCATGTTAAAGGGGCGGACGGCGAGGCGGTTTTCATCCTGCATTGCACCGATGGTCCGCCGGAGTTGCGGGAGAGCTACGGTTTCAAACTGCCGGCGCTAGGCGGCATCAAGGATGCCCTACAGGCGGCGCTGGCAGCCCTGTGCGCGGAATGGAGTGCTATTCATGGCAGTTACTGAACAGGAGTTCGATCAGGCCGAAAAGCGCATGACTGAACTGCGCGCCGCTGGCCATGCCGTCTCGGCGCGCTACGATCGCCGCCGCGCGCGCGTAGTGGTGGCGCTGAATACGGGTGTCGAGCTGACATTTCCGGCGCGGCTCGCCGAAGGCTTGGCCGACGCTCCCCCCGATGCGCTGACCGACATTGAGGTTAGCGCTGCCGGGTTGGGCCTGCATTGGCCCAAGCTCGACACCGATCTCTACGTACCCGCACTGTTGCAAGGCGTTTTCGGCTCGAAGCAATGGATGGCGCAGCAGCTAGGCGCGCAAGGCGGCCGATCGCGCACTGCGGCCAAGGTCGCGGCTGCGCGGGCGAACGGCCGCAAGGGCGGCCGCCCGAAGAAGTCGGCCAACGGCTGACGGAATCACCCGTGCGGCCGCGCGGACCCTGGGACGCGCCGCCGCTTTCGCCCTTGTCAGACCCTCCAAACAACATCGGCCCCGCCTGTCAGGGCGGGGCCGTCGATTCGGGATCAGAAGACAAAGGCCCGCTGTCGGCCAAGCTGTGACCATTGCAAATGGCCGGAACGGTCATGGCTAAACCATCCGTCCTCGATGCCGATAATCATGCCCTGAGTCTCGTCATCGGCGCACATCCGCTTCAAAACTTGATTGCCGTTGCGAGCTTCAGCGCGCCACCAGCTCGGCAAGCTGACCTATCAACGCGTCGGCTTTGTAGGGTTTGGCGATGAAAGCAGCGCCAGCAGGCAGCGTGCCGGGATCGGGCTGAATCCGTCCGGAGGTTACGAGAATGGCGATCTCCGGCCAACCCTCGGTGATCACGCCCGCGAGCGCCAGGCCGGTCATTCCCGACATCTCGATATCGGTGAATACCGTTCCAATGTCGTCACGGCCTTCAAGAATGGTGAGCGCGTCGGCCGCTTCGCACGCCTCGAACACGCGATAGCCCGCGTCCATGAGAATATCGGCCGCAAAGGCTCGCACAAGCGGTCCGTCCTCGACTATCAGAACGGCCGCCTCATGGCTGACCCTCGTGCCCGGTGATGTCATTGCGCTTGATCTCCCTGCTGATCCCCTCCCTTGTTGGTCGACTCGACACTTATCCCTTCCGCCGCGTCACGCAGCATTCCGGCCCAGCAGCCGAGTATGAGCGCCTCGTCAGGCGCGATTTCGTCAGTCAATACCGCATAAATGCCAAGAAGGTTGGCGGTTTCCTCAAGGGACTCGATCCCCTTTCGCGCCATCAACGTAGCGAACACCGTCAACGCGCCGCCGATTGCCCGCACAAGGGCGGGGTCGGCCGTTATGCGAAGGGGATCGGGATCGCTGCCATGTGTCGCGCTCTGCTCCATTTCAGGCACCCCATGCACTGTCAGGAAGTGGGACAACCATAAGGGCGAGGGGCGGCCTACCGGCCTCGTTGCCCCTCACCCGCCCCGCCAGCGCCATCTTGTCGTATAGCTGGCGGAGACCGGACCGGCCTGACGCTTCGTGAGGGCAAGTGTCGTCAAGCCACATCCGGCTTTGACCCGGAATCCATTTGGTTTCTTCATCCCGGCCGATGAGGGCGAGATCGATCATGCAACCCCCTCCCGGCGCTGCATGGCAATGGGGAGGATTGCGGCCCCCTGAGGCTCGGTGCCATCATCGATTTCGACCGCATTCTTGCCGCCGCGCTTGGCGCGATACATGGCCTGGTCGGCCGCGTGGATCAGCTCGCTTATGGTGCGCGGCACTTCGGGCGGAATCAGCAACGCGCCCATGCTACATGTCACCGGATAGCGCGATTGCGCCAGCACGGCCGACAGGCGGGCGTGAATATCGCGGGCAATGCCCTGGCCCTCCGCGATCGACGGCACGCGCACCAGCAATGCAAATTCATCGCCGCCAATACGGCCGATCAAATCTTCGCGGCGCATGATCGCGGATACCCCCTTGGCGAAAGCACGCAGGATTTCGTCGCCGGCAAGGTGGCCGGCACGGTCGTTCGCCGCCTTGAAATCATCGAGGTCGAGAAGCACGAGCAGGAGCGTTCGGCGTGTATGCCTCGCATCCTCGATCGCCTGCGCGCAGCGGCGGTGAAAAACCTCCTTATTGAGCGTGCCGGTCATGCGGTCGCGGTGCGCGTTGAACAATTCGCGGTCATAGGATCGCCGGAAACTGGTGACAGCGGCGGCGATGAACAGGAAGGCGGCGACGGGGACCGCGACGCGCAGCGCCAGCAGCGCGGGCGGAAGCTCGGGCGGGGCGTGCAGCGCCGGAACGGCTGTCAGGAACGCCGTGACGGTCGCCACGAAATAGCCCTCGCGCGCACCCAGCGCCCAGCAGGCTCCACAAATGACCGGCATGTAAAGCGGGGCAAAACCGATCGCCGGGAAGGAGAAATTCGCGGCAGCAACCCCTGTCGTCGCAGCGACGATCGCGAACCAGGCGCGTTCTCTCGACAGGGATTCAAGATGCTCGGCCAGTCGGCCGACAGGGAGGTGGCTGTTCATGCGCTGCGACCGCGCTTTAGCTTATGCAAGCGACGAATAATGAAGATGTGTGATTTCTGTGGCTTATCGACATAGATGGTATCCCTTCCATGTGGATCAGCCGCATGATGTGCCATTATGGCTGAACCGGTTCCCTCTCACGGCCCCGGACCGCGCTTCATGACACGTCATCATGTCCATGAATGTCGTCCGCTCCGCCGCACGATCCGCGTATTATAGTGCGTAGCGCGTTAATACGCGAATCCTGTCTAAGCTGCGGATGGACATCCGCAATCTTCTTGGTGCGAACCTCCGCCATCATCGTCTCGTAGCTCGGTTAAGCCAGGAAGCGGTGGCTGGCCGCATGGGCGTGGATCGTGCTTACATCAGCGCGGTTGAACGCGGCGTGCAGAACGTCACCCTCCTCATGCTGTGGGAGATCGCCCAGGCGCTTGACGTGCGACCATGCGACCTTCTGAATGAAAGCATCGTGCAACCTCAATCACCTCATGATCGCGGTGAAAAATGATCCAGCAAGCATGTGAAGTCCGGCCATAATATAGCCAAGACCCTCATCATTTGCCGGCCTTCACCTCAATCGTGCAGCGCACCGGCTTTTCTGCCTTTTCCGCCTGCTCGCGGCATTTCTGCACCGTCTCGCGATTGGCATCCGTCAGCGGCGAGGCCGCGACAATCAGCGCCCAGCTCTCCGGATCGGCCGCCTGCATCAACCGCTGCCCCGCCGCCCACGGGCCAGACTCATCGAGCACGCGGACCGCCATGCGCTCGGGCCAGCGCCAGCTATCGGGCGTCCACCGCGCGATCGGGCCGGCGAGCAGGGCGTAGAGGAACAGCCCCAGCGCCACACCACAAACACCGGCGACATACAGCCAGCGGTTTTGCTCGTCGCCGCGCCGCGCCGATGCAAGCCGGTTGCCAATCTCGCGCGCGGCCTGGTCCAGCCCCGCGCGCGCTTCGGCGACAAGACGCGCGTCCTCGCGGCGCGCACCGCTCGCCGCCGTCGCGATCTGGCCCGCCATGGCATCGGGCGTCATCGACAGGAGCGGGCTTTTGGCGATGGGGTCGATCCGCTGGGTGAGCGCGATCAATATCTTTTCGGTGCGTTCCAGCGTCGGCTCATAGTCGGGAATCTCGATATTCTCGCGCGCGGCGGTCAGGCCCTCGATCGCGGCGCGCAGCAACGCCACCTCGCCATGCACCGATGCCAACCGATCCTCGACCCGCGCAAACGCAGCCGCCGGATCGCCGTCTGCCTCCGAATTGTTGAAACCATCATCCTCTTTCTGCATTCGCGCTTCCTCCCGGCGATATTTGACAATTTTTCACAACGTCGCGCGAAATCAAATGCTAAGGAAAAATGCGACCCGAAGGGCTCGACTGCGAATGCGAGTCCATAAGCCAGGCCTGCCGGTCTATTGGACCGGCAGGCCATTTTTAACTACTGCCGCTCTAGCGGCTCATTCCCCGGTCACGGTCTATGCCAAGCTCCTGCGTCAACTGGCGGCCCAGCTCGCCGCCGCCCATATCACGGCCCCGGCTCATGCCGATCTCAAGCCCCAGCTCGCGGGTGCGATTACGCAGGATCGATTCCACCTGGGGATCGCGCTCAAGGCTTTTCGCCATGCCCGCCATCTCCTTGCCAGCCTTCTCGCGGCCCGTCATGTCACCGGCGCGATAAAGCCGGTCGCGGTCCTGAGAGAGCTGTTGCCAGCGTTCCACGAACCGATCAGCGCGCAAATGGGGATCGGCGCGCACGCGGGCCTCCTGCGCCATCGCCTCGATCATCGGCCCGCTGCGGCCCGCCGCCGCCTCGCGGAGCAATGCCGGATCGCGCTGCATCGCCGATGCGAGGTCGCGCGAGGCTCCCGCCCTGAGCTGGTCCAGCGCTTGCCCTGCGCGCTCGAGCGCGACCTTCTGATGTTCCAGCACCGGCCCGCCTGATGCGTGCGCCTGCAACACCGCCTCGGCCGATCGCGAGGCCCGCTCGACCGCGCGGCGAAAATCATGGGTATGGCCCTGCTCGGCACGCGCTGGCGTTTCTTTCGCCGGCGTCGGCGCCGGCGTGCGCGATGGGAGTTTCAGCCCGTCGAACATGCCGCGCTTGGGAGCCGCCTTTTCCTTCGCGCCCTGCACCGGCTCGGCCGTCCGCTCGCCAGTCCGTTCGGGCGGGCGCGGCCGAAAACCGTCGAACATTCCCCGCCGCGGTTGTCGCTCGACCGCGGCCTTCGCCTCGCCAGCGCCGCGGCCGTCGCCAATATCACGCGGGCGCGAATCCTCGCCCATCTGGCGTGAGGTTCCCGCGCGGGGCGCGAGGATTTCCACGCCCTTCCGCTCGGGCGCATCCGCAACGCGGATCTCGCCCGACAATCCCCGCCGATCGGCGAACGACTGTGCCTCGGCGTCCCGGTCCCGATACATCGGATAATCCGACGCCATATCCTTCGCCCGCTCGCGCCCCAGCGTGCGGACAAGCCGGCGATCGTCGGCGAAGTCGTCACGGCCGTAATGGAGCTGCACCCCGTCACGGTGCCGCGACAGCGCCACATAGGCCGAATGACGGTCCATCCCCGGCGTCGCTAGCACATGCCCCTGATCGACCGTCACGCCCTGCGATTTGTGGATGGTCGCGGCATAGCCATGATCGACATGGGCATAATCTTTCAGGTCGAACGCCACCTGTCGGCCATCGTCAAGGCGAACGGCCATGCTGTCGGGCGACACGCGCTCGACTTTCCCCAGCGTGCCGTTCTTCACGCCCATGCCGCGCTCGTTCTTGAGGAACATGATGCGGTCGCCGCTGGCGAAGTCGCGCGCGCCCCGCTCCGCCGATATACGCACGTCCTGCCCCAACTCGCCGGCGTCGCGCAGCCGATCGCGCGCGGCCTGGTTCAAATCGCGCACCTCGGCATTGGTGTGGGTGAGGATGATCCGGGTCTTGTCCGGATCGGCGCGGCGCTGCGCGTCCCATGTGTCGATCAGCTCGGCCCGCGCAGCCTCGCGCGTCTCGGCCGCGTGGACCATGCCGTGCTGCTCATAGGCATGGATCGCCTCGCCGGTGCGGCCCGTCGCCAGCGCCCGCGTGGCGTCGCGCTGCCAGTCCTCATGCTGCCGGCGAACCTCGTTGATCTCGGCCGCGCCGTGACGCTCGGCGAGCGCGCGGAACGCCGCGCCGGCCTCGATCGCCTGCAACTGCTCGGCGTCGCCGACTAGAACGACCTTGGCCCCTGCCCGCTCGGCCTCGCTAAGCACGCGCTCCATCTGGCGCGTGCCGATCATGCCGGCCTCGTCGATCACCAGCACGTCGCGCGGGCCTAGCAGCTCGCGGCCCTGGCCCCATTGATATTCCATGCTGGCGATCGTGCGCGACTGGATGCCGGAGCCACCTTCCAAACCCTCGGCCGCGATCCCCGACAGCGCCGCGCCGCGCACCTGATAGCCGGCGCGCTCCCATTCGTCGCGCGCCACGCCCAACATGGTCGATTTGCCGGTGCCGGCATAGCCGACGACGATTGCCAGGTCGTTCTTGCCGGTGATATGCGCCAGCGCGTCCCGTTGCTGGTCCCCCAACATCAGGCCATCACTCCCGGCAGCGTCCCGCCCCCCATTTTGCAGCGACGTTGCCGGGAGACCATGCCTGCCCCGATCGGCAAGCCGATCGCCGGCGCGCTCCAACCGCTGCTCCGTCTCGATCATCTCGCGCGACGTGAACCGATCCTCGCCGCGCCCGTCCTTCCCCAGCGCCACCAGCTCGGGCGAGGTCCGCACCGCGCTCATCACCTGGTCGAACTGGTCCTTGCCGTCGCTATGCCGGAACGCGAACTGCGCCAGGTCGCGCCGCGTGAACGTCGCCTGTTGCCGGGTGATCGCATCGAGCGCGATTTGCGGATTGGCGATGATCTTCTCGCCATTCTCGCGCGCGATCCGGGCATGGTCCTCGACCCGCTCGGCCTCAAGCCCCTGTTCGGACATCCGCGACGCCGCCGGCCCGATCTTGTGTTGCGGCTCAAGGTCGATCCCCTGCGCCTCCAACGTGCGATGATCTATGCGGGCATCAATATCCAGCTCGGCCAGGCGCTCGTTGACGTGATCGGCCCACGCCTCGCGCCATTCCTGCAAGAGCGCCGTGCTGTTCCACTCGCGCACCTTTTGGCCGAAGCCCTCCGGCCCTACCTCGCGCATCGACAGCATGACATGCGCGTGCGGCTTTGGTTGCCCGTCCTGCCCCATGTCCCAATGCACATTCATGTCCGCGACCATGCCGCGTTCCACGAACTGCTTTTCGACAAACTCGCGGGCGAGCTGGATGCCCTGTTGCTGGTTCAGCTCGCGCGGAATCGAGAACTCCACCTCGCGCGCCAACTGCGCGTCCTTGCGTTTCTCAGCCCCTTCGACCTCGTTCCACAAGGTCGCGCGATCGTTTAAACGCTCTGGCGCACCATCGGGCAGCATGATTTCCGAATGGACGACGCCGGCCTTGTTCGAGAAATCATGGTCGCGCCCGAGTCGGTCATCGTGCAGTCGTTCCGCCGCACGATAGGCCGCGCTCGCAACGGCACTCGATCCGTTGGCGCGGCTGATGACCTTGGCCGAGAAATGGTAGATCGCCATAACAGCCCCTATACTGCCTTTCTGAGCGCACGTCGGCAACGACGTATAAGCGCGCACTCAAACTCTCTGCCGTTCGCGTGATTGACTTGGCCGCATTTTTGTTCGGAACCGCTGTCCTGTGCCTGCGATCGTGCTACGCTGCGGCTCCCGATCATGGGCGCGAGGGAGAGAATATGCGCAAGGTCCGCGACTATGACGCCGAGTTGAAGGCGCTGGGCGACAAGGCCCGCGCGCTCAAGGCGAAGAAGGTGCAGCAACTAGGCGAGCTGGTCACGTCCACCGGGGCAGATGCGCTCGATCCCGACATGCTGGCGGGCGTGCTGCTCGCCGCCGTGGGATCGGCTAACGCGGAAGAAAAGGAGGCGTGGCGCTCGCGGGGCGCGGCCTTCTTTCAGGGGCGCGGGCGCAAGGCTTGGCGACGCACTGGCGGCGACGGCGAAGGCGGCAAGCAAACTGGCGCAAGCGAGGAACAGGCTTGAAGACGCCGCGCGTCGCGCTGATACGAGAGGATGGGTCATGGCCCGACGCGAGCGCACGCGCCATCTCATAGAGTTGGGCGGCCTCGTCCAGAAAGCCGGCCTCGTCGAACTGGCCGACGACGATCGCGCCACCCTCTATGGCGCGATGCTCGAACTGGCTGGACGTGTGCGGGAGGATAAAGCCGGCGATCTGCTGGTGCTCTGGAAGCGGCGTGGGCGTCGCGCATTCGACGCGGAAGCGGAGGAGCAGGAGGACTCGCAATGAGGCTGGACGATTACCGCGTCATGAAACGCCCCGACAAGAAACTCGAAAGCGCATGGGGCCTCTGGTCAGAAAAAAGCCAGAGCTGGCTCGATCTTCTCTTTCCGAGCGAACAGTCCGCCCGCGAAGCCCTCGATTATCTGCACCGCCATAGCACCGGGAAGGACCATCAATGAACAGCCTCGATATCGAAACGATCCGCAACCAGGTCCGCACGCTCGATTATGTGCGCGGCACCCCCGCCGAAGTCGCAATGTGGCGCGAAGCCGATGCCGAGGCCCGCGCCAATCTCACGATCGAAGGCATGGACCTCACCATCGGCGAACAGGCCCTGTTCGAAATGCTGCGCGCCGAAGCCGTGCCCCCTCCCCTCGCCACGGCCATCGTCCTCAAGCTGCTCGATCATCCTGACGCCGACCCGGCGCTGCCGATCACGCCGCTCGCTCGCCTGAAGAACCTCGAACGTGGACGGGAGGAACAATGAGCCTGACCCTATCCTTGCGCCGCTCCGGCGCGATCCTGTTGGCTGGTGCCGCCGCTTGTCTGGTCGCTGGTCCCGCCAGCGCCGCCGACACGCCCCCCGCCTGTCCGGTGACGGATGCACCCTCCAACGCTGTCGCCATTACCTCCACGCCCCTGCCCGTCGAGGCACTGGGCGGCCATTACCGCACGGACACCGGATGGCCTGCCCCCGGAGAGGGGCGCATTGGACAATTGCGCTACGGTTGGGGGCTGATGCTCCAATCGGACGATCCGCGCTTTGCCGACTTCGATCAATCCCCCGGCCCGGTGCATTCCCGCTCGTCGGGATGCTGGATCACCTGGGATCGCCAATATGGCAAAAGCGGAATCGTCGCCGTCTCCAATGGGCGTATCGGCAAGAGCGGCTATGTCGAGGGCTATGTCCCGCCCCGCCCCGATCGCACCCCTACGATCGCCGGATTTCGTTTCGTCACCGCGCAAAAGGTTAGCCGCAAGAATTATGACTGGGTTGGCCTGTGGGTCGCGGAAGGCAACGACCAGCGCACCCAGATCATCGGTTTCAACGACACTGCACACACCGTCCTAGCGAACCTCCCTTTCCGGTTCGGGGGCATGGCCTCCCTGCCTGATCTACATGGCGTGGCCAGTCATATGACTCTGATCGGGGAAGGCCGCCCCGGCCAGCCCGTCCCTTGGCTGCGCCTCATCTGGTTCACCCGCCCTCTGGACCCGCAAAAATGAGTGGGCCGGTTGTCGGAGAAGAGGGCAACGCAGGCTGTATCCTTGCTGCCGGCGGAGCCTTTGCCGTCCTGTTCGGCACGGCCTGGCTGCTCGAAAAGGTGATGCCGACCTCGATCGCCAGCACCATCGCCTGGGTGGCGCTCGTTGTCTTCCTCGTGCTGGTCTGGAAATATGGTTTCAAGGGTCGCCGCAACGCGCTGCTCGGCTCGGCCGCCTTCGGTGGAATCGATGACGTGCGCGCCCTTGCGAGCAACAAGGGCGATCTCCTGATTGGTCGATCCTTCAGAACCGGCAAGCTGCTGCGCTATGACGGCCCCGCCCATCTCCTGACCATGGCCCCTACGCGCAGCGGCAAGGGCGTAGGCACCATCATTCCCAATCTGCTGACCATCGACCGCTCGGTGATCTGCATCGACCCTAAGGGCGAGAACGCCCGCGTCACCGCCCGCACCCGCGCCACCAAGGGCAAGGTCTGGTGCCTCGATCCCTTCGGCGTCTCCGGGCAACCCGCCGCCCGCTATAATCCGCTCGACCGGCTAGACCCGGAAAGCCTCGATCTGGCTGAAGACGCCATGACGCTGGCCGATGCTCTGGTCCACGATTCCGCAGGGCAAGGCGGCGAGGCGCATTGGAACGAGGAAGCCAAGGCGCTGATCGCGGGCCTGATCCTCTATGGCGTGGTCCACGAGGATCGCGAGCGCCGCACCCTGGCGACGGTGCGCGACTATCTCACGCTCGCACCCAAGGATTTTGCCGATCTGCTCGCCCGCATGCAGGACAGCCACGGCGCCGGCGGCCTCATAGCCCGCGCCGCCAACCGCCACCTCGGCAAGTCCGATCGCGAAGCCGCAGGGGTGTTGTCCTCGGCCCAGCGCCATACCCATTTTCTCGACAGCCCCCGCATCGTCGCCAGCACATCGGCCTCTGACTTCACCTTTGCAGGGTTGAAAGAGGGGGTTTCCACGGTGTTTCTCTGTCTGCCCCCCGATCGTCTCGATGCCTATTCGCGCTGGCTGCGCCTGCTGATCGCTCAGGCACTGACCGACATGGCCCGCTCGGCAGTCAAACCGGCGCGGCCCGTCCTTTTCCTGCTCGATGAGTTCGCCGCCCTGGGCAGGCTCGAACCCGTCGAGCGCGCCATGGGGCTGATGGCCGGATACGGGCTGCAGCTCTGGCCCATCCTGCAGGATATGCACCAGTTGCGCGCCCTCTATGGCGAGCGCGCGGGCACCTTCCTGTCGAATGCCGGGGTGTTGCAGGCGTTCGGGGTGAACGACCACGCGACCGCCGAGCTGCTGTCCAAGTCGATGGGACAGGAAACCCTCGAATTTCGCACGGCGGGGTATTCCGAGACGCATGGCAGCATTTTTGAGCGGGCCAAGCATACCCGCTCGATCAGCACCCAGGTCAGCGCGCGCAACCTCATGAACCCTGACGAAATCATGCGGATGGGGCCGGACGAGCAGTTGCTATTGATCCAGGGCAAGGACCCTCTCCGGGTCCAGAAAATCCGATATTACGACCAGCGCGAGTTCGCGGGCAGCTTCGATCAGGCGTAAAATGACGGCGTAGAATATATCCGAATATATTCTGGATATATTCTGGCGACAGGCGCGCGAGATCAGTAAAATGACCTCCGGTCGCCAGGGTCTTGGAACGCCTTATGCACTTAGGGCGACCCAAGCGCCCGCTGCGTCGTGGAAGCGCGGCGGGCGCTTGTTGCCTTTCCTTCCCGCTACCAAGATCAATTTGGAGTAAGTGGGTCCACCGGTTAACAGCCCGGCGGACCCGGTGCATGTGATGACCACATACGAAGCCTCATTATCATAGCTGATCGAAGGCCCGTATGCGATGAGATTCGATCCGGTGCAGGAAACCCGATGGAGAATACACAGGGATCGATAGCCATCGAATTTCGTCAGGGCTGGGGGTGGCTGGTCCTCGCGGCGCTGACGATCTCGACCATCGGCGATGAAATCACGCTGCTGACGTTGATGTTCCGCACCGCCGAAAGCGCGCGCGCCTATGGCGTGCCGGCGCTGCTGATTGCCGAGTTGCTTCCGGGCCTGATCGCCGCACCCTGGGCGGGCCGCCTTATCGACCGCAGAGGCGCAGGCCGCGTTCTAGTCGTCGTGTCGGCGCTACAAGCGGCGGCGATCGCGCTCATCGCCTACTATCCAGCATTCACGCTCGCCGGGGCCGCGCTGCTCAGTGTGCTGTTCACGATCACCAGCGCGGCCACCTTCGCGCTGATCCCGGTTCTGGCAAGCGCGCTCGGCATGACGCTCGCGCGGGCCAACAGCTTTCTCGAAGTCGTCCGCAGCCTCGGAATGCTCGCCGGTCCTGTCGCCGGCGGCGTGCTGGTGGGCTGGATGGGATCGACAAACGCCCTCCTGATTGACGCCGCCAGCTTCACCCTGCTGCTGCTCGTAGTCGCGATGAGCGGTCTGCGCCGCGCGCCGCAGGAGCATGAGACGGAAGAAACCACGTTGCTCGCCGATTATCGGCCGCTGCTCGGCAATCGGCGCGTGATGGTGGTGACCGGCGCGCTCAGTCTTGAAGTGTTTGCGACCGCCATCGCCGATGTCGCCTTTGTGTTCCTTATCATCATGACCCTGAAAAGCGGCCCTGCCACGTTCGGCGTGCTGACCGCTTTGTGGGCCGCCGGAATGCTGGTCGGCGCGGCCCTGGCCGAACGGATCATCGGCTGCAGGATCGGCCTGGCTGCGTTCGGAACCGCCGCGATCATGGGCGCGACCATGCTGCTGATCGGTCTCGCGCCTGTAAGCCTTGTGATCGTTGGCATCGCCTTCATCGCCGGCGGCGGCGCCAACAGCGTTCACAATGTCGCCGTACGGACCCTGCTGCAATCCGAATGCCCGCCCGCCGATCATGGCAAGGTCGCCGCGATCTACGGCGCGGTGACGCGCACCGCTGCGATCGGCGGCTATGTCGTCGGTGGCTTCTTCGTGCCGCACGACGCGCCGTCTGCCTATCTGGTGGGTGGCCTGCTCGGTGTCGGTGCCGGGATCATCGGGTGGCGAATATTCAACGGCGGATGGTCGCTGGCCCATCCGATCAGGCGGGGAGGCGTTTAAACGGATCTCGCGCCGGAAAAATCGGCACGCCCTGGGAGGCTCGTAGAGCGCCGCAAGCGGTTCCGACGCCCGAAGCCTTATCCGACGCCTGAAATGGAACTAGGCGGCCCGGAAATCGCGCCTGTGGTGACGTTTCCGCCTTCCCTGCCCTCCCGATCGCAGCGCCACCTATCCGCTTGGCTTTTCTGGAAAGCCATTTGCAACGGTTGGTTTAGGCGGTGTGCTGGCGATAGGAGCGCGACGATTGCTATCATCTCCAAACAAACAAAAGTGTGCCGGCGAAGCCGGCTCCATCTCATGGGGGATGCCGGGTGGGAGGATCGCTTTAGCGATCCGGGGCGGCCAAAGGCCGCGAGCCGGCGGGGGCGAAGCCCCCAAGAGGCGGTGCTACTGTCTTTGTCGCAGGCACACACCGATGGATCTGGAGTTATCCACAGGCCGCAGGCGCTGTCGTGGCGTTAAAGGATTCTGTTAAAATAGGAATCGTTAAGTAAGTTAAGGCGGAAAAACCAAGGTTTTATGATATTCAATTCAATGGCTTATCCATTTCGCCGGTGGGTGAAACCCCGTGATTCGGTGGGTGAAACCCCGATAGTGGGGTGGGTGAAACCCCGATGGTATGGTGGGTGAAACCCCGACCCTTTTGGCAAGCGACTCAGCGACACATTCGAGTCGTCAAATGGTGGGTGAAACCCCGATAATTGCCCTCGCGAGGGGCCGGATTCACAGTTTTGCCGACCCTTTACGACTCGCTGTCCCGAAATCCGGGGCAGGCTGCCCCTGTTTCTGGGGCAGCGGTGTGTGAAACCACGATAGTTAGCGTGCCCCGCCCCGCGCGAGGCGGTCCATAAGATCGTCCACTTCCCCGGCGCGGCGACGATCGGCCTCGTAACGCTCATGGCGCTCGCGTTCGGCCTCTAGTCTAGCGTGCAGCTCGGCTGCCTCGGCCGCGCCGCGCAGCTCGAACAGTACTGCCGGCGCGCCCTCGACCGTCTTGGTCATGGTCATGGTGTATTCGGGGAGTTGGTCGGCCTCGATGATCTTCCGCAACATGCGGTTGAACTCCTTGGGCTGGGCGTCACTCCCGGCCTTCTCTCGCAGCAGTTCGACGCGGCACGTCCATCCGCCCCGCTGACTGCCGGCGTGCTTGCGCGCGATACGATACACTGCCCGCTCAAGCCCGCCTGTCAGCAGGAAATAATCGACGTGCATGGTGAGAAGCGACCGCTCGCTGACAATCCCCTCATAGACCCAGTTCGACAGGGTGATGGTCATCCCGCGCGGTTGCTCTGTCGCGGGATCGACCTCCAGGCTCCACCCGTCCAGCCACCCGAATTGCGCTTCGGTGCGGCGCTTGGGCGCGCGCAGCGACGTGCGAATGGAAGTCGTCTCCAGGCGCGACAAAGCCGCCTGCAGCTCGGTATAGTCGCGCCCGCCCGTCCCGCGCCGGATCGCCCGCAACAGGTCGTAGGTCGTCGTGGTCAGCGTCCGGGGCAGATCGTTGACGCCCTGCTCCTTCATCCGGTTGAGGACCGACGCGGCCCAAATCAATATGTCGGCGTCCCATATCGTCGCCATGCCGTAGGCGGGCATCGCCTCGACCTTCACCCACGCCTCGCCGTCCGGGCTGCGATATTCGATCGGCTTGAGGCGCTTACGTTTCTGGAGCGAGAAAAACGGGCGCTCCATCACCTCCCGCTGATCCTTCAGCGGGAGGTCGTTCATCAGCGGAATGAACAAGTCGAACGTGGGATTGGGATCGCGGCGCTTGCTCACGGGGCGAACCGGGTATGCCCGCGCGTCACGAGATATTGCCGCAAGAGCCGCTCGGTGATGACGGTCAGCGGCTCGCCCCCTTCCTCGACGCTCAATTGCCGCAAGGTGCGGTGCATGTCCTCGGGGATATGGATCAGCACGGGCTTCTTGCCGGGGTGGCTGCTGCGCCGCGCCGGGCTTTCGCCGGGATCGCTGCGCGCCCCCTGCCCTCCCCTGCCCCGTTGCTTTGGGACCGCCTCTGCCCTCGTCGGTTTGGAAGATGGCGCTGCTGCCGGCGTCGACGGCGCTATCGCTTCAGTCGCGGCCTGGGGCACAGGCGGCGGCGCAACCTCGGTTTCCGGATCATCGAAAATCCCGGCCAGGGCAGACGATTTCTTGGCCATTACGCAACCTCGCTTAGTGGCTTATTCGCATAACCGCTTAGTCGCTTAGCTTCGGCGTAAGCCGCGCGCAACTCTGCTGCCGCCTTGCTGTCAGGGTCCAGCTCGATCGCGGTCTTGCCGATCGGCGTCGCTTTGTAGAAGTCCTTGCGGAAATGCAGCACGCTATCGAACACGGCAACGCCCTTGGCGGCGAAGCCGGCGCGCGCCTCGTCCCCCTCCCCGCCCTGGTGCGGCACTTGCGTCAGGATCACGGCGAACGGCGTTCCCGCCTGCTGCACCTGCTTGACGGTTTGGAGGACCGAATGAACGTCGAGGCCGCGCGGCGCGACCGGGATCACCACGAAATCGGCCTGTTCGGCCGCGAGCATGGCGATGTCCTTCGAGTTCGCCGGCGTGTCGATGATGATAAGGTCCACCTTGCCGCTATCGCGGCCGCGTGAGACATGCAGCGGCAGGCCTGCGACGCTGCTATCCTTCACCATGACATCGTCGCTATCCCGCCGCTCTGACCAGTAGAGCGCGGACCCCTGCCGATCGTCGGCATCGAGGATCACGACCGCCGCCCCTTCGCGGGCGGCCTCGACGGCAAAGGCGGTCGCGATGGTCGTCTTCGACTGGCCGCCCTTCTGCGCGATGATAGCCCAAGTTTGCATGATGGCTCCCTACTAAGCGATTATGCGATCTATATCGCTTAGTCGCTTAGTAGGCAAGGCACGCCATTAATCGCTTAGTCGCTTAGTGGTTTATCCGCTTGGTATGTCAGGCTTCCGCGTCGCCGCCTTCATCCTCGCTGTCATCATCCAGCGGTTCATGCTGCATCTGGCCGTGATCCTCGATCGGGCAAAGCGGCGCTCCGGCCTGCTCAAGCCATTTGCGCGCGGTCCTGACGGTATAGCCGCACGTCGCGCACTCGCATTTGAGCATCCGGGCTTTCTGCTTCTTCGGCGCGGTCGACTCTCCGTCCGTGTCGAGGCGGGCATGGGGGAGGGGGCCGACGCTCTCCAAAATCGGCGCGATGGCCGCAAGAAACGCCTCGCCGGGGGTGGTGGCGCGCATCGGCCCGACTAGGCCCAGCCCAAGGGCGACTCGTTTAAACGCCTTCCCATGCCCTGCCGGGATGCCGACTGCGGCATGGACAAGCTCATGCGCGAGGATGGCCGCGATCTGCGCCGGCATCGCGTCGGGCGCGTGCGCCAGGTCCGGGCGGATGAAGATTTCAAAATGTCCGTCCGCGCTCAAGCGGTTGTCCCAGCACTCGCCGATCGCCTTGCCCTTCGCGCCTCTGCTGGTGAAGCCGATCGCCACGCGCACGCGGTCGGGCAGGGGGGCGTCCAGCGCCTCGAACAGCGGGGCCACGCCCTGCGCCACCGCATTGAGCCAGCTTTCACGGGTTTGGTGGGTCATCGTCCTTACTCCCTTCAAATCGCCTGTCCGGCGATGGCCATGCCATCGGCCGGAACACGGACGGCCAAGAACGCCGGCGAGAGAGGGGGGCAGCGGGATTCGACGGGGGTGGAGCGGCCGCAGCGCAGCGAGGCACGGCCCCGTCTAATCCCGTTGCGGGGGAGAGGCGGCCGGGACCGCCTTCCCCCTTCAAACAAACATCGACGCCGGCGCACGCCGGCACATCGCCCACGAGATCCGCGCAGCGATCTCGCCCCGCCATGTGGATCGTTACCTTGGGCCAAGACCGCTTGCGGGCTTGGGGAGCGAAGCGAGTAGAGCCACGGTGCCGCGCCAGCGGCAGGCGCTTAATCGCTTAATCGCTTAGTCGCTTATTATTATTGGCTATCAGGATTTGGGCCTTGAAAATAATGCGTTTCTGCATTACCTTGCCTTATATAGAGGTAATGACCATGACGACATTAAGCGTGACCACGCGGGGCCAGGTGACGTTTCGGAAGGATATTCTGAAACATCTCGGCATCCAGCCCGGTGGCAAGATCAGGCTCGACCTGCTGCCCGATGGGCGGGCGGAACTGAAAGCGGACCAGCCAAAGGGTTCGTGGCGGGCGCTGCACGGGATGCTCAAGGGGAAGGGCGACGGTCCCCGGTTCACGATCGAGGAAATCAACGACGCTATTGCGGAAGCGGGCGCTGCTGCGGGTGTGGCCGGTCTGCCCGCCGAATTCGACAACAAGCTCAGTGAGACGAGCCCTTCGGGTCGCGCCACGGTCACGTATGAACTGAGCGAGGATGCACGGGTCTATGGCTCGGTCGGACGCGGCTTCCGTGCCGGCGGTTTCGACGGCAGCACGATCTGGTCGACCCCCGAAGCCGATGCATTCAAGTCGGAAAGCGTATGGGCCTATGAAGGCGGGGTGAAGTTCATGCCTGCGCGCGGCCCTGTGCAGTTCGAAGTTGCGGGCTTCTATTATGATTTCTCGAACATTCAGGCCGGTTCCTTCCGCACCTATGATGGCGCCACCACCAGCGTACGCACCAATGTGGGCAAGGCGCGCAGCTATGGCGGCGAGGCCAGCTTCACGATCCGCCCGGTGCGCCCGATGACCATCAATTTCGGCGTCGCGCTGCTCGACACGAAGGTCACCGCGATCGAGGCGATCACCGCTGCCGAAAAGGCGCGCCTGGGCAACGACTTGCCGTTCGCGCCGAACATGACGCTGAACGGCTCGATCCGCTACGAGTTCGCGCTGAACGATCGCATGACGCTGACGCCTCAGGTCGATGCCCGCTACGTCGATGCCTATTATGGCGATCTCGACAATACGGCGCCGGTCGGGGACTTCGCGCTCGTCAATGCGCGCATCGATCTCAAGATCGACCAGCGCTGGACCGTGGCCGGCTTCGTGCGCAACATCGCCGATGTCGATTACACGACCGGCGGATCGGCGACGCAGGCATTCAGCGGCACGCCGCGCACCTGGGGCGTTTCGCTCGGGGCGCGTTTCTGATGGCGCTGACGCGGCGCGGCGTTCTTGCGGGATCGGCGGCGGGCGGGCTTTTGCTCGCCGCCGGTCCCGCCGGGGCAAAAACGAACATGGTCTTCGCGCATGGCGTGGCGAGCGGCGATCCGCATGCCGACAGCGTCCTGCTGTGGACCCGCGTGACCGATCCTGCCCATGGGCCGGTCAGCGGCACATGGGAAATGGCCGAGGATGAACTGTTCACGCGCATCGCTGCGCGCGGATCGTTCAGCACATCGGCGGCGCGGGACCATACGGTCAAGGTGATCGCCTCCGGCCTGAAGGCGGGCCGCGAATATTTCTACCGCTTCCGTGCCATGGACACGGTATCGGCGATCGGGCGGGCAAAAACCCTGCCAACGGGACGCATCGATCGTCTCGATATCGTGCTCGCCTGCTGCGCCATGTATATGTTCGGCGAATTTCACGCCTACCGGGCCATTGCCGATCGGGAAGCGGTGGACCTCATCCTCTTCGTGGGCGACTATATTTACGAATATGGCGCCAACTCGATGCCCGCACTCATGGATGTTCGGGCGATCGAGCCAACGCACGACACGGTCACGCTCGCCGACTATCGCGCACGCTATGCACAGTGGCGTCGTGATCCGGCCCTGCGCGACGCCCATGCCCGCGCGTCGTGGATTTGCATGTGGGACGACCATGAAATCGCGAACGACGACTGGATGCATGGTGCCCAGCATCACGATCCGGCGGCCAACGGCGACTGGGAGGAGCGCAAGGCTGCGGCGGTTCAGGCCTATCTGGAATGGATGCCGATCCGCGATCCTGTCACTTCCGATCCCTATGGCATCACCCGCAGCTTCGCGTTCGGCGATCTCGCGACGCTGGCCCTGCCCGAAACCCGGCTCAAGGCCCGCCAGCAGCAATTGTCGCTGGCCAAGGATCTCGACTGGCATGTTGTCGACCGGCGCGGCAGTGGGGAGCGGGTGATATCCGACCCGGCGGAACTCAAGACACTCGACCTCAAGGCCCTGCCGCAAGGCGTCACGCGCGAACCCGATGTCGCAGCCTTCCGCGAGAAACTTGCCGATCCCGCGCGCGAAATGATCGGCGCGGAACAATGCGCATGGCGGCTCTGTTGCAAACTCTGACACGGTTTCCAAGATTGGGCTCATGTACTGTCAAGGTCAGTTGCGATGAACGATTTCAAAGGACGGCATTTTACCGGCGAGGTCATCCTATGGGCGGTGCGCTGGTATTGTCGATACGGCATCAGCTACCGTGATCTCGAGGAAATGCTGTCCGAGCGTGGGATCGATGTCGATCATACGACGATCTATCGCTGGGTGCAGCGCTACGCGCCGGAGATGGAGAAGCGTCTCCGCTGGTTCTGGCGGCGCGGCTTTGATCCGAGCTGGCGTCTGGATGAGACCTACGTAAAGGTGCGGGGCAAATGGACCTACCTGTACCGGGCGGTCGACAAACGGGGCGACACGATTGATTTCTATCTGTCATCGACACGCAGCGCCAAAGCGGCGAAGCGCTTTCTGGGCAAAGCTCTTCGTGGCCTGAAGGACTGGGAAAAGCCGGCCAAACTCAATACCGACAAGGCACCCAGCTACGGCGCAGCAATCGCTGAGCTGAAACGCGAAGGCAAACTGGCGGCGGAAACCGAGCACCGGCAGGTGAAATATCTGAACAACGTGCTCGAGGCCGACCACGGCAAGCTGAAGATGCTGATCAAGCCGGTACGTGGCTTCAAGTCGATGCCAACGGCCTACGCCACGATCAAGGGCTTCGAGGTCATGCGCGCCCTACGCAAAGGACAGGCCCAGGCATGGTGCCTGCAGCCAGGTATCATGGGGGAGGTGCGCCTGGTTGAAAGAGCATTCGGAATTGGACCCTCGGCCCTGACCGAAACCATGATTATGCTCAATAAGCATTTCGCCAATGCTGCCTAATCCCCCAACTGGGTGACGCCGCGCGGCCGTGCCCCATGTTTGCAACAGAGCCAGATGTTCGGCGTCGATCCAGGTCGGAAGATAGGGGGAACCTGTCGTCTCGTCCGGCTTCGATACGATCACCTGCTCGTGGCCGGAACTACTCTGAACGACCAGTTGCAAGCCGCCTTTCAGCAGGTCTCGGCGCTCCGAGGTCAGATAGGCTATCCTTCTTCCGTCAGGAGACCAGCGCGGGTCAAGATTGGGTCCCGGTCGGTCAGACAGAACCTTGATCGCCCTAGTGACGAGATCCCACACATAGATGTTCGGCCCGGCAGGGCTCGACCTGTCCGCTCCCGATAGCTGCGCGCTGAACGCAATTTTCCGGCCATCGGGCGACCAGGAAAAATCGGCATCAAGCCCGACAAGATCATAGGCAGTCGGCACCTCGTCGACGACGGCACCGTTTGATGAATCAAGGATCGCGACACTTTGACGGGGCGTGCTTCGGCTCGAGCCATCCCAATCCAGTGATGGTTGAAAGGCGGTGCGTCGCAGACCGGCTTGGGCAGTCGTGACCAGTACGGCCAATGATTTCCCATCTGGAGACCAACGCAGATCTGCAATGGCTGCATTTTCCAGGCTGAATGCTCGGGATCGATTATCCGACAGTGTGGATCGGCGTGCAAAAAGGACCCCCTTAGCGGGGTGATCGGCGTCCAAAAGGGACCCCTCATTTCGATGGTTTAGACAGCGGCCTGGGTATTCTCAGG
>Ga0209071_1000275_pt1 | contig 28959 bp, 23 predicted proteins | sample CoawatmetaG10DNA_2_FD_187513 | JGI IMG/M metagenome (GOLD analysis project Ga0209071, IMG submission 187513) | Marine microbial communities from the West Antarctic Peninsula - Coastal water metaG108-DNA (SPAdes) (version 2) | ecosystem: Environmental > Aquatic > Marine > Coastal ... | reverse complement strand
TGGTGAAATGCATTGAGGCTCGCCTCCCGTTGAGCTTGGGGTAACGATTATGAACGCTTTGGTTTCCGTATATCGGCGCACGCCCGCCCTTCTTAAAGGGATCGCGCGCACGCGAATAGCCGGTATGTCGGCGCTGCTGCTGGTATCGGGCGGCGCGATGGCGCAGACTGTGCCGGTGAAGCCGCTCTCCTCCCCCATCGTCATCGCCCATCGCGGCGCGAGCGGGCTGCGTCCCGAACACACCATCGCCTCTTATACGCTGGCGATCGAACAGGGTGCCGATTTCATCGAGCCCGATCTGGTACTGACCAAGGACGACGTGTTCGTCGCGCGCCATGAGAATGACATTACCGGCACCACCGATGTCGCCAAGCATCCCGAATTCGCCGCACGCCGCACCACCAAGGTGATCGACGGCGAAACCCATACCGGCTGGTTTACCGAGGATTTCACGCTCGCCGAGTTGAAGACGCTGCGCGCGATCGAGCGGTTGCCCAAGGTCCGCCCCGACAACGCCAAATATGACGGCCAGTTCGAAGTGCCGACGCTGGCTGAGGTGATCGCGCTGGCCAAGAAGCATTCGGTCGGCGGCCGCGTCGTCGGCATCTATCCCGAGACCAAGCACCCGACCTATTTCGCCAGCATCGGCCATCCGATGGAAGCCCGCCTCGTCGCGCAGTTGAACGCGGCGGGCTGGTCCAAGCCGAGCGACCCGGTGTTCATCCAGTCGTTCGAGGTCAACAACCTCAAGCAACTCCACGGCATGACCGGCCTGCGCCTGATCCAATTGATGGACGCTGCCGGTGCCCCCGCCGACAAGGCCGCGCCGAGCTATGCCGCGATGGCAACGCCAGACGGACTGAAGGCCGTCGCCGCTTACGCTTATGGCATCGGCCCTAACAAGGACATGATCCAGCGCGGCGATGCCGCCCCGTCGACGCTGGTGGCGGACGCCCATGCGGCAGGGCTGCGGCTCCACCCCTGGACCTTCCGCGCGGAGAACCTGTTCCTGCCGCCATCGCTGCGCGTCGGCACCGATCCGGTCGCGCGCGGCAAGCTGGCCGAGGAAATCACGCGCTTCCTCAATCTCGGCATTGATGGCTTCTTCACCGATTTCGCCTATATCGGGGTGGACGCGCGCAACGCCCAGCGCGCCAAGGCGAAAGGCCAGTAATGCGCAAATCCGTGATCGCCGTCGCCGCCTTGCTCCCGCTGCTTGTCGGCGGATGCCTTGCCAAGACGGCGGTCAATGTCGCCACCCTGCCCGTGCGCGCCACCAGCAAGGTGGTCGACTGGACCACGACGAGCCAGTCCGAAGCCGACCGCAATTACGGCCGCAAGATGCGCAAGCAGGAAGCGCGCGAAGGGCGGGAGTTGAAGCGGCAATATAAGGAATGCCGCGCGCAAAACCGCGACGATTGCGATCAGTACCGGCCCCACGCCCAACGCTAAACCCGCGACGGGCGGCGGTGCGTCAGGCCGTATCGCTGCCCAGCACCCGCGCCACCGCCAGCATCACCGCCGGGCGCACTTGCACCCCGACATGGCTGCTGCGCACTTCGATCGCGCGGCTGGCGGCATCATGACAGATCATGCCGTTGACCAGTCCGTCGCTGCGGCTCCAGATCGCGGTGCTCGGCACCGGCAACGGCTCCGCGACCAGTGCGCTTTGCGCGCGGACATGGGGCGCGTCGACGCGCTCCCCGGTTAGCAGCTCGAACGCGCGCCACACATTGGTCGCGCGCGGGTCGCCGGCGAAGGGCGAGCTGATCGTCAGCACCTCGCGCACCGTGTCGGGCAAGCGGTGCGCCGCGAACCGCGCCATGATCCCGCCCAGGCTGACGCCGACCAGCGTCACCGGCTCCCCCGTTTCGTCATACAAAGCGCGGATCCGCGCCAACAGCCGCTCTCCGTCCGGTCCAATCGTGCGCGCGCCGAGATTGCGCCCAAGCCCCCAGCCCTCGGCACGGTAGCCGAGCCGACGCAGATAGCGCCGCAGGAACACGCCAGAAACATCGCTGTTGAACAGCCCCGGCAGCAGCAGCACGGGTCGCCCATCGCCACGCGGAGCCTGCGCCAACAGCGCGTGCGCCCCCGCCAGCGAGGCGAGGCCCCATGCGCCGCGCGGCAGTTCCAGCGCCCATAAAAGTTTCGATGGGGGCTTCATGCGGGCAGGACTTGGTACGCCGCATGGGACAGTCGTTTCATCTGCAACCTATTTCCTGCCCCGCCACCACTATGATACCCTATCGACATGACCGAAGAAACGCATGTTCTCGACCGCCCACCAGCCAACGCGGCGGATGATTGGACGATCCCGCAAGACTGGGCGCACTTCACGCCCGAGGAACACCGGGTGTGGGACACGCTGTTCGCCCGTCAGGCGAAGCTGCTGCCGGGCCGTGCCTCGGACGCCTATTTACGCGGGCTGGATGTACTGAAGCTGTCCAAACCCGGCATTCCCGATTTCGAGGAGCTGTCGGAACGGCTGATGAAGCTCACCGGCTGGCAAGTCGTCGCGGTGCCGGGGCTGGTGCCCGATGACGTGTTCTTCGATCACATGGCCAATCGCCGCTTCGTCGCGGGCAATTTCATCCGCCGCCCCGACCAGCTCGATTATCTGCAGGAACCCGATGTGTTCCACGACGTGTTCGGCCATGTGCCGATGCTCGCCGATCCGGTCTTTGCCGATTATCTCGCGGCCTATGGGCGCGGCGGGCAGCGCGCGCAGGGGCTGGACGCGCTCAAATATCTCGGGCGGCTTTACTGGTATACGGTCGAATTCGGGCTGATCGCCGAGCCCGAGGGCTTGCGCATCTATGGCGCGGGCATCGTCTCCAGCTTTGCCGAAAGCCGCTTTGCGCTCGACGATGCCAGCCCCAACCGCATCGCCTTCGATCTCAAGCGCGTGATGCGCACCGACTACCGCATCGACGATTTCCAGCAGAATTATTTCGTGATCCCGAGCTTCGACGAACTGCTGCGTGTGACGGTCGAGACCGATTTCGCGCCGCTCTATGAGGAACTGGTCGGCATGTCCGACATACCGGTCGCGACGCTGCTGCCCCAGGACCGCGTCCTTACGCACGGGACGCAGGCCTATGCGCTCGGCAAGGGCTAATCGCGCGTGCGCACCTCGACCAGCACGCGGATCGCGTCGTGGCGCCAATATTCATGGTCATATTCGATGATGCGGTCGCCCGCATCGTAACTGCGGCGCACGACCAGCAACCCCGGCGTGCCCGACGCAACCCCCAGCGCGCGCGCGACATCCTTGATCAGCGCGCACGGCCGCATCTCGACATGGTTGCGCACCACCCGAACACCATAGCGCCCGGTCAGCACCGCCGTCAGCGAGCCATCCAGACCCTCATCGAGCAAGTCGGGCGCGATCGCGGGATCGACCAGGATCCGCTCGACCAGCACCGGTCGCCCGTCGATCGCGCGGCGGCGGTCGAGCGCGAACAACGGCGTGCCAATTGCGCAACCGAACACCGCCGCGTCCGCCGCCGACGCCGCCACCGACTGCTTGCCCAGCGTTTCGGTCGTCGGCACGCGGCCCTGCTCGGCGACATAGGCCATGAAGCCCGCCCAGCGCGTCGGATCATAGACCACCGGCGGTGGCGAGACGTACCAGCCGCTGCGGTCGCGCCGATAGATCAGCCCCTCCGCCTCCAATTGGAACAGCGCCTCGCGCACCGTGCCGCGCGCCGCGCCCGACCCAAGCTGAAGCTGCCGCTCGGACGGTAGCCGCGCCCCCACGGCTAGTGTCCCCTGCGCGATCTCCCCGGCCAGGTGATCGCGCAGCGCGAGATAGTGTGGGCCTGGCCCAGCGTCTGCGGCGTTCTGCATACGCTCCGTCATGGCCGAAGCCGGAGGGTCACGCCAGCGTGTGCACCGCGAGCCGTTCCAGCAGCGGGCGATAGCTGGCGAGATCCGGCACCTGCCAATCCGGCTGCTTGCCGATATCGTCATAGCGGCGCAGCGCCACCGCATCGGCGAAATACGGTTCCTGTTCGAACGCGGCGATGCCCGCTGCATCAAACGCACCGCCCTGCAAACGCAGGCTGAGCGCGGAGGCGGCACTCAAGCCCGCTTCATAGCGCGGCTCGACCGCGCAGAGATAGCGCTTGGCGGCGACGTGCAGGCGCACCGGCTCATATACGGCGGGGGGAAAGGCCGTGGCGAGCAACGCCGCGCCAAGCTCTTCGTGCCGCGCGTCCGCGCCGTGCAGATCGGCAGCAAGCCCGGCCCCGTCGACGAACTGACCAATGTCATGGAGCAAGGCCGCCGCAATCAGCGTGTCCGACGCGCCATCTTCACGCGCAGCCTGCGCGGCTTGCAGCACATGCTGTACCTGATCGACCTCCTCGCCATAACGATCGTCGCCATGCTCGGCGAACATCGCGTAAATCTGGTCGATAAGGGCGGCGGACATGACATTTTCCTTTGCAAAAGCGATGACCCCAAGCGCGAGTGTCGCACGATTGTCGCTTAACTGGACTATACCAGATTTGTGACCCGCTGGCGACACCCGCCCGGATCGACGGAGGTTTGTGGTGAGCGATGCGACCAGACGGCGGTTTCTGCAGATGGCGGCGGGGGCCGGTGCGGGCGCAGCCGGGATGCTGCCGGGCCTGATCGAGCGCGCCGCCGCGATCGCCGCCAACAGCCCGACCGGCACGATCCGCGATGTCGAGCATGTCGTGATCTTCATGCAGGAAAACCGGTCGTTCGATCATTATTTCGGCAGCTATAATGGCGTGCGCGGGCTGGGCGATCCGCGTCCACTGCGCCTGCCCGGCGGGCGCAGCGTGTGGGCGCAACCAAGCGCGCAGCATCCCGATGGCTTCGTGCTGCCCTTCCACGGCGATTCGACCACGACGCAGTCGTTCCGCGTCGATGGCTCCGAACAGGGCCATCAGCACAATCTCACCATCTTCAACCGGGGTCGGTGTGATCGCTGGGGCGCGACGCGGCAATTGCACCAGCGGATGCTGCATTATGGCGCGGGCGACCTGCCCTTTTACTATGCGCTCGCCAACGCCTTCACGATTTGCGACGCCTATCACGCCTCGACGCTGACGCAGACCTATCCCAACCGGCTGCATTTGTTCACCGGCTGCAATGGCGGCGGCACCGTCGGTGGTGATCCCGAAATGGACAATTATGGCGAGGACGAAACGCCCAGCGCCGACATGGCGACCGACCAGCCGCTGCGCCCCGATGCCTATCGCTGGACCACTTATGCCGAGCGGCTGGAACAAGCGGGGGTAAGCTGGAAGGTCTATCAGGAATATGACAATTTCGGCGACAACACGCTGTCGGTCTTTCCCGCTTTCCGCCCGTGCGCGCGCGATTCCGCTTTGTACCGGCGCGGTCGATCGTGGGTAAGCGAGCATAAGATCGGTGCCGACCGCACCCGCTCGGACGGGGAGCAACTGGTCGAGGGCTTCCGGCGCGATCTGGCGGCGGGGACCTTGCCGCAAGTTTCGTGGATCGTCACCGCCGCCGACCTGTCCGAACATCCGACCGCCGTGCCCGCGCGCGGCGAACATCTCTGCGCCGAGCTGATCGCCGCCTTGGTCGACCATCCCGAGGTCTTTGCCAAAACGGTGTTCATCGTCAATTATGACGAGAGCGGCGGCTTTTACGACCATATGCCCTCGCCCGTGCCGCCGGTGGGGCACGTGGCGGGCCACAGCACCGTCTCGATCGCCGGGGAAGCGAAGCATTATGCCAGCGGCGACAATCCGGGCGCACAGCCGATCGGCCTGGGCATTCGCGTGCCCGCACTCCTCGTGTCGCCGTGGAGCCGCGGCGGCTTTGTCTGCTCCGAACTGTTCGACCATACATCGGTGCTGCGCTTTCTCGAGGCGCGCTTCGGCGTGGCCGAGCCCAATATCGGGCCGTGGCGGCGCGCGGTGTGTGGCGACCTCATCTCCGCCTTCGATTTCGCGCACCCCAATCGCGACTGGGCGAGCCTCACCTTGCCGGGCACCGCCGATTTCGAACAGCGCATCGCGCGCTCGCAGGCCGGGCGCGCCACCGCGATTCCGGCGGTGCAACGCGCAGCGCGGCAAATGTCCGGGCAACGCCCCGCCCGCGCCCTGCCCTATCGGCTCGACATCCTCGGCCGGGTCGATGCGGATCGGCGCTTCCGCCTCGACCTGATCAACCGCGGCACGACCGGCTCGGTGTTGACCGTCCATGACAATCTCGATCGCGGCGGCCCGTGGCACTATACGATCGGCGCGGGCGACCACTATGCCAGCACGCAATGGCATGACGACGGCACCGTCACCGACCGCTACGACCTGAGCGTGATCGGCCCTGACGGGCTGCTGCGCCGCTATGCCGGAACGTTGGCGGACACGGCAGAGGTCGGCATGGTCGCGCTGCCCAGCCAGGATGCGGTCGAGCTCCTGCTGGCCAATCCCGGCACCGCGCCGCGCCGCTACACGATCACGCTCGATCCGGCCTATCCAACTGTGGCCGCGCGAACGCGCGACCTCACGGTGCCCGCCGGAGCAACGCTGCGCGACCGCTGGGATCTGGCGGCCAGCGACCGCTGGTATGACCTGACAATCCGTTCGCCCGACGACCCCGCCTTTTTGCGTCGCTTCGCGGGCAAGGTCGAAAACGGGCGACCGGGCCGGACCGACCCCGCCATTGGAGAGATGCGTCTCTATGTCTAAGCGCCTTTTCCTCGCAGGCCTCGTCGCGGTTGCGGCGATGGGCAGCGCCGTCGCCGCGATCGGCGATCCGTGGATGCCGCCCGTGGATGGGGTGCGCATCCTGTCCGCCCCACCCGCCGCCGGATCGCCGCGCGATATTGCCGATCGCGCCATCTTCCAGGCGACGCGCGCGCTGGAAGGCAGTCCGCGCTGGCGGATCGCGCAGCGCGATGTCGAGAATGGCCCGTTGTCGCGTTATGCGTGCGCGCTCGGCGTGACCTTGAAGGCGAGCGACGTGCCGATCCTGGCGAGTCTCTTCGACCGTGCAGGCGCGGGTTTCCTCGTCGAACCCGTCAAAACCCATTACGCGCGGGCCCGGCCCTATGCCGACAACGATGCGCCCATCTGTCAGGCGCGCACCGCCGCGCTCGCCCGCAGCGGCGATTATCCCTCGGGCCATGCCGCCAATGGTTGGCTCGAAGCATTGCTGCTCGCCGAACTCGCGCCCGACCGGGCGAGCGAGATCCTCGCGCGCGGTCGCCAGGCGGGCGAAAGCCGCGTGATTTGCGGCGCGCATTCGGCCAGCGCGGTTGAGGGTGGCTGGCAAGCCGGGGCCGCAGCGTCGGCGGTGCTGCACGGCTCCGCCTCGTTCCGCCAGCAACTCGATCTGGCGCGCGTCGAACTCGCCCGCGCCCGCGCCACCGCCCCCAAGGTCGATCCCGCCGCGTGCGCGATCGAGGCCGAGGTGCTGGCGCGCGCGTATTATTGAAGCCCCGGTCGCCTCACGCGACCGGGTTGGGCGACGCCATCACCAGCGGAGCCGCGCCATGCGCGACCGGATCGCTAAACCCTTCGGTGCCGCTCTCCCGATGCCCGGCAAGCCGCACCTGCTCGGAAGCACTCGTGACGAGCAGATCGTACCAGCCATGGCTGCCCGACAGATCGACCGGCACGACGCTTTCGGCGCGCGCGGCAACATGGAGCGTGCGCGGTGGCTGGCCATAAGCAAGATCGTGCACGCTAAGCGCTAACGCGCCGTCTTTATGGTTGCGTATCCGCAACGTCGTCCGCTTGCCCTCGCCCTCCAGCACCGGCGCGAAGCCCGCGCTGCGCCCGGTGAAGCGCCGGTGGAACCCGGCCGGCCCGAGCAGGAATGCATCATAGGCCCCATCCGCGCCCACCGGCAGTTCGGCAGAAAGCGATTGCCCTGCGCCCACGGTGTAGCGGCGCGGCCCGCCCGCCAGATCGGTCAGCGGATAGAGGTGGAACACCGCCGCCCGCTCGCGCCCGGTGTTGGACAGCAGCAGGCCCGGCGCTTGCCCCGGCACAACCGCCAGCGTGGCATCGAGCCGATAGGGTGTTGCACGGCGGCGGCGGATACCTGCTTCCTGCACCGGCGCGGTCAGCGCGGTAGGCGGCAGCGGGCGCATTTCCTTGAGCGTCGCCGCACGGTCGGACAGCGCCCGCGTCGGCGGCAAGGCGCTGGCAAAGGCCCGGTCATCGGCACGCGAAAAATCGAAGCAAGACGTCAGATCACCGCAGACCGCACGCCGCCACGCGCTGATATTGGGTTCGGCCACGCCGAAGCGCGTTTCGAGGAAGCGGATCACGCTGGTGTGATCGAACACTTCGGACGCGACATAGCCACCGCGGCTCCACGGCGAGACGACATACATCGGCACGCGCGGCCCCAGCCCATAAGGACGACCGAGATACGCCGCATCGGCCTCGCCTTGCGACTGCCGGTGATATTCGTCCTCGGCCGGAACCGTGGTGCCACCGAGCAAGCGTGCCGGATCGCGCGGATCGTGCGCGGGGGGCGCTGGCGGCGGGACATGGTCGAACAGCCCGTCATTCTCGTCGAAATTAAGCAACAACACCGTCTTGGCCCAAACGTCGGGATTGGCGGTCAGCGCGTCGAGCACCTGTGCGGTATAGTCCGCCCCCTGCAGCGGCGTGGAAACGCTCGGATGTTCCGACGCCGCCGTCGGCGCGATGATCCACGAGACTTGGGGAAGTTTGTCGGCCAGTACATCGGCCTTGAGCAGATCGAGCCCGCGCGTGGTCAGCGTGCGCCGGATCAAATCGGCGTCCGGCCCCGACGTCGCCTTGCGCGCATCGCGATAGCGGCGGAAACCGATCAGCGGGTTGTCGCTGAAATTGTCCTCCATCTGCTGATAGATTTGGAAGCTGATCCCCGCCGCCTGCAGCCGCTCGGGATAGGTCGTCCAGGCATAGCCGCCATGGCCGCGCGGATCTTCCAGCCCGTCATAGCCATTGTCGATCGCCGGGCCATGCCCGCGCCCCTGCGGATCATGCGTGCCGGTCCACACATAGAGCCGGTTGGGATTGGTGCTGAGATGCAAAGCGCAATGATAGGCGTCGCACAGCGTAAAGGACTCGGCCAGCGCATATTGGAACGGAATATCCTCGCGCGTGAAATAGGCCATCGCATGGTCGTGCTTGGCCTTGGGCCAGCCGCCCATGCGGCCATTGTCCCACGCCGCTTGGCTGTCGGGGAAACCGTGCGGCGTGCCGAGCGGCCGCATCAGCCGGAAATCACGCTTGGTGTCGAGGTGGAAGGGCGCGATCCAGTCGGGCGGCCCGGCATGTTCGCTCGGTTGCACGAACACCGTCGCCCCGCGCCGTTCGCCCAGATCGGGCACGGGAATGGCAAAGCGATCGCCAAAGCCGCGCACCCCTGGCATCGCGCCGAAATAATGGTCGAACGCGCGGTTTTCCTGGGTGAGGATCACGACATGTTCGACATCCATCACCGTCCCCGTGCGGCGATTGGCGGGGATCGACAAGGCGCGCGCAATCGACGGGAACATGCCGCCCGCCGCCGCGCCGCCACCGGCCATCAGGGTCTTCAGGAAAGCGCGGCGATCGGCGGGGGGCAGCGACATGGGCGTTCGTCCATTCACAAGAAGACGGCGCGCCGGACAAGCCCGACGCGCCGCCCGGTGGGGGTCGTCAGAACTTCAGCGTGAAACCGGCAAAGACGGTACGGCCACTCTGAGTCTCGTTATGCAAGCGGTGATAGATGCTGTTATACTGCACCTCGGTGGTGTTGGCGATGTTGATTGCGTCCACCGTCAGCCGCAGCTTGCTGGTGAGGTTCACGAACGCCGCTGCATCGACATACACCGTGCCGTCGAAACCGTCCTGGCTCGCCGGGTTGGAGCCGTCATAGACGCTGAGCAGATAGGACGAACGATAGTTGGCCGATCCGCGAATGCCCCAGCGCTTGGTCTCGTAATACAGCGTGCCGTTGGCGTTGGTCTTCGACAGACCCGGGATCGGAGACTTGATGCCCTTCACCGGCGCGTTCGAATCGAGCACCGTCACGTTCGCCGAAACGCCGAACTTGTCGAACGGGGCTGGCAGGAAGGTGAAGTTGGTCTGCGCCGCGGCCTCGAAACCGGTGACATAGGCCTTGCTCAGGTTCACCGGCCGCGAGAATTGCGCGACGATGGTGGTCGGCGTCACGCCCGACAGCGTCGAAAGCGGCAGGCCCGTCGTGCTGAACGGGACATTGTACAGCGTCTCGGTCGAGATCAGGTTGCTGATGTCCTTGTGGAACACGCCAACCGAGATCAGCCCGATCTTGCCGAAATACCATTCGGCCGACAGGTCGTAAGCATTGTCCTTATACGGCTGCAGGTTGGGGTTGCCGACGCTTGCGGTGATCTGGCCGCTATCGGCATTGGCGCTGCCCGCCGCCGCCAGCGAACCGAGCGAGGGACGGTTGATGTTCTTGGCAGCCGCCACGCGGATGAGGAAGCTCGGCGTGACTTCCAAAATGGCGTTGAGTGCCGGGAGCACGCCCGAATAGCTCGATTTGGTGACGTTGCTGCCGATCGGCGTATCGTTGCTGTTGGTGATCAGGCCATTGCTGTTGAGGTCGGTGAAATATGCGCGAAGGCCGACATTGCCGCGCAGCCGCATCCCCGCAACATGGCCATCCCAATCGAGCTGGCCATAGGTCGCCTTGGTGGTTTCGGTGACGGTGTAGGTGTTCTCGATGTCGGTCGCACCGGCGGTGGTGTGCGACGCATTATATTGGGCGAACGCGGCCGCATAATTGCCGGTGATCCAGCTTGCCGCCTTGTTCTGCGTGAAGACGTCCGCATAAGCTGTCACCGCGGTGCCGGTGAATTGGCGGAACTGCCCGTCATTGTAGATTTCGGAGCCCGACGTGCTGTAGCGGCGATAGCTCGCCCCGCCGCGCAACGTGAACACATCGCCCAGCTTCAAGTGGGCGTTGCCGGTCGCTTCGCGCAGGCTGGTCTTGTTCCAGAATTCGCGGAAATAGAATTCCTTGAACTCATATTTCGACGCATCGGTGGTGTTCCAACGATAGACGTTGGTCGCCGAGGTGCCGTCCGCCGCATAGGTCGTGGTCATGCCACCGTAAGCGCGCAGGTAGAGCTTGTCGTCATACGGCGTGGTGTATTTCGAATCTTCATAGCCGACATGACCGTCAAAGCCGAGATTGTCGTTCACATCCCATTTGCCGGTCAGCGCGATCTGGTTGAAGCGGTTCTTGTTGAGCGAGCGGCGATGTTCACTGGCATAGGTCACGTTATCGACGTTGATCGAATCGACGAAGTTGCTGCTGTCCCAATGGATCGCGTTGATCTTGGACGTCGTGTCGAACGCGACCGAGCCCGAGGTGTTGTTGGGCCGCGTCGCGAGATGATATTCGTCGCGGTGCGTGGTGAATTCGCCATGCAGCGCATCGAGCGTCAACAGCACATTGTCCGCCGGACGCCACTGGGTGGCAAGCGTCAGGCCCAGACGCTCCTGCTGCGCATCCCACACCGACAGGCGGTTGCCCGAAGCGAACACCAGATCGCCCGACTTGAACTTGGTCTGCTGGTCGGCGGACAATGACGAGATGTCGAGGCCGCTTTTGAGATAACCGGCGATCTTGCTCGCGCTGAGCTGGGTCGGCGAATAGGTGTTGTAGCCTTGCTCTTCGGTCTTGCGCTTCGAATAGGCGACCGAGACCAGCACACCAAAGGTGTCGCCCCAATTCTGGCCGATCATCGCGGCGATGCGCGGCTGCGCATCCTTGGTGTAGCTGTTGGTGCCGAGCTTCGCCGAGAGCGCGCCGGTAATGCCCTGCTTATATTCCAGCGGCTTGGCAGTGAACAGGCCGACCGTACCGGCCATGCCGCCTTCATTCTGCGCCGCCTGATAGGTCTTTTCGACCTCGATGCGCGAGAACAGTTCGGAGGCGAAGATATTGAAGTCGAACGCGCGGTCGCGCGAGCGCTGGCCACGGCTGTCCATCGCCGAATCGACGTTACCCAGCACTTCCATGCCGTTGAGCTGGACGCGGGTATAATCCGGCCCCAGGCCGCGCAGCGTGATGCGGCGGCCTTCGCCCGCTTCGCGGTTGATCGCCACGCCCGGCAAGCGCTGGATCGATTCGGCCAGGTTGAGTTCGGGGAACTTCGCCATGTCCTCCGCGACGATCACATCCTTGACGATGTTGGAATCGCGCTTCAGGGCACGCGCTTTGGCGAGCGACTGGATATAGCCGTTGACGACGATATCGGCCGGTGCCGCATCGGTGCTGGCGGCGGCTGGATCGGTCGCGGTCTGTGCCATCGCGCTGGTTGCAAAAACTCCGCTCGTGGCGGTTGCGATCGCCAGGATCGCCGTGCTCATTTTACGCATTTTGGTGCCCTCCCTGCGCGGCTGTGAAAGCCCATGCCGCGCTGCCCGACCCGGCCGGTAGAGCGCGCACATGACGCTCGTGTGACATTTTGTGGTTTTATGGCGTTTTTGATGTGGATAAATGTGAGTTTCCATTGTGTGACAGCCGCGATATGATCCGGCCATGCAGACACCGTTCTCTCCGCTCGACGATGCTCCAGGGCCGCGCGTCATCCAGAGTTCGCGGATTGCGGCGATCCTCAAATTGCTCGAGGCGCGCTCCAGCCTGTCGATCGCGGAGCTGGCCGCACGCTTTGACTGTTCAGAAGAAACGATCCGCCGCGATATCCGCCAGTTGGAGCAAACCGGCCGCGTGCTGAAGGTGCATGGCGGCGTGCGCATGCCCGATGCGGACTTCGAAGCGCCCTATCGCTTGCGTTTTCGCGAGCAAGCCGATGCCAAACAACAGATCGGCCGGGCGGCTGCAGAACTGGTTGAGCCGGGCATGACGCTGCTGATCGATTCGGGCACCACGTCCTTCTGGCTGGTGCGCGCGCTGGCGCGGGTGCCCGATCTCACCATCGTCACCAACAGTATCGAGGTCGCGAGCGAAGTGCTCGGCCGCCCGAAACAGCGCCTGTTCCTCGCAGGCGGCATCATCAATCACGATTATCGCGCCGCCTTCGGGCCGGAGGCGATCGCTTATTGTAGCGGCTTCATTCCCGATTTGACGATTTTTTCGATGGGCGCGATCGATGTGGAGCGCGGCTTCCTCGATTTCGAGCCCGACGAAGCCACCTTCAAACGCGCCTTGATCGAAAGTGCGCGCCGGATTGTCGTGCTGGCGGATTCGACCAAATTCGGGCGCAAGGGCACAACGCGGGTGGCAGGCTTTGCCGATGTTGCCGATCTGGTGACCGATGCGCCGCCGCCCCACCCCTTTGTCACGGCGGCGGCAGCCACCGGCATGGCAGTCCATGTGGCCCGCCCGGCGACCGCAGAGGCCCAGCCGCTATAAGGCCAACGCCTTACCCGCCATGGCCAATCGCCGTCTTCAGCATCGAAAGCTGTTTGCGGTAAATGTTGGTCATCGCCGCGAAATCGGCCTGGATCTGCCCCATCTTGAGCAATTGATCTTCCAGCGTGACGTTGTTGCCGTCGGGCTTGGTCTCACTCACATTGGTATCGAGGATCGACGATGCCCCCATCGGCGCACGCGCGCCGAGCGCGGCCATGCTCTCGGTCAATTGCACGGTGGGCACGGCGATACCCGGCGCACCGCCCGCCGCGCCGCCCTGCGCCGCAAGCAGCGCCGAGAAATTGGGGGCCGCGACATCGCGGGCCTTGAAGCCCGGCGTCTCGGAATTGGCGATATTTTGCGAAATGACGCGCTGGCGATCGGCCAGATGCTTCATTTCGGTGCGGATGCCCGACAGGATTGCGGGAACAGCCATGCTCAGCCTCCGAACAGGGATACGAGGGAACCGCTATTGCTCGTGTCCGAAGTCGACGAGCTCAGGCGCGCGAGGGCAGATTGATACCCCGCCAGTTGCGCCTGCTGATAGGCGCTCACCGTGCCGCCACCGGCCTTCTTCGTGTTATTGACGATCGACGCCTTGGTATCGTCCCAATAAAGCGAACGATACGCAGTCTGCGTCATCGACAATGCCGACTTGATCTTGCCCAAGGCCGCTTTGGCATCCTCAGGCGTCGCCAAGGTCAGCGAAGTGCTGAGGTCGAGCCCATAGGCACCGCCCGGTCGCACGGTCGGCGCATTGGCTGCGACCGGCAGCGGCGTCTCGATCCGCTGCGGCGCGATGCCGAGCTTGGACAGCGCGTCGCGATCCCCGGTTCCGGGAATAAGCTCGATCGAATGCCCCGCAGCGGCATCGATGCGCAAGCTCTTCATGCCGCTGATCCTGGGCGTGCTGGTGCTGCCCTTGGTGCCCGTCAGCTTGCCGATCCGGTCCGACAGCGTCTGCATCGTGTCATCGGCGGTGATGGTGATCTTCTTGGCGGTGCCGCCATCGATGCTGATCGAGAAGCTGTCGCCCACGCGGAGTGCGGTCTGCGTCACCAATTTGGCCGAGACTTCGGGGTTGATCGTGCCCGTGCCAAAGCCGATCGCGCCCAGGCTGTTATCCCCGGTTGCCGCCACCGCCAGCCGCACCGGCTGCGTCGTCTGCCCGCTTTGACCGAATTGGGTGGTGCTGGCGATCGCGCCGGTCGCGCCGTCGATCCGGCTGACGAAACCATCCACGGTACCCGAGCGCGCCGCACCGATCGTGCCGGACGTGCGCCCGCCCGCATAGATCGCACCGTCGAGAAAGGCGACGCTGTCGACCTGGTCGTCCTGCGCGCTGCCAACATACGTGATCGCCGCGCCGCTCAGTGCACCGTCAATGCGCGCGACAAAGCCATCGCGCCCGCCCGACGTGCCATTCACCTGTGTGCCCGCAAGCGCCGCGCTCGCGGAACCGCCGACCGCAATCGTGCCATCGCTGCCCACTGCCAGCGCGCGGGCATCCGCCGTACCCAGATCAAGCGTCGCCAGATCGTTGGACAAGGCGCTCGCATCGAGCTTGCGCAGTTGCGCGGTGCCATTGTTGTTCACCAGCGCCAGCACATTGCCGTCGCTGCCGATCGCCAGCGCCGTGACCGATTCGCTTCCACCCGAATCGATCGCGCGACGATCGGCAACGTGGCCCGTCGAATCGAGACGCGCGACAAAGGCGTCGCCGCCCCCGGTCGCGCTCTTGCCCCCGACGAAGACCGAACCATCATTCCCGATGGCGAGCGCTTTGGCGACGTCATTGCCAGTGCCCGGCACCACCGTCGTAAACGCTTCATCGCCCAGCGTGCTGTAGCGCGCGACGAACATGTCGCCGTCATGCGTCACCCCGTCGAGGCTGCCCGTGACGGTGCCCGCCACCACGACATCGCCATTGGCAGCAACGCTGACCGCCGCCCCGGTCGAGGCCCCGGCGGCACCAAGCCCGCGTTCCCACACGACCTTGCCCGCGCCGTCGAGCTTTGTCAGGAACAGCGTGTCCGATCCGTTCGAGCGTTCCGACCCCAGATCGCCGCGCGTCGTGCCGACCACATAGGTGTTGCCCTGCGCATCGGTCGCCATCGCCGCAGCATCGGTATTGGCCTGGACGGCGGTGTTCTTGGTGGTGGTCGCCACCGCCTTGCCATTGTAATCGGTCTTGAAGGTCGTCGTCGAACTGGTCGTCTTGCCGGCGATCTTTGCCTGTTCGGTGGCAACACGGTCGAGCGCGCTCAGCGTCGCCACCGACTTTTGCACCATCGCGCCGGCAGGATCGGCGAAGCGGAAGATCTGCGTCGCGGTCGGCGTGGTGGCGGTCTGCTGCCCGGCGACCGCCGTCTGCCCGGGTGCGAGCGCGACCGGCCCGCTCTCTCCGGTCGCGACGAGCAGCGCTGGCTTGGCGTTGATCTGGTCGATCGTCACACGGTCAGCACCGTTGGGCGCGTTGAGCGTCAGGCCCCATTTGTCGGTGCCGCGTTCCGGCGTGAAGTGGGCCAGCCACTTCGGCTGCTGCATCCCCTTGTCATCAAGCTGCAGGCTGCCATCAGGATTGAGGCGCGGAAGCGCTGAAATGGCGGCGTTGAGCGCGTCCGAGACCGAGTCCAGCGTCGGCGGTTGCGGCCCCTGCGACAAATCGACCGTCAGCGTGTCGCTCGCCCCCGGCTTGGAGAGCGTGATCTTGAGTTGCTCCTGCCCGGTCATCCCCGGCAGCGGGTCCGACCGGCTCGCCGCCACTTCCGGCCCCTTTACGGTGTACGCATCGGGCGACGGAATCCCGACGCTCGTCGCGCTGCGCGCGGGCTGAGCGAGCGAGAGGTCCAGGATCCCGTTCGGCGCGTGTGCCAGAAAGCCCTGTAAATCCGTCAGGCCTTTGGCGAAGGTCGTCTGCAGCGTCGCGCGCTGCGCGGCGTTGCTGGTGGTGGCGGTCGCGGTTTCGGCGAGTAGCCGCAAGCGATCGAGCGCCTTATAAGTGGTAAAGCTGGTCTGCACGTCGCTCGGCAGCGCAGCCGGGCCGGTCGCGGGCTTGTCGATGATCGTCGTCATCGCCTTGATCGCGGACACTTGCGCCGACACCGGCAAGGTCGTCGGCGTTTCCTTCCACGGCGGCGTGGTTGGCGCAGTCGTAAACTGCGCCTTGGCGACGCGCACGGCTTTGGTCTCGATCGCGGGCGCACTGCTGTTGGACGCGCTGAAATCCGCGAACGAATTGCTGCCCGTCATGAGGCTGAGCCCGATCAAGCTACCCGATAAATCCGCCGACATCTCCGTCATCCCTATAAGACTCTTCCTATAATAGCAGGGAGAGACGCTCGAAGGCCGTGCTTTCGGCGAATTTTCTGGGGAAAATTGGTGAACATGATGGCGCAAATGGGCGAACCGCCTGAAATGAAGCGATTCACCGGGCAACAGCGGGCTGCGGCCTTGATGCTCGCACTCGGAAGAGAACATGGCGCGCCGATCTGGGAACAGCTGTCGGTCGACGAAATTAAGGAATTGTCCGCCACGATCGCGGGCCTTGGCCGCATCCCTGCGGTGGTGGTCGAATATCTGCTGGTGCATTTCAGCGGCGAGGTCGCCAGCATGGCCTCGCTGCACGGTTCCTATGAATCGACCGAGCGCTTGCTCTCGGGCATCTTGCCGGGCGAGCGCGTCAAGGACATCATGGAAGATATTCGCGGCCCCTCCGGCCGGACGATGTGGGACAAGCTGTCCAACGTCAGCGAAACCGTGCTCGCGCAAGGCTTGCGCCACGAATATCCGCAGACGGTGGCGGTGATCCTGTCGAAGCTGCGCTCGGAACATGCCGCCCGCGTGCTGTCCGAATTGCCCAGCGAATTTGCGGTCGATGTCATCATGCGCATGTTGCGGATGGAGACCGTCCAGAAGGAAGTCATCCTCGAAATCGAGCAGACGCTGCGCACCGAATTCATGGCCAATCTGTCGCGCTCCAACAAGCGCGATCCGCATGAGGCGATGGCCGACATGTTCAACGCGCTCGACCGCTCGACCGAGGAAAAGATGCTGGCGGCGCTCGACGAGCGCGTGCCCGAATCCGCCATCCGCATTCGCGCCTTGATGTTCACCTTCGAGGATCTGGGCAATTTGCTGCCCGCCGCGATCGGCGTGGTCGTGCGCAATGCCGACAAGCGCGAAATGGCGCTGGCGCTGAAGGGAGCCCCGGAGGAGATGAAGAAGCTGTTCTTCAGCACCATGACCGAACGCGCCGCCAAGCTGTTGCGCGAGGACATGGCCGGCATGGGGCCGGTGCGCGCGCGCGATTGCGAAGAAGCCCAGTCCTCGCTCGTCCGACTTGCCAAGACCCTGGCCGATGCCGGGGAAATCACGCTGGTCGATCCCAAGAGCGACGACACGATGATCGTGTGACGGAGACAGGCATATGAGTTTTGAAACCGTCCAGCGCTTCGCCTTCGACCGCGTCTTTACCGAGATGGGCCCGACGCCGTTCGACATGCCCGATTCGATGCTCGATCAGGCGGCGCTGCGCGCCGAGCTGGACGCGCGCAAGGCCGATCATGAAAATGCCCTCTCGATCGCCCGCGCCGATGCGTTCGAAGCCGGGCTTGCTCAGGCACGCACCGAACGCGACGCGGCATTGCTGTGCGCGATCGATGCGATGCACGGCGCGCTCGATGCGCTCGACGCGCGTTTTGCCGAGACCACGCGCCGCATCGTTGCCGACGCCACCGACGTGGCGCTGGCCGCGGCCGATGCCATTGCCGGCCGCGCGCTCGTGCGCGATCCGACCGGGCTGATCGATGACGGAATCGGCCGGGTGCTGCAGCAGGTCGCGCGCGGCACCGAGCTGCAAGTCCGTGTCCACCCCGATCTGGTCGAGGCGGTCGAGCAGCGCGTCGCCACGCGCCAAGCCGCCGACCGGCGCAAGCTGCATGTCGGCGTCGTGCCCGATGCGACGCTCGCCCCGGGCGATGCGTTGATCGACTGGGAACAAGGCGGCCTGCTGCTGGAAAGGGCCGCGCGACTGGCCGCAGTGGAAAGCGAACTGGCCTCGCTGCTCCCCCCTCCCCCGAGCGCCTGATCGCTCCACACGGCAATTTTTTCCGCCCGGCAGAAATTGCCGCCCGTCTCCATCCTATAAGATAGTCATGGGGGCTCGCCCCGACGGTCAGGATCGGGACTCACTTTGGAAGCAGCGCGCACTCTCTTTTCGCAATTGGGCGTAAGACGGCTTGCCGTAATGGCCGGTGTGGCGCTGGCCGTATTGGCGGCGCTGGCGTTCGTCGCGACCCGCGGATCGACCTCTTCGATGGGCTTTTTGTTCACCGACCTCGATCCTGCCGCCGCACAATCGATCACCGAAAAGCTGAAGGCGAAGGGCGTCGAGTATCGCCTGTCCGCCGACGGCACCTCGATCCTCGCCCCACAGGACAAGCTCGCCGAATTGCGCATGGCGATGGCGGGCGATCATCTTGGCGGCAAGATCGGCTATGACGTGCTCGACAACGAACAGAGCTTCGGCGTTTCCGCCTCGCGCGCGAAGCTGAACGAGACCCGCGCGATCGAAGGCGAATTGGGCAAATCGATCGAAAGCCTGGACGGCGTATCCAAGGCGCGCGTCCACATCGTCATGCCCGAGCGCGCGATGTTCGCGACCGAAAGCCGTAAATCGACCGCCGCCGTCACGGTGAAGACCAAGGGGCGGCTGTCCACCGAAGCGGTCGCCTCGATCCGCTATCTCGTCGCGTCTTCGGTGCCCGAGCTCGCGCCCGAAGCGGTGTCGGTGGTCGATCAGACCGGTGCCCTGCTGGCGCGCGCGGGTGACGCCGGGTCGGCGGGCGGGGCCGAAGCCGATGAGCGCCAGACCGCGACGGAAGCCAAATTGCGCGACGAGATCGAATCGCTGCTCGCGCCGATCGTCGGCATGGGCAAGGTCCGCGCCGAGGTGTCCGCGCTGATCGACCGCGACCAGACGCGCGAGGAAACCACCGCCTTCGACCCCGACAAGCAGGTGATCGGCCACCAAACCACAGTCGAATCGGGCGACCAGAATGCCGAGAACAACGCGACCACGCCGCAAGCCTCGGTCGCGGGGCAATTGCCCGACGCGCAGGCGACACCCGCTGCTGGAACCGGCACCTCGCGCAAGACCGCGAGCACGCAGAATTCCGAAGATACCACTTATGAGAATAGCAGCACCCACACCGTAACGGTGCGCGTTCCCGGCCAGATCAAGCGGCTGTCGATCGCGGTGATGGTCGATGGCGGCCCCAAGGGCCTGCCCGCCGCTCAAATTCAACGGCTGACCCGGATCGTGGAAAATGCCGCCGGCATCGACACCAAGCGCGGCGATAGCGTCGTCGTCGAAAGCATGCCCTTCACCGCCGGCGACGCGCTGGCCGAAAACAAGAGCGGGTTCCTGTCGCTGCTGCCGATGGACAAGGTTTTCTCGCTGATCGAACTGCTGGTGATCGCGGTGGTCGGGGTGATCGTCCTGCGCATGTTGCTGCCGAAACCATCGCCGGAACCCGCCGTTGTCGCGGAGCAGGTGCAACAGCTCGGCAGCGACCCCGAGCGCCTGGCGCTGGCCGCGCGCGCCGCCGATGGCGACCCCGACGCGATGCAGCAAATCGCCGCGCTCGGCGGCGACCAGCATCTGCTCGACCAGGAAATCGCGCTCGCCCAGGTCGATGGCCGCATCAAACTTTCGGCGCTCAAACGCATCGGCACCACGATCGCCGAAAGCCCGCCCGAATCCGCCTCCGTAATCCGGCAATGGATGAACTCATAAGATGGAACAGCCCATGGATTCCGAACCCTCGCTGGTCGCGCTCGACCCGCCTGTGCAGACCGAACAACCCTTCATCGCCGATTTCGCGGACGAGCCGAGCCGCGCGCCCGCCGGGGGCAGCCCGGCCGAGGGGCTCGAAGCGGTCTATGATGTGCCGGTCAAGGTGCAGGCCGTGCTCGGCCGCTCGCGCATGCCGGTCGGCAAATTGCTGCAACTCGTCGTCGGCACCGTCGTCGAGCTCGACCGTCGCGTCGGGGAGCCGGTCGACATCTTCGTCAACAACCGCCTGATCGCGCGCGGCGAGGTCGTGCTGATCGACGGCTCGCTGGGCGTGACGCTGACCGAAATCGTGCGGGGCGAACGATGAAGGGCATGACCCCAGCGGTACGATTGCTGCTCGTTGGGGCCCCCGGCTCCGAATTTCGCCTCGCCGCCGATCTGGCACGCGCGGCGGGGGCGGACGTGACGATGGCGGACGATGCCGCCGAAGCCATCGCGCTGCTGCGGATAAGCGGTGGCGATCTGGTGATGATCGATGTCGATGCCGACGTGCGCGGTTTCTTGCAACATTTGCGCGACGAACGCTTCGCCGTGCCGGTCATTGCGTGCGGCATCAACGCCTCGGCCCAGCAAGCGGTGGCAGCGATCCGGGCTGGCGCGCGCGACTATCTGCCGCTGCCGCCCGAACGCGCGCTGATCGCCGCCGCGATCGCGTCGGTTGTCGCGCGCGGGTCGATCGAAATCCTGGGCGACGCACCCGATCTTGCGCGGGCGCGCAACCTTGCGCTGGCGGTGGCGCGCAGCGCATCGCCCGTGCTGCTGGTTGGCGAAACCGGCACCGGCAAGGGCCTGATGGCCCGCGCGATCCACGAAGCATCGGGTCGGCTCGGTCCGATCCTGGTCGTCGAATGCGCCGGAGTCGCGCCTGAAATCGTCGATTCGGAACTGTTCGGACATGAGCAGGGCGCCTTTGCCGGTGCACTTGGGCTGCGCATCGGTCGGTTCGAAAAGGCGGGCAGCGGCACGATCCTGCTGCGCGAGGTTGGGGCGCTGTCGCCGGGGACGCAGGCGCGCCTGCTGTCGGCACTGCAGGAACATCACATCCGGCGCATCGGCGGCAGCCATTCGGTGGCGGTGCAGGCGCGGGTCCTCGCCACGTCCACGATCGACCTGCAGCAGCGCGTTGCGGCAGGCGCATTCCGCGCCGATCTGCTCGCCCGCCTCGGCCTTGCCCGCATCGAAATGCCGCCGCTGCGCCAGCGGCGTGGCGATATCGCACTGCTCGCACGGCACTTTGCCCACCGCCTCGCCAACGCGGACGGGCTGTCGCCGCGTCCGCTCAGCGATGCGGCGGAAGGCGTGCTGCAGGCCTATGGCTGGCCGGGCAATGTCAGCGAACTGGAAGACGCCATCCACCGCGCCGTGCTGATCGCGCGCGGCCCCCGGATCGAGGCGCGCGACATCGTCCTGGTCGATGGCTCGCAACTCGCGCAGGAGCACGCCGCCACCGAAGGCCGCCTCGAAATCGAAGGGCTGGTCGGCCGCACGGTCGAAGAGGTCGAGCGCGAACTGATCCTGCAAACGCTGCAGCGCTGCCACGGCAACCGCACTTCGGCCTCGGGCATTCTCGGCATTTCGGTGCGGACGATGCGCAACAAGCTGAAGACCTTTATTGAGGCCGGTATCGCCGTGTCGCCCGCGCCGTGAACGCTGTGCTGCCGCTACCCATTACCCGCTTGCTCGAACGGATCGGTGCCGGGCGCGATCTCGCGCTGGCGTTCGGCGTCATCGCCATCATCGGCATGCTCATTTTGCCGATCCCGGCTTGGCTGCTCGATATCGGTCTCGCTTTGTCGATCACCTTGTCGGTGATGATCCTGATGACCTCGCTGTTCATCGAAAAGCCGCTGCAACTCTCGGCCTTCCCGACGATCCTGCTGATCGCGACGATGCTGCGCCTCGGCCTCAACCTCGCCTCGACCCGGCTGATCCTGGGGCATGGGCATGAGGGGCCGCAGGCAGCCGGCGGCGTGATCGGCGCGTTCGGCGAGTTCCTGATGGGCGGCGAGACGATCATCGGCCTGACCATCTTCGCGATCCTGATCGTCATCAATTTCGTCGTCATCACCAAGGGCGCGGGCCGCATCGCCGAAGTCGCCGCCCGCTTCAGCCTGGACGCCATGCCCGGCAAGCAGATGGCAATCGACGCCGATCTCTCGGCGGGCATGATCTCCGAGGAGCAAGCCAAGGAACGCCGCGCCGAGGTGGAGGCCGAAAGCGGTTTTTACGGCTCGATGGACGGTGCCTCCAAATTCGTGAAGGGCGATGCCGTCGCCAGCCTGCTGATCACTGGCATCAACATCATCGTCGGGCTCGGCATTGGCGTGTTCTCGCACGGCGTGCCGGTCGCCGAGGCGTTCCGCACCTATACCGTGCTGACGGCGGGCGACGGTCTGGTCAGCCAGATCCCGGCGCTGATCGTGTCGGTCGCGGCGGGCATGTTGGTGTCCAAGGGCAGCGCGCGCGGCAAGACCGGCAATGCGCTGGGCGAACAGCTCGGCCGCTTCCCCAAGGCGTTTGGCATGGTCGCCTTCCTGATGGGCGCGCTGGCGCTGATGCCGGGCCTGCCGTTCGTGCCGTTTGCAGGTTTTGCCGGTCTGTCGGGCTGGCTTGCCTGGAGCATGAGCCGCAAGGCAATCGCCACCACCAATGCCGAGCGACTGGCCGAAGCGACCGAGGCCGCGACGGTCAAGATCGTTGAGGAGCCGATCGCGCAGACACTGGCGATCGATTCGCTGCGCATCGAAATCGGTTATGCGCTGCTGCCGATCATCAACGATGCGACGCGCGAGCCGCGCCTTGATGATCAGGTCCGCGCGCTGCGCCGCCAAATGGCGACCGATTACGGCTTCGTGCTGCCCGCCGTGCGCATCATCGACAATATGGCGCTGGGGGCGAGCGAGTACGTCATCTACATCAAGGAAAGCGAAGCCGCGCGTGGCGAGGTACGGCTCGACAAATTGCTGCTGATCAACCCCGGCGGCGGCAATCCCGGCCTGCCCGGCGAGCCAACGCGCGAGCCGGTGTTCAACCTGCCCGCTTTGTGGATCGATCGCGAGTTGCGCGAGGAAGCGGGCTTCCGCGGCCTGACGGTCGTAGATTGCGGCACGATCATCACCACGCACCTGACCGAACTGGTGAAGGACAATATCGCCGATCTGCTGTCCTACACCGAAACGCAAAAGCTGCTCGGTGACATCCACAAGGACGCGGCCAAGCTGGTCGCCGATATCGTGCCGTCCAAGGTCTCGGTGTCGAGCGTGCAGCGCATCCTGCAGAATTTGTTGTCGGAAGGGATTTCGATCCGCGACATCCCGACCATCCTCGAAGGCATTGCCGAGGCGTCGGCCTCGACCAGCAATTTGACGATGATGACCGAACATGTCCGCTCGCGCCTCGCCCGGCAGATTTCGGTGGCGCAAACCCGCGACAACGCCATTCCGGTGGTGACGCTGTCGCCCGAATGGGACACCGCCTTTGCCGACAGCATTGTCGGCACCGGCGACGACCGCCAGCTCGCCATGGCCCCCTCCACGCTGCAGGGCTTCGTGTCGGCGGTGCGCGAAACCTACGATCGGCTGGCCGAGAGCGGCGAGATCCCGTGCCTGCTCACCAACCCCAGCGTGCGCCCGTTCGTCCGCTCGATCATCGAGCGCGTGCGGCCCTCCACCGTGGTGCTGTCGCAGAACGAAATCCACGCCCGCGCCCGCATTCGTGCGCTTGGCACGGTCAGTTGAGCACGCTCCCGCCGCGACCCGCCTATAATGGGATGAAGGCCTCGCCGTGAAAGGAACTGCATGCAGATCGTTGGAAGCGGAATGGCCGGATTGCCCGGCGCAATCGGTCGCCCCAACGGTGTAGCGCAGGGTTTTGCGGCAACCCTTGGCGACCTCGTTTCGCTTAGCGTTCCGGCGGCTGCTACCGCTTCGCCTGTGCTGCCGTTGTCGACCGCCACCAGCGACACCGGTGCGATGGCGTTCACCACGCTCGCCCTGCTGGGGAGTGCATCGGCGACGACGCTGACGACCGCACAGGCCCCTGCGACACCGAACGCGCCCGCGCCGTCTTTGATCGGCGCGTTGGGCAACGCGCCGACCGTATCGGTGAGGAGTACGCCAATTTTGGGCGTGGTCGCCACCAATGCCCCGGTCCCGTCGGCTGGGCGGTGATAACTCTGCACTGCTCGCGGCAGGCATAGCCTCGGGAAATGCAGAGCGTCCTACGGCCCTGCTCCCGCACGCCTTGCCCAACGCCTCCGCAGCCATGGCCGCCACGGCACCCAGCACGCCGTCGCTTGGCAACCTTGTGCCGGAGCCCCGCGCTGTAGCGACGGCATCTACCGCCCCCTCCGCGCCGGAGATCGCGACAGACCGCGCCCCGACGCTTCCGGTGGCAAGCAGTGCCGCTAATGGCGGTTCCGTTGCCGCCACGCCCGCCCCGACGCCAACTGTGCCCGAACCGTTGCCAACCCTCCAGGGCACGCGGAGCCCAATTACAGCAGGCCCGGCGCGCGAACCGCGCAACGCGGTCACTGCAAACGCCACCGGGCTCACCGTTGCACCCGCAACCGTAACCACTGCGAAGCTCGACCCGACCGCAGTTGCCTCCGCGGTGCTGGAGACCGATGCGGCTCCCGTGCCACCGCCCATCGCCGTTGCCGCCAACCTTTCCCGCCCGACCGAAGCAGCGCGCGCGTCGCGCGCAACGCCGGTCGCGGCCGCATTTTCCGCGCCAATATACGGCACCACGCGCACCGATACGGCATCATCGCCGTCAACCGTCCTGACCATGGGCAAAGCGGATGTCGCCGACACCACCGCAGTGGCATCCGCGCCGACCCAAGGATTGCCCAATACGACCGTATCGACCGTGCTACCCCCGCAAAGCGGACAAATGCAGCCAATGGCGGAACCCGGCGACCAGCCCGCAGCCATAACGCCGGAGACCAATGCATCCGACACGCTCGCGCAGTCCGGCAAGACTGGGAGCGACGAGGAGAACGAGATCGCGCTTGACCCAGCGGTTCCAATGGCGGTCCCACCGGTCGCCCTCGTCGCGACGACGGTCCCCGCCGTGCCAGTCGCGCCAGCCACGCCGGAAACCAACACATCCGCCACAGCCGCGCGGCCCGGCAAAGCCGAACGCAATGCGGCACACGACGCTGCGCTGGGCCCCGCAACACCAATGGCGGTCCCACCGGTCGCCCTCGCCGCGACGACGGTCCCCGTAATGCCTGTCGCGCCTGCGCCAACGGTCGCCCCGGCGGTGCCCGGCACTGTCGCGGGCGGGCCCGCCGCACCGCTGACCCTCGCTGGCACGTCGTCGCCAAACCAACGCCAGCCCATTGCCGCTCCCAATGTCCTGCCCACGCCAGCGGTCGCCGCTTCCAGCGCGCTCCCCGACGAATCGCCGCCCCGATATGCGCCGGAATCACCCGCAGATCCGGCGAATCCTGCCCCAACGCCATCGCCAGTTACGCATGACACTGCGCTGCCGACGGCGCAAAACCCGATCGCCGAAGCTCCGCCCAGTGCGTCGCCAGCAGGGCCTGCGGTACCCGTTGCCAAGACCGCGCCAGACGCCATCGCCGCGACCGTCGTTCCGGCGGAGAACTCGGCCACGCCAGCGGCCCGGCCCGCCGTGCGTGCGCGGCGCGATCATGCCGATGCCGAGGTTGAAACGCCCGACCAAAGCAGCCCCGCGATGGCGGCCGTAACGCCACCACCAACGCCGACGGATGCGACAGGCGGCATTCCCGCGACAGCGCAGCCCTCACCACCCCCGCAAACCGCCGCGCAAGACACCACGCGCGCCGCCCCCGCAAGCGCCCCCGCCCCGCGCGAGGTCAGCGTTTCCGCAATCGTTCCGCCAGCCGATACCGGGCTCAGCACCCCACAACCTTCGCTCGCCAGCAACCCGGCTCCGATCCTTCCGACGCCTGGGCTAGCCGCCCCGGCCGATGCGCCGCAAAACCCGCGCAACGCAGACCTCCCGCCCGGTCAGCCCGCCGGCACTGCTGCGGCGGCAATGGTCGCACCAACGGCGGTTGGCGCGCGCGCGCCGATCGCTACCGCCGCCCCCCGTACGCTGATCTCCGCGCAACCGGGCCGGATCGGCCGCGAAACCGGCGTGGCGATTGCGCATCGCATCGGCACGGGTGGCGATGAGATGACGCTGCACCTCAGCCCGGCCAGCCTCGGCCGGATCGAGGTCAAGATCGCGTTCGAGGATGGCAGCCTGCGCGCCACGCTGCGCGCCGACAATCCCGCCGCGCTCGACCTGCTGCGCCGGGACAGCACCGATCTGTCGCGCGCGCTCGATCAGGCGGGGGTGCGCTCGGACTCGGCCAGCCTTTCCTTTCAGGGGCGCGGTGCCGACGGCCAACCGGCCGGGTCGCGCCAGCAATCGCCCTTCGCCGACTTCGCCCAACGCGGGCAACAGGCCGATTCCCCGGCCACACCCATCCCCGATTCCTATCAGCCGCTGCGCACCAGCAGCCGTGTCGACTTTCTAGCATAAGGGACCATCGCGATGACCACGACGACCGCCATCGGAGCCACCAGCCCCACCGCCGCAACGACGGCGACCGCCGCTGCGCCCGCGACAGGGATCAAAGCCGATTTCAACATGTTCCTGAAATTGCTCACCGCGCAGATGCAGAATCAGGATCCGCTGAGCCCGATGGACACCTCGCAATATACCCAGCAGCTGGTGCAATATTCGCAGGTCGAGCAATCGGTCCAGCAGAACACGACGCTGAACTCGATCCTGAGCAATTTGAACAATCAGGGCCTGACCCAGGCGTCGGGCATGATCGGCCGCAGCGTTACCATCAATTCTGATGTCGCCGGCCTTTCCGCCGGAACCCCTGCGAGCTGGAGCTATTCCGCCACGCTCCCCGTTTCGACGCTAACCTCGTCGATCACGGATGCGACGGGAAAAGTGGTGATGACCGGGCCGATGACGCCGACTGCGCAAGGAACCTTGTCGTGGGATGGCAAACTGGCCGATGGATCGACCGCGCCTGCCGGCAGCTACACGCTGGCGCTCACGGCGACCGATGCGGCGGGCAATCCGGTTCCGGTGACCATCCATGCCCAAGGAACGGTGCAGGAAGTCAGCTCCGCCAACGGTGCATTGACGCTCAAGGTCAATGGCGCACCCTACACCAGCGATAAGTTGCTCGGCATTGCCGCAGCCAGCAACTGAATCAAAGAAAATCGCAATAATGTTTGAAGAAATTTGAATTTATACTATATTAAAAGTGAGATCTGCCCGCGTCAGCCCCCAATGACTCCGGCAGATCTCACCCCATAATCAAAATTATCTATAAGTTGCAATGTGTAGTATAGACGCGCTCTTTATTGAGCGCATCTATTGCGGAATGCGACTCAGCGCGCTGCGGACGCCCCTGTCCATGGGCGCGATGCTTCCATCACCCCACGCGGCAACGCCGGATCGATCGTGAAATCATCGACCAAACAGCCCTTAAGATCAGCGGGCAGCGCCAGCATCGCCAGGCAATCGGCGATCGCGGGATCGTCACACGGGCCGATCGTATCGACGACATCTTCGAAGGTCGCACCGGGGGCCATCAGGCCGCGGCTCAAGGCCGCGTTCCACAAGGCGCGGGTGTTGACGACATCGATGGCAATGCTGATTCGGTATCGATCGCCTTGGCTGACGCCAGGGTTGGTATAAGCCGACATAGCTTGATGGTCGCTCAGATCCACTCGCACTCTCCCCCCAACGCGATCGCCGCGAACCGCAGCGAACGACCACGATCTAGCGAAGGCGAGCGATCGGCCGAATTGAGGGCAACCCCTTAGGTTGGAAACCCGGTATTTCCCTCGAACCGATTCTGTTCTATTATAGGACGGTTCGCGTTCCAGGTAACGGAAGTGGCGCTTAAGAATGTCGGGGTGATCCGGGCGAGGCCCGGACCGTATTTTAGGCCCGACCCGCCAGTTCCTTGTTCAGCCACAAGGCCGCCAGCGTCGCGAGCGCGCCCGACAGCAGATAGCCACCCGCCGCCGCCAGCCCGAAGTGCGACGACAGGAACAGGCCGACCAGCGGCGCAAAGCCTGCTCCGACCAGCCACGCCAGATCCGACGTCAACGCAGCGCCGGTATAGCGGAAATCGCCCGAGAAATTGGCCGCCACTGCGCCCGACGACTGTCCGAACGACACGCCGAGCAGCACGAAACCAAGCGCCATGAACAGCACTTCGCCGGCTTCGCCAGCGCCCAGCAATTGCGGCGCGAACCCGGAGAACACCGCGATTGCCACTGCCGACGCGCCGAGCAGCGAGCGACGCCCGAACCGGTCCGCCAGATAGCCCGAGGCGACAATCGCAAGCACACCGATCACGCCACCCAGCACTTCGATCACCAGGAAGCGCTCCGGGCCGCCGCTGGTGTAGAGGAACACCCAGGACAGCGGGAACACCGTGACCATGTGGAACAAGGCGAAGCTCGCCAGCGGTGCGAAGGCACCGATGACGATCGTACGGCCCTGCCCGCGTACCGTCTCCAGCACCGGAGCGGGCTGCAGCGCGCGGCTTTCGAACATGTCCTGATAAGCCGCCGTGCTGACGATGCGCAGCCGTGCGAACAGCGCGACGACGTTGATCGCAAAGGCGACGAAGAACGGATAGCGCCAGCCCCAATCGAGGAAATCCGCCGCCGACAGGCTGCTCGTCAGATAGGCGAACAAAGCGGCGGCCACCATCAGGC
>Ga0209071_1000274_pt1 | contig 29045 bp, 28 predicted proteins | sample CoawatmetaG10DNA_2_FD_187513 | JGI IMG/M metagenome (GOLD analysis project Ga0209071, IMG submission 187513) | Marine microbial communities from the West Antarctic Peninsula - Coastal water metaG108-DNA (SPAdes) (version 2) | ecosystem: Environmental > Aquatic > Marine > Coastal ... | reverse complement strand
TCGAGGACGTTTGCTGTAATGTTTCGTCGGCGCTGTTTAGCAGCGAATCTAGCTTCTTCATTGGATGAATTAGTCTGTTGTTGGGTTTGTCTTTGGGCACGGGCCTGAGCTGTTTGCTGATGAACCTGTTCTTTTTTAACCCATTTTAAAAACTTTTGATCCCAGCCACCTGGGGTTTCTCGGCGGCCTTTGTCCATGTAATAAACCACAAACTCATCTTTAATGCCAAGGGCAAAGGCTTCACTTATCTGGTGTTGCTGGGCTAACACTTTGACAATATTTGCCGAAAGTGTCCATTCCAAATCCATATGGCACAAGTGTTGGTGCTGAGCTTCCTTGGCGGCAAAAAGACGGCTTAGTTCATCACCTTCGCCCTCATTTCGGCGCCAGCCACCAAAACCTCCCATAATTGCCTTTGCATGAGCCACTGGACTAACAGCAGGCTGCGAGTCTGCTTCATGGTTAACTTCAGTGACAGGTAAAGGCAAGTCTGGCATGAGTTGTAGTTCAATACGCACCATACCCTCGCCTGCAGGTGCAACTTGCAATAAGCCTAGAGAGGAAAGCTGGGATAATAATTGACCTTGATGCTGCCTTGTTAAACATAGGGCTCGGCCGTACAACCGTTGCTCCTCAACGACCACTTGGCCATTCCAAGCACCTACCAATTCTGTTACCACAGCAAGCATCAAAGCTTGTTCTAGGCCATAACGCTGAGCTAGATGAGGAGCAATAGATAAATTAGGGGCCATCAATGGCATAAGTGAAGTCAACTTTAAACGGATGCGTTATCCCATTCTACCCTAACTAGTCCTGTGCTAACATCTGCAATGTTCGCCAATTACTAATAAATTACTATGCCTCAAAAAAGCCTTATAAAACAGATGATGGATCATCAATCTATCCGTAAATTTACCAGCCAAAGCATCCCTCAAGAGATAGTTAACACTTGTATTACTGCAGGTCAAGCCGCAGCTAGCTCCAGTTTTGTGCAAGTAACCAGTGTTATTCAAGTTAATTCTAAAGAGACTCGCGCTGCCCTAGCGCTGGCTGCTGGAGGCCAATCATACGTAGAGAGCGCTGCAACATTTTTGGTATTTTGTGCTGATTTACAGCGTAATCAACAGATCTGTCTGTGCCAAGAGCAGCAAATGCCCACCGGATTTACCGAACAAACCCTCATTGCCAGTATAGATACTGCATTATTTGCACAAAATGTTTTACTTGCGGCCCAAAGTCTTGGCCTAGGCGGAGTTTTTATTGGTGGCTTACGCAACCAACCAGAAGAAGTGACTAAATTATTAAACTTGCCCCAACACGTGTTTCCTATATTTGGCTTATGTCTTGGGTACCCTGATCAAAATCCTGGGCAAAAACCTCGTCTTCCTTTATCTATGGTGTTACATCAAGACCACTATTCCAACGACGGTTTATCTAATTTGCCAAGTTACGACAGCCAAATAAGCGAATACTACCAGCAACGTAGCCAAGGAAAATTGCACCTGACCTTTAGCCAGCACATCATCAAAACCCTCGTTAAAGAGGCGCGACCCCATATGCTGCCTTATTTGCAAAGTCAGGGGTTTAGCACCCGTTAGTGGCTAAGACTAGCTGATTTTTCGGGCTTGGATAATATCGTACCATTGGGCTGGGCCCGTTTGGTGAACCGAAGTACCGCCAGCATCCACTGCAACAGTAACGGGCATGTCTTCAACGTCAAATTCATAAATGGCTTCCATCCCCATTTCTGCAAATGCAATTACTTCAGCACTCTTAATGGCTTTGGAGACTAAATAGGCAGCGCCGCCAACAGCCATTAAATAAACCGCCTTATGCTCTTTAATTGCATCAATAGCCTCTTGTCCTCGCTCAGCCTTGCCGATCATGCCCAGCAATCCAGTTTTTTCAAGCATAATGCTGGTAAATTTGTCCATACGGGTAGCTGTGGTGGGCCCTGCGGGGCCTACTGCTTCGTCTCTCACAGGGTCAACCGGACCAACGTAATAAATAAACCGCCCTTTTAGATCCACCGGCAATGGCTCACCGTGAGCCATCATGTCTACCATCTTTTTATGAGCAGCATCACGCCCTGTGAGCATTTTACCCGACAACAATAAAGTTTCCCCAGGCTGCCAAGTCAATACGTCTGCTGGTGTCACCGTATCTAAATTAACTTTTCTCGAACCAGCGCCTGAATCCCATGCAATGTCAGGATAATCATCTAACCTTGGGGGTGTTTGCAAACTTGGCCCACTGCCATCCAGCATAAAATGTGCATGGCGCGTCGCAGCGCAGTTAGGAATCATACACACAGGTAAAGACGCCGCGTGGGTAGGGTAGTCCATCACCTTAATGTCCAGCACCGTGGTTAAGCCACCTAGGCCCTGAGCACCAATACCCAGGTTATTCACTGCTTCAAACAGCTCTAAACGCAGCTTTTCGGTTGTATTACTTGCGCCACGCGCTTGTAGCTCGTGAATATCTACCGACCCCATTAACGATTTTTTAGCCAGCAATGCCGCTTTTTCAGCTGTACCGCCTATGCCTATGCCCAGCATACCAGGAGGACACCAGCCAGCCCCCATAGTAGGCACTGTCTTTAACACCCAATCTACAATGCTATCAGATGGGTTTAACATAACCATTTTACTTTTATTCTCTGAACCACCACCTTTAGCAGCTAACTGAATATCAACTCGGTCACCCTTAACAATAGAGGTATGGATCACTGCTGGTGTGTTGTCTTTAGTATTGGTTCGACTACCTGCCGGGTCAGACAAAATAGAGGCACGCAATTTATTATCTGGGTGCAAGTAGGCGCGCCTTACGCCTTCGTTAATCATATCTTCTAAACTTAGTTCCGCATCCCATTGCACGTCCATGCCTACTTCTACAAACACAGTAACAATGCCTGTATCCTGGCATAAAGGGCGCTTACCTTCTGCACACAATCGCGAATTGATTAGGATCTGCGCCATAGCATCCTTGGCCGCTTTAGATTCTTCCCGCAGGTAGGCTTCATGAACAGCGTTTATAAAGTCTAGTGGGTGATAATAGGAAATAAACTGTAAAGCGTCTGCAACGCTATCAATCAAATCGTGTTGGCGAATGATACTCATAGTAGGGTCCCAATTTGGCCTAAGTAATTAACCCCATTATAACCCCTTATCTGCTTTAACTCAGCTTTTAGCCCACATAATCCGCTATTGCAGCACAATGGAGTAGGCTAAACGCATCATTTGGGCTTAGCACCAGAGGTGATGTAGTTACCTTTAATTGGAAAGGCTTCTGATTTTTTCTTGGCCTCAAGTTGAGCTGTCTATAGGACACATTTAACCCTCTCGGCACTCCCACCAAAAAATAACAGGGACAAATTCAATCAACCACTGCAAAATTCTTAGCGTATTGAATCACAAACTCAGTGAAGAACGCTTCCCCAATACCACCAAAGTCTTCATAACCAATGTTAACATTTCTTTTTAACGTCTAAAGTTTGGCCTGCGGGGCCTTTGCTGACTGCCCGAGAGTATCTGTATCACCATCGTGGCCAATGCAATTGACTAAAGATGCCTTTGACTTTGTTCTTCGTCGGCATTTCGTAAGAGTTGACTCAACAACCAATGTTACGCTCATAACGTCATGTAATTTATACGCTACTGAACTTGCACTAAGAACCTGAACCTATAATGTGCCATCTTCAATTGCTAATTTAATGTTCACCTGTGCCAAACGCGCTGACCTAAAGCATAAGTGGGGTTACCAGATTTCTTTCTTAACTATAGGGTTTAATATCTGAACCAACACCTTTTATAAGATTAGTAAAACACTGGGGTTTATATCGAGCGGTTTACTTTCCTTTGATTCAGGCATAGTTCTCACATTATGCATGCCCAAAACATACACATCTAAGGATTTAGCGTGTCCGCTAAAGGACTTCTTAAAACCAGGCGTTGCCACGTTAGCTATTTCGTGAGCGTTGTTGGTTTGCCTAGTCTGTGTGCTTTTTATACTGTTAAGCACAGTAAATATTAACTTATCCATATTGGGTCTCTAGCTTTTCTTACTGTCTACCACCCTATAAGCACAGAGCGTGCCAAAAACATTAACCATTTGTTTTTTAACAATTTTTATTTCTAAAAAAAATATCTGGCAACCCTTTGCCGCAAGTTTTTTAGCAAATGATTGCATGCATAGGAGGCTTAGCCTTATGATTCAATATTAGTGTTTTTACACCGACAGCAGATCCCTTGCGTTATGGCTACTCCTTCTCCCCAAACTCACATGAGCCAGTCCCATTTACATGCACTATTAAGCGCTCAAAAGAACGCATACGATCGCCAGGGTATACCCAGCTTAGAGCACCGGTTGGCAAGCCTAAATGATCTGTTTAATATTCTAAAAACCAATCAACACGCTATTGCAGAGGCTATTTCTAAAGATTTTGGCCACCGTGCTCAGCAAGAAACGCAGTTAGCAGAGCTGTTTTTATGTATTGATGGCATCCGCTATATCCGCAAACATTTGAAAAAATGGATGCGTCCACAAAAACGCTCCACATCTATTTGGCTATTGGGCTCTGGCAATAGGGTCATTCCGCAGCCCTTGGGTGTGGTGGGTATTGTCGTGCCATGGAACTACCCGTTATTTTTATGCATTAGCCCCCTCATTGGCGCCCTTGCTGCAGGTAACCGCTGCATGATTAAAATGGCTGCAAATTCACGCCACCTAAGCCAGTTATTAAAAGGCTTGTTTGCTGAGAAGTTTTCAGCAGACATGCTCACTATTGCTCATGGCGCTAAAGGCACAGACTTTTCGGCACTCGCCTTTGATCACCTAATTTTTACGGGTTCTGGCGACAGTGGCCGCCAAGTGATGCGCGCAGCTGCAAACAACCTGACGCCAGTTACCTTAGAACTTGGAGGCAAGTCGCCTACTATTATTGCTGCCGATTACTCAATCACTAAAGCAGCAGATCGTCTATTGTTCTCGAAGTGCTTAAACGCAGGCCAAACCTGTGTAGCGCCAGACTATGTCTTTGTTCCAGAAGGCAAGATAGATGAGTTTATTGCTGCCTCAAAAATCATTATAAGTGGCCGTTATACCAATATAGAAAGTGCAGATTACACGTCTATTATTGATGACAGAGCCTACTTACGACTTAAAAACACGCTTGCAGATGCCATTGATCAAGGCGCAACGGCAACGGTTTTGGTGCCTAATAGCCAAGCTAATGATGTTACTCGAAAATTTCCTCCTACCTTATTAACCCAGGTTAAAGGCACGATGAGAGTGATGCAGGAAGAGATATTTGGCCCCCTTTTACCCATTATGGCGTACCAGCATATAGACGACGTACTGGGCTACATTAATAGCAAAGATAGGCCTCTGGCGTTATATTTATTTAGTAATAACAAGCAATTACAAGACAAAGTGATTAATAAAACCAGATCTGGTGGTGTGTGTCTCAATGACGCTGCATTGCATGTGGGCCAAAACGATATGCCATTTGGTGGCGCAGGAGAAAGTGGTATGGGTCAATACCATGGCACAGAAGGGTTTATGGCCATGAGCAAACTTAGGCCAATTTTTAAACAAGCGCGCTTCTCACCTTTGGCTATGATGTACCCCCCTTACGGTCAAAAATTCAATAGAATCATTAAAATAATGCTAAGACTCTAGGCAACCATCGAACAGAGGGTGCAATACACGATGCCAATAACTAACCAAAACCTTTGGCGAGCCAACGCCAACAATAACTTTATCGGCTCACCCCTTAACGATGATCTACATAGCGATCTTGTGATTGTAGGGGCTGGCTATAGCGGCCTTTGCGCCGCCCTGCACGCGGCTGAGCAAGGCATGCGCGTGCACGTACTAGAAGCACACGCCGTGGGGCATGGTGGGTCTGGTAGAAACGTAGGGTTAGTTAATGCGGGTTTATGGACACCCCCTGATGAGGTTGAAACTACACTAGGCCACGTTGCAGGAAACACACTTAACTATGCCTTAGCTGCTGCACCAGACCTTGTGTTTTCCCTCATAGAGAAGCACCAGATTGAGTGCGAACCACTGCGGCATGGCACCTTACATTGTGCCACTAATAACGCTGGCTTACGCCAGCTCAGACAACGCCTTGCCCAGCAAGTAAAACGACAGGCACCTGTGACATTATTAGGGGCTAGTAACACCCAGCAGCGCACTGGCTCGCGCCAGTTTTTAGGTGCCTTACTAGACCCTAGAGCAGGCACAGTGCAACCGCTTAGTTACGCTTTAGGCCTAGCACAGGCCGCTGCCAAAGCTGGGGCGGTTATCCATACCCAGTCGCCTGTACTTACCCATCAGCATAACGGCAAACACTGGCTGGTTAACACAGCCCAAGGCAGCATTACTGCCGATAAGCTTATCTACGCCACAAATGCCTACGACTCTTTATCACCTCATAGTAAAGCGTTCACTAGGGTCGATTATGTGCAATTTGCCACTCAACCACTCACGTTACAACAAAGAGCCAGTGTATTACCTAACGGTGAAGGATGCTGGGATACTAATCAGGTGATGTCGTCGTTTAGAATGGATAAAAGTGGGCGTTTAATCATCGGTGGTGTGGGATCCTTAGATGGCAGAGGCAAAGGCACTCACATTAACTGGGCTCACCGTAAACTTAGGGCCTTGTTCCCACAAATTACGCACTATAAGTTTGAATACATGTGGCATGGACATATAGCCATGACCAATAATCATTTACCGAAAATCACGCAACTTGGCACAAATGGTATTCGTTTATACGGATACAGTGGCCGTGGTATTGGCCCTGGCACACTGTTTGGCACAGCAGCGGCTAAGTGGGCCTTCAATGGTGATGAGCATCCGTTGCCAGTGGCCATAACAAACCCGAAGCCAGAAGCCTACACCCATTTGAAGGCCTCCTACTTTGACATGGGAGCCACCCTTAGCCACTGGTTAAGTTGTCGATTTTAGGCCTGACATAAACTCACTAGTTCCCACATCTAGGGTAGACTTTATATGGACAACAAAGCTTATATGAACAGTGTCACTATCGCCCCAAACGGCCAATTTATTAGCCTAAAGGTTGCTGGCAACACCAGTCGTTTTCATGCCATTTGGTTAAGGGACAATGCATTAGACAAACACACCCGCAGCGCAGGTAATGGCCAACGTTTGATTGCTCTGAGAGATATTGATGCCAGCACTCATGTAAGCCATGCCCAACTGCATAAAGGCTGCTTACAGATCACCTTTATGCCAGAAGATAAAACCGTAGATTACCCCATAGATTGGCTGATGACCCATGCCTATGATAAGCCAGGGAATAGCGTTAAGGGCTGGCATAAACCCACTCAAACCCTATGGGACAGCAGTTTAATGCCTAACTTACCTGCGGCCAATTTTGATGCTGTTGCAGCATCTCCAGAGGCCCTGCAAGCATGGCTTAGTGGCATTGCCGTTTTTGGTTTCGCTAAACTTAATAATGGCCCTGTACAAGCTGGCGCGTTAACTCAAGTAGTAGACTTATTTGGCCACCTTAGAGAGACCAACTATGGGCGAATTTTTGAGGTACGGGTAGAAGAAAAGCCGGTCAATCTTGCCTATACCGGCTTGGCATTGCAAGCACACACAGACAACCCTTATCGTGATCCTGTACCTACCATCCAAGTGCTCTACTGCTTAGAAAGCTCGGCACCAGGGGGTGACAATGTATTGGTGGATGGTTTTATGGCTGCCACCAAACTGAAACAGGAAAACCCCCACGGCTTTGATGTATTAAGCCGTTATTGCGCGCGCTTTGAGTATGCGGGTGAGGATGATATTTGTTTACAATCTAAACGCCCCATTATTGAGCTAGCCGCAGACGGTCAATTGCAAAGCATACGCTTTAACAACCGCTCTGCTGCCCCCTTCACCGACATTCCCTTTGAGCATATGGCAGACTACTACGGTGCCTACCGTTGCTTAGGTGAAATCATTAATGACCCAACCTCAGAAGTAGGTTTTAGACTTAATCCTGGTGATTGTTTTGTAATAGACAATACACGCGTGTTACACGCTCGCAAGGCATTTTCGGGTGCGGGCACTCGGTGGTTACAAGGCTGTTATGCCGACATGGATGGCTTACTTTCTCGCTTAGAGGTACTTAACAGAACCCATAGCAACACCTCAACTGTTTAGGAGAACCACCATGGAAAGCAGTAACAACAGGTTAACTTCCAACACTATTGTGGCTCACTTATCAGACATCTTTGGGCACAGCGGGGCCCAACAATACCTTGGTGAGCCTGTGACTATGGCGCAGCATATGTTACAAGCTGCGTCCCTTGCAGACCAGCAGGGTCACTCTAAAGCCGTGATTGCCGCTGCACTATTACACGACATTGGTCATTTCACTAATGACTTCGGTACCTTTTCTATGGAAGACACTCTGGATCTGAAGCATGAAATTTATGGTGCCGAAGTATTAGCGCGATTCTTCCCAGAAAAAGTCACTCAATGCGTGCGTCATCACGTGGCAGCCAAACGCTACCTGTGTGCAACTAGGCCAGAGTATTTCTCACAACTCAGTGACGCCTCAGTGCACTCACTACAACTACAAGGTGGCCCAATGAACGCAGAAGAGGTTACCGAGTTCGAAACCAACCCTCACCTAAACGAGATTATTCAGGTGAGGTTACTAGATGACACTGGCAAAGTTGCCAACTTAAGCACCTATCCTTTTGTCTATTTTCAGACAATATTGCAGCGATTAGTGGATGATCACTGCGGTTAAATTATTACCCAATAAGTAGCTTTCTAATTTCGTCTAAGCTTGCTGGATCATCAATAGTAGAGGGCGCAGCGTAGTCTTCACCATTAGCAATATTACGAATGATCTTACGGAGAATTTTACCTGATCTAGTTTTTGGTAAGCGTGACACAATGTGGGCACTCTTTAGTACCGCGATAGGGCCAATAGTATTACGAAGCATGCCTGCAATATCACTACCCAACTGGGCTTCATCAATTTTTGCACCTGCTTTTAGCAACACTAATGCTATAGGCAGCTGGCCCTTAAGCTCATCTTTCACACCGACTACGGCGCACTCAGCTACCATGTCGTGAGCGCCCACTACCTCTTCCATTTCACCAGTAGACAACCTGTGGCCCGCAATATTAATGACGTCATCCGTACGGCCCATAATGAACACATAACCATCGCTATCTCTATACCCCCCATCTCCAGAGCTATAGTAGCCTGGGAACTCTTTTAAATAAGCGTCATTTAGGCGGTGGTCATCGCCCCAAATACCCACTAAACAGCCCGGCGGCAAAGGTAATTTGAGGACAATGTTGCCTTTATTATTGTCACCTATAGGGTGCCCTTCATCAGACAAAATGTGCAAATCATAACCCGCAATCACAACCGAAGATGAACCCGCTTTAGCTGGCAACTTATCTAGCCCAACAGGGTTAGCACAAATAGGCCAACCCGTTTCTGTTTGCCACCAGTGGTCTACCACTGGCTTACCAATCGTCTCTACTGCCCAGTCGTATGTGGGTGGGTCCAATCGCTCACCCGCCATAAACACTGTTTCTAAACTACTAATGTCATAATTTTTCAACAATTGGCCAGTGGGATCCTCTTTTTTTATGGCACGAAAAGCGGTGGGAGCAGAAAAAACAGCTTTAACCTTGTACTCTTCTATTACCCGCCAGAAAGCCCCAGCATCTGGGGTCAACACCGGCTTACCTTCGTATAAAATCGTTGTGCAGCCAGCCAACAAAGGGGCATAAACAATGTATGAATGCCCTACCACCCAGCCCACATCAGAGACAGCCCAGAACACCTCACCAGCGCGCATATTGTAAACTGCCTTCATGCTATAGTTGAGGGCCACCGCATGGCCACCATTATCTCTCACAATGCCTTTAGGCTTACCCGTGGTGCCTGAGGTGTAGAGAATATATAGCGGATCTGTTGCTTTAACTGGCACCGCTGCTACTGCTTCGGCTTGGGCCATAAGTTGTAACCAATCGTAATCACGGCCAGTTTTTAATACTGCCTGCAATTGGGGCCTTTGCAAAATCACCACACTTTTTACTTTGTGTTGTGCAATGTCTAAGGCTGCATCTAACAAGGGCTTGTAGGCAATAATTTTGGCCACTTCGATACCACAAGACGCACTAATAATGGCTGCTGGTTTTGCATCATCAATACGCACTGCCAGTTCAGCTGCAGCAAAACCTCCAAATACCACAGAATGAACTGCACCTAAACGCGCACAGGCCAGCATAGCAATAGCTGCTTCCATCACCATGGGCATATAGATTACTACTCGATCACCTTTACCAACACCTTGATCTCTTAGGGCGCCAGCAAACAGAGCGACTTGCTCTAATAACTGCCTATAAGTAAGACTAGATTTACTGTGGGTCACAGGGGAATCGTAATGAATAGCCACCTGATCACCACGGCCATTAGCCACATGATGGTCTAGCGCCATATAACAGGTGTTCATTACACCGTCACAAAACCACCGCCCAGTCGGTAATTCGCTGGTATCTACACCCACAGTAGGCGTTTTAAACCATGCTAGGCGCTCAGCCTGCTGCTTCCAAAAAACAGTGGGTTGGTTGTGGGCCTGTTTATAGGAAGCAGCGTAGCTCATAAACTCATACTCGATTCATCAAAATCATTAGGGTGTCATAGTAACCGAAACACCGCAGAATTAATCTACGACATTGGAGTAAGGCCACTAGCGTTGACCAGGACAATGAGTGGCAATAAAGTCTTCTGCACAAGCAAAAATCAACGTCTTTCGCTCCTCATCCATTTTTTCTAGGGTACTTCGCATAAACGACAAACGTGGGTTGTTTTTTAGCATCCCCATATTGCGGCTAACAAAACGCCAATATAGGCCATCCACCGTATTGCACCAGTCGCCTTTTTTATAGTCGCTCATCTTCAAAATGTAGTTAGACCCGCAAATATAGGGTTTGGTGGCAAAAATACCACCGTCTGCAAAAGTGCCCATCCCAAAAACATTGGGTGTCATCACCCATTCTGAAGAATCAATATACATCTCCATAAACCAATGATAAACCTTATGCGGGTGAACTTCACAAAGGGTCATTAAGTTAGAAATAACCATTAGTCGGTTTATATGGTGGGTATAACCATAGCGATCAGAAAAATTGATTGCATCATCTAACGGGGGGATGCCAGTTTCACCAGAGTACCAGCTACTATTTAACGAGCCAGAAAAATTGAAAAAGTTACTTTTTAGCTGAGTTTCTCCATGATGCTGATAAACCCCTCTTATAAATTCTCGCCAGCCAATAATTTGCCGTAAAAAACCCTCTACAGAATTTAAGGGCACATGGTTTTGTTCGGTATAGGCCAGTACCTTATCAACAATATCATTGGGTGTAATTAACCCCATATTTAGTGAAGGACTAATGGCACCATGAAACATGAAGGTATTATTCTGTAAAATAGCGTCTTCATAGATACCAAATTTTTCAAACTTAACCTCTAAAAAGTGATCTATATTCGCTAGCGCATCATGCCGGGTTAGGGGCATCCACACATCATCCATTTGGCCTGGGTGATGAGAAAACTTAGACGCTATAGTGGGCTTTAATAATTCAACATACTGGGATTGACTCGGTTTGTAAAGGTCAGGTAACGCTAGGCCTTTAGGAATCTTTTTGCGGTTATCTTCATCAAAAGACCACTGTCCTCCTAAGGGTTTTTGATTCTCATCCATAAGGATATTGAGCTTTTTACGCACTTCCTTATAGAAGTTACCCATACGAAGCACTTTAAATTTCTTATTTAAGGCTAAAAACTCTTCTCGCTCCAACAGAAACATGGGCGAGGGCAATACTGTTAAAGGGAGGTTTTGCTGCACAGCAAACGCTTTTATTCGGGCTTCAAAATCTTTGTCTTCTATTTCAAATATTATCAGAGACTTAACACCAAGATCTAAAATACAGGCTGCTAATTTCTGTTCATAGGGTTGGTCAAAGCTAGGCTGTTCAATAGCACCATATTCAACCACTAAACCATTAGCCAAAAGCTCGTCACGTTTTTCTCGCATTGCCGCTAAAAACATTAGTATTTTTAACTTGTGATGCTTTTCATAGGTACATAGGCCCAAATCTTCTGCCATGAATACAGCGCCCGCCTCAGCAGCCTGTATATTTTCTAGTGGAAACAATTGATTACCTAACACAATTAGTAGGCTGTTATTTTTCATATATGTGGTATACCCTTTTTTAAAATGTTGCGCACCAGATGGAGGCAATGTGATGTCTTACAGGGCCTCTTCGCCGTCTATTTTACTGGTTTTGTTAGCCTATTGCGTTCAAAATGGTCTCCAGTTATGCCTAATATTTAGCCTTCGTTTGTCGCTGCAGACAATGATACAGAATAGGCTATATATTAATTTAATGAAAGCAGGCGCATACTACAAAAAGCCGGGTTAGGAGTTACAGCCGTGATTGATAGTAAAAAACGCTACCTCAACCAAGATGCAGCTGACGTTGCACTTAAAAACTCTATAAATGAAGCTACCATAAGAAAGGCAAGAGAGTACCGACTAAAACGTACGCGCCAGGTGCTACGAGACAATGACATCGCTGCAGTGCTGCTATATGACCCCTGTAACATTCGCTACGCCACAGACACGTCTAACATGCAGCTGTGGACAATGCATAATCTGTCTCGCTATTGCCTTATATTTGCTGACGGCCCTGTCATATTATTTGACTACCATAACTGTGCCCATATGCACGACGAAAAACGCTTACCTAATGGCCAACTCACAGTAGACGAGATTCGCCCAGCAATTGTATGGGCTTATTTCGCCGCGGGTGAACGTGCGCCAGAGCAAGCCATGCGTTGGGGTGCAGACATTGCCTCGTTAATGCAGCAGTATGGTGGCGGCAACAAACGCCTAGCCATAGACATTTGTGAACAGCTAGGTATTGCCCAGTTGCATAAACACGGCATCGAAACCCTCTCTGGAATGAAGTACATGGAGCATGCGCGTGGCATCAAATCGGCCGAAGAATTACAACTAATGCAATGGACCATTACCGTGTGCCAAAAAGGTATGGAGCGCATGTGGGATCATTGTGAACCAGGTATTAGTGAAAACGAATTGTGGGCCCACCTACACTTTGAAAATATTAGAAACGGGGGTGAGTGGATCGAAACCCGTATCCTCTGTGCCGGTGAACGCACTAATCCGTGGATGCGAGAAAGCTCCGATGCCATTATTCAAAGAGGTGATATTGTTTCTTTTGACACTGATTTAATTGGCCCCTACGGCTATTGCGCTGACATCTCTCGAGCATGGATTGCTGGGCACGAAAAACCGACAGGCACACAACAAGAAATTTACGACATTGCCATGGAACATATTACCCATAACATGGGTCTACTCAAAGACGGCCTGGCCTTTCGAGACTTTGTTGATCAGGCTTGGAAACTGCCAGAACGCTTTGCTCCAAATCGGTATTCTTGTTCTGTGCATGGTGTGGGCCTAGCTGATGAATACCCCTGTATTTATCACCCACAAGACCACAATAAAGTAGGCTACAACGGCCACTTTCAAGAAAACATGGTGGTGTGTGTTGAGTCTTACACTGGGGGCATTGGCGAGAAGGAAGGCGTAAAGCTAGAACAGCAAGTGCGCATTACCAAAACTGGAGTTAAGCTTTTATCAGACTTTGCTATTGGGTCGTTTAACTAGCTCATCGCCAGTATAAGGGACACTTAAATGTCTGAACTTTGTTTTACGCCAGCCCATCAATTACGCAGCAAGTTACTCGCACGGGAAATTAGTGCAACAGAGCTTCTAGATGCTTTTATAGTGCAAACTCAACGCTATAATCCTACCATTAATGCGTTGGTTACACTGAACTTAGAAAGCGCAAGGCAGCAGGCAGAGGTGGCTGATCGGCAATATACCGCTCGTGCTAAACCTTTAGGATTGCTGCATGGCTTACCTATCGCTGTTAAGGATGTATTTGCAACACAAGGCATACGTACCACCCTAGGCAACCCGCACTTTGCCAATCACACCCCAACTGAAGATGACGTGCTTGTGGCTCGAGAAAAAGCCGCTGGAGCAATTATCTTAGGCAAAAGTAATACCCCAGATTGTGCCTCAGGCGGCATGACCAATAACACTATTTTTGGCCTTACCCTAAACCCATGGAACCTAGATAAAACCACTAGCGGCAGCGGTGGTGGCGGTGTTGCCAGCCTAATGAGTGGCATGGTGGCACTGGCCGACGGCAGTGATATTGGTGGTTCTGTGCGCTCACCCGCTGCGTGGAGTAATTGTGTAGGGTTTCGCCCAAGCTCCGGCAGAATTCCAGGCCCACCAGGTTCCCTCGCTGATGGAAACACCAGCACTGCAGGCACCTTCACCCGCTGCGTAAAAGACACTGCCTTGTTCATGGAAGCGTGTGATGGGCCTGATTTACGCTCAGCAACGCCTTACCCTTCTGCCGGCCAGAGGATCACTATTGACGCATTGGATAAGCTGCCATTAGGGATAACAGCATCTTGGTCTGCAGTGTTTGCTAAACGTAATATGGAACCAGAAATAAGCACTCTGTTTGAAGCTCATAGCAGTGTATTCGAAGGCTGTGGGCTGACTCTTTCCAGAACAGAGCTGAACCTTGGCAGCAGTTATAGGCAACTCTACAGTGATTTTAACGCCTACGGTTATGTCAAAGGGTTGCCTGCCCAAGTAGTTAACGACTGTTTACAGGGAAGGCCGGTGAAACCTAGTATTCAAGCTAATGTTGATCAGTATATGAGTATGAGTGCCCAGCAAATTTTTGCCATGTTTAGAGCCAGAGAAATACTGCGGGTTAACACTCAGGTATACATGCAAAAGCATGCAGTTATCATCACCCCTGCACACAACTGCTTCGCTTACGGGGCCATGGATACAGCTGGGCAAGACCTGTGTGATTGGTCTGCTTTCTACCTTGCCCCCCTACTAGGATTACCCTCAATTGTGGTGCCGTGTGGTTTTACTAAAGATGGCATGCCCCATGGTGTCATGATCACTGGCCGCTACGGCGAAGACCTACTGGTGCTGCAAATAGCAGCCGCGTTTGAACGTAACACAGGCTACGGGCAACAACGGCCTAAATTATCATTTAACTAGGCTGCCACCTAACGTGGTAATGCGGAGCAGGTGCATAAAATGCCGCGCACTGATTAGCAAGAGGTTTTTATCCTGACTTTTTAACCAATGTAATAAACTATTCCCATTCCATTTGTTCGTATACGCGTAAGGCGTTACCTGGCGCTATTCCTTCATAATTAAGTAGGTGGCTAAAGGCAGATTGATCAACGGTACGAATGTCGACTAAGTCGCCGTCATTGTCTAAGAATTCCCCGACACCCTGCCTCAGATGAATTAAATAATTATAGGTTTGCTCACTAAGCTTGGGGAGAGTACTTACTGCGCCATGGCCAGGAATAACCTGCTGTGCAGGTAACTGTGCCATCGCTTCAAATACCTCAACCCAAGACTGACTGTTGGACACCTCGATCACCCCTAACATACGATCACCATAGGCAATGTCGCCAGTAAACAGGATTTTCAAAGCAGGAATATACACCCAACTGTCACCGGGCGTGTGAGCTCCACCTTGATGGCTAATGTGAATTTCTAAACCTGCATGATTTAAGGTGTAGGTTTGGTCAAAGGTAATGTCAGCCGTGACTGGTTCGAGATTCTGCATAGGGTTTTGGCCTGTAGCGCCGCTTAACCCTTGTATTTGATCCCCTGCTCGTTCATCGTGATCCGTAACAGCTGCACTACTAGCAATAATGCGGGCACCTTTTTGAGCAAAATAAGCGTTACCTAACCAACGATGGTCTTGACCACCGGTATTGACTACGGTCGTAATGGGTAAAGAGGTCGTTTTTTGGACTTCAACTTCAATGGCTTTTGCTGCTTCAGTACCGGCGCCACTGTCAATTAAAAGCACTCCTGTATTGCCAACAATAAAACCAAAATTGGCATTATTACCTAGATTCTCGGCACTGCGGTTTCCCGTCTCACCAATAATTGCATAAACAGGGCCACTAATGCGCTGCGTGGTTAAGCTAGCATTATCGGCTAAGGCCGTTTGACTCACGCATACCATAGACAAGCAGACCCCTAAAATAATGACTAGGGAATCATTACGGAGGTGGTTTACCATACTTAGTGACCTCAAAATAATTCATTGATACGAGCTAAATTTCTTTAGATCATACACTGAAACGAAACTGCTTGTTCTATTGCCATCCGAAGGGAAATTACGGGTGACAATCAACCGTGGGACAAGGTGCTGGCAAACTAGGTAGGTGGCGGCGTAATTCCTGAGTAGCTGATACCACTTAATAACGCCATATCACGGTGCCACGTTGCTATATCCTCTTGAGTGAACTTTCTTAACGCATCATGCCCGCACGCCCGAGCCATCACCTGCATCAAAAGGGTTGAGGATTCAAAAAAGTTTTTAAGTTGATGAGCCGATTTTTCAACATTTAACCTCTGCCGCAAATCTGCTTTTTGGGTGGCAATTCCGGCAGGACAGTTATTGGTATTACAGATTCTTGCAGCAACACAGCCGATCGACTGCATTGCGCTATTGGAAATGGCAACGCCATCGGCTCCCAAAGCCATGGCTTTAACAAAATCCATGGGCACACGCAAACCACCTGTAATAATCAATGTCACTTTACCACTTGCACCTTGCTCGTTTAAATACCTGCGGGCTCGAGCCAAGGCAGGAATCGTAGGCACACTGATATGGTCCCTAAACATTTCAGGAGCAGCCCCGGTGCCACCGCCACGCCCATCAAGAATAATGTAGTCAGCACTAGCATCCAAAGCAAACTGAATATCTTTTTCAATATGGTTGGCACTGAGTTTAAAGCCGATGGGGATACCTCCCGTTATTAAGCGCACTCGATCAGCGAATTTTCTGAAATCTTCAGGAGAGTGTAAATCTTTAAATGTGGGCGGTGATATGGCTGCTTCCCCAGCTTTAATGCCCCGCACTTGAGCAATTTTACCAATGTTTTTATTGCCAGGAAGGTGTCCTCCCGTACCAGTCTTTGCTCCTTGGCCACCTTTGAAATGAAAGGCCTGAACATTTTTCAGCTTAGCTTCATCATAACCAAATTGGGCGCTAGCCAGTTCATAAAAATAGCGTGAGTTAGCGCGTTGTTCTGCAGGTAACATGCCCCCTTCTCCAGAACAAATCCCAGTGCCAGCCAATTCAGCACCCATTGACAAGGATAACTTAGCTTCTTCTGATAATGCACCAAAACTCATATCTGAGACAAATAATGGGGTCTTTAATATAAGTGGCTTTTTAGCCCTTGGTCCAATCACTAATTCACTATTGACCGCCACATCTTCAAACAGAGGTTTACGTGCCATCTGTGCTGTCATAATCTGAATATCATCCCAGTGAGGCAACACGTGGCGCGGCACCCCCATAGATACCATGGGGCCGTGGTGGCCCATCTTAGATAAACCATCTCTGGCTAATTGATGAATAAACTCAACCGTAGGCTCTTCTTTTGTGGCACTAACAAGAGGGATTTTAGACGCTTGAACGTTCATACCTGGGCCTTCTTTGCCTATTGCGTTGTCATCAAATTTTGTATGACTACCATCGCAAAATGGTAAATTTGAAGAATGTTTGCACTGACACAAATACGCATCACCAGCCTCCTCTGCCACTACCTTCTGAGGCTTGAAGTCAGTGCCAACATGAGACCCATCACAAAAGGGTTGCTGACTCGATCGGCCACAAGTACAAAAGGTGTAAGCCTCACCTTTGCCAAGGGTAACTGTAATAGGTTTATTATTAGCAACTAAAGGTTTCATCTATTAACTCTCTATTTGGCTTATCTGCATTTAACTGTAAAAAAAAGACTGCTAAAGCAATCTTTAAAGGGGTATTAACACCAATCTTCGACTAAATCGACGCCCGATCATGTGGTTGCATAAAATCAATCACTGGACCTAGGGGTATAATCAAGGTGGGGTTAATGGTTTCGTGGCTGCCATAGTAATGCGCTTTACAGTGCTCCACATGCACCGTTTGAGCGACACCTGGCACTTGATATAAGTCCTTCAAATAACCCCACAAATTTGGGTAATCTACAATACGGCGCAGGTTACATTTAAAATGTCCCACATAAACAGCATCAAAGCGCACCAAGGTGGTGAAGAGGCGCCAGTCTGCTTCAGTAATGGTGTTGCCCGTTAGATAGCGTTGCTTAGCTAATCTAGTTTCAAGGGTATCAAGGCTGTTAAAAACATCAGCAACGGCGTCATTATAGGCTATCTGAGTGGTCGCAAATCCCGCCCGGTAGACCCCATTATTAATGTTGGGGTAGATAAACTCATTCAATTCATCAATTTCTGTAAGGAGATCTGGTGGGCAGAAGTCTCCAGCAATAGCGCCCACGCCATCAAAGGCTGAATTAAACATACGGATGATTTCAGGTGACTCATTACTGACAATAGTATGAGTGTGTTTGTCCCATATGACAGGAACCGTCACCCGGCCTGTATAATCTGGCATCGCCGCCGTATAAACTTGATGCATTCTAGTGGCTTGGTGGATTGGATCTGCAATGACCCCGTCCCCGGGTTCAAAGGTCCACCCCTCATCACCCATAAAGGCATTTACCACTGACATCGAAATCATTTGGTCTAAGCCTTTTAGCTGCCGATAGATGAGGGTGCGGTGGGCCCAAGGGCAAGCCAGAGATACATATAAGTGGTAACGGTTAGGCTCTGCTTTAAAGCCACCTGTACCAGAAGGACCTGCGCTGCCGTCTACAGTAATCCAATTACGAAAACTGGGGGCTTTACGCTCAAAACGCCCACCTGTGGCTTTGGTGTCATACCAATCGCTGTGCCACTCTCCATTAACAAGTAATCCCATTAATAACTCCTAAAATCGGTTGCTTCTAAAATCATCATAAGCCTGCATTACTTCAGCTTTTGTGTTCATAACAAATGGCCCACCTCGAGCCACATTTTCGTTAATGGGTGAGGCCGCCACTAATAATACACGCGCCCCTTTAGAGGACGCTGTGAAAATAACATGGTCACCATCATCCAGCACACCCAGCTGTTTAGTGGGTAAGAGGCTCGCCTTGCCACCCACCAGCACATGGCCTTCAATCACATAAATGAAGGCTGTATCACCAGCTTTAATGCGTTGTTTAAACTCACTAGCAGGCGCTAATGTAATGTCCATAAATGTGGGTTCAATGTCATGCCGTTGCACCGGCCCGACACTACCTAGATCTGTAGTCCCCGCAACAATTCTAACTTGGCTGCCATCTTCACGCTCTTCCAAGGTCAATTCTGTAGCCACAAACTCTTGATATTTTGGCTTACACATCTTGTCTTTACTGGGTAAGTTGACCCACAATTGGAAACCTGCCAGCAGACCACTATCCTGTTCTGGCATTTCTGAATGCACTATGCCTTTACCTGCCGTCATCCACTGCACGCCATGGGCTTCGATCACCCCTTCATTGCCCATACTGTCTTTATGGCGCATACGACCGGCCAGCATATAGGTGACTGTTTCAAAGCCCCTGTGTGGGTGGTCTGGAAAGCCACCAATATAGTCCAGCGGTTTATCACTGCCAAAGGCATCCAGCAAGAGAAATGGATCGAGCATATTTAGTTGCTGGGTACCAATAATACGGGTCATTTTGACCCCATCCCCATCTGACGCTGGCATGCCTGGCGTGCTAAGTTGCAGTTCTCTTGATGCTAAGTTGATATGCTTATGAGCAGCCATAAGGGTCTCTCTCAAATTTATTTACACTTGGCCAGATTTTACACGATTATCTAAGGCATAAGCACCCGGGCCATGGGCAACCAACAATAAAAATCCTCCAGCAATAGTGACGTTTTTCATAAACGAGCTCATTTCTGCCTGATTACTAAAATCACCATGGAAAAGTACTGCTGACAATACACAAAAGCCTGCTAGAGCAACACTAGCGATTTTTGTTTGCCAGCCAAGGATGATCGCTAATGCACCCAGCGCCTCAACAACAATCACAAGGGGAAGTAAAGCACCTGGCACCCCCATGGCTTCCATGTAGCCTTGAGTACCCGCATAGTTACCAATTTTGCTAAGCCCTCCCATTAGAAACATCACGGAAAGAAGTAAGCGCCCTATGGGGGCGGTGTAAATAGATAAATTATTCATGGTAATGCTCCATTTTTGATCTATGTGTGTGGCTTATTAAGTCCATTAAGTTTACCTTGCCTACCTTTTTTCAGGATAGGCAAGGCTTTAAACACATTACTAAAGGTTGGTTAAATCAACCAAAATGTAACCCAAGTACTAACAAAAAGAGAACAAAGTCTATGGATAAACCATAAGACGTTAACATTCCCTATTTAAGTAACAATGCGCAAAGCGTGTGTCACTCTTTAAAGTCTCAAGCCTAACTTTGGCTTACTTAGATTTTCCAAATGTTGCTTCTTTTTCTTTGTCCGTTTTGGCTGCATATTCTGCAGGCGTTAAGGCATGCCAACCAATACAATTTCCAGTGGGTGATCTGCCGCATCCACATGTGCCATTTTCATCTCTTACATTTGTCATAATTTTCTTCCTTCTCTCATTAAAATCATTATGGTAACAGGGAGTGAGAGCAACAAATAACAGGGGTATCAGTAATTTATTGCTCTCGAGAATAATATACAGTTTGACTTAATACGGAAAAACATAAAGAATGCGGAAACATTGTTCGTGAATTGAGAACTATACCTATGGGCCAGCTAGAAAATATGCAGGTGTTTGTCAGAATTGTTGAAGCGGGAAATATCACCAAAGCTGCAGAGCAACTTAACTTGGCAAAATCTGCCGTTAGCAAGCGCCTAGGGGATTTGGAAACTAGGTTGGGCTCTAAGCTCATTAACCGAACAACTCGCACATCCAGCCTTACTGACGCGGGTAACCAGTATTACCAACGAGTGAAACTATTAATAGGCGAAGTAGATGCGTTGAATGGTGATATAGCGCGTGAAAACAAAGTGTTGGCCGGATCGCTAAAGCTGGCTGTGCCCTTGTCTTTTGGCATTGCACACCTCACGCCTGCCATTGATGAGTTCATGCGACAGCATCCAGAGTTAACCCTTGAGATAGACTATTCTGACCATAAAGTCGACCTTATAGAGGGTGGTTACGATTTGGCATTTCGTATCGGCTCCCTACCCGACTCGAGCCTAAAAGCGCGTCAAATCACACCCATTAGGCATGGCATCTTCGCCAGCCCCGATTACCTTGAGCGCCAAGGCATACCTACCACTCCAGCACAACTAAAAACTCATAAAATACTTAAGCGCACAAGTTGGCCATTAGCGGGCATGCCGCTGTGGGACAGTGCTGGACAGAAATATTTATTGAATGGAGACTCTAACTTCAGCGCCAACAACGGCAATGCGATGATGCAATTGGCCCTGTCAGGACACGGCATTATTATGTTGCCAACCTTTATTGTATGGGAAGCTTTGAAAAAGGGTGATCTGGTACCCATACTAGAGAACTACACACTGTCCACTATGCACGCTTATGCAATCTATCCAGCCACACACTACTTACCACTCAAGGTGAGAAGCTTAATCGATTTTCTTATTGAGCGCTTTGGCGATAACCCCTATTGGGATTAGCCAGTTCCACTACTTACTGGCAGCAGATCGCTGCACAGTCAATAAAGCAACACCGAACACAATCACTGCTCCGCCGATTAACATACGTTGATTGATTGGTTCTCCTAAGAACAACCAACCACCGAAAATAGAGAACACAGGCAGCAACAGCAAGTACGGCCCAGCCTGAGAAGCTGGGTAGCGGCCCAAAACATGATACCAACAGGTATAGCCAAGTGCTGTCATGACTATGCCTAAATAGGCCACAGCACCCCATACAGCGATGCCGGCATGGGTAATATGATACCAATGTTGGTCTTCAACAATGAGAGAAGCCACAAACAACTGGGGGGCGGCAAACACTGAAACCCAGGCGATAGTGCCCATACCTGAAAGCCGGTTGGGTTGTCTCTCTGTTAACCGGCGCATTAAAGCTTGGCCTAAGGCCCACATAAACGCCCCACTTAGAGTCAAACCAATACCCACCCACTTACCTACTAAATTAGGAGCACCCGTAAGAATATAGATCCCCACAAAGGCAACAGCTAAGCCTAACAGCTGGCGTATGGTTAACCGATCTCCTAACCAAGCAGCGCTAATGAGCAATAAAAATGGTGTTTCAATTTGAACAATTAAGGCTGTTGTACTTGCGTCTAGTAACTTTAAGCCATTATAAGACAACCCATATTGCAGGGTAGAGCCTATCAGGGCCACCAGTGCTAACGACTTACGCATCCCTCTTGGTACCGGCACAAACCACACCAATAATAAGGCGGTAACTGAAAACCGCAGTGCCATGAGCAAAATGGGTGGAAACTGATCAACTGCAGGTTTAGCAATCACTAACCCCATACCCCAAATAAGCGGCACCATGAGGGCAATTAACACATCAGATAGTTTCATATGCTGAATTTTAGTGTTGTGGCTACGTGCTTATAGCTACCTTGAACCTGCAGGTAAACGCCAATGATGCCTGTGATAGGAAGTTGAGCTGTGTCAAAGGCCATTATCCTCTCCGAAAAAATTCTCTGGTCGCAATAATACATAAATTCTATTAATTTTACTTGTGAGTAGGCTGACCCGTTTAATCAGTGAAATTTTGGGTATATTATCATTCACCAAACTACCGTTCACGTCACCCAAAGCAACCCATTGAACATCAAAGGTTCTCAGTATCTGGCCACCTAAGCAACACCCAAAGCGCACTAGACAAAGGTTATATGCAGCGGTATTGTTATTAGAGGGTTAACAGAACACTTCGATTGGGAAAAAATATTATGGTTAAAGGATATTTAATTGCATTAGTAAAAATGACTAACAAAGAAGATTTTGTAGACAATTATAGCTCCAAGGTCGCAGACATATTTGCTCAATTTGAAGGAAAGGTTTTAGTGCGAAGCCCAAGTGCAACTCAACATGAGGGCCGCCAGTTTGACGTTCATGTAATTGCAGAATTTCCAAGTGTAGAAAAAGCCACCCAGGCGCTAGAGAGCCCAGGTTACACTGCTATAAAGCCCCATAGATTAAGCAATAGCGACATAAACTATGGCTCGTTTATGTTAGTACCCGGCCTAAAATAACCTTACACCCAACAACGGCACAGCCTCACCCTAGTGAGGCGCCGAGCTTAGATACCCATCACCACGTTATCGGTTGGCCATTCCAATCAAGGTAAGAAAGTACGCCATCCAGTTCGGCACTGGCCATAATCTGCGACAGTTGTGAAGCAACAAATGCGGGTGAAAAAAGTTTGCCACTTGGCACAGAGGCTTGAAAAGGTTTCGATAAACTAGTGTCTGTAGTGCCCGGATGGAACGCAATTAGCTTAACGTTTTTGGCGCGTCTGGCATATTCAATCGCCATGTTCTTCAAAACCATATTTAATGCCGCCTTCGACGCACGATATGAGTGCCAGCCTCCCATATGGTTGTCACCTATACTGCCAACTCTGGCGCTCAACGTGGCCACTATGCACGGGGTCTTACCTTTCAACACTTTGAATAGTAATTTTAACCAGAGCACAGGCACCACTGTATTGCTTTGGAATATTTCATGTAAGGCCTCGGCATTAATGTCCTCAAGGCGCTTTTCTGGCCATATTGTTTCTGAATGCAGCAACCCATGACAAATACACACTCTGCCAAAGTTGCCCGCATAAGGTTGCAGCTGATTTGCAACGTCTGTCATTGACTGCTCGTCATATTCAGTTTTAATCCAAACCAGCTTACTTGCCAAGTTGGGAGGTACCCATAGGGCTGCAGATTGCTCCTGGCTGCTCACCGCGAAGACACAGGTGATAGCAGAATCACCTAAGAAGTGAGTCACTAGAGCTGAGCCTAAACCACCGCTGGCACCCAGTACTAATGCACTATTAGAGGTATCATGGGTCATTTTGAAAGGCTGCCATCTTCACACCGCTCACAACGAGGTTTGCCCGTGACAAGTGATGATATACGGTGGCGATATTTAGCAAAAAATCGATACCCTAACTGAGCTAGTTGCTTAAAAATAGGCCAGCGAAGAATGGCTACCCAGTGACCTTTGCCTACTAAAGCCCATGAGTGATAGGTGACATCTAAACCGTATATCATGCTTCCATCACGCCACTGACCATGCAATATAAGGTCAGCTTTTTGCAGTTCTATGTGGGGAAATCGCTCACTAAAAAAAGGTGCATAAATGTCTTCAAAGGACAGTTTTTTACCACTGTCTAATCGCTCAAGATGACCAATTTCAGAAGCACATAGAGGGCAACCCCCATCAAAAAAAATAGTTAACTCTGTCAATTTTACCGCTCCATCTACATAAAGATAATTATTTAACGGGCTAGGTTGTGCGGCTGGCAGTCGGCAACACACCCGTTATTAGTTTACGGCGCCACATGCAAAGATGCTGGCAGGCAATAGTGCCTATTTTAGGTTGTTTACTCTTAGCTGACATCTCGAAAATTTTGCCATATTAAGACCACTCCAACGAGCTTAATCGCTAACAATCCCAAAGAAGGCAACATTAGATCATTAGAGGAGGACAGCAAAAGGATCATTTCCAGGTCGATCCATGTGAGGCCGCAAAGCACTATTAAGAGGACGACACTAGCGTAGCTAAAAAATAAGTTTTTATAAAATGAGTAAAGATAAATCAGACTAAGAAAAACTGCTAAAAATAGCCTAATGTGAGTCATAGGTACTGATACTTCTGCACCGAGTAGACGCTCGTTATAAATACTCACAAGACTATATTCTGGATAGTACACAATAACTGCAGCCCGCAGCCCAAAGATCAGCAGTATGAGCAGGCAGCGAACCTGTATTCTTGGCCAAATGTCTTCTAACTTGGTTTCGTTAATCTTATTATGTGGGAATAAAGCGTCCAGCTCTTCTTCGGTCACACGAATATCATCTTTCATAAGAAACCCTCAAAAGTATCTCCCTAAGGCAGTTGTACTAATTTATTAGGTCTGCTGCTGCGTATCAATAAAGCTGTGCCCCTCAGCCCAAGCAACGAGTACTGATCTACCTTTAAACTGCGTACTTTCATTTGATACAGATAACCATCGTCTAAAAGTAAGCTGCCTAACGAATAGATACCCTTTATCGAAAGCGAGAATACTTGCCTTTTTATCAATACATTTCTTTAAAACTTAACTGCTCGCATTGTAACGGGCTAAATGACTTGATAACAAGCTTTACATTAAAAATGGCTGCTATGGGGATCAACTAACCTATTTAGTTAGGACAAACTTAGTAATTAATAGGGTTCGATTAGCCATAATGCTTGAAAATAAATGTAAGGGTATTAGGTTAGCATACATAATCACTGCTCTACTTAACTGGCAGGGACTATTTAAATAATAACCATCATACTAAGGTGCAGAACCACAACAATAATTGTCAGCGACAAACGCAGACGCCAGTATGCTTTGCCTATGCCACCAACCAAGTGCTCCACCCATAGTAAGCTGACAAACCCAGCCATTAAAAGAGCCACCGAGTATACTGCCAATTCTGCTGCAACATAACTCATTAGCACTGCACACCAAGCACTTAAGGAGAACATATTACTCAATAAAACAGCACACTTCGCCAAATACTGTTCATTAATTTTCTGCCCGTGTGCCCATAATGTGCCAGACATAAAACTTAAAATAACAGCACCGTAGGTTATGAACATGAAGGAAGCAAAGTGAGGTGGCAGCATTTCATGGTAAAACGCTATGCCAAACCATAACTCACCTACAATTAGGCCAATCGGTAAAATGAAGGGTATTAACCCTGCACAACCCAAAACGCGCATAAAATTTAGTGAAGAGGGGGGTGGATTATTTAAGCTTATGGTCATAATTCGTCCTTGCTTGCGCCCGATTACAGCGCAAGAGTACCTTCTATTATATCTGTTCTCAAGCATCTGGTTTCTGCTTTATGCACTATCGTGCTGTGTCTTAACTAAAAGCGTAGACCCAGCGTATTGGGTTGTACAAAACTGCAGCGAGTGCACTATCATTGGCAAGGTGGCGGCGCTGTTGGATATAACGTCGAAAAATAATAACAACGTACACCGTACATTAATCATCTCTAATAATAAGAAGGAGAAAAACAATGTCCCTCATCAAAAAACATGCAGTTCGGCTGCTATTAGGTGTTCTGTTATTGGCTGCTACAGCCTATTTGGCTATAGGTTTCTATATTTACTCCACGCTAACCAACTCGGACCCAGGCTGTGGACTTGATTGTGCTAACACACCCAATAATTTTACTGACAACTGGGCGCCCTCTGATTTTGCCTTTGATCAATATCAAGTTAATTACTGGGAAAATCACCGATATGCTGGGGGTGATATCGGTATCACCCTTGATGCCTGGTGGTTGCCCATAACCAGTGCCGGTGCAGGTAATGCCCCAGTAGTCATTGGTTTACACGGCGTTCGCTCCAATAAATACGATCAGGATATGCTTACTGTTGCAGGCATGCTTCACCAGAAAGGCTTTAACGTATTACTATTTGATCAACGTGACCACGGCGACTCCAGTGTGGAAGACGGCCGTGTAAGCTTGGGCACCAGAGAATACCGTGATGTAATAGCCAGTGTTGACTGGTTGATTAATGAACAGAATATTGCTGCCGAGCGCATTGGTCTCTATGGCGAATCTATGGGCGCCAGTACAGCCGCTATTGCCTTTGGCATGGATAAGCGCATCCAATCCGTAGTGTTGGATAATGGCTACCTTGATCTGCAAGTACTGATCCATGAAGAGTTGCAATACCAAGGCTTCCCTACTTGGCTAGCACCCAGTGCGATCTGGGCAGGAACACTGTTCGCAGGAGAGTCGCTTTTGGACCCTGCCCCATCACTAGCTTTCATTAATCATCACAACCGGCCCATGTTCGCTATGCACGGCACCGCCGACACACGAGTGTTACCGCACCACACAGCCGATATGGCAACCTTGGGTCAGCAGCAAGGTGCAAACCTTTCTACCTGGTTCGCCGAAGATGCTGTGCATTCTGGCGTCAAGTACCTCTACCCCGAAGAATTCTCCAGCCGCGTAAGCACTTTCTTTGCTAACAGCCTAAGTGGCACACTGATACCTAATCAAGATTAACCAAATTTTCATCCACTAGTCCGTCTATTGTGCAAGGCTTACTGGTGTTGAGACAGTAGACACAAACTACCCTTTGACACCGAACTAAATAACTGCAAGTATATATTTTACTTAGAAAAAATAGTGATTTGGTTCTGATTATAGAAGATACACAACCTTCCTTAGCACTAATATTCACTGGCAATACTCAGATAAGTTTCTGATATATAAAGTAATAAACTCCAATCAATGGAACGGTGGACATAACTGATGACCCAAGTCGCCCCTAGATACCCTGCTTACACTTACCGATGCTCGCTTGCACTCAAAATGAATCACATGTTATTTTTCTTGATGTTGGTAAGTGCTGTTTTTACTTGGCAGGGTGCGTTAGCGGCTGATGCTGCGATAAAGGCGGGGAGTATTGTTGCGGATGACTCTAATGGCGTGTGGTTTGATCGGTCATTGGAGGTTCGAGGTATTCAAATTGTAGTCGCTGGAGCTGTAGGTGGTCAGAAACCTGTGCCTAATAAGTGGGTAGAAAAAACGGCTCAGACTCTTAAACTGTTAATAGACCCTTCGGCACCCAATATTGACAAGGCTGCACAAAAGCGCCTTGTAGCCACCTTAAAAGGGGCCCCTGGCACTTCGCATCAGGGCTATCAAACCGGTCAGCGCATTGGGTATGGTGGCGGCAATTCCTATCGTCCAAATCCATTACGTGATAATGGTGTTCGGCGTTATAAAGGCTATGAGGCTTGGTTAGATCGTACAGTTCAGAAAGATATGGTCTGGTATAAAAACGTAGATAGTTCACACACCGGTGATGATGACATCGTTGAACTGCTCGAGCATTTAATGCATACCATTCACTCATTTGGTTTGCCTGGTGTGGTTGATGGTTCCTTAGATGCGCTATCTTGGGATCCAGAGCGCAGGAGAGATTACCATAAACAAGAACTTTGGCTGGCAATGAAAGAGGCCATTAATAACAGAGTATTCAATGTTTCTGATTATGGTAATGGTGATCCGCGAGGCCACATGAGTGTCGTAATGATGACTGAATATATGTACTTATTAAATTTCAGTATGTGGGGATTTGGTCAAGAATTTTGGGGCGACGGTGGGTCGTTGGCGCCAGAATGGTCAAACAAAGCAAGGACAGCACAGGGGGTTCGCAAGCATAATCCACTTGGCTATAGATTATTTATGACTTATTTTAATCCTGTTTTAAGTAAACCCGATATAAAAACCCTTCGCCGCATGTTCAAAAATCGTGACAAAGGTGAATCGGGTTATGTGGCAGAGTAATTTTAACTTCATCGGTTATCAAGAGGCGCTTGCAGATCAATATCTTCAAAATGAAAGTGATGACTGTTGAACTGCAAGGAGGGTGTTCTTGGGTCAACAAGTGAGCGCCATAAGCATCGGCGTTCCTCACCCTTAGGCCATTCCACTAGTCTTCCAAACCCACAGATAACAACCGAGACGAATGCACACCAAGTCTACGATTTGTAGTCCGTAAGGATTGAATTACACGGGGCTTACTGTAGTCACTTTTTTAAATCTGCAGGAATGACACGTGAAAAGTAATAGATATTACCCCTTAAATAAGTGTAAGCAGGATGCTTAGGGGGGATTTGTGTCATCAGTTATGTCTACCGCTCCATTGATTGGAGTGTATTACGGTAGATATATCAACAACTTATCTGGACATTGCCAGTGAATAGTGGCGGTGAGAGAG
>Ga0209071_1000273_pt1 | contig 29122 bp, 32 predicted proteins | sample CoawatmetaG10DNA_2_FD_187513 | JGI IMG/M metagenome (GOLD analysis project Ga0209071, IMG submission 187513) | Marine microbial communities from the West Antarctic Peninsula - Coastal water metaG108-DNA (SPAdes) (version 2) | ecosystem: Environmental > Aquatic > Marine > Coastal ... | reverse complement strand
CCACGCAGAAGGTTGGGAGGGCCCTAGATTTAAAAAAGGATAAAAAAGTAATTAAAAAGCTTGACACTTTTGATTACTTAATGTAACTTACCCTTATACCAAGAGAGTCTGAAATGTCTCATGCTCTTCTTGACTAAGGGTAAGTATCATGAAAAAACTATTAGCAACACTACTAATCGCAACAACAATCTCAAACGCAAGTATTTGTAAAGAGATAGAAATAAGAACCGATGATTTCACAGGGGATGTATCTAAAACCCACCCTTTAGATTTTTCTACTAGCAGCTTGCCCATTCGCATAACTAAGCACATAGACGGGAGCACAGAAAACTATACATTGATTCTCGCTGTTAAGGGGTCAGACATCCATGTAGGAATGAAAAATGTAGACATAAAGTTTTTTGATGGTAGTATGTATAGTTTTCCAAACGCAAATGTAAAGATACGATACTCTAATGGCTATATGTATCAAACAATCATACAACTAACAAGTGAAGAAGTTATAATGCTAAAGAACAAGAAAATTCAAAAATACAGATTAGCTATCTATCACAGGGAGCTTATCCCAGAGGAGTCAATAAGATTTAACGACTTTGTTAACTGCCTAACTAATACCCAAGAGGAAAAGGAAATTGAGTTAACAGAAACAGACTTTGAGAGATTATTCAAACAGAACGTAAAAAAGGAGAAGTAAGATGAGAGTTTCAGATACAATAAGTATGACAGAACCTAACAGGAGAGAAATAATGGGGCAAGCAGTAGACCCTAAATCAGACTATTATGATGCCGGTGGTATTGAGACCATCAAAATACTAAGAGCTAAATTGACTCATGAGCAGTTCAAGGGCTTTTTACTTGGTAACATAATTAAATACTCTACAAGAGCAAACTTCAAGGATCAGTTTGCCCGAGACGTGGAGAAAGTGAACGTCTACTCAGCTATGTTAAAGGAGTTGTCAGAATGAGTACATTATCAGGACCAGAGATTAAGACTCTCTTAGATCGTGGGTACATGAAGGGGTGCAACCCCGACTTTATTAATGCCTCAAGCATTGATGTAAGACTGGGCGATACTTTCTTTATAGAAAAAGTGGTAGAGCCGAATGTCAACCTTGTGACTCTTGATAAAGGCTGTGTAACTCCACACCTAGTCAAAGTGGTAGGCGACATCAAACTAGAACCAGGGAGATTCTGCTTGGCTCATACTGAGGAAGAGTTTGACTTGCCTGATGACGTATCAGCAGAGTTTAGACTTAAAAGCTCAGTAGCTAGAAAAGGTATCGACCATGCTCTTGCAGTATGGATAGATGCAGGGTTTCATGGGTCAGTACTCACCTTGGAGCTTAGGAACAATCTAGCCTTCCACACCACTCTACTAAAGAAGGGTGACAAAGTAGGACAGGTAGTTTTCCATAGACACAGCGATGCAGGAGATTATAGCTATCGTAATAAGGGCAGCTATAATAACTCCAAGACTGTTACTAGGGCCAATTAAATTAAAATGGGTAAACAAAGCACAGGACGTGGCGTAATTGATTGACGACAACGCTTGAGGGTATAAATTGGCGAAGCTTGTTTATATACTTCGTTATCTACTGCACGACAAACTAAGGAAATGGAAAAATGGAAGAAAAACTAAAAGCCCTGCTCATCGGTCTAGATATACAAGATATACCTAAATTCATGTGGAAAGCCGAAGCTGAGGATTATCTAAAACTAGGTAGGGCTTATAGGGAAGCCTCAATGAATGTAAAAATAGAATGTAAAAATAGAATGTAAAAGAGTGTTGTAGATAACGCTTGAGGGTATATGGCGTTGTGTAACAATGAAATATATACGATGTTGTCGTTTGTCAATTCACAAAGCACAGGACGTGCGTAATTAAATTAAAGAGAGGTTAGTATGGAAACGTGTAAACATTTGAAAAAAGGGACGAAAGACCTAGAATATACTGTGTTTTTGTAGAGGCAGACCAAAGTTGTATTGATGTTTGTGAACCTTGTTTTTTGGGTAGTAATGCTATTGAAAAAACCTCCCCAAACAGCGAGGCGAGCTATCTTTCATTATATAATGAGTGGGCGTAAATGTGGAAAATACTTAGGCTTACTAAGTCAGCCATTAAGCCCATAGTAGAGGCTAGGCACTACTCAAAAAGGTTAGGTATTTTTTGGGAGGGATACGCCCTAATTGAAAACGAGGAAATCACAGGAGTTTGTGTATATGGGCAACCATCCGCTATGATACAAAAACACGCTTTCTCAGAAAAAGATTTTAGGTTGTACGAGTTAACGAGGCTTGTAGTTTGGAGTGAGAACAAGAACGCTAGGAGCTATTTAATAGCCAACAGTTTAAAAATGCTATCTGTTAAGCCCTCCGCTGTTATAAGTTATGCAGATTCAAATTACGGGCACTGCGGTATAGTCTACCAAGCTACAAATTGGATTTATACAGGATCACCCACTGCCTGTGGAAAAAATGTAGTTATTGATGGTAAAACTTACCACCCACAAACGCTAACTGACATGGGCATAAAGAACCAACATAAATGGGCAAAGGAGAAAGGGTATGAGTTAATACCTCAAAAGCCTAAGCATAGGTATTTCTTTTTTAATGGGAATAAAAGGGAGAAGCTAAAAATGAAAAACAAACTAAGCTACCCAATAATTGAGAGATACCCTAAGGGGGAGAAAACCATGTATGAAACGGATAGCTCCAACATAACACTAAAAAGTGACGATGTAAAAGAAGTAAAGCACCAACAAACTAATTTGTTTTAGCCACAGTACGTGGCGTAATTGATTGACGACAACGGAGCGAGTCTTTATTTTCGCTTTAGTGAAATAAAAACTTTGTTATCGTTTCGGCTGACAAAATAAAGGAATGGGAATCATGAAAGTAAATTATGAGAGAGAATATCACCTAATGACACAACGAGTCGCAGAACTATTGTGTAGATTCCGTGACTCCAAAGGAGACCAAGCTATGAACGCTTACGACCTATTGCGTGAATGGGATACGATACGAGCAGTAAAAGAAGCTGAATAAAACACCACAATAAACACCCTTGGAGGGTAAAATGGAAAAAATACATAAATACCGAAAATTTAGTTTTGTGGCAAAGATTATGAATTGCGGAAAGAACCTAAGCCCATCACAGATTAACCATAGCGACAAATGGGAAGATGTTACTTGTAAAACATGCCTAAAAACAAAACAGCAATAGAGTGTTGCTTATAACATATCGCTATATCTACTTTTCTAAAAATAAGTAGATATAGTTGTCTAATTTAGCTCAATATATCTACTTCTAGCCAGTAACAAAGGCACTCAATAATCTTGGGTGCCTTTGTTGTTTTTAGTTATACCACATAACTTCTTGGGGCAGCCTGGGGTCGTCATCAGCATGGATGAATGTTTTATACACTCCAATCCTAGTGAAGCCCTCTGCCATTAATGCTGCCACTGTTTTATACATGACCCTAGAACTAGAGTAGTGTATGTCTAACGCCCTAGAGTACCCGTCACTGTCTGTCAAGTGAGCTGAGTTAGCTAGGCCGCCGACCTCATCATTGTGGCGAGGGCATCTAGATATGCAATTAGTAACAAAGGGTATATCTGCTCTGTGCCTAGCTCGGTTGGCTCGCATTAGAGTATTGGGGTTCAGCTTACCTTTACCACAACAATTACATGACTGCTCTTTATTTGAAAAATAATTCTTCATGTTCCACTCCTAGTGGTTACAGGGTTTCTTGGGGTATCCGTTTCCATTATTGAAAAGCAGCGCATCATAAAGGCCATCCGCTTGACTTGAGTAGTACTCCCTCGAGAACGCCCAACGGCTTTTCCTTGCTTCTGCCATGCAGTCGTCCCTAAAGGCTCTGTCTACTCTCCGGTACCAAATCTCAAAGTACTCACCTCTTGGGCACCCCTTATGCACCGCATGGTCATGGATATCAGAAGGCCCTAAGAACTTCTTAGCTGTGAAGGGTAGCACAAATTGCAAAGTGGCTGTCAATAGCCTTTGCATTGTGCTCCTAGAGCTACCTATACCGTTCAGTAGTACATCTTGTCCGCAGTCAGTACATTCTATTGTTCTGCTCATATGTGTCCTCACATCTTGTTATGGGTTTTTAATTTATATATCTTTTGAGATAATTGTGTCTTTATCTAATTCAAATGGAATGCCTAAAGAAGGTGATGTCCTCCGATATTTTGACCCAGTTTTTATCTAGGCTCTCCGTGTCGTCTGCAACCCAACGCTTAACTCTAGTTAAGATAGTGTCTATATACCTCTCTAGAGAAGCTTCAATGTCTTCCACGTTGACACTCATATCATCATTTTTCATGTGGATAGCCTCTTGCACCTGGAAAAGCTCATCACAAATGGCTTTAACAAGGAGTTCACCGCCTGAATTGTTTAAGAACCCCGACAATTTTCTACCATTAGCATTACAAGTAAAAATCTCTAGTTCTGAGTAAAGTTTAGTACTTAATACTTCAGCGGCTATCTCATACCTACGCACAACTCTATGTCTCTCAGACGCGATGTGGTTGAGTCTAGTCCTTTCAGTATATAGAGACATAAGCCTCAGCATTAGAAGCTTTAAAGCCGTTCTATATACGTGAGTCACTGAATCATCATCTAAAGCCCCAGACTTAGAGTTGAGAGCAATACCTGTTTTAATCTCAGTGAGGGAAGCATTAATGTCTTTCAAAGTGTCCGGCACAGAGTCTTTCTTATCTGTAATCCACTTGTTGACCCTAACGCCTAGAGGCAGTAAGACTTGAGTGGCTAATATTGTGTAAATGAACGGCATCATGTCCGCGGCTTCTGTTACTGCTTCTTCAGTTGACATACTACTCCTTACCTTAAAGGCACATTACCTTAAAGGTAATGTGCCAAATATACTAATTACATTCGCCCCATTGGGGTTATGTTGTTGGGTCTGCCAAGTATGCTAAAACCGCATTCATTCCCTCTTGCATCACATCTCCCCCGATATACTCAAATGGGTGGTTATATGAAGCCAAGAATTCAAACATTTCGACCCCATCTACATCACGAACATTTGATACTTTGTGATAAGTTTGGGCTTTTCCTTCCTCTTTAACCATTACATGAACTAAATGGATCTCTACTTTTGCAAGGGGAAGACCTTTGAATGATACATTCTCTACTATTGTTTTCATATTGTTGTTCCCTTTAAAAAGAGTGACACCTTCATTGATGCCACTCTAAATTGTTTTTACCAAGTTGCGATTGCTGAACGCTTCCAAGTATTTGTTGCAGTACATACATACATGTAACTAGCGTCCCAACGAATCTCACCTATCACACCTGTATCAGTTGCAGAAGTTGGTGCTGTGTTGAGTGCGGACAATGTAAAGCTCGCTGCTTTGGAATCACCATCGCTTTTAATACTAGCACCTTGGATGCCTTCGCCTGTATCTGTTGTACCGCCTTGGAGGATATTGTCTGTTGCCTTAAATGTCGCTACCGTTTCAAAAGTATTAGTGGCATAATCTGTTGAAAACATCACTTTACTATTTAAGCCTGCTGAATCGTAGAGTCTTAATAAAAAATTACTATCAGTCGTTGTTTCAGACCTAAAATTGAATCTTCTGCTACTATTAGCTCTTACTCCTAATATCCCCAGTTCACCATCACCTTGCATAAATATATTAGTGCTTACTGCGTTGGGTGCCTCAATTGCACGAATAGGAAAATTATTATTGTTTGAATCTTGAAAGTAGCCCCTAGATGCGTTAACAATACCACCAAAAGTAGCATCACCATCAATCCCTAGAGAAGTTCCTTGGATGCCTTCACCACTATCTGTTGTAACGCCTTGGAGGATTTTAGGAACTTCCAAATCTCGGAATATCTCAAAGTTTGAATCATACGTTGCTTTGAACATCTCTTGCGAAGTTGCACCATCTAGAGAGTATAAGAAAAGCCCGAATGTGTTTGCCGCCCCTGTTTGAGAATTAAAGAAAAAACGGGCTAACCCAGTAAGTGTATCACCAGTCCAACCAATATTACCATCACCCTCAGAACTCATAAAGTTTGACCCAGTACTTCGCATAACAAGTGGTGTACCAAAGGTAGTGTCTACTTTAATCCTGCTCCCAAAGTCCGCTAAACCAGGGATTCCTAAGCTCGCTCCTTGAATACCTGAAACGTTATCGTCTGTAACATTACCTTGTAGAATTCTACCTCTACTCATTGGGTAATTTCCATCAACATCACTAGCCACTAGGTAACGATACTCACCGAAATCGTTTGCGTTAAACTTAGCCCTGTAAGCCATATCCCCAACTGAACCATCGTTAACCGTAGAGTATGGCATAACTAGCTGTGTCTTTGACATATTTACATCGTTTGGATTTTTATCTATTTCGGTAGAGTTAAAACCAAAGTTTAAAGCGTAAGAGTAGTTAGAACCATTCAAAACAGGTGCATTAAGAGCACTGCTAATAAGTAACTTTTCACCCATACCTATACGAGATTGGTCGGAACTATTTGCATCGCTAGATTCTACACCAAATCCAAATAGTCCGCCGACCATCTGTCTCCAATTAGTTATATACGCACCTATATTCACTTGACCTAAGTTTGAATTCAATACACCACCAAAAGTAGCATCGCCATCACCTGTAATGCTGGCATTTGTAGTTCCTGCACCATTTTGAATCTCTAATACATTGTCGGCATCTAAAGCACTTCCTCTTTTTAGAGTTACCGCTCCACGGGTCGCATCAGTTACAATCTCGGGACTAACAGAGTTATTGTAGGCAGTTTGTAAGTCTACTAGAGTTGCACTACCTCCTGCACTACCACCACCTTCACCAAATTTAGGGGCATCAATGAATTGAGCTTGGGCAATGTCTGTCAAATCAGTTGCATTTTTCTTGACAATCAACAACCCACGTAAAAGAGCATTTGGCTTAATTGAAGGGGCTGTGAAGTAAGGCTCTCCGCTGATTCCGTTGATAGCATCATCTAGGGAATTAAATTCTGAAACACCCCTCTGAACTCCGACTATATTGGATGAGAAAGAATAAATCCGTTGAACACTCCACTTTGTATTATTGGATAAAGGAGTTGTTCCGCCTGCACCATCATCTAGGGTAGTTGGGTCAATAAGTGTTCCTGTTGCCCCTGTTGCATCATTATTAAAAGCATAGGTGAACGTAAGTGCAGTTAAAAGCGGTAAGGTTTTTTCATGTGGGTTATTAGAATCAGTTGCATAGTTTACACCCCCTCTAAATACATTACCCACACTTTTATCCAAGGAAAGGTTAACTCCGTTCCCAGAAAATAGATTTCCATTAATGTTAAAAATACCGATTGCTTCAGCCAAGTCATAAAGCGAACTCATAGCATTATAAGCTATATGTTGCTGATTATTAACTGCGACAACATTTACATTATCAAAATGCACTGCTATACCTAAGATAATAAGTGTTCTTGATTGAGACACTGAAAAGTCTGTTGAGCTTTGAACAAGTAGCCCTGCACTATCAATTGCAAGATAAGTTCTAGCAGTGGTCGCTATATTAGTCGGGGTGATATTAGTGATTCCACTCCAAGTTACACCAACAATTGCACCAACGCCGTCAACTATCTGTCCCGTTCCATCTGTAATTGAAAACTCAGAAGCACCCGCACCAATTGATAGTACTCCACCTGTTTTAACTCCTGTGGACTCTGAAATAGTTGTATCTGAATCTACTTGGCCACCTGTGGAGTCCCAATAAATTTTAGTAGTTCCTGCAACTGCCCCGGATATGCGTTCGTACTGGGCTGCCCCAGTCCCCGTAAAGGATGAGGACGTAAAGGCTGTTAGTCTTCTGAACCTTATGAGTGCTGAGTCACCAGTTAAAACTCCTGCCACGCCTAAAGCTGTGCCTATGTTGACTTCACAAAAGAAGTCCACTGAGCTAGTGTTGAGAGTAAGAGTGTTGCCCTCTATGTTCACTGGAAGTCCTGTGACCCTCTTAATTATGGGTAGCGTGAACAGATCGTTAGCCGAGGCAAAAACCTCTGTTCCAATGTCCACTGTAGTATAAGAGGCTGACTGCATAGCGTTCTTAAACTCTGCCCAGGTGTGTACTGTTATCGAGTTAGTCTGAATCCAGTACTTAACTCCGGCCACCTCAGAGTGAGTTCGAGAGGTGCCATCTGCCATGTCCATTGACATGCCCACTGGTGAGGTCAAGAACTTCCAAGTATCATCCCCTCCATAGGCTACATCACTCCAATACGAGAGTCTACCCTCTTGACCAACGAAAGCCCCTGTGGCCGAGGCTCCAACGATATATAAGTCATTGTTGGCCGGTGAAGTTATCGTAGTAGGGTCACTCACTATCCCATTGACCGGGTTCTTAAGCAGTCGGTCAACCGTAGCAAAGTTATTGTTTACATCAAGCCCCCAAGAGTCCTCGCCATCCGCCCATCCCCACGCCTGTATCTTACCAAAATTTGATGCCATGTGTTACTCCTGTAGTTAGTATTTTAAATATAAGTAAAAAGGACTACATAGTGTAGCCCTTTGTATTGCGTTAGTCGCCCCAGTTGCTGCCCCAATCAAAGCCCCAACCTTGTCCCAATCCTGTCCCATATGTGATACTGTATTCGTACTTCTGCCATGACAATGAACCGTTTGAGGGGTTGATACCCTCAATAGTCAAGTCAATGAAAGTAGGCGCTGTGCCCCCATTGGCTGCTATCAAATTCGCTTCTAGAACTACATACCCAAGTGCTGTAGTAGTATCAGTGAAAGTGCCACCGTCCATAACAAAAGTCACTTTATAGAAGTTACCCCCCGAAGTGCCATCTAGACTAAGGAAGTGTTTAGGCGTTAAAGACTTGAAGTCATCCGTATGCTGTCTATGGCTCCATGATATTGTAACGTCCCCCGAGATAGTGTTAGGATATGAATTTCCGTTAACTCTTACATTGACCGGCGTTGGTGGTTTAGTTGACCTATTACCCTCCACGGGGTTCCATTGGTAGTACTGGGCTTCGCTGTCTGACAATACTTCACCTGAGAATAGTCCAGTTATCACTTTGTACTCAGACGGTGGCTGAACCGGAGGTACCGGAGCTAAGTTAGACATCCAATATACACCAGTGTTGTTAGGGAGCATTAGCTGCATTACCCTTACATCAGCAAGGTGGCTGACTGGGACTGTGTCATGACACCCCCGCCTAACAAGTATGCTTGTCACTCCTGCGGTATTTTCGCTGTACCCATACACTTGCACCATCTCAGCGCCTATGTACATAATGGAATCAAACTGAGGTAGGAACCCTAGCCCGTCTACAGCGATGCTGTTGTCTGAGGCTAGTATTGCATTGGCTAAGTTACCCCAAAGAGCGAACCTAGCCTTAGCTGAGTTGTCCGGAGAAGAAAACCCTGGTACTTTGAAGTGGCTATGGTTGGCACTTGGAGACGCAGCCATTACCGAAATGAAAGGTCTTGTCACCATTGAGTTCAAATCTGTTATTTCGCCTAGCCTGTTTGACATCTCCAAGTAAGTAGCCCCTTGAGCTTCCGCACTAGGTGTAGGTAGAGCATAAGCCGATATGTTGTTCAGTCTCTCTTCTGTTCTCACATAGTACGGAGTAGCTGCGTTGCCCCATGTGTCAGTAACTAATGTCAGCGTCACCTCACCATTGTCAGCTTTGCCATCTGCCACCCCAAGTACTCGGTACTCACCTGTTGGTACTCCTAATGTCACAGACCCAAACTTAACTACATCCCCTGGGTCTACATCCGACGCTGATCCTGAAGGGACTTTAACTGTTGCTCGCACTGACTTGGCTGTTAGCAGCCTAGAGTTGCGCACAAGTATCTTGTCTGCCACAGAAGAGTCATTCACATAAGGCATGTCCAATGTTATGTCAGACATGCTGCCTATGGAATTAGAGTTTACATAAGTCACCATGTCCATGTTTGAGTCATCTGAATATCTTATCGCTACTGACTTCGGCACTTCGTCACTTCTAGTCGCTGTCATGGTAGCTATTGATGTTATGCTAGTGTCATCAAACTCTTTATCTACCCATTGGTTCTCTCTTAGCAGTGCTAGTGTTATGAGTCCAGTAGTCCGGCTAACGTATATTATAGCCTCAGCCACATTAGCACACTCATCTAGTATTGTCTCATAGTCCCCATCAGCTACCGCGGTGTTTATGAAAATGTTCTCAGTGTATAATATCGAGGCCGCCTCGACAAAAGAATCTATGTCTATCTCAGCCTCCGGAGTGCTCATACCCCACACAGTATTAGTTAATATCTCAGCCATGACGATAGCAGGATTTGCGCCTATTAAATCACCTGGGTACGCTACATAGCCATCAAGTAGTGAGTACACAATCTTTTGCTCTGCCTGGAAAGAGTCTAATGCTCTAGTGTCAGACGATACCAGTCCTGTGACAGATCTCCTCTCTGCAAGTACATAGTATCCTGAGTCTGCTGTATATCCCCCACCTTCTCCTACTGTATTTACACTAGCTATGTTTATGCAAGCTAGTTCTTCATAAGCATTAGTGTCCCTTGTTTGATACTCTTCTTCTGAGTCTCCTGCCTCCGGTGCGTTCACAGACCATGAAGTTTCAGGGTAGTAATGCTTACTTGTACTGTAGTCTTCCTGTACGAAAATGTAGGTACCATCTTGGCTTGTGAGAGCCCCCTCTTTGTCCCCTTGCCACCTATACGATACAAAAGGCTTTGTTGGTAGGGCACTACCACTTTGCATACCCTGTGGAAATATTGTAAATGAAGTGGAAGTACTTTGAGCAATGCTTACTCCCTTAACCTCTACCACTTGGTCATTCACACCATCAAAGTCTGTATCTTCATAAAGTGTTATGCTCCTGTTTACTACTGACTTATTACCCAAGCTAACACCAACCGTTCGCACTTTCGGGAAATGTCCATACCGGCCGCTGAACGTTCCGTCTATTGGGTTGATCTCAAAGAATAGGGGCTGTCTGTTGTATGCTTGTGAAGGCTCTCGACCCACGCCGGGCTCATGCCCCACTTCGGCTAGTATCTCTCGCTCTCTATAGGTGTTATCTCCTAGAGGCATTAAGATAGCTTTGTTCTCTGCTGTCTTTTGGTAGAACATGCGCACCCCATCTACAGCATCAGCAAAAATATATAGTCCTGACTTTCGCCACACCGGGGAGTCTCCTACGGCTAGACCTGCCAGTGTCTCAGCCTCTGTCTGCTTAACCAATCTGCAAGGGACTATCTTAGCACCAAATACTGTAGGAACTTTAGCCCCTATTGGAGCTAGTTTACCCGGTTGCAAGTTGTCTATCCAGTTCTTCTGCTCAAGTTTTTTCCTCGCTTCTTCTGCTTCTGCCTGCTCAATAGTCTCCATGTCTGATAAGAGCCTATTGACCACAACACTTGCTGCCCACAATACTATAGCTGCTGCCATTAGTTATCTCCTTTTGGTATGTCAGGGAAACCCCCGAAATAAAGCTCTTGCCCAAATACTGTTCTGCAAGTGTTCAATGTCTTGTCACACCCCCTAGCTATTAGCACCTCATCACCAAATGAAATGCCTGAGAGGGCACTCGCATCTGTAACTGTAATATCTGCTCTAGTTAAACCAAAACTTTCCACGTGCTGTATGGACGTAGATCTACCTGAGTACACTAAAGCACCTCCTAGCATTATGCTCTCCCCTGGCATACCATCAACTGTGTGGATGCTGATAACGCCCCTACCTGCCTCAGTAGCAATTTCAACATCAGCGACTTGAGACTCACTACTAACTAGAGCAGGACACCCTCTGCCATTAGCTCTGCCACCATATACAACCCAGGGACAATCTGTGTAAAGTACTCTAGGGTTAACTTTGCGCTTCAGTTTGTTTAGCGAGCCTATGCAATCAATAGTCACACCCCTAGCACTATACATACCTCTAGTTACATATCCAACCCAACGCACTGCAATATCTCCCGTAGGAGATATCTTCATAACCGCTACTTTAACTTCTGTATCTATCACCCCAAGGGCTACCTCCCTAGCAAATTGAGAGTTTGGGTGGAACATTATTTTCGTGGTTGCCGTAAGACCCAGTACATCAGCACTAGCGTTACTCCTAGATATTGCATCAGGTAAATAGTCGTGACTGACTCTATCAAAAACTGGTGCGGTGGCTGTTACTTGAGTGGCACTTGTAGTGAGAGCTTCATGGACTACAACGCCATCCACGTTCACATATTGGAACAAGTATAGCTCTGTCTCATCCACCTGTTGTTGCCCGTCATATATGTCAAAACTCATTAGCCGCCCTCGTTTATGTCTCGAACTGAAATGCTCGCACTGCTTCTGTTAAAGCTGTCAATGTTTATCTCTAGTACATCAGAATTGAGCCTAGATTGTCTCACATTCGACACAGTGTCAGTAGTAAATATAGTCGCTATTATTGCTTTATCAAGCACCAATCTCACACCTCCTGTAACATTCTCTAGTGATAGTACTTCATACACCTCAGAGCTGTCCCAAGATCTGCCTCTTATGACAGTGAATCTTGTGCCAACTAGGTTTAGCGACTGAAGCCCTGGGTCTAGTACATCAAGATAGCCATCACTGATAGTACCCTCATTGAGTGGTATGATATCTGACTTAAATGATGCTGCGTCAAAGGCATTCTTACGGCCTCTGCATTGAGCAGCAAAGTCTAGCATATCTAAGTACTCTGCTCTGCTTTGATTGTCCCAAGAGTGAGTAGTTGTAACCGTAGGTACTGAGCGAGTAGAGTTTACTTTAATGACCCCACCGACTGACTTGACTGTGTTTATGTGCAGTGAGTAGTTATTGCCTTTACTCGACTGAATAGGTACTTCTGTGAGCTTAGGGTCCTCCGGGTATGGACCTAAGGGGGCAGGTATTGGCGGGCTTACCTCTACTATGCCTTGAACAGCTCCACCTTCCCAACCTTCTTCGACTGTACCTTGAATCGCTCCACCAAACCATTTTTTGTATTGGTGTTGAATTGTGCCAGAAGTCCAATCAATAGATGGTGTATCAGAACCAACACCACTACATAATTCTTTATATGTATAGAAAGGTCTATTTGAACCGACTGAATCGGGGTCAATAGAATATGAAGCTAGTTGATTTTTAAAATTGACATCTGTTGAAACATATAAATCAGCCCCTGAATCACCATTAGTAATTGTACCACTACAATTTGGTGCTGTCCCTGCAATACTATTTAATGGCAAATTTGTATTAACTACATTAAAAATCACCTCAACACCATTTATCCATAGTTTAGGTAATGCCATAGAGTCAGTGGTTACATCTAAATACGCAAAGAAGTGATTCCATTCACCTAACTGAATATAAGTATCTGCCGAAGCTGTAGTACCTACTGTTTTATGATATATGCCATTAATAACACAAGTTGCCCATATAGTTTTTGAGGGTAATCCGTTAATATGAATTTCTAAAAATCTTGTGTTATTTGTAGAATCAGATATCCACATAATATTGTTGTATAAATCATGATTTTTAATATGTCTATATACCGAAAAACCTATGAATTTATCAATAACTACAGGAACATCTATACTCAACTTGATAGATGTTGCGTTATCAGCATAAAATGAATAAGGTGCTTCTATTTCAAAATGTTCTTGCCCATCTTTGTATTGCTCCATCGTTGCGCTATTCACAATCAAAGGGTTATCACCCCAATAAAGCTCCGCAATTTGCCCCTTATAGAAATTCCTAACACCTTGGTTGAAAGAGCCAAGCGTTAATACTAAACTCGTAGGGTTCGCAACTGAGGGAAGCCCGTCAAATGTCTCTGCGATTGTCTGCAAAACATCATTTACATAAACTTTAAACCCACCAAAAGCCAAATCTAGTTTTACTAAAATTTCATAGACTTCACCGACTATGAAAGCATTTGTCGTTTCAAATGCTTTTTGAAAGATTGTGTTATATGAATATACAATCAATTTATTATTCGTTTGCATACCTACCAAATAATACGCTTCGTCAGTGTCTGCACCTTGTACGACTGCAATGAAACCATCCGTTGTCATTTGTTCGTGCTTAATTATAAATGAAGTACTAAAAACATCGCTACTAGCTCCAATGTTTGATTTATCTATATAGCTATCAACCCCATTACCTTTAAAAGACTTCACGGAGTATGGTACTACATCAGGTGCAACTTGTGTAAATAGCTCCCTACCTGTGTAAAATGGCCTGTTATTTACTAGGGCATTTGGGGCTTGTGCGTATTGTGCTATTGAAGAGGGCGATGAAAAATTTGAATCTGTACTCCAATAATAATCATATGCTGTAGAGCCATTTGAGAATGTAGCGCCCCCCCTATATGAAAAATCAACTGCTGAGAAGCTAGAAATTGAATCATTTATTAATATATAGAAATCCGTGAATTCAACACCATCTATATACAATCTAGGCAATCCTAGTGGATTTGTAATGTCCAAAGATGCGTGTACTGATTTAGTAATTCCGATTGGAAATAAAGAAGCAAAAGTTACATTACTTCTTATTTGCTTTCTAACTCCCCCCACATCCATAAACATTTCTAACTCATCATTTGGCAAATTACGCCTAAATATATGTAATGCTCTATTAGTGACATCCCCCCCCAAATATATCATGGAATTAGAACTATCAATTGCATCATTTCTATACTTTATATTTGCACCCACATACTTATCAATTAAGAGAAATGAGTCGTTTGGTGAGTGTATTACACTACCGAAATCTGTCTGCAATGTCTCAAATGTATTTACATATACACCGGGAATGACCCCACCACCAATAGAACTAAGTGGTCCATCTAGTCTCTTGATAGTGACTACATAGTTCAGCTTTGTGTTGCGATTACGATCAGTGCTAGTGGTTGGTGAAGAAGCTATGAAGCCCTCCTCAATAGGTACTACACATTTCCAGTCTGTACTGTTTACCCCGAACTTAATGTAGGAAGGGTTGACTTGCTCCACGTCTACTATCTGCCACTCTGTATCAGAAGCCCACAGCATCACTTGTAGGCCTTCTTTGTAGAATGTCTTGTCAGTGGTTGATATTGCTACTTCTGTGTCGCTGATGCGCTCAGTAGCTACATCTTGCCACATTGGTACGAGTACCTCTTGGCCTAAATCTCGAAGTACCCTATCAGTGGCAAACTGAAGCCCTGCACCCTTTAAGAGTGCAGAGTAGTTCACTGTGAATTGTGGATATTCTTTAGATAGACTTCTAGTGTTCACACTACTTATCGTATCAGTGAGTGCAGTATTCCATCTTATTGACATCTTCATACTTGAAGGCGAGAATGGTAGGACGTACCTACCTGCATATTTCCATACCATTAGATAGCCTTATATGAATCAGAAGTAGAAAGAACATTTACCATAGTGTCTTCACCTTCTTTAGTGTTTAAGTATTCCCCAACTACGCCAGGGTCTATTACGTTGACAATGTTAACTCTAGCACTAGAATTAATGTTCGGCCTGAAGCTTGGTGCCGGTGCTGCTGAAGGTGCTGTAGCAGAAGATAGTCCGGTCATTCCCGCCGTAACTGCATCACCCATGTAAGTGCTCCCTCCGCTGTCACTGCCTTGCATGCCCGACACACTACCTTTAAGCATATCAAATAGTGGATTAGTCACAAACTCTTTCGTGCCCATGACAGCTATGTCTCTTGCAATACCCTTAATCACATCTTTAACAATGTCACCAAAGTCCTGCCAACCTTTACCTGATTGGAACAATAGCTCTGACATATTGACTAGCCCTTCAGCAGAAGACTGGCTAAAACCATCCATCGCGCCGTGAAGCTCTTTGACAAAGCCTGTTAGCTCTTGGGTCTTAACTACCATGTTATCGACTAGGGTGTTATAGTCCGCCATGTAGATAGCTTGTGCAATGTTAAAGTCCTCTTGAGATATCTTATTAAGGGAAAGAAGATCATTGTACTTAGAAAGGCCCTCTTGGCCCTTTTGATATGCCTTGCCAATGTCATCCTGAGAAGAAGCTATGTCCTTATTGAAGTCAATGAGAGTCTTACCAAGAGCTAAAAGTTTCTCCTTAGCAGCTAACTCTCTTGCTAGGCCTATCAAGTCATCTTTGGTAGCGTTCTTTTTCTTCTCCCTGGTCATGTTGATAATCTCACCTTGAATCTTAGATTCTCTAGTGACACGGCCCATCATTTCTAGTTCGTCCTGTAAAGCTTTGAGCCTATCACCCATTGGATCTTTCTCAGTCTTAACTTTCGCTCCTTTTGCTCCCCCTTGTATCTTCTTCACTAAATCTTCGAGCTGTTTCTTCAGTGAGTCAATAGACACTTTAGGGCTATTAGCATTCTTCTCCACTAGATCCCAGTAAAGCTTCTCATCTGCTGTCGCTTGCCTTGATGCCTTGGAAAGCGCAACCTTAGCATCGATTAGCTCATCAAACACTTTAGTCCCTACGTCAGCGTTACCGAAGTTGGCTGCCCAATCAAACTGCCACTGTGCAAACCCTGATTGTATTTTAGCATAAGCGAGTTTTACTTCACTAGCTAGTACATTTAACCCTTGCTTGAATGCAGGATACCCATCCCAAAAAGCAGCGAATATTAGTCCTACTGCTGTTGCTACTAAAGCTATTGAAGCCACCATAGCGAGGAGTGGGAGGTTTGCTGTCACAAATGCCGTACCGAAAGCTATGATAGTGGGTACTGCGGCCACTAAAGCACCTACAAGTAGTGTGCCTATCATAGGAAGTATTATGTGAAGACTGTCTGCGATTAACATAAACACCATTGCTAGGGCTGATGACACTTTAGTGACTTCAAGTATCTTACCTATCACTAGTGTCAGATTGTTGTTTAGTACTGTCATAGCACCACTGATAGTAGGTGAAATGCTCTTGGATTCTTCTCTTAGTTTCTCTAGCTCCATGACTAGCGCAGGCAGTACCTTCTCGGCGGTTATCTTACCTTCGGCACCTAGTTCTTTAAGCTTGGAAGTAGAAACGCCCATAGCGTCAGCAAATATGCGCTGTAGTCGTATGTTACCCTCTAGTATGTTCTTAAGTTCGTCACCATCGAAGCGGCCTTTCGCCAAACCCTGTGTGAACTGTATGATTCCACTTTTAGCTTCCTGTGAAGTTGACCCTGATATCCTAAGAGTCTGGGATAGTGCTTCAGTCACAGCAAGCACGGACTCCGCTTGTATATTGTACTCTTTCATGGAAGTGCTTATTCTATTAAATAGAGTGGCATTAGATTCTAGATCAGTGTATGTACGGGTGCTTATGTCATTCAAGCCTCTTATCACATCTGCTCTGTCCTGTTCAGACTTAGTAACAAGTTTAACTCGTGAATTAAGATTCGTATATGAGTCCGACATCTTAGCGATAGCAGATATCCCTGTACCAACTACAAGAGCTGATATAGCAGTTCTGAATATATTAATGCTTGAGACCATAGAAGAAAGACTAGCATTAGTCTTCTTCCCTTGAGTCTCTATACCTTTTAGTTTTCGCTTAAGTGCCTCTACTTGATCCTTAGCCTTGGAAGCGTCTACGGTTATCCGTATTACTCTCTCTGTGCCTTTAGCCATATTTATTTCCCCTTAGTGTTCTTCTTAGCCCATTCTGTTGTAACTAAATCTAGCTTTTTTATGCAGAACCAAAGCATATCAAAATCAAAAGTGTCTAAATCATTGAGTGTTGCCCACTTCTTCACGACTGTCCAGGGTATTGCGTTAATACCCTCAAAAGCAGGGGGTCTACAAGTTGCTAAATCAATAAACGCCTCCCACACCCACTCTAGTCCTGAAATATCAGGTAGAGCTAAAAGTGCAAGAGGCGTGTATTTATCAGTGATTTGGTCAGTCAAAAACTCCGCTGAATCACTCCACTTATAGTGCCACTCTAGGAATTTCCCAAGGTGTCAGCCACGCCTCCGTGTAGTGCAGGAATGAATGACTCCCGGTCTTCAGCGTACTCCTTAATCTGCTCGAACAAGTCCGGCAGGTCAGTGAATAGCTTAACCACGTTCTCATGCGAGAACTTAAGGGCCTTGCCTTCTTTATCTGTAACGCCTTCCCATCCCTTAATCACTGAATCAGCAAACACATTTACTAGAATGCCCTGTGCCATTTCATCATCCAAGGTTCCTGCTTTGATAGCAAACAAGAAAGGTTTTGTTCTCTTTCTAGAGGCTTTAGCATAAGCAGGGTTAGATTTACCTGCTCTAGCTACTTTGAAAATAACTCCGTCTCCGAAGTCAATCTCAATACCCTCTGTCTCTGACTTATTGTCAGTGTCAAACTTTTTATATAAACTCATAGTGTCCCCTCTGAGTATGTTAAGCTACATCAATCTGTATCTGACAACCAGTTACAGTATCTAATTTAGCTGTGAAGTCCAGTTCTTGCATAATATCAGTATCAATACCGGAAGCTGCGACTGGGTTACTTGTAATCTTAGCATTTGGTACTGTTACTCGCAAGGCATTACCTACAGAGTCTCTAAACCCGAATGAGATTGCAATACTTGTGTGGTTAAAGAATACATCAAGTAGCCCTCTGTTTTTGAAGTAGGCTGTAAGTGATCCTGTCACTTCCATTTGGCCATAACCTATCCCTACCGCATACTTAGAGCATACTGCGTCTTGCGCTCTCAGCTTATTGTCTAGTGACACACTGACTTTTTGTATAGGAGTATCTGACACTGCACCGTCAATCTGAACACAGCCCATGTCAGTAGTTGCGTTGACAACCTCTGAAGAAGTGGGTGCTACTGGCGAGGACACGAAAGTAGTCCCACCCACCTCAGCAGAGGTTCCCATGAACTCAAAGTTTAGTGTAGCGATTTGCTTGGCTGTAGCTTCTACAGACATCTTACCCACGCGCATTCCGATGAACTTCTCAAACACACTGATATCATTGAAAGACTTTTCAAAAGCGAAAGACTGTTGCTCAATACCATTCCTGTATGAAGTACCTTTGATAGTAACTGTGTCGGAAGACGTAGCGAGGTCTGTGCTCACTGTCACTGCGTCATCAGAAGCACGGACAGTGACTAAATGCCAACCGTTGTTTACTGCCTCAGCAGACCCTTGTATCTCAATGTATTGGCCGACTACTACATCAGCAAAGGCACCAATAGCGTCAATCACATTTGTAGTGACAGTAAATGTCGCTGAACCTGAGAAATTAGTAGTGCTGCCCGGTAGTCCGCATAGCGCAGCTTCATAGAATGTATCATAAGTAGTCAGTGACAACTCCCCATCTACTGACCCACCTGAGCTTCCGCCCACTTCGATAACATCAGAAATGTTACGATCTGACCTAATCTCTTTTGATGTCTCAGTGGCTTTTTCAGCCACTAAAGACTCTGATGTTAATCTCATTGATGTTGCGCCTACTAGGTCGCCATCGCCAAAGGTAGTCTCTTTTTTGTAATAGACCCCTACTCTGTTTGATTCTGCTAAACTCATCTTATTCTCCTAAGATATCATAATTGTAATCTGCTGCTACCATGGCACCAAACCAGTTACCTGATTTGATAAGTCCACCCCCTTCTTCAAGATGAGGAGGGTCAACATCAAAGAGCTTAAGGCCGTCAAACCTCTTACCCCTAAAATATAACCTAAGTGACTCCGCTTTGTCTAAAATATCGTCTTCTGATACACTGTTAGGTGCTACAACGTGTAGTACAGCAGAACCAAGCTCTCTGTACAGGTTTGATCCTGGGGTGCCTAAAGACCTATTCTGCTCAACTGACGCTGTGTATTGTATCGCCACGAACATGCCAGTGGTGATGCTCGGTGGCCTAAACGCTGTGGGGTCATATACATCTATTATAGGTAGTTCACCCCAAAGTGCTAGCTGCTTCTTAAATTCTGCTCTTACTGCTTTACTGCTCATATTTTAGTCCCTGTGGAAAATCCTATCTGAATCATAGGGTATCTATTACTTGCTCTCGAACCCTTACCTTTACCTCTTGTGACTTTAACTGTTCTAGCACTGTCAAGAGATTTAAACGCATATTTTATGTACGCTGAATTGCCATACTGTAACTTAAGCAGCCTGGCTACTAGGCGGTAAACGCCCTGTGGGGCATAGTTAGACTGAGGCCTTCTCTTTCGAGGTTTGCCTGCTTTAGTCGTCCCTCCGCCGCCAATGTCATACCCTTCCATCTTCCTTGCATACTCTGCGACATTCATTAACTGCACTGTATCATCAGGAGAAAGTACAATGCTGTCAACTGAGTGTAGTGGAACCTCTTTACCATTCACCATTATTATATGGCTTGATAGATATGTACCTGACTTAACAGGAGATACTTTGCGAATAAGTCTAACTGCTGTCTCTAGTATCTCCGGCATTGTTGCTTTACGTACATAACTTACAACACCATAGTCTTTAACTGACCGAACTGAGACATCAAATTTCCTATCTACAACGGTACGGTAGTCAGACTTCTTATGGGGGAACTCACGTCTATTAGTGAGGCGTTTTCTCTCCTCTTCTACTAGCTGTATCTGATATCCTCTAATCTCTTCAGTGCTCCACTTCTTAAAGTCATCACTCTCAAGAATGGTGACATGCTTACCTGATGACAGGCTCTTAAACTTAAATTGCTGTCTAGGGAACGCGAAGTCCATACTACCCGAATGTCCTTATTCTATAACCAACGGAGCTAGAACTCTCCCAAAGATTTGATACCTCAGTAATAGTTCGCTCCATTCCACCTGCGTCAAGGATAACGTCGTTGACTTTAGGTAAAGTACTTCCAATAAACTCTTTTGCATCATACCAATACTCTTGTTGCTCTTGCTCTAGATTACCAAGCATCTGCTCAGGACCATTAGTTCTGAAGTCCCTAGATGCTGCTTTAAATACGAATTGAGTGCCTTCCGGCACCCTATATAGGGTCACTTCACGACTATTGCGTGATATGACCCTTTGGAATGGACCTAATATACTCATATGAGTGCCTTTGATGAAACGTAAAGGTCAAGTATTGTCATGTAAGGCCCTAGTAGTGGGTTCTTGTCAAAAGCTGTAGTTCTCTCATAAATGTAGTTAGCCACATCAGGAATGCTCTCTGATCGGATACGTCTAGTTGGATCATTGATAAACTTGTTAGCATATCTAGAATGTACCAAGTCAGACACCACTCGCTGAATATCCGCAGGTATTGTAGCGTAGCCACCAACATAAACAATGTCTACAGCGTCATAGTCGCAGAAAGCTCCTGTCTTAAGAGATAGAGTACCACTCTCTCTAATCATTTTAACTGGTGTGTCAGAGAGGTCAAGCGACACCCCGTCTAAGGTCACTGACACTAATGAATCAAGGGGGTAGCTGTTTGTCACAACAGTAACGCCATCATGGTAGTCAAGTACGTCAGTATATGTCGCTTGAGTGAACTCTCTAGCACAGTACTTCTCAACAATAGCTGACATAGACGTAAGCTCATTAGTGAGATACGCGTCATCATCAGTGTTACCAGGGTCAATGCCCAATAATGCCTTCATTTCATTGAGAGATACAAGTAGTGCCATCTATTACCCCATAGCCTTTAGTGCTTCATTTTCTTCTTTAAGTGCTTTGATTTCAGCAAGCATAGCCTTCTCAGACAGCCCAACTAAATCTCCACCATAAACTTCTACAATACCTGTTTTGATAAGAGCTTCAATACTCATAGCTTTAGGCAAGTCTTTCTGTGTGATAATATCGCCAACTTGGAATACTCCATGTTGCTTACTGCCAAAACCTACTGCAATGCGTCCACGTAACTCTACTTCGATTTTCTTAGCCATGTGGCCTCCAATTAGAAAAACCCACCTCACACTAGGCAAGGTGGGCTAGTTTAGTTTATACTGCTCTTACAGTAAGTTTCTTGATCGCTTCTGTGATTAGTAGTTTTGCGTCTACGCGCTGTTTCACTAGGAATCCAACTTGGCCATTTACTGCAAAGTTTTCATTCATGCGAAGCATTGAGCGTTTAGCTCTGTCAGCGATGATATACTCGTTGAAGTCACCATAGATAACAGGTACCGCAGAGTTAGCTACGTCAGCCATTTGATCATTGTAGAACACTTCTTTTCCAAGTAATGTATCTACTGAACCGGCTTTAACACCTGGTTGCCAAATGTATTGCCCATTAGCATCCTTAAGCAAATTAAGGAGAAGCGCTGTAGAGCGATTCATCATAAACTTACCGCGTGAGCTATACCCAGTTTTCAAAGAAGACTGAAGGCCTTTGATATCGTCAAAAGTGATTACGCCAATGCCGGCAGAAGTAAGACCCGCATCAGCAGAAGTAATGACACCTGTTGGCTTACCTGTACCATCGCCAGTAGTCATAGCCACTTCTTCAAGTAGACCTAACTGCTTACCGAAGGCGTTACCGATATAGCTAACCATGTTTGAGATACTGTCTTGCAACAACTCATCAGAGATTTTGATAAGAGAAGTAGCTTTGTAAGCACCAATTGTTTTGCGGGAGAATGTAGGCTGTGTTTCAGTAGCCGCAGCATTCTCAGCAGTCCAAAGGGCAGTCCCAATAGCATCTTCTAAAGTGAACTCTTCCGTAGAAGTAGTAGAGATTACTCGTCCTGCTCTACGCATTACGTTGTTCTCTTCTAGTTTCATAAGAATAGCAGCATTTAGCTTTGTAGGTACAGTGTACCCACCGTTCGCGTCAGTACCGACTTCTAAGACATTCACAAACTCTTGTCCGGCGTTTTGGCCTTTCTGAGCAGCAACTTGGAATGCTTCCATGTAAGCTTCAGTGTCAAGTTTGTTAGTGCTTTCAATAATCCCTGATGCGCCGTGGCTTGATTGAGACCGTTCAGCGTCAGCTTGGATAGATGCCTCTAAAGACCCAAGAGTTTTAAGATTCTCGATCTCTGCATTCTTAGCCATAGCGTCAGAAGACATCTGATGAGCAGCTTCGATTTGCTCAGGGCTTGATAGTTTGTTGTCGATAGTTGCGCGAGCGTCAAGAACTAATTTATTGCGCTCGGCTACAAGTGATTGTATTTTAGACATAATGTCTCCTTTAATTGATAGCCTGTAATTGGCAATTTGTGAGGTTTCTTAAGACCTCGGCTCTAGCACTATCGAGTGTGCCAGTGTTTTGAGGCTCTTCTTTACCTGTCATGTTCGCGAAGCCTTTGGCTACCGCGTCCTCAGCAGAAAAGAAGGTCTCGTTATCCATATAGTCAATCAGCTCTTGTGAGCTTAGACCTGTTGCGTTCTCATAAATCTTAACTAAGTCACCTGTGATGCTCTCAACTAAGTCAGCAGTCACTCTAAGTGCCCTGTGGTCGCCACCTGCAAATACACTCGCATTGTGGATCATAAATCTTGTTCCCGTCTTCATTTCAGGCTTATTACTGCCACCAAGTGCAATAATAGAGGCAATAGAAGCAGCGATGCCAGTAACTTTAACAGTGATGTCACCCTCATGGTCCTGCATAGCGTTGTATATAGATAGACCATCGAAAACACTCCCGCCAGGTGAATTAATGTACATTGTGATAGCTTTATCTTTAGACTCATGGATGGCTTTGACTACTGTAGAAGCGTCAATACCATAGAATCCGTTGATAGCATCATCTATGTAAATAGCTACTGAGCCATCTTCTTTGGCCTCAGCTTTAACCTCTTTAAGGTCAATCTTCGGAGTGTTGCTAGATGTAGAGGCTTTTAGGGCTTCTACACCTGCCCAAAACTCACTATTTCCAATCTTATTCATTGTTGTCCTCCCCGGAGGTGTCTGTCTTAGTCATGTCTTTGCCTTTGCCTTTGTCAGGGTTCTGCAAGTTGTCTAGGTTATCTACAGAAGCCATGTTCTGTTGAATATATAACTTATCAGCGCCTTCGTCGTCAAATTTAGGTAAATTAACAATTTTTCTTGCTTCATTAGGGGTCATTAGACCACCTTGAACCATATTGCGTAGGTATTTTGATGTAGAGTCAAGGTCGCCACGTGACAAAGCCCAAAAATTGTGATTAAAGACATAAGTCTTAGTATCATTAAATGCTAGTAGTTGGTTGCGCCAAGCTGCTTCAAATCTCTCAGCAAGTGGACGTAAGCCAAAATCAACAAAGCCTAGATGCTGTTGTTGAGCAGTAGAGTACGTAGACTCTGAAGTTTGGTGGATCATAGCCGGAGGCACATTAAAAAGTCTACATATCTCTTCAACAGAGAATTTACGCGACTCTAAAAACTGAGCATCTGTATTACTGACGTTCAGAGCACTGAACTCCATGCCTGCATCGAGGGCGATAGTCTTCCATGAGTTTAGCTTGCCTGCTGCTCTGTCGTCGAATCGTTTTTCAACATTCTTAAGAGCAGTAGGTGAAATCTTTTTGTCTGTAGTGATCACCCCACCTGGCATAGCTCTACGCTTACCAAATGATTGGTCTTGATGTTCAGACATTGACATGTCAATAGATATAACATTACGGCCATCGCCTAGAGGAGAGACTGCTGTAGTTATGTCAGAGTACAAACCCCTTACATGGAGCATATCTTTCTGATATACTACTCTTACCGATTGGTCTGTTGGGTCTGTAACATGATATTTCAATGCTCCACCGGGCATCATCTCAATTTGTACGTTGCTAGTAGGGATAGGGACAAGGCCAGTGGTGTTACCCATGCCGTCTCTAAATATGCGAGCGTAAGCTGCACCCCTAAGAACTAGATTGTAGGCCATTATCTCTCTAAAAGCGAAAGAATCCTGCCATCTGTTTGCTCTTACATTAAGAACATACCAAAGAGAATGTTTTTTAGTTGTAGTAAGGAAGTTCTCCTCATCAGATTTTGAGATGTCGATACTCATCGAAGCCATTGAAGCAGAAATCAATCTAACACAAGCTGAAACCGCAGACTGCTGCATAGCTGTGCGCTCTGTTACAGCATTGACCGCACCACTTAAATCAAAGTCGTCGCCATACACATCGGCTGTCGTGATTGCATTATATATCTTTCTGATAGGTGAAAAAATGCTCATGTGCTCACTTCATTTCTAAGTATTCACATAATATAGCCCACGCTTCTCTGGATGTCAAGGCTATTTTACATAAATACCCGACACCGTTCAATGAGCCCATAATTCTTTTCTGATCCTTCGAGACAACGCCTTTTCCATTTGGGTTTTTGAATTCAATGAGTAGGCCACAGTAGAAAGCATTTGGCAGTAGCATAATCCAATCAGGGACTCCTGGCACAACACCTTCCCTTTTTAGCTTCATGGCAGTGCCAATATCCCTTCGACCCCCATTTGGGACGGAGAAATGGAAATTATTTAGCTCAGGCTTTAGGCACCTAAGCTTGTTTATGAAAGCTGCTTGCTCTCTATGTTCGAGGTCTTGTCTTTTCTTTTTCATCATATCTACATAATACAAAAAGCCCCTCGGGTTAGCAAGGGACTTAATTTTGAGCTATCTATCCACCCCCCAAACATAGATAGGGGTGTGTTCGCCTACATAAGCACCCTCGATGTTATATGCCATGTGCTCAAGGCAGTCCTCTAGGTCCAATCCCATCTCTTTATCCTCTAGCATGGACTGTATCATCTCATCTGCGTCATAGACGATCTTGACTTCCGGGTGGTGGACTATTCCGAGTATGCAGTTATCATACCCATCGGTGAATAGTACACCTGGTTCGCCTTCGCAGGCTTCTTCAGCTTCTTCTCTAGTCATTTTTGATGTCCTCTTCGTATGTACGCTTGACAGTACGGCTTACGTTATTCATAAATATTGGCTTCTTAAAGTAGTCCTTGTAGTAGTTGATACCTGACCTAAGTTGTAGCTCGGTCTCTTCTTCTGACAAATCATATCGTGCACCGATTAGCCTTGATACTTTTCCTCTGTCATATATATAAGCCCCAGTAAGTGAGTCTATACCCAATAATGCCTCATCTAAGAAATAGGGTAGTATGACTACCTTCTCATAGATTCTGCGTACCTTGGCCTTACCTTCTGCTATCTTTTGTGCTTTGTTGTCATCCCATTCCATTAGAAACAATCCTTTATGCTAAGTAGAGCATCTTTGTTTTGTAGATCCTGAGCCTTGTTAAACAGGTCCGGCCTTTTTATTATCATTGCATTCATGTTAATGTCATAGTACCTAAAGACCCCATACCGCCCGAAGTTCTTAGCTCCTTTAGATCTGTCCAAGAAACCTATTGATTTAAGTATTCCGTTTAGTCTGTACCTCTCATTGTTGGGGAGTTTTGACCATTTAGTATCTAGTACTTGCTCACTAATCTCTTTAGCTGTTATGGTGGTGCGAACCATTAGTTCATCAGACATGTCACCACCTTGGTAGAAGTTGATAGGTATTGGGGTGGCCAAGTATTCTAATATTGCCGGTATGTCGGGGTCTTCATAAGTGCGAGACTGCCTCATGGCCTCCACTTCAGCTTCAGTCTCTTTGCTTAAGAATAACTTGAACTGCATTTTCTCATCATGGTTGTGCATAACCTCAGCCCATAGTTGGTCTACTACCCCACTAAATTTCTCAAGGTCAATCTCTCCTGGGCCTTGCTTTATAGGCAAATACCTTCTATTACCTGTGGGGTCCTTTAGGTATTCAGTGTCATTAGTAGTACCCATAAAAACACTTGTCCTCTTCACATCTACAAGCACTTTAGCATACGGCGGTCGGTAGCTGTCTTCTGTCCTAGTTATCATAGCCTTCATAGACTCAATATCCCCTTTGCCGAGACTGGCGAGCTCACACATTTCTATCAGCCAAAACCTAGACAGTTTAGCTAGTGAGTCCTTCGAATCAAATGAAGTGTTATCCGAATTGAAATAGCCTTTAGCAAGTGTTTGTAGCAGGGTCGATTTACGCGTACCCTGAACACCTTCAATTATCGTAACATAGTCAAACTTACATCCTGGGTACAATGCTCTTGTGGCTAAGGCATCAAGCACTAATCTACCCACTTGTCTAGTGTATTTACTGTCTTCTACATTTAGATAATCAACTAGCCAAGAGGACGCTCTAGGCACTCCATCCCAAGAGCCCCTAACCCCTTCTAAATAGTCTACTACTGGGTTGTAACTGTTGTCCATAGCACATAGGTTGAATATGTTCTCGAGGACTTCCATTGTGAAGTTTAGTCTATATGTCTCATTCACATATCTACGGTATGCAGCAAAGTCATCTCTCAGAGGTTGGAGGATTTCAAGGTTCCTTTTTCTCCATGGCACCTTCCCCGTCATCTCATGTTTATGGCCGAGCTCATTGTACGCAGGAAAGGGAAGCATCTCATCAAACTTAAGTATCAGCTCTAGGTTTGCCTCGGTTTTCAGCAGATTGCCGGGCTCTCCATTCTCACCATCGGGGGCATACATGAGCCTATCTCTCCAATTTTCTTGATCAGGTTTAGCTTGCACCCAACCACCCTCTTTGGCCATGTGTATAAGTGACCCAAAAGTGATGGGTGATGAGCTAGAATTATTGTTCATCCTATAGTATGTATCTTCCATGTCTTTCTCAGACGCGAGTTTGCCTTCTGTCTCAGCTTTAGATGACCAGTCTTTAAACACCTGTAAGCCTTCTTCTCCAAAAGTATGATGTAGGCACATAGCTACCCTGACCCAAGTCTCATTACTACAATCAGGACTTATGTAGTTAAGCATCTCAATGGCTTGAGTCCTGTCATCAGAAGAGCCCGCAGGAAACCAAACCTCAACAACAGTATCACTGTTAACCCTCTTCTCATCATCAGTACCAGGGATCTTAGTGTATTTAGTTAGTGCTTTTGCCGGAGTTATTATGTCCTCTGTCCAAGTGAGAAACTGAGAACCTTGGTAAGTCTCTACGTTGTTCTTGTTCCAACGTATAGCTTTACCTTTGAAAAATCCATGTACTCCTTTACCACTGGGGGAGAACTCCCAGTAGCCGGGGTTTAGTTCCATTATGGTTTTACAGTGGTCATTGAACACAGGCTGACCGTCTTTATGCGTCACACACCCGTCTAGGTCTACTGCTACTATGTCACCGTCATCAGGGAGCATACAATATCCGATACCATCATACCCACCCATACCCCACATCGCGATTGCGTCATCATAGGTAACTAATTTGCTCCGGTCTTCTTCCGAGCCTTGAACGCCTCTCCGCGATTCTCCTGACAAAGCATAGAACGGTATTTTCCCTCTCTTGTCACTGCCTGGCACATCCTTAAACTTCCACATTATCCAATGTGGATTCAATAGAAGTTCCTTTGGTATTTTATCAATGTTGTTCCCGTAGTCCATATCATCTCCTCGACTGAAAAACTCAGTTGCATAAAATATACATCTACTGCCTTCTAAAAACAAGTGTTATTTTGTGTTTTTTGTAATGTTAGGGCTTTTATTTGTTCCAAGAGAGGATACTGTAACATCCTGTTTTAGAGCTGTTATCACATAAGGCATTGAGACTCATGGCTTTAAGGTGCCTAAATACACAAAACACAAAGCACAGCCCATCTGAACAAAAAGGTAAAGCCTCTGAGCCCTATACCCCCTCTCTCTATACTATATATTATTATTACTATTCTATATAGAGTATGTTATAATGTTACCCTCCCCGCGAAGCTAGGTTTTATAAGGGCTGAGAGGCTAACGGCCAATGTCACTACTTGTTATCAGCATTTTTATCTATATTTCCTCTCAGAAATCAATGGAGTATATCAATGGCAAAATCTATGCGTGTCCACAGAACACCCCCTACCCGAATGAAATCCCACAACAAAGCAATAGCCAAAAAAGCCGAGCTAAAGAGGGGTAACGAAAAAAGCAAAATCTACAGTCATGATTGGAGAAGCCTTCGTGCTCACTTCCTAGCACTCAACCCAACGTGTCGATCCTGTGGAGCAATGGCAGTCCACGCTGACCATCTGAAATCAGCGAGAGATTTTCCAGAGCTACGACTGGTGATGTCAAACCTTCAACCGCTCTGCCACTCATGCCACTCAAGAAAAACTGCAAAAGAGGACGGTGGGTTCGGAAACACTAAGAAATCCCATTTAGCCAAATGACTAAATGTTAACCATATGGTTAAAAACACTAAAAAAGCTGATGGGCTGAAATC
>Ga0209071_1000269_pt1 | contig 29352 bp, 30 predicted proteins | sample CoawatmetaG10DNA_2_FD_187513 | JGI IMG/M metagenome (GOLD analysis project Ga0209071, IMG submission 187513) | Marine microbial communities from the West Antarctic Peninsula - Coastal water metaG108-DNA (SPAdes) (version 2) | ecosystem: Environmental > Aquatic > Marine > Coastal ... | reverse complement strand
ATCTCGGCTCCGTTCGACAACAGCCACCAGAAGAGGCCCGTCGTCATGAAGAACCGGATCGTTTCCGCCAACAGATCAGTCATCCCGCCGCCACGAATCGCGATCTGTCCAAACGTCCAGGCCAGGCTTATCACCGCCAATGACCAAAAAACGTAGGTCGCCGCTGACGTCATTCGAGTCCCCCACCCCGACGCCGCTTGTTTGTACTTGTCCAATACCGAGTCAAGAATATTGGCGCTGCTCACTTGTGCGAGCACGTCAGTCGCATGAAGGACTGCAAAGGCAAGGGCTAAAGAAAACGCAATTCGGGCGGCGAGCTTCATGTTCATGGCGTCACCATTTCCTGTCGTCGCTCTTCTTGAACTCTGGCCCCGACCGCGGGCATGCCGTAGCATCGCTGCCGCTGGCATTCGCACAACTGGGAGAGGCCTGCACCGCCGGTTGGTCAGACTTGCTGCATGCGGTAGTCAGCATGGTTGCAGCAGCCAGAACGATCGTTATAGCTGTCGACGTACGAGTGAGTGGGGTCATCATGCGGGCCTCACCAGGTGCGGGAAGAACTTGCACGGAAACTGCCTTGCCGCAGTTGCTGTCCAGCTGCGGATTGCTGTGCCTCACGGTCGGCAACCACGCGATCGCGGGCTGCAACGGCGTTCTGTGCGGCCAGCAGCAGAGTGCGGATCTGCAGAAGTTGATTGCCTTGTGCGCTGGCAAACTGATTGGCTGCTTGGATCGCTTGCATCTGACCTTGCGCACCGCTTGCCTGAGACTGGATCATCTGCAGGTTCATCGCGTCGTTTTGGAGCGATTGCTGCTGCAGCGCGATGGTGCGCATCGCATCATCGTTCGCCGCCTTCTGTGATTGCGATCCCGCAGCGTTTGCGGAGGCGAGCGCAGCACGCTCATTGGTGCTGCAGCCGGCCGACGTGAAGCATGCGGATGTCGAATAACCAGCAAAGTCTTTCGTTTGCTGCAGGAAGGCGTCGATGCCGCCCGCTTGGGCCGTCAGCGTTTTGAGCGTATTGCTGGCCTGATTCAGCTTGGTGATCGTGCTTTGCACCGCATCCCAGTTAAAGGCGGATGGGTTGGCCGAGTTGACCAGCATGTTTTCGTACTGCTGCAGCTGCGTTTGGTATTGCTCGATCTGCTTCTGTACGGCCATCACATTCTGAAGCGCACTGATCGTCGATTGGACAACGTTCTGAATGTCGATGGTGGGGATGCCCTGTGCCTGAACGTGAGCGCCGGTTGTGGCGCCGAGCACCATGCCAAGCGCGCACAGCGCGCGTCGGATGCTTTTCTTCTGGATATTTCGCATGAGCGTTACTCCTAGTAGTCGTACTTTTGGTACGGGCGTGTGAAAGGAATGTCTTTGGTCACGACGATGTTGAATCGGTAGCCTGGCCGGATGCCCTGCGTCGGCGCGATGTTCAAGTTCTTCGCCACCATTTGAGAGGTGGTTTGGCCGAGCTGTTGGCCAAGCGCTTGACTCATTTCGCTAGAGAACGTGGGAGCCGTGTAGGTGGTGGTCCCGCCGTTCCCCATCGCCCGATCTTGCGTTAGTGCGACACCAGCTGTGATGCCTGCCATCAAGAACGACGAGCCGAAAATTCGGAGGTAATGGTTGTCTGTTTGATCGCTAAAGCCAGAGTTGCCGGCCCCGTCTGCTCCACGCATTGAGCCAATGTCCAACGTCTTCCCGTCGGGAAAGATGAGGCGCTGGAAGGCAACCAGAATCGTTGTTTGCCCATACAGAACGTTGTTGGAGTAAACGCCATAGAGGCGCGTCCCTTGTGGGATGACAACCCACTTCCCGCGCGGCGTGTCATAGACATCGCGCGTAACCGTTCCGATGATCTCCCCAGGTTGCTCCGACTTGATTGAACTGACCAGGCCTGCGGGGATGACGGAGCCGGCGATTAGCGTGTATGGCGTGCGCGGGGCCTGAACGTCATTCCCGAGGTTCCACCGATCGCCGCCGTTTCCAGCGAATTGCTGAATGTCCGCACGACCTGTCGTCCCTGCAGATGTAGTCAGAGCCGTACCGGCTGCAGCAGCTGGCGCCGCTGCCCCACCTACGCTTGCGCGCGCACGTTCGAGTTGGGCTTTGTACACGGCCTCGGGGTCGCTGACCTTCCCTTCCGCAATCTGCCGGCGTACATCCGCCAGGCGTGCGGCGATGTCATCCTTTGACTGCGTTGCGTTGGTCGTCAGGCCATTGCCTTGCATGCCGGCAGCGATCGGGCGGGACGTGCGAATCTCGACCTGCTGGCTGGAGCGTGCCTGCACGGCTTTTTGCAGTTCTCGCATCTGCTCGATGCGCATGCGGTCCAGATCCGGGTCGTAGCTCGGCGTATTCAGCCGTTGGCCCGTACTCGGACCAGTCGCTAGTGACCGTGTACCTGGTGGTGTCGGCGGTGCGTCCGGGTTCGCCACCGGCGCTACTTGGATGCCCTGAACTGAGCTTGCGGGCTCAGTCGCAGGCGCTGCCACGGGCGGAACCAGACCGTCGGCCGATCCGCCAGCGATCTCCCGGGCCATTGAGCGAGACGTTGCGCCCTGCGCAGTCTGTTTCGGCTTGTCTTTGTCATCCGGCGTGCTGGTAACTACGGGTTGAGATCTCTTAATCGCGACCATCGCTACCATGCCGACAAAGACCAGGCCGATCAGTCCAACGATCATCAATGGTCGTTTATTGAGCCGCCGGACACCGGACTTCCCTGGCGTGCCAGGCGAGGCCTCTGGGGCCATCAGTTCTTCGTTGTCAGCCATGGTTACTGCTCCCGTAGTGCCCAGGGGCTCGCGGGTACGACGTTCCCGCGATCAACCACAAAGAACCGAGTGAGACTTTGCCCTCCTGCAGCAACCGTCACACGGTATTGGTCCTTTGCGATGGGGGAATCAACGATGTAGCTGAGACTGAGGGCGCCGTCGGCCGGCTCGCCCTTGCCGTCGCGCATCCCGTAGCCGCGCCGGCGCAGCATTTGGACCAGCGTGGCGCCGAACGGGTCATTGCCACCAGTCTCAATCGCGAACTGAGTTCGACCTGGAGGAAACACCGCAACCAGCTGCCTTACGGTGACAGCAGCGATCTTTTGGCCCACGTCCGGCGGGACGTTGGCCACGTTGCCTTGGCGTTGAAACGCGCAGCCAGCGAGGCACATGACTACAGCGAGTAAGGTCACCGTTCCGCGCATATCAGGAGCCCTTGGTGATCGTCACGCGTTCTTGATCGGACCCGACGCCAAGCATGAGGTACGCCTTCTCGAAAAGACCGTCGACGATGTACTTGTGGTCAACGAAGCGATAGTTGACGGCAATGGGTTCGGCATCCTTAAAGATGCCGCCCTCTTTGCCAATAACAGCGAGCACGGGAGCCTCGCCCTTCGATATGCTCGCCGGCATTTCGATGATCGTCTTCGGTCCCTTGGCGTACACGCGAACCGGCTTCCACGATGCAGATCCACTCACCGTGTAGTTGAAATCCAGGTCGTCGATCGACTCGCCCGTCGATGCCAGCGTCGTGTCTTCGCGCCGCTTGGCGTCTCGGTTGCGGATGGCTTCCCACTTGGCCATCGCGTCTTCGGGGTAGATGAATGACACGTAGGGCATGAATTCCGATCGCGTAGACCTCATGCGGAAGTGATAGGTACGGCGGTCGGTCGTCACGACCACCGAGGTGTCCAGATTCACGTCAGTAGGCTTGACCAACAGATGGATGGTCTGGCTATCGCCGCTGCCGGTAATGGCTGGCTCTACGTGAAAGCGCGGGTCGCCAACGTTGAGGTTGTTGAACTGCTCACCAGCTTGGAGAGAGATGTCGCACACCTGCAGAACGGCGCATACGATCTGCAGCTGGCCAGATCCATAGACATACCGGATCGATCCGTCACTGCCGGCAACTGGCATGCTGGTTGCGCTGCCTGTTTGCCACTTCTGGCCGATGGTCAGTGCCGCGCGCTCCTGGGGTGTCAGCGTGATCGCGGTTTTCGCGAACAGTTGATCCGTGAGGTTGCCGTCGGCGCATGCCAACGTCGGCAGTGCCATCAGCATGAGCGTGAGAAGAGTCTTATTCATCGCGTGTCCTTGTCTGAGTGCAGCCCACATCAAAGCTGCTTGGCCCAGTTGAAGTCCTTCACCATGAGCATGTGCGGGTTCAGCGTGAGCGTTTCCGCGTCGGTGTCCTTGGTGGTTTCACCTTGATAGAGCGTGACGAGTGCGCGCATCGCGGTGGGCGGTTGCTTCTGCGTACCATCCCGATTTCGTACCGTTTCAACCCAGTCGACTTGCCAGCTTTCCGTGGCTTGCTGTTGGCTGTCCGGCGATTGCTTGATGACGGACTTGATCTCAACCGACACCATTTCTGTTTTCGCGCGTTCCATCGGGTGCGCTTCTTTGGGCACGGTGAGAAATTCTTGGACCTTTACCGTTGCCGGATCTTTAGCTGCTAAAAACGCGTACGTCTGAAAGATCGCCTTGCGTTGCAACGTTGCATCTGGTGTCACCAATCGAACATTGCTTATGAAGTCCGTCGCGGTCTTCCGATAGTCGGCTAGTGAGGCAGCCTGCATCTTGTCTGCCACTGTCACGCTAAGGAGGTTCTGGTTGGCATCTTGTTGAAACACCAGAGGGATGAACTTCGCCATCATTCCCAGCCGGATGTTTCCGCTGATGGCAACAAGTGCGCAGCAAAGCGCGAGCAACGTCACCATGGCGAGGAAGGCATTCAAGCTCAACACGGAGCCGATATGCAGGTTCCAGGAGCGTCGTGCATTCAAATATGGGTTGGGCGTAGCGGTGTCCAACTTCTTCTTGCGAAAGAGATATTTCAGGTTCATGCGGCAACTCCATAATCGGATAGCTTGAGGTCGCCGTTGATACGCAACCATTCATGGACCCACTGGTCACCATGCTGCTTCTCAAGGCTTCTGAGCAGTTCTACGGACTCTGGATCGGTTCGGCCGACGAACGCCAGAGCGAGAGGACCTAACGCCAATTGGAATAGGCGGCGCCCCATTTCAGAAACGTAGTAGTAGTCCCGTTTCAAAGTGCCTTGCGCAATGATTTCGATCTGACGATCGTTGAGGCCAAAGCGGCGATACAGGGCCATCGCCTCTTTCTCGTATGCGTTGTGATTCGGCAGAAAGATCTTGCTGGCAGTGGACTCGATGATTACGTCCAGGATGCCGGAGTTCACGGCGTCAGAAAGGTTCTGGGTAGCCATGACTACATAGACATTCTTCTTTGCAAGCGTCTTCAGCCAAGCGCGAATTTTTTGGCGGAATACTGGGTCATCGAGCATCAGCCAGGCCTCGTCGAGAATCATGAGCGTCGGACGGCCGTCGGATGCTTCCTCGATGCGCGAGAAGATGTGCAGCAGCGCGGGCAATTGGTAGCGCTTGTTCATCTGCATGAGCTTTGCCAGTTCAAAGCACATGTAGCTATCGACCTCAAACTCATCATGGTCAGAGTCGAACAGCTGGCCTTGGTCGTGATCGATGGTGTAGAGATCAATGACGCTCTTGATGCGGTTGTTTGCGACCGTCAGTGCGAAGTCGGAAAGCGACTTTGATCCTGTCTCGTGCATCGACATGATCGTCTGTGCGATCCGCTTACGATCGTCTGGAGTCGAGACGACGCCATTGAGTCCAAGCACCGTGTCGATCCATTCCATGGCGGCAGCGCGCTGCGCGCGAGTGTTCAGGCGCGCGAGTGGGGCGAGGCGAAGCCCATCGTCCTCGTCTCCAAAATTGAAGTGCTTCCCCCCGACGGATTTGCAAGCGGGGTAGTTGGACATACCGACTTCAAATACAACAACGCGTGCGTTCTGATAGCGGAGGAACTGCAGCGCAAGCAAGCCCAGCAGCGTGGATTTGCCGGCACGTGTCGGGCCAAAGATGGCGGCATGGCCGAGGTCCCGCACACTCAGGTTGAGGCGCAACGGCGTGCTACTTCCCGACACGCAATGCACGTGCGGCGGAGCATCGGGCGGATATAAGGGGCTGGGAGCGCGATTCTCGCCGGTCCAGATCGTGCTTGACGGAATGAGGTGGGCTAGGTTCACCGTATGAAGCAGCGGGCGTCGGACGTTCTCGACACCGTGGCCAGGCAAGCTGCCCATGAACGCGTCCATCGTATTGATCGTCTCGACGGCCGCTGCAAAGAACCTGCTCTCGATTGCCTTTTTGATGGCCTCCGCTGCCTTCTCGACTTTTGTGCGGTCCTCGTCCATCAGAACAACCACACTGGTGTAATACCCCTGCGAGACCAAGCCGCTGTTGATGTCAGCGATCCCGCCAGCGGCATCCTTGACCATGTTCACAGCGTCCTCATCGACGGGGCCGCCAGTGTTGAACAACTGGTCGACGAAGCCGCGAATCTTCTGCCGCCAGCGTTTGCGAAATGCTTCGAGTTGGGACAGCGCCTCATGCTGGTCCATGAATATGAAGCGGTTCGACCAGCGATATTCAACCGGAAGCTCGACCAACGAGTTGAGGATTCCCATGTACCCTTTCAGGGGGAAACCCATGATGCCGACCACTTGCACGAACTTGTTGCCGATGCGGGGCACGACTCCAGTCCAAACCTCCTGGCCACCGATCAGGTTGTCGATGTACATGGGGTTTTCCGGCAGTCGGATCGGATGGTTGATGCCGGTCACGCAGTAGTGCAACCACTGCAAGAGTTGGTCGTTCGTTGCCGTGGTGCCGTCTTCTTCTACGTATTGCTGCGAGCCAAGGCGCTCCATCTGGATGGCGCCGGTAATGCGGTTCTCAAAGCTCTCGCACTCTCGCTTGAACTCATCAAGCAGTTGGGCACTTCTCCCCTTTTGCTGGTCAGGAGCGGACTCATCGTCGAACATGAGTTCGATGAATTTGCGTTGTGCCAGCAAAGGAGGAAACCACGTCAGCGTGATGACGAAGAATCCTTCATAGAGCGTGCCGAGTGCTTCAAAGTACCGGCGCCGCTCTTCGTCGACGGCCGCAGATACCGGGTCCGGGAAGTGTGAGACGTTGCGGTCGCTGTAATGGGGTGCGGGGCGGCGTACAGCATCCACGTGGACCATCCACCCGTTGCCCATCCCGCGCAGAGCCTGAGCGATCTTGATGGCCTGCGCGTTCCGTTCGTGGTCTGTGCTGCTCGCGTTGTCAGCTGCCTTATACAACCATGCAGCCATGAAGGCGCCGTTCTTGCAAACGATGACGCCATCGTCCACCACAGCCGCGTAAGCCAACAGGTCAGCAAAGCCGGGGTCCTTTGAACGGTGACGTGACAGGCGAAAAGGAGCAGCGGCCTTGAAAACCGTCCACCAAAGGACGGTGACCAGGACAGCGCCAGCCAAGCCAATCAGGAGTGCGAGACCTTCGATCATTTGTACTGGTTACCTTGGCGTACGTCGTTCACACGGAAGGGGGTCGATCGAGGCGGGTAGTAGGGTCGGTAGCGGAGGCTACGCAGATAGACGAATCGCATCTGCGGGTCCTTTTTGCCCATGAGCCGCAATACCCAAAGGGCTCCGAACCAAAGAAACGTACCGACGATCGCGGAAATCATGTCCTGTGCCGCAATCACGAGAACCGCCGCAAGCAGGCCAGTGAACATCACCAGTTCACGGTCGCCCCCGAGCATCTGGATGATTCGGTTTCCGACGCGTCGAAACTCCACCTCGATGAGAGCCATCAGTGACCTCGGGCTACCTGTTGATGCTTGGCATGGCCAGCGGTCCGAACTTCCGCGCCTTGGCCCGTGACGGAGCGAATGAAGTTCTCCGCGAACACCAGGAAGGCAAGCACCATGACGATGAACAGCAGCGTGCGGAGGAACCCGTTCATGTCCGCGCCGCCGAAAATCAGCAGGCTGCCGGCGCCGACCAGGCCGAGCACCGAGGCCGTCCAGGCATAAGGACCGGTGACGGAGGCGCGGATTTTCGCAAGCCAGTCATCCGTCGGTAGGCCGCCGCCTGCTTGCATCGCATGGGCATCGTGAATAACTGCGACGAGCAGCAACGCCAGGAGCACGAGACTCACCAACAGTTGCTTGCGCGAGAGCCCTGACAGCGGGTTGTGGACGTGGGAAAGCATGGAAGAAGCTCCTTAGAGAACTTTGGTTATGTATTGGCCGTTTTCGTACCCGAGAACCTCAAGAATTTCGGTCACGACACGCGAGCCGGCCTTGGTCCGCTCGATATGAACCACGACGTTCACCGCTTCCGCGATGAGCGGTGGAATATGTTTGGGGGCTGATTCGTGACGAGTTACCAAGGACTCAAGCCGGACCAGACCTGCGAGGGCGGTCTTTGAGTGGATGGTGCATGCGCCACCCTCGTGCCCCGTGTTCCAGGCATCCAACAAGTCGAGGGCTTCCTTGCCTCGTACTTCTCCGACAAGGATTCGCGTCGGGCGCATGCGCAGTGCCGTTTTGACTAGGCGGGTCATGTCTACGTCGATCGTTGTGTGGTACTGCACAACGTTGACGGCGGCACACTGCAGTTCGCGCGTGTCTTCGATAATCAAGAAGCGATCATCCGGGTTGTGATCGACCTGTTGCTTGATGATCGCGTTCACCAGGGTCGTTTTGCCTGACCCGGCGCCGCCGACGACCAGGATGTTTTTGTAGTCCGACGCCGCCGCCTGCAGAACTTCAAACTGCTGGCTAGTCATGATCCCTGCATCGACGTACTGCGATAGGGAATAGATGGCGACCGCTTTCATGCGGATCGCGAACGTGGGTGCTTGGACCACAGGTGGAAGCTGGCCAGCGAATCGTGCCCCGTTCAACGGGAATTCCCCCTCTACCAGGGGGTTCAGATCGGACGCTTCCTTGCCGTGATAACTGGCGACCGCCTTCACTAGGGCAGCGGCTTGTGCGGGGCGCATGGTGCCGATCGGCTTCATGGGCTCCCCCAACCGTTCTTGCCACAAACGACCGTCAGCGTTCAGTAGCAGCTCCACGGTCTTCTCGTCGGCCAGCGCGTCCATCACCAGCGACCCAGCGTCGCGGGCGATCTTTTGGCGCCATCGTTCGAGCTTGGGTGATAGGTCTTCAGCTACGTCGGGGCTGAGGTCTGCGGAGGTCATGTCGGCGTACGTCCTACAACGATAAACGCCGCAAACGATATACCGAAATTAGCTAATCCGCAATACTGAAGCGTTGCGGTGTTGTCGAAAAAAAACCCCGGCGAACCGGGGTTTTATTCGGCGGAATTCTGTCGCCTACAGGTTTGGTTAAGTGCCGCCGTGGAGTTTGTGGCGCGCTGCTTCGTCCCACTTGCGGACGATATACGCCTGCCTATCGGGAAGGATGACGCAGATCCTTGTGTACCCAGGTGGGAGCGCGCTGACCGGTCTCCCCTCAGACATTTCTGCAAGGGCGTTGCCGTCCAGATCGGTTGACTCCAGAAGCATGGGCAGAGGCGTTTCGAGGGCGTCAGCAATCAACTCCATCGTCTTGAGCGACGGATTTGCTTTGCCGTTTGTGAGATCGGATAGAAACGAGATGGAAACGTCGGCCTTCTGTGCGAGCCAACTCTTCGTCTGCTTTTTTTCATCAAGCAGGCGGAGGACGTTCGTAAAAAATATCAGGTTGTACACGGTTGCCCGGAGCGTTGGATTTTAGCGGCTAAAGCTTGCCCTTCCTCGGGCGTTTAGCTAAACTCCTGCTGTCGTTTCGATATATCGAAATATTGAGGCGCAACCACTTCACATTCACCCTCGGAGCGCGTCTATGAACGTCAGCAAGTTCTTGTTTGTCGGCAATCTTACCCGTGATACAGAGGTGCGGTATACGGGCAGCAATCCGTACGCCACCATTCATATCGCCGTTGACCAGACATGGAAAGACGGTAGTGGGGCACGCCAAAAGAAAACATCCTTCTTCCGATTGACCCAGTTCGGGCCGGCGGCCGAGCACTCCGGACGCTATCTGGGCAAGGGCTCCGAAGTCTATGTCGAAGGCCGTATCGAATCGTCCGCATATGAAAAGGACGGCGAAACGCGATGGAGCACCGACTTCATTGTCGAACGGATCGACTACGGGAAGACGAAAAAACCTGCAGGTGGCGAAGAATCGGACAACGAGTCGTCCGACGCTTGATTTTCATGCCCGGAGGGACGCCAAGCGCGCCCTCCCCCGCTCCTTCTACTCGCGCCCATAGCCGGAATGAATGACGCTAATATGTACCCCCATGCGCCACTGATTGAGGCATTTTGCTTTGAACAAGGCGAAGGGGAATCGCACATGCCCGCCAAGAAGCGAGCGGACACCGCGGTCGTTGATGTATCTGACCGACTGAATCCAACTACCGTTGATGCCATGCTTGCCCCGGCCGCGCCCGCGCCGGCGGTTGAGGCCGAGCAGCTATCTCTCTTCGAGCTTGCGCCGTGGGCAGACGACATGCGGGCGATTCCTAATGACCTGGCACGATCTGCCCTATTCACTGTTCGGAACAAGAAGCAGAAGCGCGAGGCCGTCGAGGGGCGGCCCATCTTCCACGTCAATCGCGACGTGACAATCACCTTTACGGGGATCGAGTTGCGCGCGGACGATGACGAATTGGTGTGGAACCAGGTGCTTGAATACGCCAAGCGGTTACCACTCGGCGCTCCCGTCCAATTCTCGCTCTACCAGTTGTGCAAGGATCTCGGCTGGCACATCAACAGCCGCTACTACAAGCGAGCCGAGGCATCGTTGACACGTCTTATGACCGGCGTGATGCAGTTTCAGTCCGAGCGAATTGGCCGCCTGAAGTCATTGAAGCTGATCGACGAGTTTGACGTGTATGACCGAGGCACCAACCGAGCTTACTGCCAGGTGAAGATCCCAGTGCTGATCGGCACCTTGTTCAAGGGGAACCACTACAGCAAGTTCGTTTGGGAGAAATACCGCGAACTTTCTCCGATTGCACGTCGCATGTTCGACTATGCGGTTTCCCACAAGAACCCTTACCCGTTGAAGCTGGAGACGTTCCGCCAGATGTGCGCCTCGGAAACTTCCCGTGCCGCGAAATGGAAGGAGCAGAGCAAGGACGCATGCCAGGAGTTGACGGATAGTCAACTGCTCAAGCTTGCAAGCGTTCAAGGCGATGAAATTCACTTCGATCGCTAGCTGGCCAGCGCCAGCGGGGCAACAGACACGGGGGAGGAATCCCCCGTTTTTTTGGTTTGGCAATGCGCAGCCTGCTAACACTTGAGGGATGACCTCCGCCGACCCGACTGGCTAACACTTGGGGGATCGTGACCGGACTGGGTGCCCCTCGCGTTGTACTGACACTTGAGGGACATTTCTTGCGTTCCAGCCCTGCCTGCTGACCGGTACGCGCCTTATCGACACTTGAGGGACGCAGTTGAACATTCCCACCCAACACTTGAGGGACAAGTTATCCCCAGTTTCAGTGCATAACCCTGTGAATAACGGGGGTGACATAGCGACACATGGGGGACGGTCCACCTAACACATAGGGGGCGCATTGTTTAACACATGAGGGACCTCTCTCCTAACACATGAGGGACGCCTAGCTAACACATGAAGGATCGAACTTCGCTAGAAATCGTAGAAAAATCATGACGTTACAGCCGGTTTTTGACCCAGCTAACCACTTTCTAACCTTTCTTTTAACCCTTTCTATAACCTTGTAGTAACCAAACGCACAAAAAATAGGCAAATCCCTCAAAATTAAGCCCCCCACATCACCGCCGAAGGGCGCTGCGCCCCTTCTCGATCCCACCCGAGCCGCTAAAGCGGCTCTCCCATCCCCGCTTTTATGCTGTCAGCCGCATAGCGGCCAGGTCGCTTCGCTCTGCCAAAGTGCAAGCCCTTTGGCGTGGTCCACGCAGGCAACCGCCAACTCAGATAGCAGCAGTTCGCCATCGCACCAAGGATGACGCCAAGGAGGGGGTCCGCTCGATCCCCCAAAATTCATAGCGCAGACGCGAAGCATTCAAAGATGGTCCCTCAAGTGTCAGCACGGAACATGGCAGGGGAGGAATCCCCCAAGTGTCAATTTAGCGGCTAAATTTCTTGCGCATTAGGGCATTATGCCCTAATATGCCGTTGACGGCCGGGCATGTCGCCAAGGTCAACAACCGGAGATTTCCGATGAATGACGTAGTTCTCGCCTCACCTCGCCTTACCTCTTATCGCGTCGAGGGCCGCGACCGCACATCTTTCGCGTACGAGTTTTTTGGTTCGACTCTGCTAATCCACGGAGTGGCTTCAGTGTTTGGGTTCATGCGGAAGCTGGCGCCCACTGCTCCGGCCGTGTACGGGTGGACTTTCCACCGTGTCACCAATGGCGCGTACTACATGGCTCCGGTTCTGCCTGGCGCCGTCCGGCTGCAAGTGGAAGGTAACGGCTTCGACGGGTTCATGAGTGCGGACGCTGCCGGCATCGCCGTTACCTTGTTCGCATTGGGGGCGCTGGCCTGGGATACCTCAGATACCCGCATCGTGGATCTCTATCACCTGCTTCGAGATTTCGCTTGTGCGCACGCGGAGGCGAGCGAAATCCTTGCGGCAATCGACTAAGCAAATCACGCCCCGGCTATGCCGGGGCGCGTGGGTATCGAGTAATGGCAAAAGAGAAAAAGAAGGCTTGGCCGTTCCCTGTGAACCCGGTAGATGCAACGCCCAGGGGCTATGTTTTCAAGGACAGCCGCGATACTGAGTTAGCGCAGATAGCGTTGGGTCTTCCTGACGCCAGAGACGAACTATTTGAGTCGGCAAGGGGCATCGTCGACCAGATCGATGCGGCTCTTGTAGCTGGTGACTTGGTGCTTGGTGACCAGTGCCTAGAGCGCTATGACGCCGTGCTTTGGAAGCTCAATGGCGGCGCTACGCGCGGGATGTGCGCGACAGACGAGTCCCCTGGGGCATTGGTGGAGAGATACTGTGCCGCTCCACCGGGACAGGTGCCGAAATGGGGCCAGCAAGGTTCGTTTTTGGTTGAGGTCGACGGGGTGCGCGTTTGGGTCGAAGCCGGCCCCGGCTATGGCATTCATTGCCCGCAGAGCGTAAGTCTGCACGCCGTTGATTTGGACCGGCCGTTTGTGTCCGAGACCGGCTATCGCTCAACCTTTCCTCGCCCGCCTGGGACATTGCTCGATGCAGTGCTGCGAGTCATTCGTCACTACCTTGAGGAACACCGCAGATATTTGGGACCTGAACACCAAGACAGTCTGGCCAGCAGAGAACTGCCGGACTGGCTGAAGGCGATTACCCCCCCTCCCCGCCGCCCCAGAGCTGTCTATGAAATTGACACCAGCGAGCTTGTGGAGATCCCGCCAGGGTATGTGATGGTGGATGCAATCGTAACCAGTTATCAAGCGTTCACGGTCAAGAAATGGGCGCACGCCGCTCACACCTCGATCAGGAAGAGAAAGGCGAAACCAGCCAAGCGCTAGGGGTGTCGGGGTGTAAAATCGACCGCTGCCCCGAGTCGAACCCCGGACCAATTCGATCAATACAACGCCAATGACAAAAAATGCCGCTCATGCCACAACGATCCGGCCAGAGTGCCTTTTGCCGGCATCGGCCGGGTGGGAGAGGCCAACAGGCGATGAGGTGAAAGAGGTTCTGCGTCTCGCTGGCTTTACTGGCAGCATGGCATCAAAGGCCCTCGGCCTGGGTGCGAAGGGAGACAGGACCGTTCGTAGGTGGACGGGGGGCGAGACGGCTATCCCCTATTCCACCTGGGCACTGCTATGCGACTTCGCTGGGCTTGGCCCCATCTGGCGAAAGAATGGTTAAACGCCAGAGAGAAGTGCTTTAGCTGCTAAAGCAAAAATACCCTTGACAATAGGGCATATTGCCCTACAATGAAATGAGGCGAAATCCCCTTGGAGGATGATGTGAACAACGTGATTGAGTTTCCGACGGCTGCCTCTCGGCGTGTCGTGGAGCCTATTGCCGTTGCCTCCCAGGCAAGTGAGGTTAGCAGTCGATTGTCGATTGTTCGGCTGTTGGGCTGGTTTGGAGCCGTTGCGCGGGTAGCCTTCCTTCTTTGCTGGCCACTGCTGCGTTGGCTGATGAGCCTTGACGTGTTCGTCCAGTTCGTTCGCATGTTGTGGTACTGGAACACGCCTGGCGTTCATGCTGGCATCACGTTCGCAGTCCATTTTGCAGTGCTGGTTGCGATGACCTGGTTTGCATCCACGCAAAGACCTTAGCCGCCACAAACATAGAAGCCCGACGAAAGCCGGGCTTTTTTGTTGTCGTCAGTGCGCCACACCCTAGAAAACATTTCGATATATCGAAAATAGTTGTTGCTCCGGTGAGTGAGTTTAGCTAAACTTCTTGCATGTTCTACGGTGATTGCGCGATGGTTTAGCGGCTAAATTCCAAATGGGAGGCTGTGGTGAAGAGGTTGAGTGCTGCGCAGTTTGCGCGGGCGATTCAAGGTCTGGAGATTGCGCCACGCACGCTGGAAATTGCTCAAGGGGTTTTGGTTGATGGGCGCCCGCAAGCTGAGTACACCAAGCGATTGGGAGTTACAAAAGGTGCGGTATCTCAAGCGGTGTCCCGTGTGTGGGACTCGCATCAAAGCAAGAACCTACCAGCGGGATTTGAGCGAGTAACCGCGGTGCTTCCAGAGCGTCAGGCGGTGATCGTGAAGAAGTGGGAAGCGGCGGCAAAGGCGAAGGTACGGGCGAAGGCAAAAGAGAGGGCTGCGGGGCAAGAGCTATGAAGACACTGGTGACGGCAATTCAGAAAGGTGGACAAGGTAAGACGTGCGTGAGCTGCCATTTGGCGTTCGATTTCCAAGAGCGCGGCTGCAAGGTTGTGGTAATCGACTTCGATACGCAGGCAAACGCTTCTTACACTTTGGAGTCCCAGGCATCGGGGTTCACTGCTACGCAGTTGTTCACCGATGGCGCGAAGGCGGTCAAGGCGCATTTCTCTGACTACGAGGGGGACGGCTTGGCGCTGATCGAGGCGGATCTGCAGTTGGCCAATCTTGAGCGCTTGGACTACGGCGCTGCCGCCAAGGCTCTTCGGGCAAGTCTCGATCAGTTGGCGGAGTATTTCGATGTGTGCATTATCGACACAGCGCCCTCCCTTGGTGTCGCCATGACGGCAGCAGTTCTGGCGGGTGATTTCGTATTGTCCCCGGTCGAAATGGAGGCGTACAGCATTCACGGGATGAAGAAGCTCGTCCAGGTGATCGCCAACTTGCGCCAGTCGAATCCAGGTCTGCAATTCATGGGGATGCTGCCGAACAAAGTGGATCGCCGCAAGCCACGTCATGTCGCGAACCTAGAGGCGTTGCGTGACGCCTACCCCGACTACGTGCTGCCAGTCAGCGTGGGCTCGCGAGACAGTATTGCTGAGGCTTTGGGTGAACAGCGCCCCGTGTGGGCGATCAAGAAGACCGCCGCGCGTGTGGCGATCAAGGAAATGCGCGCTGTAGCGCAACATGTTTTCGAGAAGATGGAGATTGAGCAATGACTGCTGCAACTGCCAAGAACGCCAAGAATAAGCCGGCTGCTGCCGCAAAGGGGGGCGCCAAGCCGGCTGCCAAGTCCAGCGGGTTGGGCCTGGGCGGCGTGGGAGATCTGTCGGCGCTCCTGAAGCCGGCGGCAAACTCCCCGGCGTCGGGCGGCCCCATCATGCTGGATTTGGATCTGATTGATGAAGATCCGAATCAGCCGCGCAAGGAGGATAACCCTGGATTCTCGCATGAGAGCCTTGCTGAGCTTGCTTCGACGATCAAGCTGCGCAACGTCAAGACGCCGATCTCGGTGCGCGAGAACAAGGAGCAGTCGGGGCGTTACATCATCAACCATGGCGCGCGCCGTTATCGCGCATCCAAGTTGGCCGAGAAGAAGCAAATTCCGGCCTTTGTCGACAACGACTACAACGATGACGACCAGGTAATTGAAAACCTCCAGCGCGATGGTTTGACTGCGCGCGAAGTTGCCGACTTCATCGGCCGTGAGATTGCTAAGGGACGCCAGAAGAAAGACATTGCGAAGGGCATTGGGAAGTCGCCCGCGTTCGTGAGCCAGCACGTTACGCTGCTCGATCTCCCGGAGCCGATCGCCAAGGCATTCAATACGGATCGCGTGCGTGATGTGACGCTGGTAAATGAACTCGTGAAGGCGTTCAAGAAAGACCCGCAGGAAGTGGAGGATTGGCTTGATGATGAGTCGCAAGACATCACCCGAGGCTCAGTCAAGACGCTGATTGAGTTCTTGGAGGAAAAGACATCGCGGCGTGACCCCAACACCGTCGACGCTTTCTCGGGCGTTACTGATGCGGAGTCGGGCGGTACGCAGGGCGACGGTGGTTCCCCGGATGGCCAGGCGGATGCTGGTGAAGCGCACGGGGCTGGAGAGCAGGAGTCCGGGGCTGAGTCGGGTGGTAAGAGGGAGGCGGACCCGACCAAGCTGAAAAAAGCCATCGTCCAGGTTCAGCACTACGGGCGCCCTGCTCGACTGGTCCTTGATAAGCGTCCGTCCGAGGTCGGGCTTGCGTGGTTCAAGTACGACGATGATGGCGAGGTCTTTGAGGCCGCGATTACCGAGGCGAAGTTGGTTGCTGTGATTGAGGCCTGATAGCGAAAGGATGGAGAGCCCCAATTTGCCCCACTCTTGTGGGGCTTTTTTGCCTTGGCAGGCATTCGGATTTAGCCGCTAAAATGTGTGCGCCTGCTAAAATATTGACAAAGCTACAGATCAATCGAGGTTGCTATGACCCGCGCCGAACGCCTTAAAGCTTTCCGTGAAGCAGAAGCGAGCCTTCGTCTTGAGGGTCTGGACCCGACTCATAGCAGCGTCTATCGAGACACCAAGGCCAAGGTCGTCAATGGAGCTATGACGACACAGGACGCCAAGGAAGCAATTTCCGCCTACCACCGTAGTCGCAACCGTGCGCGTGTTGCGGCTGCATGACGGAAGGCCGAGACCCATACAGCTACCCCGGAACGAGTGTCCTCATCAATACAGAGGATATTCGTGATCCGCAGGCTCTAGAAGAATTCGAGGCGGATCGCGTAGCGATCAACCTCTTCTCTCTACACGAAACCCCTATTGTTCTGCCCTTCGGCGTGCCACGTCTCAAGGAGACTCATGCTCGAATATTCGAGGGGGTCTACCCATGGGCGGGGGAGTTCCGCCAGAATACCGGCCTCATGTTCAAGGATCGGGGTGCGTATAGGGTTACCTATGCCGACTCGGCGCAGATTGAGCGTGAGACAAATAAAGTGTTTGCGGCGCTCCACCAGGAGGAAACCCTTAGAGGATTGGGGGGTGCTGCTTTTGCGAAGCGGGCTGCATATTTCTACGGCGAGTTAGACGCTATCCATCCGTTCCGGGAAGGCAACAGTCGCACGCTGCGACAGTTTTTTGCTGACCTGGCTCAACATGCGGGCCACCAGCTGGCATGGGAAATGGTCTCGGGAGACGACCAGGCGCGCGATCGTCTTTACTTGGCACGTGATCTTGCTGTGATGCGCGGCGAGGCTGACGCGCTGACCGAAATAATTGCATCCGCCATAACGCCTACGGGGAATCGTAACGCCATGAGCGATGATAGAAAGGTGCGCATCGTAGTAATGAACGGGCAGCGCCTAATACAGTCCGAGGAAGGCCCAGGAAAGTGGGCGGTGAACGAGGTGGCGAAGGCGCCGCCGCAACTGCGTGCGGGCATATACCCGATCTACATGTCGTCCACTGCCGACAAGGCCGCAACCCATGATGGCTTAATAATCCACGCCGACCAAGCGGCGGTGTATCAGCAAGTTGGAAGGAATTTCGTCAAGCATGCGCGTGCAGATTTCGATAAAGTACCTGAAATCGGAAGCGCGAAAAGCATTCGCTACGATTCAAAGACAGGAAAGGCGGTCTCTTCAGCCCTATCCTTGGAGATGAGTCGGGGTAGATCGCGCTAGGTCTTCCCTCTTTAGCTGCTAAAGCTCATGGCTCAATCTCGTTCTCCGGCATCTGCGCGTTCCATCCAGTCGTCAACCCAACTTGTTGGTGCCGATTTAGCGACACAGGAGGCAAACAATCTTGCAGACCAGGTAGATGGCTTGGCATCAAGTGCGTCCATCGAGGCGGCAAGGTTGGATGGTGGCCTGCAGGAGCAGTTTGAGGAAGCTCTGGGCGAGCGGTTGGACGAGAAGCGGGAGCAGGTCTCTCGCATCGAGGATCGGCTTGAATCGCTTTTGACTCGGCAAGCTGGCCAACTGCAGGCGTTGTCTCAAAGCAAGCCGTGGATGCCCTCTGCGCGTCGCCAGTGGCAGGCTTCCGTCGATCGTCAGCGCCAGGCAGTGCAACGACTCCAAGACAGGCTGGAGCACGTGCGCGAGATCCGGGATGGACTCACGCCGCACGGGACGAAACTTGAGGCTCTGGCGATGGGCAAATTGCGCTTCGAGATGCCGAACCTGGTGATGGACTGGGAGGAGATGCGGGAAGCCGCTCGGCGCCATCAGGCTTTGATGCGGCTGCAGGAGCAGGAGCGCCGGCGCAGAGAGCGCGCCGGCGAAATTGATGGCAATGGGGAGAGCCTGCGAGTCAGTTTAGCCAGAGGCTTGAAGCTTGCGCGGGACTAGGCTGGGTCGCTATTTGACCAGGAGGCCCGCTACTGCGATAACAACTGCGACTAGGGTGATGCTGGCTGCTGTCACGTTTAGTGCTGCAACCTGGCGGGCTTTGGAGCCAGCTTTGGCAATGCGCGCAATCGTTGCCTCCGTCTGACTCTGGATCGCAGCGGTGACCTCCTTCGTTGCGCGCTCCACTTGGCGCTCAAACATTTCATTGCTTGCGGTCAGCGCCGCGTTGATGATTCTTTCCGCCCGTTGTTTCGTGTCATCGCTGACGCGCGACGAGAGGCCTTCCCACTCTTCCTTGAGGGTGCGGGCGTGCTCTTCCAGGCCTAGCCGGGTGTCTTCAAGTAGGCGCCGGTTTAGGGTGTAAAGGACCATGATCGGATCATCCCGACTTACTGCCATGCCATGTTTGGCGGCGATCAGTTTGATGATCTCGTCCACGTCTTCCTTGGCGTAATCCAGGTCCTCGTCCATCACAGCACCATCGCGCTATCCATCTGTTGGTACAGCTGGTCACGCACGACCTTCAGGCGTTGGCGCGTCATAATCGTCCGATCGCCGTCCGCGATCGCTTCGTTGAACGTAAGCCGATCCTGCAGCATTTCGGCCAGATCTCGGCCAAACGTTTCTTCTTTGAGTGCCGGCATCTGGATGACGGCCGATACGCGGTCTTTGTTCTCGCGATAGGCCTTCATCTGCTCAAATGCCTTGCCGTCTTGCTCCACAGGCCCCCAGTACGGGTTCAGCCACACAACAAAGAGCGCTCCGTCGGGAAACTGGCCGACAAGTTGGGCGAAGCCGTGGATCGTGTCCAGCAGGGACTGGCCACCGGTTACGACCGTGTGGACGACCAGCTGATGCCCCATGTCTTGCAGCAGGGCGGGCACCTGGTTGCTGATGAGGTAGTGAGCCAGTGGCACGAACGAACTGGCCCCATTATCGATGATTACGTCATGCTCCGACGGGGCGATCAACTCGACCAGTTGATCGAAGTTTCGGCTGTTGATTTCGTCGCCGTCCATGATTTCGAGTCGTCTGACATTGAGCGATCGGAAGCCATGAAACGTTGCGTTGACCGGATCGGTGTCGATGCACAGGGGCGTTTGGTTCTTGTGCGCCTTGTGCTGGGCGAGGATGGCGGAGATCAGCGATTTGCCGACGCCGCCCTTGCCCTGAAGGATCATGTGAATCTTTGCCATTACACCAAATCTCCCTTGTTTGGGGTTGCCTGGAATTGAAAGCCTTGCTGCCCTGGCTGCACGATGGCCGGGCTCTTTGCTTGGTCGGCGCCCGGTGTCGGCCTAGCCAAGTCAGTGCCGCCAGATGGCGGCATTGATGGGGTGGGTGCGCCTGTCGGCGCACTGGTGCCGACCGCTGCTGCCGGCGGCCGGACGATGAGGCGGTTCACGTAACCGCGAAACGCCTCATAGCTCACGGTGATCTTTCCCTCGTCACGCAGCGTCGACCAAACGAGTTTGACGGTCCATCCGTCGTCCAAAGCCGTGCGCACGTCATCGCGCACCGCCAGGAACGCGGCCAGGTTCTTTTCCGTCGCGGTCTTGCTGGCCGCTGCCTTTCGGACGCGATCCGCGATCCGCTCAGAAAGGCTCTTTGCCATGTTGCTCCTAGAGTCCGTTGCAAATCCGCGATTGGCTTGGCCTTGCTTTGGCCTTGGTTGCCTTTTTTGCGGGTTGTTTCTGCCTTGTTTGTGGTTTTTCTAGTGCCTTTCGGCAGGGATTATATCGAAAAAATGCCGGAGCCAAGGCGCAAGCATGCTACCCTTGGCGTCAAACAAGGGGGTTTTGCGGGCAGGATATGTGAAGTTAGCTAACCGGCAAGCCGGTTATCTATCTTCACTCTCCCTTATTCGCACTTCGTGCTCAACGGGAATCCTGCTCTGCGAGGCAACGGCTGCCGCCGTAAAGGTGTCGGCCTGGCGGCCGATATGTAGAGTCTTATGGAGAACGACAAAACGAAAACTGAGGGCGTTGCTCGCAAGCGAGTCGCCCATTTGAGAGTCCCGGTCTTCCCGCACGAGAAAGATGCGGTAGAGGCCCAGGCCAAGGCCGCAGGTATGAGCGTCGCTCGATATTTGCGCACGGTCGGCATGGGTTATCCCATTCGGAGCATCGTGGACCATGCGCGCGTCAACGACCTTGCCCAGATCAATGCGGATCTCGGTCGTCTCGGCGGGTTGCTCAAGCTGTGGCTTGTGAGCGATGCGCGTGTGGCGGATTTCGACCCTGACACGATTCGCTTGCTCTTGACCAAGATCGAGGCTGCGCAGGATGAAATGCGCTCGATCATGCGTGCCATCTTGGGTGGCTCGACGCTTTAGCCGCTAAAACGCCGAGGTGAGTGCGTGATCGCAAAGCACATTCCCATGCGGACTGTCGCGAAGAGTGACTATCGCGAGTTAGTCCGGTACATCACTGATCCCCAAACCAAACAGGAGCGTGTTGGCGCGATCGCGGTTACCAACTGCATTCAGCAAGACGCACTTGATGCAGCCTTTGAGGTGCAGGCGGTGCAGTCGCTCAACACGCGGGCCGAGGGCGACAAGACGTATCACCTTGTTATTTCGTTCCGCGAGGGAGAGAACCCCTCAGCTGACGTGCTGCAAGAAATTGAGCGACGCATTGCTGACGCACTGGGTTACGGCGAGCACCAGCGAATCAGCGCCGTACATCACGACACCGACAACCTTCACGTGCATGTGGCGATCAACAAGATCCATCCCCAGCGCCGCACCATCCACACTCCCTACAACGACCACAAAACTCTTGGGCGCGTAAGCGCCGCTTTGGAGCGCGAGTTTGGCCTGGAGCCTGACAACCACGTGCCGAAGAAAAACGCTGCGCAGAACCGCGCTGGCGATATGGAGGCGCACGCCGGTGTGCAAAGCTTGCTCGGCTGGATTAAGGCCGAGTGCGTCGACCAATTGCGCAATGCGGACAGTTGGAGTGCCCTGCACGCTGCGCTGGAGGCGAACGGGTTGCGCATGGTCGAGCGGGGCAACGGTCTGGTGGTCCACGATGCCAACGGTGTTGGCGTCAAGGCGAGTTCAATCGCGCGCGAGTTCTCGCGCTCGCAATTGGTTAATCGACTTGGGGAGTTTGAGCCAGCTGCGGCCGCTCGATCCGTGGAGCGCCGCAACCCTAAGCGGAGCCAACTGGCGGCAGCGCAGAAACCTGTGCCGAGTGTGGGTGCCAAGCCTCCGCGTCATCGCCGTGGCCGCCATGACTCTTTAAGCGCCCTTCAGACGCTTTCAATCGACAACGGTAAGCGTTATGAGCAACGCCCTGTTGCCACCAGGTCGTCATTCGACACAACGGCGCTTTACGCCCAGTACCAGCGTGAGCAGCAACACGCGGCAGCAGCTCGCGCGGAAGCGCTCGGCTTGGCTCGCGCAGAACGCGACCGCCGCATTGAGAAGGCGAAGGCCACAGCCAATCTGAAGCGTGCTGCGATCAAGTTGATTAAAGGCGCTGGCGTGAACAAGCCCCTGCTGTATGGCGTGGTGACACGAGCCTTGCGGCGCGAAATCGATGCAGCCCATCAGGCCTATCGGGAGGCACGTAACGTGTCCGACGAGAGACATCGCCGGCGCGCTTGGGCGGACTGGCTCCAGGTGAAATCTGTAGAGGGCAACAGCGAGGCATTGAACGCCCTTCGTGCACGTAATGCCCGCGTGCTGCGGGGGCATAACGTGCTGACAGGTGCTGCCGCGTCGTCGCGTGTGGGGGGCATGTCTCGACAGTCGTTGGATGGCATCACAAAAGCCGGGACTGCAATCTATCGCTTCGGCCCAGCGGCAATACGCGATGACGGTAAGGCTTTTGCCATCTCGCGTGGTGCCGACGATGGCGGGATAGAGGTGGCGCTGCAGATGGCAATCAAGCGCTACGGCAAGAGTATTTCGGTCAACGGATCTGAGCAGTTTCGCCAGGCCGTTGTCCGTGTGGCAGCTGCCCGTAACTACCAAGTTTCCTTTGACGACGCGGCCCTAGAGGCGCAACGCCGTCAACTAATCCAGAGCGCTAATAGCAAGGGAGAGAAGCATGACAACGAAAGATTTGGAGCCGGAAGGGCCGGCGGAGCACGAGACGCCAGAGAACCGGATCGCCGCCGCGATGGCGTTGCTCGGGTCGCCGCCGCAAGCGGCACCCGCTACCGACCAGTCTCCAGCGGCCGAATCGACAGGGCAGGGGGGTACCCATGGGGCTGGCGAGCACCAACACGAAATGGTGCTGGGGCCGAACGGGATGCCGCGCGGCCGAACGTTGGAAGAGTTGGAAGAGTCCCGCCGCCCGCAGCAATTCACCGTCTGCGAAACCTGTCCGCACTCGGTGTGGTTCACGTCCCCCAAGGAGGTGAAGTGCTATTGCCGCGTGATGTATCTCGTAACGTGGAGCACCAAGGAGCAAAACCAGATGACCGCGTGCGACGGCCAGTGGCTGGGTCAGGACGAAGAGTAGGGGAGGGCGGGGCGGATCTTCTCTTTAAAGCCGCCGATGCGTACATCGCGGAACGAGAGGGGAAGCGCCTAAAAGGATTCGATATACCGAAGCACAGACGATATAATGACCGCGATGCGGGAGCTTGCACATTTCGCGGGGTACGCCAGATCGACGAAAGTTACCTGGCGTTGCTCGGCAAGGAGGGCGAGATGCTTGTGGTTCCGATCGATGCCGCAACGGCGAACCGGCTGCGACGAGTCGGGCAGGGCGGTAGCGTCAATCTCACGGCCGATGGCGCCGTACGCGTGAAAGGCAGAACACGGTGAAACAACGCAACAACGCAGTCGGGCCACTGGCCCGTGGCCGAAAAAAAGCGAGGATCAAGGCGATTCCGCTTGCTGCAGCTGCATCAATGGTGGCGGGCCTTCAAGGAGCAACCCAGTGGTTCGCTCATACCTTTAACTACCAAGCTGCCCTTGGTTCTCATGTCGGTCCTGTGTACGCGCCATGGGCGATTGTCTCCTGGTGGCTTAAGTGGCATGACGCGTACGGGGGCTATCTTCAGCAAGCCGGATCGGTCGGGGGCCTGATCGCCAGCGGTGGTCTTATTGCCGCACTGTTGACGGCAAATATGCGGGCCAACAGTGCGACACCCAGTGAGTTTCTTCACGGGTCGGCGCGCTGGGCGGATCAGAAGGACATCGAAGAGGCAGGCCTGCTTGGCAAAGATGCCGGAGTCTACGTTGGTGCGTGGGTAGATGCCGGAGGGGTGCTCAGATACCTCCGCCACAATGGACCCGAGCACGTTTTGACGGCCGCGCCTACTCGGTCAGGCAAAGGCGTTGGCTTGGTGGTCCCGACATTGCTGTCGTGGCCCCATAGTGCGGTCATCACGGATCTGAAGGGCGAGTTGTGGGCCATGACCGCCGGCTGGCGGAAGAAGTACGCTCGCAACAAGGTGATCCGCTTTGAGCCGGCTGCGCTGGACTGCGGTGCGGCCTGGAACGCGCTGGACGAAATCCGCCTTGGCACCGAGGCTGAGGTGGGCGACGTGCAGAACCTGGCGTCGTTGATCGTCGACCCGGACGGTAAAGGGTTGCAATCCCACTGGGACAAGACCGCTTTCGCACTGCTGACGGGGGTGATTTTGCACGCCCTCTACAAGGCAAAACACGAGGGTGGAGTCGCGTCGATGGCTTCCGTTGACCTCATGCTTTCGGACCCGGATCGGGACGTGCGCGAACTATGGGTCGAAATGACCCAGTACGGCCATGTCAACGGCGAGAACCACCCTGCCGTGGGTTCCGCCGGTCGTGACATGCTCGATCGGCCCGATGAGGAAGCCGGCTCCGTGCTATCCACCGCAAAATCGTTCCTGTCGCTATACCGCGACCCTGTTGTAGCGCGCAACACGTCAATGTCCAACTTCAAGGTCAAGGACCTGATGAACTCGGACGATCCAGTGTCGCTTTACATCGTCACCCAGCCCAATGACAAGACTCGGCTGCGCCCTCTGGTTCGGATCTTGGTCAACATGATCGTGCGCTTGAATGCCGACAAGATGGAGTTTGAGCGGGTCATTGGTAAGGCTCCCTGGTGGCGAAAGCTCTTGGCGAAGGTTGGCATCGGCCAACCGATGAAGGCCTACGTTCGGACGAAAAAGACCTACAAGCATCGCCTGCTCGGCATGTTCGACGAGTTTCCCAGCTTGGGCAAACTCGAAATCATGCAAGAGTCGTTGGCCTTCGTGGCCGGCTATGGGATCAAGTTCTACCTGATCTGCCAGGACATCAACCAGCTGCGCAGCAGAGAGATCGGTTACGGTCCAGACGAAACGATCTCATCGAACTGCCATGTGCAGAACGCCTATCCCCCTAACCGAACAGAAACGGCCGACCACCTCTCGAAACTCAGTGGCATAACCACTGTGGTCAAGCAGCAAGTCACTGAGAGCGGTAAGCGATTCGGTGCCGTCATGGGGCAAGCGTCGCGGACGCTGCAGGAGGTGCAACGCCCGTTGCTGACGGCCGATGAATGTTTGCGCATGCCAGGGCCGAAGAAGGACGGGGAATTGATTGTCGAGGCGGGGGACATGCTGGTCTCGGTTGCTGGCTACCCGATGATTTATGGGCGGCAACCGCTCTTCTTCCAAGACCCGATTTTCTCCGATCGGGCAGCAGTGCCGCCGCCGGAAAAGTGCGACATCCTCCGGTTTGTCACCACCCCAACCCCGGTGACGCTATGACCCAGCGAAAGCTCGCTCGCCGTGCGCCTGCAGCCGTTCTCTTGGCCGCACTCGCCCTTGTGTGCGTGCGAGCCGCAGGTGTGTGGATCAATACGTCGCCAAGTATTCCGCTGGGCTTCTACGTTGATGCGAGCGGTCAGGCCCGTATCGGTGAATACGTCCGTTTCTGTCCGCCGCCGCTGCCGGAGTTCTCCATGGCATTGCGGCGCGGCTATCTGGAGCAAGGGTCTTGCGCGAGCGGCGTTGCGCCTTTGATGAAGCGGGTTTTAGCGGCTAAAGGAGATGTCGTCGACATCGACCTGGCCGGTGTGCGAGTCAATGGCAAGCAGCTGACAAACAGCGTTCCCCTCCCCGTCGATGCTGACGGAAACACGTTGGGTCCGCATGCCGGCGGTATGCATCGCGTTCTTGCCGATGGCGAGATTCTTCTGATGTCTGACGCAGATCCGAAGGGCTTTGATGCGCGCTACTTCGGGCCGATTCAAAAGCGGTGGGTCACATCTGTGATTCGCCCACTCTTCACCTGGTGACAACAACTATGCGATTAATCATTGCGGAAAAACCGAGTCTCGGAAAAGACATCGCCCAGGCCTTGGGCGGTGCTACAGCGAAGGGCTCCGGCTATGTCGAGTGTGGAACGGATGTCGTGACCTGGTGCTTTGGTCACATGTTCGAGGAAGCCGAGCCGGATGTTTATCTTCCTGATGATGTACCGAAGCTCGCGAACGGCAAGAAGCAATGGCGGGTAGAAGATCTCCCCATCATTCCTGCTGAGTGGCAGTTGAATATTCGAGGCGGGGATGAAGGGGATGACGGCGTTGAACGCCAAGTGAAGACCATCGGCAAGTTGCTGGCCGATGCCGACGTAGTGATTCACGCAGGCGACCCGGACCGCGAAGGCCAGCTCATCATCGACCGGATCTTGGCGCACCACGGTTGGAAAAAGCCCGTGCTGCGTCTTTGGCCCAACTCGCAGGACGACGCAGGCCTGAAGAAAGCCTTGGCGAACCTGACGGACAACCAGAAATACGCTGGCTATGGTGCTGCCGCGATGGCACGCGGCAAGGCCGACTGGCTCATCGGTATGAACCTGTCCCGTGCGTTCACGTTGCGGGCGCAACGTGGTGGCTCACGCGCGCTGCTCACTGTCGGCCGAGTGCAAACGCCTACGCTGGCTCTCGTGGTGCAGCGGGACCGAGACATCGAGGCCTTCAAGCCTGTGCCGTTCCACAACATCGTCGCAGCTTTTAGCCACTCTACGGCCCCATTTATTGCGCAGTGGGTCGCTCGCGAGGATCAAGAGGGACTTGACGCCGAGGGGCGCCTTGTTAGGACCGATATTGCCGATTCCCTCGTTGCGAAAATCAAAGGTGGGAAAGGCACGTTGAGCGAGTTTGCCCAAGACAAGGGAAAGCGCAACCAGCCCTTGGGCTACTCGCTTGCCGCATTGACCAAGGCAGCCTCCGCCAAGTACCAACTTACCGCCGCGCGCGTCCTGGAGATCTGCCAAGCTTTATATGAGACGCACAAGCTTACGAGCTATCCGCGCACCGACTGTCGCTACCTGGCCGAAGCACAGCACGCTGAGGCCCCTGCGGTTCTCGCTGCACTGAAACACTCCGCGCCGGAATATGGCGACCTCATCAACCAGGCAGACCCCCGTATCAAGTCCCCGATCTGGAACGACAAGAAGCTGACCGCCCACAATGCGATTATTCCGACACTGCACAAAGGCGATGCATCGAAGCTGAGTGTCGACGAAAAGAAGGTGTATGACCTGATCGTACGTCGTTATCTGGCGCAGCTTTTTCCTGTGCAGGAGGTATTGAAGACGACTTTGGCGGTGACGATTGCCGGCGAGCGCTTTGAGGCATCGGGTATCGTCGTCACCAAGAACGGCTGGCGCGAAGTCACGCCCGCAGACGATGACGACAGCGGCGATGGGCAACAGGTATTGCCCGTCATGAAGCAAGGTGATGAAGTCCTTTGTGCGGAAGCACAGCGCAAGGACACAAAGACGCGCGCCCCGAATCGGTTCACTGAAGGAACGTTGCTGGATGCCATGGAAAGCATCCATCGCTATGTCCCGAATCCTGACCATCGCAAGCTGCTCCGCGAGAGCGACGGCCTCGGCACGTCCCCAACTCGTCCCGTCATCATTGAGGATCTGAAGCGACGGCAGTTTCTCGCCGTCAAGGGGCAGCATCTGGAGAGCACTCCTTTGGGCCGTAGCCTAGTGGACGCTCTGCCAGAAGTGGTCAAGAGCCCTGTGCTTACTGCCCTGTACGAGGGGCAGCTGTCGGATATCCAGGCCGGAAATGGTGACGCAGAGCAATTTCTTGCACAGCAGGTCACCATGGTGTGCGACCAGGTGCGTCTTGCAAACGACGGGTCGGTCACGGTCGCTGGCGCAAGGCCAGCGCCACAGATCTCTCAGGTCTACAAGTGCCCGGAATGTGGCAAGGGTCTAGCCCGCCATATCGGAGCAAAGTCGAAAAAGCCGTTCTGGTCCTGCAGTGGCTATCCAGGGTGCAAGACATCCTTTCCTGATGTGAAGGGCCGCCCCTACTTTGCCAAAGACAAAGAGGTTGCAAAGTGAACGTCATTCTCGACCGCGCTCTGCGGGCGAATGATGTGCTACGCGACGTGCTTGCACTGTTGGGCTTCGACGCCGATACGGTGCTTGCACAAGCGGACACGGAGGCTGGTCGCTTTTGGCAGCGTGCGGCCCTTCAAAACGTATCAGTTCAGTTCGATCCGCGTCGTGCGGCAACGCGGATTCCACGGCCGTCCAGTGCCGCAATCTATGCCATGGAAACAATCTTTCGCGGTATCCGCGTACACAGGGGGGTAGGAATGTCACAGCAGATCAATGAAACCGACGAGCACGACGATGTTGATGAGGTCGTGAGCGCCAAGTTCCAGGATGCTTCGGTGCCTGGCTTCGAGGCTGAATTCTCACCCGATGAAGCCCAGCGCGCGGGTGCCTTTGTAGAGGACGCACTGTCTGCCGAAGACGCGCTTGAGAGCGCTGCAGACGCTGATGTCAGCGCTACCGCAGCAGCTGAGGGCTTCGTCCCCAGCAGCTCCAACATGCTCCAGTAATCGGAGGGCACTATGGCCGAAGAAAAGAAGCCCTACCACGAGCAGGTTGCCGAACGCCTCATCGAGCAGCTGCGCCAGGGAACCGCACCCTGGCAGCGCCCGTGGAAACCGGGCATGCCCAATCAGTTCATGCCGATGAACCCCACTTCTGGGAAGCGCTACAAGGGAATCAACGCCGTTCATTTGCTATCGCAAGGCTACAGCGACCCGCGATGGCTCACATACAAACAAGCGGTCGCTGCCGGCGCGCAAGTGCGACGCGGAGAAAAAGGCACTGGTGTTCAGTATTGGAAGTTCAAGGAAGAGCGTCAGAAGCTTGACGGGGCTGGGAAGCCGCTCACCGACGCCCAAGGCAATGTCGTAATGGAGGTTGTCCAGCTGGAGCGACCGAAGGTCTTCTTCGCCACGGTCTTTAACGCCGAGCAGATTGACGGTATGCCCCCGCTGCCCACGCGCGACGAGACGCAGCACTGGGACCCCATCCCACGAGCGGAGGCCATCATGCAGGCCTCCGGTGCGCAGATCCGCCATCATGCCGGTGACGGCGCCTACTACGCGCCCGCCATTGATGCGATCCACATGCCGAACCGCGAGCGGTTTCACGACGCGGCTGGCTACTACGCGACTGCCCTCCATGAACTGGGCCACTGGACCGGCCACGAGACTCGCCTTGCCCGTGACCTGTCCAACCCGTTCGGTTCTGAGGGCTATGCCCGCGAAGAACTGCGGGCCGAGATAGCCAGCATGATTCTGGGTGATGAGTTGGGCATCGGACACGATCCTGGTCAGCATGCCGCGTATGTTGGTTCGTGGATCAAAGCGCTGCAGGAAGACCCGTACGAAGTGTTTCGCGCAGCAGCAGACGCTGAACGCATCAAGGATTTCGTCCTGTCCCTGGAGCAACAGCAAGAGCAAACGGAAGAGATTCAGGCGGCGGAGGTCGCTATGGCAGATGTGCAGCAGTCCTACGAAGAGATGTTGCGGCAAGTTGAAGC
>Ga0209071_1000268_pt1 | contig 29424 bp, 19 predicted proteins | sample CoawatmetaG10DNA_2_FD_187513 | JGI IMG/M metagenome (GOLD analysis project Ga0209071, IMG submission 187513) | Marine microbial communities from the West Antarctic Peninsula - Coastal water metaG108-DNA (SPAdes) (version 2) | ecosystem: Environmental > Aquatic > Marine > Coastal ... | reverse complement strand
ATTAGATGTAGATCTTTTAGATGGAAATACAGATAACAAATATAAAGCTTTAAAGATGTATGGTATATACCAAGCTTATGTAGAGGCATTAAAAGAGGATAATCAAATTAAAAAAGATATATACAAAGAAAAACTTGTAGATCTTTGTAATTGTAAAACATGTTAAAATAAAATAAAATGGAGAAAGTAGCAGAATTATTAGCAAAGAGAACCAACGGTTTAATAGAAGATCAACTAGATTTAGATTATGCTAGAAAAGGTATTGACTTTGTGGCGGACACTGATGTAGCAGTGCATACAGGATCTTGGTATGGAATAAAAGTAGACGGTAAAGGTACAGACGCACAGTTTACTACCCTGACTGTTGACGGTCAAGCTTTAGCGGGATTAGTACTTGATGCAGGAGATTCTTTTTATGGGGATATTACTGCAGTAACAAGTTTAGCTGCTACTACTTGTAATATCATCTTACTTAAAAAGTAATGGCATACGGTAACGGAAATAAAGGTACTGGGGAGGCTCGTAAATTCTCCAATAAACGCTACGCACGTAGTATGAAAAGGTATTCTACGCTATACTCTAATTTAACTTCCGCTAGAGGTACAGCTTATGTGAAGACTTCTGGGGACCGCTCATATGTAAGACAAACTATATCGTTTAGAGAGGGGGCTCCTTATTTTGTATACGGTTCTAGGAGGTATTCATTAAAATCTATAGAATCTTTTCGAGTCTATAGGCGTGCCCTACAGATAATATTCAAGAGGTAAGTTGTTAGAATTAAATAATAAATACTAAGATGGAAATATTTAAGAACGATAATAACTGGAACGAGAAAGCTATTGTAGGCTTTATAGCTTTTGCTATAATGTGCCTTATAATGGTAGCTGATCTTGTCACGGGATGGCTTGGAGCTGAGTTAGTGGTAAACGAATTTGTTTACGAAGCTTTTGTTTGGGTTGTCTTAGGTTGCTTTGGTATCTCAGGTGTAGAGAAGTTCGCAAAGAAATGAAAAAGCTATTATACATATTACTCTTTGTTGATGCGGTTGCAAATGCTCAGATGGGGTTCTCTCTATTTAGGTTTGCAACGTTCTATGCGAGCGTGTCCACCGCGGCACCTTTCTCAGAGAATCAAGCATTTATAGTTGATGGTATAGCTGGATCTGGACAGCTTGTTGAGATGACAGCAGTTAACAAGCCTAACTACAACCTAACCATAGGGCTTAGGAAGATAGCACGTTTTGATTACCAAGTAAAACAAGGTAATTTTTACACGGGCTCAGAAGATGAGAGTAGTGATTACGCTACAGTATCTAATGCACCTGGTTTAGAGTACTTGTTTAAATACTCATCTATTCGTAATAGAGGGATGAAATTTAAACAAGAAGAATACAAGGTACGATACATATCAGATAACTACACAGCAAAAGCTTCGTATGTAGATGATGGGTTGATCAACCTTAAATACACTCTGGGCGAGGTTAGGCTACGTAAAAGTTTTGGTAATATTGACCTTACTTTAGGCGTAGCCCATCGTTCACACCCTGTATATGGTTACTCTCCAATTACAGAATGGTTTGCTGATCCTTCAAACAAACACTGGTGGAAGCTAGCTCAAGAGTTTGGTGTGTATAGTACAACGGGAGGCAGTGAAGATTGGATACAAGTAGACACGGAGGCAGGTACTACTGAATGGATAGCTGAATCAGATAGAGAGTTCTACATGTATCATTTTGGAGATCTTGTTAATCAGTACAATATAAGAGAATTAAAGGCTCTAGGACTTCAGCAAGAGGTGTCTATGGTTATTGGAGCAGATTACTACCACTATTCAGGTCAGACTTGGGTGCATGCGTGGGGTTCTGTGTATCCTGCACACAAAGGTTTGAGTGAATATTCCTACTCATACCCTGAGGTAACGACGGAATGGGATATTGGTGTGGTGTTTGGTGTTAAATTTAACAAACATTTTAGTATCTTCGTGGAAGGAAGACACCTTAAGTATTGGGATATAAGATCTTATAATATGCAAACGGGAATAAATTATTTAATATTTTAATAGATGGCTAAAGAATTAAGTGAAGACAGTGCAGTACAGATAAGTGTAAAGACTTTAGGGGGCATAGCAGTTGGAATCACAGCGCTAGTAGGGTTATGGTTTACATTGCAAAACGATATAGCAGAGGCTAGGGAATTACCTTTACCAGTGGACCCTGTTATAACTCGTATAGAGTTTGACATGAAGGATAAGCTGATACGTCAGACTATAATGAATACTCAGGAAGATGTTTCAGAGATGAAAGAGGACATGAAACTAATTAAACAAAAGCTTTATGAATAAGCTTCTACTCCTACTACTACTCACTACAAATATTGTAGCTCAAGAGTTTGTTACTTCTAGCTCATTTGGATCTAAAACAGCTAAAGGGATTACCGTCGTAGAGTTCTGGGTCGAGTGGAATCAAGGAAATGAAGTTGAATTCCTAGGGACTCTAAAAGATTGCAACCCTTATAGGGTGTGTATTATTAAAAGCTCGGACTTACAAAGCGAGTACAATGTTACATCGGTCCCTACCATTATTATCTTTGATAACGGTGTGGAACAAAATAGGTTTAACCCCAATATTATGATGGAGTTAAAAGCAACTAAGAAAGAAGTACAGTCTGTTATAGACGAAATAACATTTAACAAATTCCAATAATGAAAAAACTATTACTTTTAGTGTTTACGACATTGGTGTCGTTAACAGCTGTAGCGCAACAACAGCAAGTATTTGTAGAATGCACAGCAGGAGAATATCCTGATGAGATAACTTGGCAGATTCTAACTTGTAATGGTGGTATATTATTAGAAGGTATAGCCCCTTATTTAGGTGCTGTTGTATTACCAGAGTATTACCAGATAAACATGATAGATTCTTACGGTGATGGGTGGAATGGTGCTTACTTATATGTAGGTCAAACGGAGTATGACTTCTTATCTGATATAGATTGGATCGACTCACTCGGTACTTGGCCTCAAGAATTTAAAGAGCAACTAGTAGATGTAGGATGCTTGACTATAGGGATCGAAGAGGTAGGTAATACAAACTTCATTCCAACTCACTATTACGATATTTTAGGTAGAGAAGTAAAACCTGTAAGAGGTTTCTATATAGCAAGTAACGGAATATTAACTAGAAAGGTGTACATAGATGAGATTAAGCGATAATTTTGTATTGTCTGAAATTACAAGGAGTAATACAGCTAAACGATTAGGAATAGATAATGGACCGAGCAAAAAACATTTACAGAGTATTCAAAGGATTGTTACTAACCTTATCCAGCCTATGCGTGACGCTCTTGGTCCTATTCGGATTAGCAGTGGTTACAGGAATCCAAATGTTAATCGAGCTATTGGTGGGAGTTCTAAAAGCCAGCATTGTAAAGGTGAAGCTTTGGATTTACAATTTTGGAGTGACGGCAAAATATCTAATAAAGAGATTTATGATTGGGTACTTAGCAGCAATGTTGAGTTTGATCAAATGATTAATGAGTTTGACTTTGCCTGGATACACATCTCTTTAACTAAAGAAGGTAATAGAAAGCAAGTGTTGGAGGCCTACAAGGACGAAGACAATGATACTAAATATAAATATGCAGATTTATCATGAGCAAACTACTAGACCTATTGGGGGGAGGAGTGATTAAGCAAGTAGGAGATGTGCTTGATAATCTAACTACCTCTAAAGAAGAGAAATTAGCTGCCCGTCAAAAGATAGAGGAAGTGCTAATGCAAGCTGAAGCGAATGCCCAGGAACAAGTTTCTAGGAGATGGGAGGCAGACATGAAGTCTGACAACTGGTTATCCAAGAATATAAGACCTTTAGCTCTCGCTTTTTTAACTTTAATCCTAGTCATACTATCTTTCTTAGATGGTAACTTAGGAGGATTCGTAATGGACGCATCTTATAAACCAATCTACCAAACTTTACTAATCACCGTGTACGGAGCTTATTTTGCAGGGAGGAGTATTGAAAAAATAAAAAAGAAATGATTTTACAAATTGATAGCCAAGGCAATATTGTAGGTGAGTACGCAACAATCATGGAAGCTATGCGAGAGTCGGGGGTAAACGACAGTAGTATAAGAAAAGTATTAACAGGGGCTAGGAATTCTGCAGGAGGTTTTAAGTGGTCAGGACAGGAGTCAGATAAAAACTCTAATGAAAATGATACGAAAGATTACACTTCAGTTGATAATTCGTATCTTCCTGACCTAGATATACACCTGCTTGATAAAGGTATATCTAAAAAAGATGTTACGTCAGTTAAACACTGGCAAACAGTTAAGGGGGAATCTAGGTTCTCTGTGGTAACTAAACCACAGGCAGCAAACTTAATTGAGTTTAAAGAAGAGTTCTTTAAAGAGATGCAGGAGTACGTACACAAGCACCCAGATCCAGTCTACGATTTTAAAGTAGGAGATCCAGTAGCATACGAAATATCTTTACCTGATTTTCATTATGGTAAGATAACGGGAGTATCCCAAGAGAAGGCTAATCGTATATTCCTTGATACTATCAAGAAGTTACATCGAAAGGCGGCTGGACTTAACATAGAGAGGTTTGTCCTTCCTATCGGTAATGATGGTTTAAACTCTGAAGGATACAGCCGAGCAACAACTAAGGGAACTCCTCAGCATGATTCTGAGGAATGGCAGGAGACCTTTAGAGGATATTGGAAATTGCTAGTGTTAGCTATAGATTACTTAGCAGCATTCGCACCAGTAGATGTTATAGTAATTCAAGGTAACCATGACTTCGAACGTATGTTCTACATAGGAGAAGTTATTGAAGCTTGGTATAGAGAATCTACAGTGGTGGATGTGGATAATAGTTATGAGTCCCGAAAATACTATATGTATGGGAATAACCTTATAATGTTTACCCACGGAGATAAAGAGAAGCCTGCAGTTATGCCTCTCCTAATGGCTACAGAGCAGCCTCTAAAGTTTGCTAAGTGCAAGTATAGAGAGATACACTGTGGACATCAACATAGAGAGATTGTTAATACATACACAGGAGGGATTAAAGTAAGGTTCCTGCCTAGTATTTGTCCTAACGATACTTGGCATAAGGTGATGGGTTACGGAGCCATGAGAGAGGCTCAGGCGTATGTATGGAATAAGAGTAAAGGGTGCGAAGGGTACTTACAAGTAAATTTAGACTAGATGGCATTATTAAAAGAAATTGTTTACGATATTAAGAATATCATTCGTGGTGGGGTTCAATCAGATGATGAGATTATCTCAGACCGTCAGATAGAGTTTCAGGTGCACTCCTTAAGGGCTCAGTATATCCGTCAGGATATTAACAAGCGTAGGAGTATATCTGACAACATTAAACAATTAATATACTGTCTGGAGGTAGAGGTTGTAAGTGGAACAACTTGCGGTCTTTCAGATGATGTTATGATCGTTAGGTCTAAGAAGAAGATACCTAGCTCGGTAGAAACTGCTCACCAGAATTTGGTGACAGCTATTGGGCCTACAGGGATTCTCTCAGCTAACTTCCATATGATTCCCTACAACAGAGCTCCCTGGGCAGGGAATAATAGATATACCCAGAGAATGACATTTGCATTCTTATTAGATGGATTTGTATATATACTAGGACCTGAAGCGGAGACGTTAGAAAATATTAAAGTAGAGGGTGTTTGGCAAGACCCTACAAGAATAGGAGAGTACACGAAATCAGATGATAGCCTTTGCTATGACGTAGAGACTGATGAATACCCTTTATCTACCTCAATGTTAGATCTAATTAAGCAAGCTATGCTGGCTCAGAATCTACAACCTATGATACAGATGCCTACAGATCGATCAAATAATGCTAACTCTGATGTACAACCTAACGCTCAAAAATAGTGTACGAAACTAGCAAACGAGGAGATGGAGTTTACAAAATAGATAATGGGTGCAGGGACATCTATAAGTTCTATAAGAAAAATACAATAAAAGAATTGCAGTCAGACTATAAAGTATTTAGGAAGATTTGTGATGAGTACAATAAAGCCCTGGTAGATAAGATGTTAGATGACAGTGGGGAGATTAAACTTCTTGTTAGGCTAGGATTCATGAGAGTCAAAAAGACTAAGATGAATTTTTCAGACAAGAACACCCTCAGAATAGATTGGCAAAAATCTAAAGAACTGAAGAAGCGTATCTACCATATGAACGCCCATACGGGAGGATATAAATACAGGTTCTACTGGAAGAAGGGAGCAGTTAAGAATATAACTGCATACGCTTTTATACCAACTAGAACTAACGCTAGAAGGCTGGCAAGTATATTAAAAGATAAAGATAGAGAACTAGATTATTTTATGTAATGAAGAAATTGGTATCTTTTTGGAAACAAGTTAAGGAAAAGTCCTCCGATATGTTTACTCTGTTTAGAGTGGGTATCGGAGTTAAAGTTCCCACACATAAATTTCATGTGAAGGATAAGACAGACCCTATTAAGATAGAGGGTCTTCAGAACGACACCACTGACCCTGATAAGTTCCTTACAATAGATGCTAGTAATGTAGTGAAGTACAGAACAGGAGCTCAAGTACTAACTGATGTTGGGGGTACTCCTTTAACTACAGAAGAGGTTCAAGATATTTCAGGAGCTTTAGTTGCTACTGGTGGGACTAAGACTGGTATTGCTGTTACGTACCAAGATGGTACAGGAGATGTAGACTTTGTGGTTGATCATGACACTGCAACTAACTTCACTGCAGACGAGCACTTTACTCAAGCCTCCATTACAACTGTTGGCACAATAGGAACAGGGGTGTGGGAAGGGACTACAATCAAGACAGCCTTTATAGGTGATGATCAGGTTACTGAAGATAAATTAGCTGATACATTATTAGCTGAGATAGATGCAAACACATTAAAGAATACAAACGTAGTAGGAGACCTTACCATAACGGCAGCTGGACATAAACTGCAATTAAATACAACTAACGGTGTTGATGTGTCACTACCATTAGCCACTACGGATGCGTGGGGTGTAATGTCAGACGAGATGTTTGACGAGCATACAGCAAATAACGCTAAGGTTTCTAATATAGTCCAGACTACCATAACAGGTAACGCAGGTACAGCTACAGCACTAGTTGATGGGAATCAAACCATAACAGGGACTTTAACTGTAAACGCTTCCTCGTCTACAGGAAACCCACTACTTACTTTTACTCAGAACGGTACCAGAAGGGCTTTTATACAACTAGCAGATAATTCTGGAGGTTACACAAACAACCTAAGGATAAGCTCTGAGTATGGAGCAATTACGTTAGGAGCGGCCAGTACAAACGGTGTTGACTCAGATACTGCGTACCTTACAGTAGAACCTACAGGGATATTTAAGTTTGGAGCTGTTGATTCTGACGCTGTACTAACAACTGACGGTAACATGACCTTCAGGATTGATGCAGATAATGACGAGACAAGTCAAAAGTTTTCATTTGAGAATAATGCATCTACAGAGATTGCTTCACTAGATGAAAGTGGGGACTTAATGCTAACAGGGAATATAGAACTAGGTAACGCAAGCGACACCACTATAGCTCGTTCTGGTGCAGGAGTAGTTACAATAGAGGGGGCTGTAATAAATACTCAATCACTAACCATAAAAATACTACCTAGTGATTTTATGCCTGATGATGGAGGAAGACCAGCGATGATAGATGATACTAGTGGTGATAGATGGTTAGAGTCACATGGAACGTTAAAGCTATTTGCTTTTGTACATATTCCTTCAGGGTTTAAAGCTACAGATGTTTATATATATGGTAGTGCTACATCAGCAGTTACGGTATACGAAGCAGATATAAACAGTGCAACAGTAACCAGTAAGGGTACTGGGAATATAGGAACGTCAATAAATATAACTGATGTTACGGCAGATACTACTAATTATATAATGATAGAGTTAGCTCAAGCATCAGGAGAGAGAGTTTACGGAGGAAAAATGACAATAGCAGCAGTATAAGATATGGCACTAGCAAGTAAGAAATCAGAGGCAGTACACGGTAGAACAGGGGCTGCAAAAGAAGCACTAAAATCAAGTTTTGACTCTACTAAACATATGGAACTAGAGAGGTATCCACCCGAAGCAGCTATGATATATCAAATGCAACAGATGCAGGAGGATATAGATGAGTTGAGGAGGTACATAATAAGTGCAGAGTTATTAGTTGTATCTTCTGGAGGTAGTTTACCTACTAGAGCCACGGTTAGAGGCTCTGGATTACTTTGGAATGATAGAGGAACAGTAAAAATAGGATAATAAATAAAATAAGATGGCACTAAACGGAAAATATACATCTCTTAAAACAATCATGGAAGAGCTATACGCTGATAACGGTTATCAGTATGAGTTACCGTGGGTAGATGCAATGATGTGGACTGAGGAAGCTTTAAATTTAATAGGGCATCCAAGGCAATACGTCAGAAAAGTTACAGGACATAAAGAGAATCCGAACTTAGATATTAAGAACTATAGAGCGCAATTACCTTGTGACTTCTATAAACTAGAGCAAGTAGCTGTTAACGGTCAACCTGCGGAATATTCAGGGAATACCTTCCACCATTTAATGGATGGAGGTTGTTGTGGTATAGAAGGTTTTACAAACCTAGCTGCCTATGTGAACGAAAACAACTGGGGTACTCTTGTTAAAACAACAGGAGATGACGGTACTGCTGTTTATGAGGAAAGAAATGACTCTCAATCAAATACGAGTGGGGGTATAATGTCCTTCGATATGACGGATGTTATGCTAGGAGATTATGCGCCCATCACGTTTGATTTGAATAACAATAATATAACACTATCAACTAAAGAAGGTAAAGTATGTATGGCTTATCTAGCTATACCTACAGATGAAGAAGGTTTACCTCTTATTCCTGATGATGTAAGTTATAAACTTGCAGTTAAGAAGTATCTTACTATGAAGATTGATTATATCGAGTGGAGAAGAGGTACTATCGCCCCTCAAGTATTTGACCACTCGGAGAGAGAGTGGATGTGGTATGTAGCTCAAGCAGGAAACAAAGCTAAGATGCCTAATCTAGATGGTATGGAGGCTATTAAGAATATGACTATGAGGCTACTTCCTAGGATTAATGCTCATGAAACATTCTTTAAAAGTTTAGGTAAACCTGAAACAAGAAAAAGACACTAAGCTATGAAACAAAGCGCTTTAAATAATTTCAATAAAGGTATGACAAGGGATTTAGGTAAAACTGTCCCTCAAGTAAGTACATACCTTGAAGGTAGGAACATAAGAATTATAGCTAATGAGGATTCTTTGGAGTCAGGTATAGTTGTTAATGTCGATGGGAATGCTTTTTCTTTTAAACTTGAAACCAATTGCCCTCCCTTAAGCGCTTGTTATGAGGCTTGGGACGACCAAGAAAATTCTTGGAATGTATATGACGGGTCTCTTGTCCCTCAATCTAATGTATACGTACACCATATAACAACTGGTGCTATATACTTTTATACAGGAGAAGTATTGGGAGAATTTGATCATACTAGATATGAAGAGTGTGGGCCCATGCCTACAGAGGAAGAGATTGCTGCGTCTTTAGGGCTATGTACCTATGACGCTATAGGGTGGACTACCATCAGAGATACATTATATATTTTTGCTACAGACAATGCTAGCATAAATCCTGGCGGAGTAGATGTAGATATAGAGGAGAGTCCTGTAAGTTTTGGGTGTATATTTAAAATAGAGTTTAATAGTCAATCTAATGCGGCTTCTTCTGTAGAGGTTGTGTACTCGCACCCTGAACTTAATTTCACAAAAAGACACCAAATAGAGGCTATAGGTAGATATGAGTCTAAAAATGTACAAAGACTGTACTGGACAGACAACTTTAATACTGTTAGAACTATTAATGTAAAAGATCCTGATATAGAAGCTTTAACTCCTGAGGATTTAGATATAAATCCTTCTGTAATCTTTTCTACGCCTGAAGTAATAGGAATGATCAGTAGTGGAGAATTACCTGCAGGTATGTACCAGTATGCATATAGGCTTAAAAATTCTTCAGGTGCAGAAACTAGATTCTCTCCCTTCACTAATTTCTTGCATGTAGTGCAAGCATCAGAAGGGTCTACACCTTATTGGGGGTATTCTGAAGACCCTGAAAATATCACTGAATACTCAGGATCTAACCCTGGAGAGATGTGCTCTAAATCTGTTAGACTTAAAATAAGTGGGTTAGATTTAGATTATGATGTTATCGAGGTAGCAGCGATCTACAAATCAACTAATGAAGGTGTCAGTTCTTCGTATATATTTGCCAGACAAACAATATCCTCAGAAACCACTGAAGTATTGCACTCTACATCTACATCTATAATAGGTCTGATTAGTCTTACAGAGCTAACTACATTTAATTATAATATTAGAAAAGCTAAAACTTTAGAAACTAAAGATAATAGATTGTTTTTAGGCAACGTAATAACCCCTCTTCAAGAGCTTCCTTTTGATGCTAAAGCTCCTAGATATAAAAGGAATGATGAGGCGTGGAATGTTACTCCGCTTGCTCCTCAAGGGGATACTACTACATATATAGATGAGGATTTTGATGAGACAGCGGAATATACTACTGGCTCTGCTCCATACCCTGCAGAGTTTGAGAATACCCTTGAAGAAAACCTTAACTCTATAAACCCTTATAATGAACTAAGGGCTATTAATTTAGCGGGCAAGAGGTACGTGTATCAAAAAGATGGTTTTACCTTAGGAGGTGAGGGAGCTAATGTGTCTTATACGTTTATTAAGAAGGTTATAAGTGGAGATAATTTTGTTGGAGGGGCTCCAGCTACTTCACCTCCTTATATAGATGTTCACGCAGATGCTGCAAGTTGTGCTACAGGTACAGACTGGATAGATTATAAAAACCCTGCAATGGCGGAAGGGTATAAGGGGTATCAAAGGGATGAGGTTTATAGGTTTGGGGTTGTACTACATGACCTTCAAGGTAACCCAGGGTTTGTTAACTGGGTGGGGGATATAAGATTTCCTTCTTACTATGACTTTGACCACACTGGAGGAGGAGATCTGTATAACTACACTTTATCTCAGACTAGAAGTACAACTCAGACTACTACAGGAGGCTTAGATAATGTAGGATACGCTCTTACAGGGTCTCATAGTGGTGCAGAGCTTCATATAGACATGAATACTGGTTTAGTGGGGAATATGGCAGATGGCAGCACGGCTTTAAGTCACCTAGGCGCAGGGTATGGTAAGAATATAGAAATAGACAGACATGAGATGTATGCTTTAGGTATACAATTCAATGTTGTAATTCCTGACCATTTAAAGCCCCTTACAAGTGGTTATAGTATAGTAAGGGTGGAAAGGAAAGAGATAGATAAAACTGTTCTAGGTATTGGTATGGGTAGCTGGATGTATCGCTTTAGTGATAAACAATCTGATGATATGAACTCAACCTTTCAAGTTGCTCATAGCGCTTATATGAATACCTGGCAATATGGAGCTGGTAATGACGCTGAGCAATCTGAGGATTATGGAGAGCTGAGGCACACGCTGATGAATATGGATAGCCCTGATTTTGTACTCACAGGTAAGTACCCAACTGCGGGAGACTGCGACTGGGTTCAAGTAGTGGGAGTCTTAAATACTGGTAGTTCTAGAAATGCATGGGAGAATGACTTTAAGTTTGAGGGGGCAGATACAGGGACAGATGATGATTTTTATAGAAAAATGTACGCTCACCAAATTGTACGTAGAGGAGGTACAACTTCGGCAGATACTATTCAGCATCTGTTTATGGACGGAGGTGATGCTGATGGGGCATTCTTTAAACCTATGAGGGCATTGAAGTTTCCTTCTGGAGGGTCTATAGACGGAACTAATGACTACCCTATGGGTATAAATAATGTAGGGATTGAGGTGAATGAGACTACATCCCAAGACGTTTACTCTGTAGGATGTGACACCCTTTTTGTAGAATTCCAAGGGTATACTTCAATCCCTGGTTTTTGGGGAGGTACAGCCGTTCTAACGGAGAATGACAAGATAGCTTGCCCTTATTGGGTGCATTGGTTACTTAGTGCAGGTTTCCCAGGAACGAGTCCGCAGCAGCTAAATAAAATATATTTCAACAACAATACAGATTACGACGACTCTGTAGAATACTTTGACGAGAGTGATCCATTAGATACATCTATGAGCGGTTCTGAGTCAGACTCAGGAGATAGACATAATAATCCTTGGAAGAGATCTAAACTGCAGGAGAAACCATTACTATCATGGAGAAAAGAAAGACCTACTCAGTACGGAGGTAACAGTTATGAAGCTAGGAGTAGAAGTGTCTATATGAGTACGGGGGTTTTTGTACCAACAGAAATTTCTAATACAGACGAACCCCTCGATGTGTGGGGAGGCGACATGTTTATTCACTTCTATGACTTTCAGAAAATGAGAAGGTATCAAGAGGGACAGTCCCCCGATGACTCTTTTAACAACACTACTTCTGGTCCATCTAAAAAACATTCTTTTTCTTTCGTTATACCTGTAGAGAGTACTATTAATATAGGGTTAAGAACAGGATACCATTTTGCTAATAAAGATGACTTTACAGGTAAGGAGGAGAATGGGCTTCAGCTAGATCAGTACGAATATGATCAAGTGTATTCTGCGGAGGCAGATCTTACAGAGTTTTACCCTAGGGCTTACAACTATGTAGAGGCAGATGAATTTGACTCTAGAGTCCTATACTCACAGTTAAAAACTAATGGGGATAAAGTAGATTCATGGAGACAATTTAAGATGAACGATTACAGAGATGTGGATGGGGCATATGGTCCTATAAATAAAATTGTACATTTCTCTGACACTATATACTATCTACAGGATAGAGGTGTAGGGGTGTTATCTATTAATCCTGTAGCTATAACAACACTAGCAGATCAGTCTTCTATTGTGTTAGGTACTGGAGATGTTATACAAGACAGTAGATATTTAAGTACAGGAGTGGGATGTAAACATCAATGGTCAGTTCTTTCAACTAACAAGGGATTATATTGGCTAGACATTCTAACTAATTCTATATACAAAATTAACAGGGAGGGAACTATGGAGCTTTCTAGAGTTAAAGGTATGAAGAGTTATTTTGAAGGTGTTTTAGAGGGTAGTGAGTTCTCCTTACTGCCTACAGGGGATAACCCTGCATGGCATTCAGGAGTTACAACAGGGTTTGATTCTAAAAATAACGAGGTTTTATTCTCTTTCTTGAAAAGAGAGTATATCCCTTCCTATACCCCTAACACTGCCCCAGAGTTAGAGATAACTTTAGCAGAAACTTTAGTGTACAGTGAAACTACAGGAACATTCACATCTTTTTATGATTTTGCGTCACCTTTCTTAGTAAATATGCAAGACAAATTATTGTCTGTGCACCCTGATACGCAGTATAATGTATTCCTACACAATACAGGGGACAGAGGTTCGTGGTATGGTATAGTGCATGACTCGGTATTAAAGTATATAGTTAATCAGTTTCCTACTGAGACTAAGGTCTTTGACTCATTTACATGGCATATGGAGGGAGGTGTATGGTCTTCCATTTACTGTACCACAGATCACCAAGAGTCTTTAACAGTCGCTATGGTTGATGAGGTGAATATGTGGAGGAGAGAGAGAACATGGAGAACCCCTGTACCTAGAGGTAAAGATCAAACAAGATTAAGGGATAAATATCTTATAAACACCTTTATATATAATAACGACAGAACTCCGAAATTTAGAGCTCATTACATAGAAACTAAGTTCAGAGTGTCAAAAAGATAGTAAAAATTTGTATATTTGAAGAATTATGCCTATACAACCTAATAAAGATAATTTAATAACTTACAGCTCCTTACAAGGAGATAGACGTTCATTCACTGGAAATCAGAGAAAGGATGACTATATAAACAAGCAATTACTTACAGGTAAGTGGGGGTATGACGAATCTTCAGGAGGGTTATCTAGGCTGAAGACCCCTGTTAAGGTGTCCAAAAATAATCAAACATCTGGGAAATCAGATTACTATGAGTCAGGACACAATATAAATGAGGAGGAGTTAACTCAGTCTTACATAGACGGTACAAATAAAAGTAAACGAGCTAAAGATTCTTATCTAAATGCAGGGCATTCTGCAGTAGTTAATAACCCAGCATTCAAAGCTGCAGCGTTTATGACTCCTCCAGGGATGATTATAGGCGCTATGGAAGGAGCTGCTAATATAATACCTGATTCATACAACTTTGCTAAAGATCCTTCGTGGAAAGGTGCAGGTTCTGTAGCTATGGACGCACTAATGATGACCCCTGCAGCCGCAGGAGCCGCTAAAGAGGTAAGTAAGGCTGTTGGTAAAGCTATTAAAACTCCTGCAGCGAAAGAGCTTCTAAATAATAGTGAATCTATGCGTAGTAGAATTAACGCACTTAGATACCTTAAAATGAGAGCTACTCCAGGAAGGTACAGTAAAGCTAAGAAAGCTCTGAAGGACGCTAATAATGCTAATGCTAAATATTGGAATGACCCCAAAACTGAGGAGGCTTTTAAAACCTTATATAAAGGAGACTTCGTTCCTCATATAAGCGACAAGTTTATAAACGGAAAAGGGTTACTCCCTTCAGGAAAGATAGACGGGGTATTGTCTAGGCATGGGAGTGATATAAATTCCGCAGGAAGGGCGATAGAAAATATACGAAATCAAGGGTATTTAAATAAATTTCCTTCAATGAAGGATGTTATGAGCAGAGCTTGGAAAGGTGAAGAGCAGTTGGTAGGACTTCAAGGTAACCCTCAGGGGCTTGGCTATACCTCTGGAGTAAGTAAAGGAAGCCCTTATCAATATGGGTATAAGCAGGTTGATAACATCTCGTCTGGAACTTACTTTGATAAAGCAACTAATTGGGCAAAAGACCCTAAAGAAGTTCTTAGGCGTCAGAACTACGTAGACCCTATACTGTCACCTGAAAGTATAAGAGGAACAGTTATACACGAAGGTAATCACGGAATTACTGCGGACGGACTCGCTGAATCCCCTCGTGTTGCAAATTTATTACAGAAAGCGTGGAATTTTACAGATGACCTAGGAGAGAAACTTACACACCCAGAGTATGGGGATGGATTCTCTTTAAACGCAAGGGGTAAGTACATCACAAGTAATGACGAGATGTATGCCCGTATGCAGGAGCTTAGGGATGGTATAGGTATAAAACCTGGTCAGAAGATTACTGGTGAGGAGTTTCATGCAGGACTAGTCGATAATATAGGTAAATTTGAGAAGTCTCAAATAGCACCAGACTTTTTTAAATCGATAGATTCCTTTGGAATGGTTAACGCTATGAACGGACTTCCAGTAGCTGTAGGAGCTGCTGCTATTATGGGCCCAGAAAAGGACACAGAAGTAAACAATACAAAGATGAAATATAAAAAAGGTGGTTGGTTTCAATCAACTAAAGCGGGTAGAGGAGTAAGAGATGTCGCAAGACTCTCAGTAAACTCTGCGCTTAATCCTGTAGAAGGGTTATTAGGAACTGATTTTGGTTTTGATGAGAAATACGGATATAGTAACGACTGGGCTAAAACCGCAGGTAAAGTTACTGAAGGTGTTGGGACTGCTATAGGAGGGGTTGCTAACTCTTACGTAAACACTATAGTGCCAGGTTCTGGAGCGGCTTTAAAGGCTGTGGGTTCTGGATTAGAAAATTCAGGGGTAACTCAGGCGCAAGACGGACCAGGAGCTATAGGGACACAAGTAGGGCAAGCTGCAGGTATATTTATGGGAGGAGAACCTCCTATCTCAGCTGAAGATGGCGTGAAGATGAAGAAGTACGGAGTAGGAGGTAAAGCAGACTTAGAAGCTGAGGGGGGTGAGGTAGTTCTTACTCAAGGAGGCGCACCTAATGCAGCAAACGCTAATGCTTCTATGACTAAATTAGGAGACGGGGCTTACAAAATAAATGGAAACTCTCACGGAAAAGGTGGAGTGGATATGGAAATGCCTAATGGTGAGAGTGTTATAATAAATAAAAAAGATGCTCCTATTGCTCAGAAATATATAAAGCTTTTAGAGACTGCCAAAAAGGATTCTAAGAGTGGAGACTTTATAACTAAAGCTACTGGGGACTTAAATGTACCTAAATACACTAAAGCTTTAGATGGCATTGTTGCTGCGCAACAGGCTAGAAATGGAAATAAAAGTAATGTTATGAAAGCTAAAGACGGTAGTAAATGGGATGGAAAGAAAATCCCACAAACGATGAATCCTAATATATTCCCACAAGATATATCCTCTTCTATACATGGATTAGGGTTTGACCCTCAAAGTATTCCAGGAAATGAAGCAGGGTCTTATTCTAATATGGATAGAAGTGTTTCCTTACCTAGGTATGGGCTTGAGAAGCAAAACGGTCAGAGACCTTTTGAAGGGAGAAGAGAGTATGAGTTAGACAATAGAATGTTTAATAAAAACAGACATTTTGAGCAAGGGGGGAGATACATGAAAGCTGAAGACGGGGTACAATTTAACAATCCTCTTCCTTTTGATCCTCACGGAGAGTGGGCATCTGCAGGCGTTTATTCAATGATGGGTACAGGTAATATTCACAATCAGTCAGGAAACCCTATAAGCAATAACTTTTTACAAGATGGACAAACATCTGGTCCTGGGTTTATGGAAAGGTCTAATCAAATACCTTCTATCACTAGAGGTGTGGAGCCTTTAGGGACAACTTCCTCTCCCCTTTCAGGGAGGGAATCTCAACCTCCTTTAAACATAAATGAAGCTCATAATAAATTATTCGGTACCAACCCTCCAACACAAGTGTCCGCAGAAGGGCGACAAGCTAGAGGAGAGTATGAGACACAACAAGCACAACAAGCACAACAACAGACAGCTAACGCTAACGCTTCAAGTTTTGGGGTTTTTGCAGGCGACATGAATGCAGAGGCTCCATTCCAAGGGAACGGCCCACAAAATATGCCTGAAGGGTACACTACCCCAGAAGGATACCAAACAACCCCTAGACCTCCAGCAAAAGTAACCCCACAGAGAGGAGGTAGATTCGATAAACTTAGTGAGATGTTTAAAGGAAAAGGTATGAGTAATCTTACCCCTTATGCATCTTCTGCATATAATATAGGGATGGGAATTGCAGGTATTATAAATCCTGCTGAAGGATTGGATGCAAACGACTATACTACAGAGAAATTAAAAGACCCTAAAAAAATAGATCCTTACTCACAAACAGCTGAGGCTAACCAAATCTCTGCTACTTTCTTAAATAATGAATCTGACCCTGCAAGGCGTCAGGCGTATGCTTCTCAAATGGCACCTAAGATAGCTAAGACTTTTGGTGAGGTTAACTACTTAAACGATCAAAGACAGTCTGAGGTGGATAAAAGCAATATTGGTATAGCTAAAGATAACAACCAAGTTAGGTTGGGTATTAAAGGATATAATGATAAATTAGCCGCTGCTCCCTATGAGTTTTTAAAGGAAGGGTTTGGGCAAGCAGCTAACACATCTCTAGCTTTAGAGGGTAATGAGACTCTTAGGAGTATGTCAGGAACTTCTAATTATGATATGGGACAATACATAGCAGGCTTATCTCCCCAAGAGAGAGCTCAGTTTGGTAAACTATTAAATAAAGAATCATAATGGCAGTAAGAGGAATTACGGGAGCTATGATGGCAGGGCCAATGGAGCAAACCAAACTCGTACCCTTTGCGTACGACCAAGTAAGACAGAGAAATTTAGATTTAGAAGCAGCTAGAGGTCAAGGAATGGAAACTACTCTTGAGCTTCAGAACGCTATGGATGCTTTAGGATCTATCCCTGGTACAGAGGATGATGCAGAAGTGCTAACTAAGCCTTTTCAGGACAGGTTAGATAAGATACACGAACAATACGGTAACGACTTAGGTAGAGCTGCCCCTGATATTCAGAGGCTGGCTTTTGACTTTATGTCGAATAAATCTAAAGAAAGTAAAGAGCTTTCTAAAGCAGGCGCCTCTAGGGCGTCTCTTCAAGCTTCTATAGACGAGATGGTTACGGCGGGCACATTAGACCCTAGCACAGGAGCTGCTTATTTACAACGGGCTACTTCTGAATTTAACTCATCCCTAGATGCTTACAAAAAGGGAGAGGGAGATATGTACTCAGGCGCTGTATTTAATGGTACACCTGTGGCGAAGCCAGACATTAAAGAAGATATTTTTAAAATACAGCCTTTAATAAAAGCGGATACATTTGAATCTTTTGGATATATACCAAAAATTGGTAAAGATGCAGACGGTAATGAAATTATCACAGGTTATGTAGATGGCGAAACAATGGTTAAGTATAGTGATGCTGAGGTTAGAGAACGCCTTACATCTAATATGCTTAAATCCTTAGGGTATGGTGCCTATGCTGACCAACAAGTAGATCTTGGGCTAGCGGGACCAAGGTATGACGGTAGTGGATTAATGGGAGTTGAGAGTAAGATAAACCCTTTACTACAACCTCTAAGCAGTGACCCAAAAGTATCTGAACAGCAAATTAAAGCTGCGGGAGCTACGAGTGAAAAGGAGTACCATCAAATACAAGGGCTAGAAAAGTCCAGAGTACAAAGCATGCACAAGAAAAAGATAGCTGCTGCAGTGGATAAATATGACATGACTCCTGAGGAAGCGGAGAACGCTCTAGCGGAATCTCAGTGGAAAGGGTTACTTTCCGATGGTGTTATCGATGATATAGCAAAGGCTTCACGTATTGGCGCATTTAAAGAAGAGACTATAAAAGTTAAAGATTCTACTCCTCAAAAAACATCTATAGAGTCTAAGGATCTTCCTTATAATACAGGAAGTACGTACACTACAGATGATATTCAGCTTGGTTCTAGGCCTAACTCAAACAGTGCGGGTATTAAAGAAAGACTGGAATCAGAAGGAGCTGTTCTAGAAGGGAAGAAGTCAATACTTGCTCGACCTAGTACCAGCCCTGAGATGAAAGAAGTTCTTAAAGGTGAGATAGCTGAACTAGAGAATAGTATGGATAATATATCAACAGCTTACACTCCTTTTAAAGTAGCAGAATTGTTAACTAGGGTAGATAGGGGAGCATTAACCGTTAAATTGGAAAAAGTAGGTTTGTCTTTACGCGGTACTGAAAAAGTAAGCCAAGAACAGGTTGAGGAAGCTCAAGAAGATACAAATAAAGCTTTAATTAGTTTTTACAATCTTGACCACGCTTATAAATCAGAAAATAATAATATTGATATAGGATCGTTTAATGAAGATATTAACTTTACCTTAGGTTTGGGTGAAGAGGACTTACAAGCTAGACTTAAAGATCCAGAGCATGTATTGCCTACAGGTACTAAGTTGGCAGATATAGCACATATGGTTAAAGATGTTAGAACCAAGTTTGCTAGATTTGAAGACTTAGAATCCCTAGAAATGACTGCAGATTTCTATGTACCTTCTTTGAAAGCTGAGGGAAAAGAGACGGAGCCTGAGAGAATGAATGTAAACAGGAGAGGTGCAGCTATTGTTGCAGGATACCTAAGACCTACAGACCCTTTAAATGAAAATGTATATATAGGAGATATTGTTAAAAACGAGCTCTCTGATAATGCTTTAAAAATAAATCAAGATTTCGGGGGAGAGAATAACTCTGCTTTATGGGCACCTCAAACTTATTTTGCAGGATACTTCGATGGTAAGCCTACATTCCTAATGGATATGGCGTACTACCAAGAATCTAAAGGAGGGGACCCTAAAAGGATACCACTAAACCTTATGAATAAATATAAGTATGGAGGAGAAACATTTAAGGCAACTGGAGGTAAACGCCTAGTTCATCTAGGAGATGAAGGGCCTAGGGCTGTTATTGATTTAATAGCACAACGTACTAAGGATATTACACATAAATTAGAGGCAAAGAAGACTGGAGAAGCTATGGAGGCTGCTCTGGAAGTGCAACGTCTAAGCTTCAATATAGATATGATGCCTAAATTGCAGGGAACTGGTATAGAGGCTGCGCTCTCAGAGAACTTCATAACTGGCCCTGAAGGAGATACAGAGGGTGCTATTGGTAAAGTATCTAGGACATTACCTCCTGGTTTTTGGAATAATATTCTTGACCATAACAATAAAGATGATGAGGGTAACCCCACGGTTATTTTTGATGACTCTAAAAACAGAATGAATGTGGAGAAGGTTACATACCCTGACGGGCGTGAGGAATACTCCTTATACTTCCTCCCTTCTTTAGCAAAGGAGTCTGGAGACGTAGCTAACGAAAGAGATTACCTGTCATTTAAAGGACAGAAATCTTGGGGTAATTTAAGTGATTTAATATTTGGACTTAAGAAAGGTAAAGATCTTGCACAAGAACAGTATGATTCTTTATCTGGATTATTATTAGACAAAGCAAATCAAAAATAATGGCAGAACTTGATGACTTAGTAACAGAGGCTGTATCGACAACCCAACAACCCTTAGGTACAGATAATTTACCTACAGGAGCACCCAAACCTCTAGAGGTACCTAATATAACCTTCAGAGGTGTTAGTGATCCCTCTTTAGGTAGGGAAGCATCAACAGGTCTTAGAGATTTAGTCTCTAAGGCTGGTTCTAACTTTACTATCACAAGTGCTTCTAGAGAGGATACTAGTAGCCTTCATGGGACAGGTAATGCCATTGACTTTGGAGTTAAAGGTACAGACGGTAAAGATTTTCTGAACTTCTTCTTTGATGATGATGCAGGTACTAAGTTAAGTAAATCTGGTAGTCAGTTTTTAATTAACAACAATGCAGAACTAGTAGATGAAAGAACTAACCCTGATGGGGAGCATTTTCATCTAGAATTTAACGCCAAGGATGGTCCTACTTTCATCAATGCAGAGGGGGAGCAGTCCGTGTACGCAGACGGGAAGTTAACTACTTCTGGAAATTATCCTATTTTTGGAGTTCAAAATTCTTTCAAGGAGAATCCATTCAATCTTAGCTCTACATATGCAAGTGTATATAATGAACTATTAGAAGAAGGTGCTAAGTCCTTAGATATAAGCCAAGGAAGCCCTTATATGAATGCTATGTACAGGTCTAAAGGAAGCCCTTCTGCAGGTAAAGTAAAGGGTGAGACAGATATGGATAATTATTCTGTATCAGACCCAGAGGCACCTAAGTTCGATCCTTATGTAGAGGATAATATAAGAGCTTACGGTAAAAAAGGTAAAGCTGTTCAGTATTATAAAGATAAAGACTGGGAATGGAATTCTAACATACTCGAACATAAATCTGAGGCAGGGTTCCGACAAGAGCAACGTAACAGAGGTGTTACTATGTTTGAAGGTAACAACAGAACAGAAGCTGCAGGTAGACTTCAAAGTAATTGGAATAAGCTAGGTAGGGGATTAGGTACTATGGCAACTAGTTTTGCTCAAGTTACCTCTGCAACAGCAGCTTCTATAATTGTAGGGATACCTACAGCTATAGATACAGGTAGGTTTAGTGGTATATACTCTAACCCTGTTAATACTGCTATAGAAGAAATGGTTAAATGGGAGGGAGAGAAATTTCCGCATCATGACACCGAAGAACAAAAGAATACCACTGTAAATGCAAACTTCTGGACAAAGCAATTACCTCAAGGTATTGGATTCTTAGCGGGAGCAGCTATGTCGGGTGGTGCAGCAGCAGAGATGAAGTTAGGGGGTAAGATGTTTAAAACATTAAACCGACTTAACCCTAAATCTATTTGGAGATACCACACTGCTCAGTGGAGAGCCCAAAGTTTAGGATTATCTATGGAGAAGTCTCGTCGTATGGTAGACTTATTAGGGAAAACTGCTACAAAATCTAAAGCAGCTAACTTCTATGGGGCAGGTATTATATCTGCATTTGGGGAGGCGAGTATAGAATCTAACAGCATTTATTGGGGTAGTGTTAAACAACTTCAAGAGTATAGAGAGCAAGGAGACCCCAGATATGTCAACATGAGTGATGAAGAGATAGAAACCGCAGCAGCGTCTTACGCTAATGTGGGGTTTTTAGCTAACGTCGCTGTAGTAGGATCTACTAACCTTTTGATGTTTAAAAACCTATTTAAAGGAGGATATAAAAGCACGTCTTCTAATCTCCTGAAAGGATTAATAAAACGTAGAGGATTAAAACTAGGAGTTAAGGAGTATTCTAAAAAAAGATTGTTTACTAAATCTAAGTTATTATCCTTAAAGAAACCATTGGCTGAGATGTCCGAAGAGTGGGCCCAATTCGCAATAGAGAAAGGTGCTCATGATTATTTTGATTACGAGTATAGCCCTGAGAAGAAGGGGATTGCAAGTTTTATTGATGGGTTTGTAGGCATTACAGGGTCTATGGGTAGAGGTATCGCAAAAACTCCTACAGAAGTAGAAGGTAGACAGTCTATGCTTTTAGGATTCATGTTAGGATTCCTAGGAGAGCAAGGTGGAAGGTTTACAGGGTCTCCTACAGAGGCTCAAACTTGGACAGCTAAATACGAGAACACTAAAAAATTAGTGGAGGATTTTAATATATTAACTGAGGATGGTGAGCTGTATAGACATATAGACGCTATGGCACGAATGGAGGCCAGCGAAGGTGTGCATCTTGACGCTTTAGAGAAGGGTGATATATATCAATCTAAAACTCAAGAGTCCATAAAACTATACCACACTCTTAAACTAGCTCAAGAGCTAGGTCAGATGGATGTTATAGAGAGTATATTAGAGGATGCATCTAAAATGTCTGAGGAGGAGTTTGGTGAAACCTTTAGTATCGCTGGGTATGAGGAAGGCAGCGAAGCTAATAAAGAGCTTTTACCTAATAGGTTAGATGTTAATAAACAAATAGATTCTGTTAGGTCGAAAGTGAAAGACTTTAAAAGTTCTTTCTCCTCAGTGGAGGAAGGTATAGACTCTATCATAGGAGACATAGCTAGTAAGTTTAAAGGAAGCCCTGAAGATTTAGCTAAGGCTTTACCTTATTTAAAATCTGTTTTAACATACTACTCTTTCATGTCTAAGGATATGGATAAAAGAGAGGCTGAAATTAAGTCTGAGATGGCTGAGTTATCAGGAGGTATTCTTAATATAACTGATCTGGACAGTATATCCACAAAGCAAAACCCTAAAGAAGGGGAGTCGTTTTGGGATAAGGCAGCAGCTATGTATAAAGATAAGTCCTCTGAGTGGGAAAAGTCTAAAAATCCTAATGCTGTAGACAAGGTTAAAGGTATGCAACTATTTATAGATGCAATGCGTATTAGCGAGTCTAAGAGACACTTTAGAGAACTTGTTAATGGATTATATAATAGTCCTCAAGACACTTTAAACAAGGCAGCTAAGGCTGCTCCAGAAGCAGTGTCTCCTGCAGCGGGAGAAGAGGCAGATAATATTATCCAAGAAGGTAAGTCCGAGGAAGAGGTTGAAGAAGAATTAAAAAGACAGAAAGAGAATACAACAGAGGAAGCGCCAACAGCTGCTGAACCTACGTTTGAAGAAGGGGCTGAGGAATTGGCTAAGAAATTAGGTGTAGACTTTTCTATGATGGAAGGTACTGGACCACTTGACGCGAACGGTAATCCTACTATAACTAAAAAGGATGTAGAAGCTTACGCTAAGAATAAAACAAATAGCATACCCTCTAAGATAAAGGACATAATAAAAGAGCTTACGGATAATCAAGACTTTATTAAACTTTCTGAGGATGGATCACATTATATAAACACTAAGACAGGAAAACAGTATAGACGTGTAACTCACACAATAACAGAGACTGACCCTGAAGAATCTCCAATGCTTAAAAGTGCTCAGGAGATAGGGACAGCAGTAGATGAGTTTGTTAGAGATTTCTTTAGCCCTCAAGGTTTAAAAAAGATGAGTACATATACTTTTGCTGCTGGGCCTTTACTTCATGAATTTGCAGCTCACCTAAAAGAACTTAAGAAAGGATTTGACTCTAGGGGAGAGACAGTACTTTCTGAGGAAATTGTTTTATATAACGACGAGCTAGGAGTTGCAGGTACAGTCGATTTACTTACATATGATAAAGATGGGGTTTTCCGTATTTATGATATGAAGACTATGAGAGGTGACCAGTTAGTGGATAAAAGGGCAGGGGAAAAAGTATCTAAATACGACTCAAAAGCATTTGGACTATCCAACAGAGAGAAGCATCAGAGACAGTTATCTGTTTATAGAATATTATTAAATAACACTCACGGTATTCTAGCCAAAGAGTTAGTAGTATTAGCTATTCCTGTTTATTACCAACCAGGAGGTAAAAAAACAAATAGACTACCTTCTTCTAGGAAGCCTATAAAGAGGGTGGAGGTAGTGCCTTTAGATACAGTACCATTACCTAGAAATACTGAAGACGCTGTCCTTAACAAGGCTAAGTCTAAAGGAGAGCAAACTGTTCCTCCTGGAACAAAGCCTCCTGTTAAGAAATCCACAGAGAAAGATGCTCCTATACCTGATAACGCTCAAGATGACTCTAAGTCTATTGAGGATCAGGTAAATAACGTTGATAACTCTTCAGGATTCCTTTCAAACATACTTAAAGCAGCTTGGAAATCCACTAGGAATTACTTCAATGGTAAGGGTAGTGATAAAGTAACTTCTGACTTTTTAGAAAATCCTAATACAGGTAATATGAAGGGTAAGAAGGTTAACTTTATGTTTGACTTAGTTTACATGGCCACTCAAAAGAAGACTGCAGCTCTAGTATCTAAGGTTAAGAACAAAGAAGATTTAACTGATGAGGAATTAGGAAAGTTAGCTATTAAAGGTGAGCTTCAAGTGGATAATGAGGATGGCCCTGTGGTAGTGTATGTACACGAAGAGGGACATATCCATAAATTCATGAAGCCTGCTCTCCAGGATAAGGCTATTGAAGACTTATTAGAATATAGAAGAGCTATTTATAAGGCTTATCAGGAAGGTAAAACCCCTACAACTACTATCACTAGAATGTCTGGGGGTCATATAACTGTTAGAAAGAACAAGGATGGTAGTTTCGAGAGAAATAATCCAAGAGTTGTTGTTAATGGTGGGTTCACTAAAGGTAGAAAAGAGAAATTAGTTCTTTTAGCCAATAGTAATACTCAATATACTGACGAATCCAAGGCGCCTCATCCAGGTCTTATTGATTTTCAAGCAAGTCCTAAAACGAATGGGGCTATCTACACTATCTTAAGGATGGCTAATGGTAAACCTTTCCCTCTTAGATTGTTTGTATCTAATGTAAGTGAGGATATGGCTAGTGTTATTGTAGATATTTATGCAGCAAAAGCATCAGGACAGCTAAAAGCTTTAAATTCTAAAGTATCTAAAGAAGACTTAGAAAGCTGGTCAGGGAAGAGCCCACTAGTTGAAGGGTTTATGAAGTACTTTGGTAACAGAAAAGGTAGAGGTACTTACTCTCAAATGTTAAATTTGATTACTTATGAGGGGAATACTCCTGCGTTTAAGTTTGATGTGAAAGCAAAAACACTAACTTTGGGGAATATGACTATTCCTCTAGCGGAAGTAGAAAGCCGTAAGGCAGAGATAGTTTCATGGATAACTGAAAACAAGAGATTTAACGTTAAGATGTCTGAAGCTAATAGTGTTAATAACTACGAGTATAACGACTGGTTAGCAGATAATGGTATTATCTATACCAACGCTAGAGCTCACCAAGCTACAGGCTCTTCATTTGTTCAGCCTTCTTTAGAGTTTGGGCCCATAGAAAGCGAGGACAGAAAACCTTTACCTAAGAAGACTGCTAAGCCAAAGGCTAAACCAAAGAAGACTGCAAAAACTAACGCAGAATCTACAGAGGACAATAAAACGTTTGTTAAAAATTCAGTTATCAAGACTCCTATGTTTCATGGGACTGAAACTGATTTTGATGAATTTGCAGAAGATAAGAAAGATTTAAAATTCAGAGGTAAAGGAGCAGCTAAGATAGCTGCAGAGGGTAGGTCTAAGGTTACTTTCTTTTCTAGTGGGAAAGAGTTATCTAGTCAGTATGCTAATCAAGACCCAACTAACCCCTCACCAGGGGCTAGACTGATAGAGTCTTACTTGGATGTACGAAACCCTTTTAATATAACAGACAAGTCCACTTGGGGGGCTTTAATAAAGGAAGGGTCTTTATCTAGGTTACTGTCTATATCTGATTCTTTAGCTATGGGTCACTACGAGCTAAGTAGCGAAGAAAACGGCAGTGGCGAAGGGTTGAAGATTTTAATGAGTAAGCTTTCTAAAAAAGACAGCAACGCCATACAGTACAGGTTAGATAACCCTAACCCTAAAAAGGTTTTAGATGGTAAGGGTAATCCTCAGCCTGAGCACATTGAGCATAGTGAAGTGACTAGGTTAAAACTAGAGCTGCTTAAAGCTCAGGGAGAGTTAGCTGTAATCACTGAGGATGCATCAGAGTTTACAGATAGTGAGGGGAAACCCTACATGTACAACTCTGCGGGAGCGGGGAATAACTGGTCCGCATTGGAGTATATACTGGAAGACGGTGAATATACCGAAATAGGTCGCTATGGAAGTTCTCGTAAACCTTTTAAAGGTCTTAGAGGGTTAGGTTATGACGCTGTAATAAATGTAGAAAGTGGGTTTACTAACGTAGGTGTATTTAGCCCTAGTCAGATTAAAGTTGTAGGAAGTACTAAGATTGCAAAAGAGGCCCCTGGAACTGAAGGGAAGTCTCAGTCAGACCTTATGAAGGATGCGGAAAGCTTCCTAGATGAGATTGGATTTTTTAGCGGAGGTGAAGCAGAAGCCACTACAAAGACTGAAAAGGAAAACAAAGAAGATGTCAACTCTACTGTTGATGATATGCTTAAAGGATTTGAGTCTGCAGACGAGTTTGACCTAAGTAGTTTTACAGTGGCAGCAGAGGAGTCAGTTCCTGAAGAGGATAAAGCTTGTGGAAAGAAAATATTTTAAATAAAAAACAATGAGATGTAGTTTAGTAACGGATGATTTCAAAAACCCTTACGCTTCAGTTAAGGCAGGTGTTAAGACAGTCAGAAATGGTAAAGTATCTATTCAAAATAGTGATCAGTTTTCTTCTTTATACGCAGAGCTATACAACTTAAATAAAACCACTGAAGAAGGGGTTGATGTTGTTGCAGCTAAAAAAGCCTATGAGTTATATAAGACAATAGAGACTAAAGATTTCTTAGATTGGTTTGAAGAAAGTGAGTCTGGGCATAATGTGAATTCCCAGGGAGAACCAAAGCTCCTTGGTAACAAACATTACAACTCTAAAGTAAATGGTGAGGAGTCTTTTTGGCACGTATCAGATACTAATAAGGATACAGCCATTGAAAGGATACCTCTAGGTTTAAAGAGGATTCCTGGTATGTCTTCATCTCAGATTCTAGAAGCAACTGAACGTTTGTTCGCAGAGATCTTAAAAAACAATACATACACTGTACAAGATTTTACAGACCTTAAGCACATAAACTTTGATGTATTAGCTAAGGCTGTTACATTTGGTAAGTTCTATCTTCCTATGAAAGTGAAGGCTGCGGGGGCTACGTATCCAGCTGCAATGCAAGATATGTGGGATAGAATGTTTACAGATTTAATATTTCACGATGCTGTAACTGGTACGCCAGTAAAGAACAGTGAAGGGGAATACTTCTTAGATAAACAAAACTCTAAGTTATTAGAACTAGTTGTTAGAAGAGTGTCATCTGCTTCAGGTGTACAAGCTGTTGAGGATAATGAACCTACAGCAGCTCTTAATATAACTCCAGCTCATTTCACTAACCCTAAAGAATCTTCGGCTGCTAACATAAAACTACTTATTCAGTCTCTATGGAAGACGGAGTGGGTTGATGTAAACGGTAAAGCGGTTGTAAGAATATCTAAATCACCTACATTAAAATCTAGTACTTTGGTAAATGCTACTAAAGTATATGCACAACTGCAGTCATATTTAGCGGGAGTTCACCCTGCAGAGGGAGAGTTTGATGTTTTACCTGCGTTATTGGAGAAGTTAGAAACTTTATTACCTTATCACGCAGAGTACTCAGAGTTACTACGGATCTTAAAAGACCCTGCAACTCCTGAATACAAAAAGACTCAATTTGTCCAAGCTTTTTATAGACCTTCTATCGACTTCTCTACAACGTTTGTAGAGAAGCAATCTAAATACTCTACAGTTATAGGGTCACCAGATGTGCAGTCCAGTGAGAAGGATATACTAGCTACGTGGCAAGTAAATTTTGAGAAAAAGTTACTTACTGTAAGTAGAGCGGGTAGAAAAGTACTCGATTTAAAAGCAGCTGAGGATGCTTTAAGTGATTATAATAAACTAGTTAAGGAGATTGGGTACGCTCGAAGGAACGACCTCCCTTTAGCTCAGTTTAATGCAAAAATATTAAACCTATTAGAGTCTATTGGTGTTACCATGTCTAAGGCAGCGTTAAAGTACCATATTCTGAATACATCTACTGAGGAAGATCCTACGATAGGGTACACTATGTTAATGTCAGGTTTGAATTATGTGTTTCAAAGTAGTAAAGCTAAAGGCTCTACTACTATATCTAACCTAATAGAGTCCGCACATAAAGCTAAGAAGACTGATAGTAATAAGCCTATCCTAGAGGATGAAGAGGGTGATGTACGTTCTATAATTACAGATGAATCTGGTATTAATACCTTAGCTTTAGCAGAAGCTGTATTCAAGGAAGACCTTGTAGACAACACAGTGTTAGGCCCTGGGGGGAAGTTATATTGGAAGTATGGATTATACAGTTTTCTACACACTACAATCGACAAACTTCATAGAGGAGACACTTCTTACCTAGACAAACTAGAAGCCTCACCTTATACGTCAAATTCTAGATGGGTTAGATGGCTAAGAGATGAGACTGTAAAAGACGGTAAATTAAACAGAGAGAACTTTAAGCTTGTACAGTTCCTTCATATGGTAAATACAAGCACGGATTCTCAGGGTAAAGCCTATACAGAGCTTCTAGGACCTGATCATATGGTAAACGCTATAACTAGGTCTCTTAAAGGGTTACATGGTACTATAGCTAGAGGAACAGCTTCTACAGACTATGCAGTACAAGGCCCTCCAGTTGAAGACTCAGGAGTAATCTTTGAGGATAATGAAATTAGTTTTGAGAACTCTACTGTAATAGATATATTTAAGGAATATATAGAAGCAGATTTTATAGCTCAGAGGCAAGCCTTTGAAGATGTGAAGAATGCTGAAGCTACAGGAGATATGTCTAAAATGATTCTATTCTATCACTACCATTTAGATAAAAAGAATAACGCAGTATTCTTTGATAAGAATGGAGTTCCTACAGGGAATGTATTCAAGGG
>Ga0209071_1000241_pt1 | contig 31014 bp, 27 predicted proteins | sample CoawatmetaG10DNA_2_FD_187513 | JGI IMG/M metagenome (GOLD analysis project Ga0209071, IMG submission 187513) | Marine microbial communities from the West Antarctic Peninsula - Coastal water metaG108-DNA (SPAdes) (version 2) | ecosystem: Environmental > Aquatic > Marine > Coastal ... | reverse complement strand
CTATCTGCGCCGCCATGAACGAAGCCGATTTCCAACTGGGGCCCGACCTTGCGGGCAAGCGCATCGTCGTCGCCATGTCGGGCGGCGTCGACAGCTCGGTCGTGGCGGCGCTGGCCGCGCGGACGGGCGCGGAGACGATCGGCATCACGCTGCAGCTCTATGATCATGGCGAGGCGGTCGGGCGCGCGGGATCATGCTGCGCCGGGCGCGATATTCGCGATGCGCGCAGCGTGTGCGACCGGCTGGGCATCGCGCATTATGTGTTCGATCATGAATCGCGCTTTCGCGATCAGGTGATCGATCGTTTCGCCGATGACTATCTCGCCGGGCGCACCCCCATTCCGTGCATCCAGTGCAATATGGGGCCAAAATTCACCGATTTGCTCGCCGCCGCGCGCGATCTGGGGGCGGATTGCCTGGCGACCGGCCATTATGTGCGGCGGGTGGAGGGGCAGAGTGGGGCCGAACTCCACCGCGCCGTCGACCCCGCGCGCGACCAGAGCTATTTCCTGTTCGCGACGACGCAGCAGCAGCTCGATTATCTGCGTTTCCCGCTGGGCGGCTTGCCCAAGCCGCGCGTGCGGGAAATCGCCGCCGAACTGGGGCTGGGCGTGGCGGGAAAGCCCGACAGCCAGGATATCTGCTTCGTGCCCGACGGCGATTATGCCTCACTGGTCAAGAAGTTGCGGCCCGAGGCCGATACCAGCGGCGAGATCGTCGATGAGACGGGGCGCGTGCTTGGGCGGCACCGTGGCCTGATCCACTTCACCGTCGGGCAGCGGCGCGGCCTGGAGATCGGCGGCACGCCGGAGCCGCTCTATGTCATCCGGCTGGAGGCGGCGACCAAGCGCGTGATCGTCGGCCCCAAGGCGGCGCTTGCGGTGGGCGCGGCGCGGCTGAGCGGGGTCAATTGGCTGGGCGGGGACTATGCCGGGCCGATGACCGCCAAGGTCCGCTCGCTCGCCAAGCCCGTCGCGGCGCGCTTCGATGGCGGGCGGGTTACGTTCGATGCGCCCGAATATGGCGTGGCACCGGGGCAGGCGACGGTGCTCTATGCGGGTGACCGCGTGCTGGGCGGCGGCTGGATCGAGGAAACCGAAAGCGCGCTGGTCGCGGCCTGACGCGGGTCAGGGCAGGAAGAACGTGCCTTCCATCACCGTGACACACTGCCCGCCAAGCACGACGCGGTCGCCAGCGAGCTGGCACGTCAAATGCCCGCCGCGCGCGCTTGCCTGATAGGCGGTGAACCGGTCGCGGCCGAGGCGTGCGGCCCAATAGGGCGTCATCACCGCATGCGCCGAGCCCGTTACGGGATCCTCATCGATCCCTGCACCGGGCGCGAACACCCGGCTGATGACGTCGGTCTCGTCGCCTGGCGCGGTGACGATGGTGAGGACATCGACCTCGGCGTCGCCGCCCGCAGCCGGGTCCGCCGCCGTGGGCCGACCGAGCGCGCGGAAATCAGGGTCGAGCGCGCGGATCTGCGCGGCATTTTCGAGCACGATCAACGCATAGCGATGCGGGTGCCACAGCGTTTCGACCGCCGCCTCGACCCCGAGCGCCGCGACGATATGCGGCAGCGGCTTGGGCGAGGGGCCCCAGGCGGGCAAAGCCAGCTCATAACCGCTTCCCGCGCGCGCCACCGACAGGATCCCCGCCTTGCGCGTGCGGAAGGTGACGCGGTCGCGCTCGGGATCGCTCGACAGCACGAAATGCCCGCTCGCCAGCGTAGCGTGGCCGCACAGCACCACCTCGTTGGTCGGGGTGAACCAGCGCAATTCGAAATCGCTCTCGCCGCTTTCGTCGGGCAGGATGAAGGCGGTTTCGCTCAGATTGTTTTCGGCGGCGATCGCCTGGAGCACAGCGTCGTCAAGCCATGCCGCAAGCGGCATTACTGCGGCCGGATTGCCTTTGAAGGCTGCGCTGGCAAAGGCGTCGATCTGGACGATGGGCAGTCTCATGCGCGTTTCCCGAACCAATGGGGGGTGACGTCCGCCTCGACCAGCGGATTGTCGGTATCGACATGGCCTTCGGGGTCGAGATGGATCAGCACCTCGACCTTGGGGAACGCCTTGTGCAGCGCGCGTTCCACGCCCTCCACCACCTTGTGCGCCTCCGCGACGGTGATGTCGCCCGGCACCTCCATGTGGAACTGCGCGAAATCATGCGTGCCGGCGTGGCGCGTGCGGAAATCGTGAATGCCCTTGATGCCGGGCTGGCGCGCGGCGACCTCGATAAACTCGGCGCGCATCGCCTCGGGCCATTCCTTGTCCATCAGATGGTCGATCGCGTTGGACGAGGCGCGGAATGCACCATAAGCAAGCCACACCGCGATCACGATGCCGAAGATCGGATCGGCGCTGCGCCAGCCGAGATATTGGTCGAGCACCAAGGCCACGATCACCGAGCCGTTGAGCAGGACGTCCGATTGATAATGCACATTATCGGCAACGATCGCGACCGAGCCGGTCCGGCGGATGACGGCGCGTTGGTACGCCAGCAGTATGACGGTCGCGACGATCGCGATCAGCGACACGCCGATGCCGAACTCCGCGCCCTGCGTTGGCTCTCTGCTGCCCAATGCCACGATCGCGCGCCATGCAATTCCGGCGGCCGATGCGGTGATCAGCATCACCTGGAACAAGGCGGCGAGCGATTCCGCTTTGCCATGCCCGAAGCGATGGTCGTGATCAGCCGGTTGCGCAGCCAGCCGCACGCCATACAGCGTCACCGCGCTGGCCAGCAGATCGAGGCCCGAATCCGCCAGGCTGCCGAGCATCGCGATCGATCCCGTGGACCAGGCGGCATAGGATTTCAGCGCAATCAGGAAGATCGCCATCGCCACGCTGGCGATGGCGGCGCGGACGGCAAAGGGGATCGCGCGGCGCTGTTCCTCGGTCACGGGTAGAGCAATCCTTCGCTCCAGCCATCGGCGGTGCGCGTGAACAGGCGACGTTCGTGCAGGCGGTGCGCGCGGTCCTGCCAGAATTCGATGCGGTCAGGCGTCACGCGATAGCCGCCCCAATGCGGCGGGCGCGGCACGTCCTGGCCGTCGAACTTGGCCTGAAACTCGGCGAAGCGCGCTTCGAAGATCGCGCGGTCGGCAAGCGGGCGCGACTGGTCGGAGGCCCAGGCACCGAGTTGCGAATCGCGCCCGCGCGAGGCGAAATAGGCATCGGATTCGGCATCGGTGACGCGGCTGATCGCGCCTTCGATACGGATTTGCTGGCGCTGCGACTTCCAATGGAACAGCAAGGCGGCGTGGGGGTTGGCGTCGAGATCGCCCGCCTTGCGGCTCTCGCGGTTGGTGTAGAAGACGAACCCCTCGGGGCTGCGGCCCTTCAGCAGCACCATCCGCACCGACGGACGCCCGTCCGCATCGGCGGTGGCCAGCGCCATGGCGTTGGTGTCATTGGGTTCGCTGGCGCGCGCGGCGGCATACCAGAGGTCGAACAGGGCAAAGGGGTCGTTGGTCATGGCGCTGCTGTAGCGTGCTCGCGCCGTTGCGTCACCCCGAAGCAGGGTAAAGGGAACGACTCTGCGTGCCGGGGATTGAATTGGTTTCCGAAGCGGTGAGGGGCAGGACAATGGCGGCACGGGCCTATTGGCAGGGACAGATCCGGCTCGCGCTCGTCTCTATCCCTGTCGAAATCTACAGCGCGACCAAATCGGGCGCGCAGATCAGCTTCAAGCAGATCCACGAGCCGAGCGGCAAGCCGATCCATTACGACAAGGTCGTCACCGGCGTTGGTCCCGTCGATACCGACGAGATCATGAAGGGCTTCGAATATGAAAAGGGCTCTTACGTGCTGCTCGGGCAGGATGAGATCGATGCGGTGAAGCTCGAATCGAAAAAGACACTGGAACTGACGCAGTTCGTCGATGCGAGCGAGATCGACGTGCTCTATTATGAGAAGCCCTATTTCGTGGTGCCTGCCGATGATCTGGCCGAGGAGGCGTTCATCGTGCTGCGCGAGGCGCTGCGGCGGACCAAGAAGGTCGGGCTCGGCCAATTGGCGATGCGCGGGCGCGAATATGTCGTCAGTCTGAAACCGTGTGGTCGCGGCATGGTGCTGGAAACGCTGCGCTATGCCGATGAGGTCAACAAGGCGCAGGGCTATTTCCGCGACATTCCCGATGACACGCCCGATGCCGACCTGATGGAGCTGGCCGAGGCGCTGATCGAGAAGAAGAGCGGGGCGTTCCACCCGCAGGATTTCCACGATCGCTATGTCGATGCGCTGCGCGATTTGGTGGAGCGCAAGCGCAAGGCGAAGGGCGGCAAGATTATCGAGGATGCAGGCGACGACGCGCCCAAAAAGGGCGGATCGAACGTGGTCGATTTGATGGCGGCGCTGAAGAAATCGATGGGCGCGGCGGCTCCGGCCAAGCCAGAGGCGAAACCCGCCGCCAAGAAAGCCCCCGCCAAGCGCGCGCCGGCGAAGAAGCGTGCATAGCGCCGTTTCTTCTCCCCTCCCTGGAAGGGAGGGGGCAGGGGGTGGGTCGGCCTATGGCGGAGCCGATTGCCCGTTTCAGGGCAACCCACCCCCAACCCCTCCCTTCCAGGGAGGGGAGGCCATATGACGCTAGACCCCCTCGAAAAATACAACGCCAAGCGCGACTTCGCGAAGACGGCGGAGCCTGCGGGCACGCTCGAACCCGGGCATGGCAATCGTTTCATCGTGCAGAAGCACGATGCCTCGCGGCTGCACTGGGATTTCCGGCTGGAAGTCGATGGCGTGCTGAAAAGCTGGGCGGTGACGCGCGGGCCAAGCCTCGACCCCGCGCAGAAACGGTTGGCGGTGCGGACCGAGGACCATCCCTTATCCTATGCCGATTTCGAGGGGACCATTCCGGCCGGCGAATATGGCGGCGGCACGGTGATGCTGTGGGACAGCGGCACCTGGTCTCCGATCAAGGGCAAGAGCGCCAAGGACCTCGAGCAGGGCCACCTCCACTTCGTGCTCGATGGCCAGCGTATGAAGGGCGAGTGGCTGCTGATCCGGTTGAAACCGCGCGGCAAGGAGAAGGCCGAGAACTGGCTGCTGCGCAAGATCGACGATGCCGCGGCGGGCGGGGCCGATACGCTGGTCGAAACTGCGCTGACCAGCGTGACGACCGGGCGCACGATGGCCGAGATTGCGGAAGGGAAGAAGCCGACGGCTCCCCGGCCAAAGCCGGGGCCGTTCGGCAAGCCCGCCCACCCAGGCTCCGCCAAAAAGCCGGGTGACCCCGGCCTGCGCCGGGGTGACGCACCCGGCTTCCAGGAGCCGCAGCTTTGCACCCTCGTCGATTCCGTCCCCACCGGTAGCCAATGGCTGCATGAGGTGAAGTATGACGGCTATCGCGCGCTGATTTCGGTCGCCAAGGGCAAGGCCACGGTGTTCACGCGCTCGGGGCTCGATTGGACCGACAAGTTCCAGGCGATTGCCGATGCCGTCGCCAGGCTTCCGGTCAAGACCGCACTGTTCGATGGCGAGATCGTCGCGTTCAAGGAGGGCCGCCCCGATTTCTCGACGCTGAAGGACGCGATCGCGTCCGGCGGCGACATGACCTTCTTCGCTTTCGATTTGCTAAACCTCGATGGCGAGGATCTGACGGGTCTCCCCAATCTCGCGCGCAAGCAGCGGCTGCAGCCGTTGATCGACGGCAAGGACCCGCGCGTCCAATATTCCGACCATATCGTCGGGCAGGGCGAGCCCTTGTTCGAAACGATGTGCAAGGAAGGCTATGAGGGCGTCGTCTCCAAACGCGCCGACGCGCCCTATCGCGGCAAGCGCACGCAGGCGTGGCTCAAGACCAAATGCACGCGGCGGCAGGAGTTCGTCATCGTCGGCTGGACGCCGAGCGCCAAGTCGCGTGGGTTCGCGTCGTTGCTGCTCGGGCTGAACGGGGCGGACGGGCTGGTCTATGCCGGTAAGGTGGGCACCGGCTTCGACACCGCGACGATGCTGGATCTGCGCGCGCGGCTGGAAAAGATCGAGCGCAAGACGCCTACCGTCGCCGCGCCGCGCGCGGCGGTGCGCGGGGCGCATTGGGTGTCGCCAAAACTGGTGGCCGAGGTCGCCTTTGCCGAGACCACACCCGACGGCGTGTTGCGGCATTCGAGCTTCATCGGCCTGCGCGAGGACAAGCCCGCGCGCGAGGTGATGGCGGAAACGCCGGTGCAGGCAGGCGCGGCCGAGGTGTCCGAAATCCACATAAAGGTCAGCAGCCGCGACCGGGTGATCTTCCCCGAATCGAACATCACCAAGGGCGACCTCGCCGATTATTACGCCAAGGTCGCCGGCATCATGCTGCCCTGGGCCGCCAACCGGCCGATCAGCCTGGTGCGCTGTCCGCAGGGACGCGCCAAGCAATGTTTCTTCCAGAAGCATGATGCGGGCAGCTTCAAGGGCGCGCATGTCCACACGGTGCCGATCACCGAGAAGGACGGGTCGACCGAGGAGTATCTGTACATCGACGATGCCGATGGACTGGTCGCATGCGTGCAGATGGGCACGATCGAATTCCACGGCTGGGGATCATCGGTTGGCACGCTGGAACAGCCCGATCGTATGGTTTTTGATCTCGACCCCGATGAGGGGCTGGGCTTCGATCTGGTCAAGAAGGCTGCGGTCGAGTTGAAGGAGCATCTTGCCGAACTGGGGCTGGTGAGCTTCGCAATGCTGTCGGGCGGCAAGGGCGTGCATGTCGTCGTGCCGCTGACCCCTGCGGCCGAATGGCCTGCCGTCAAGGATTTTGCAGACCGCTTCGCCCGCGCGCTGGGCGAGGCTGCGCCAGACCGGTTTGTCGCGACCATGTCCAAGGCCAAGCGCAAGGGGCGGATCTTCATCGATTGGCTGCGCAACCAGCGCGGCGCGACCGCAGTGCTGCCCTATGTCGCCCGCGCCCGCGCCGGTGCCCCGGTGGCGGCACCGGTGTCGTGGAGTGAGCTCGGCGGCATCGACACGGCTGCGCGCTGGAGCATTCGCGATGCCGACGAGTTGATCGCGCGCGCCGCGTCGCGAGAATTGGCGGGGTGGGGCATTGCCGATCAGGTGCTCCCCGATCTGTGACGGGCGCGGTGCCTAGACGGTGACCTGTTCGCCCAGTTCCAGCACCTTGCCGGGCGGGATTTTAAGGAAGTCGGTCGGGTCGCTGGCGTTGCGCTGCAGGAACATGAAGATGCGGTCCTGCCAGAGCGGCATGCCCTGATTGGCGGCGGGTTTGATCGTGTTGCGACCGATGAAATAGCTGGTCTTGGCGGGGTTGAGCACCTTCTTGTGGCTCACCGCCTCCAGCCCCAAGTCGCGCGGCACGTCGGGCGATTCCATGAAGCCATAGGTCAGCACGATGATGGTGAAATTGTCATCGACCGGGCGGATTTCAGAGCGTTCGCTGGCCTCGACCGACGGGCGGTCGGCGGTGCGCACGCTGACGATCAGATTCTTCTCGTGCAGCACCTTATTGTGCTTGAGATTGTGCAGCAGCGCCCCCGGCGCGCTGTCGGGGTTGGCGGTGAGGAACACCGCGGTCCCCTCCACGCGCTCGGGCGGGCGCTTGGCGAGCGCGGCGGCGAGATCGGCGAGCGGCACGCTTTGCCGCGCCTCGAACGCGCGGACGATGCCGCGACCACGATTCCAGGTGTAGATGATCAGGCCGATCACTCCTGCCACCACCAGCGGCACCCAGCCGCCTTCCACCACGCGCAGGATGTTCGCGCCGAAGAAGATCAGATCGAGCGTCAGGAACGGCAGGATCACCGCAAGCGCCAGCGGACGCCCCCAGTTCCAGCGATGCCGCACGACGATATACGCCAGCAGCGTCGTCACCACCATCGTGCCCGTAACCGCGATCCCGTAAGCGGCGGCCATCGCCGAGGAGGTGCGGAACTGTATCACCAGCACCAGCACGCCGGTCAGCAACAGCCAGTTGATCGACGGCAGATAGATTTGCCCCGCCTGTGTGGCCGAGGTCTGGCGGATGCGCAGACGCGGCAACAGGCCGAGCTGGATCGCCTGTTGCGTCAGCGAATAGGCACCGGTGATCACCGCCTGGCTGGCAATGACGGTTGCCAGCATCGCGAGAACGATCAGCCAAGGGCGCACGCTCTCGGGTGCCATGACGAAGAACCAGTCCTGGTTCACGAACGGTTTGCCTGACGCCGCCGCCGCTTCAAGCGCGTTCAGGGCATAAGCCCCCTGGCCCAGATAATTGAGGACGAGGCACGGGAAGGCGAGGAAGAACCAGCCGATGCGGATCGGCTTGATTCCGAAATGGCCCATGTCGGCGGTCAGCGCTTCCGCCCCGGTTACCGTCAGGAACACCGCCCCGAGCACGAACAGGCCCGTAACGCCGTGCGTGGCGAGCAGCATCGCCCCGTAATGCGGCGAGAGCACGCGCAGGATCGTAGGTTCATCGGTGATATGCCACAGGCCGAGCCCGCCAATCGCCAGAAACCACACGATGCAGACTGGCCCGAACAGCGCCGAAACGCTCGCCGTGCCGCGGCTCTGGATGAAGAACAGCGCGACGAGGATGACGATCGTCACGCCGAGGATCGCCGAGTCATCGAAAATAGTGGCAAGCGCAGGAATGGTCTTCAGCCCCTCGACCGCCGACAGCACCGACAAAGCGGGCGTGATGATCGCATCGCCGTAGAAGAGCGAGGCCCCCGCCGCGCCCAGCACCAGCGCAATGAGCGAGCGCCGCCCCAGCGCACGCCGCGCCAGCGCGGTCAGCGCCAGCACGCCGCCTTCGCCCTGATTGTCCGCCCGCATCAGGAAGATGACATATTTGACGGTGACGACCAGGATCAGCGACCAGATTGCGAGGCTCAGCACGCCCAAAATCTCGCTGGCGTCGATGCCGTCGCCTGCCGTCTGGCTCAGCGCTTCGCGAAAGGCATAAAGCGGGCTGGTGCCGATATCGCCGAACACCACGCCGATCGCGCCGATCGTCAAGGCCAGCAACGCCGGATGCGGCGCGTGCGGGGCAGGACTGTCAGGCTTGGTCGCGGTCGCTGCGGTCATAAGGGGTAAAATGGCTCGTCAGGAAGGACGGCGCGCTTTACGCTCGTGGGGGCTTTGCGCAAGGCCTTTGATACCCGTGCTGGCCACGGGGCATGGTTAGCGTTGCGCCACGGTCACCATTGCGACATAGGCAAATGATGGTTCCCTTTTCGTTCGCAGGCCGTGATTTGCTGGCGCTGGGCAGCGGCGCGCTGTTCTGGCCCGCGCGCGGAGCCGTGCTGGTGGCCGACCTGCATTTCGAAAAAGCGAGCTGGTATGCGCGCGGCGGCCAGATGCTGCCGCCCTATGACTCGCTGGCGACGCTGGCGGATCTGACCGCCCTGGTCGAGACGCTGCGCCCGCGCGAGGTCTGGTGCCTCGGTGACAGTTTCCATGACGATGAGGGGTGCGATCGCTTGCCGGATGCGGCGCAGGCGCGGCTGCGTGCGCTGACCGGTGCCGCCGCGTGGACATGGATCACCGGCAACCATGATGCGGGGATGGCCGATCGTTGCGGTGGGGTCGTGGTTGACGAGGCCCAGGTTGACGGGTTGATCCTGCGCCATGAGGCCGTGCCGGACGAAGTCCGTCCCGAGCTTTCGGGCCATTTCCATCCGAAATTGCGCTTGCGCGTGCGCGGGCGTTCGGTCTCCCGCCGCTGTTTCATCGCCACCGCCCATAAGCTGATCCTGCCCGCCTTCGGCGCGTTGACGGGCGGGCTGGATGCCGCGCATCCGGAAATCGTCCGCGCGGTCGGGCCGGGCGCGGAAGCGCTGATCCCGGTCGAGGATCGTCTGTTACGCTTCCCGCTGGCGGCCTGACTCCGGGCGTGCCGTCTCAGCTCGCCAATTGTGGAAAGCCCGCGCGGAACGCCGCGACCTTCGGTTTGTCGAAGGTCACGATATAGGGGTGGTTGGGGTTCCGGTCGTAGAAATTCTGGTGATAATCCTCCGCCGGAAAGAAAGCGCCGGACTCGATTCTGGTCACGATCGGCTTGGCGAAGACATGCACCTGGCCCAATTGCGCGATATAGGCCGTGGCCACGCCGCGCTGCGCCGCGCTTTGCGGGAAGATTGCCGAGCGATAGCTATAGCCGGTGTCGGGGCCCTGGCGGTTGAGCTGGGTCGGATCGTGCGCGATCGAGAAATAGACGCGCAACAGCGTCGCATAGCTGACCTTGGCCGGATCATAGACGATGCGCACCGCCTCGGCATGTTTGGTCGTCTCGCTCGAAACTTGCTCATAGGTCGCGGTGTCGCGCGTGCCGCCGGCATAGCCGGCAGTGACGTTGGTCACGCCCTTCACGTGCTCGAACACCGCTTCCATGCCCCAGAAACAGCCGCCAGCGAATATGGCGGTCTGCTTGCCAGTGGCGGTGACATCGGTCTTGGCGACGGGCAGCGGCACGGCGCGCTCAGCCTGCGCGGCACCGCCGAGCGCGAACAGCGCGACACCGGCAAGACCTGCGGCGAAGAGAAGGGGCTTTAACATCGGGACACCTCTTGATGGGACACGACATAGTTCGTGTCTTGGCCGCACTTAGTTACGGTCGGCCCGCCAAAGAGATGTCGTGTCGGATCAGTGCCGCTTCAAGCCACGCACGCGGTGCCAGATATAGAAAGCGACTGCCGCCACCAGCACCACCGCGATCACCGCATCGGCGCTGTGGAACGCCGCCTTGACGCGCGGATCGCTGTTCCATTTGTCACCCAGCACCATACCGAGATAGGCGAGACCAAAGCACCACGGCCACGATCCGATAAAGGTGTAGATGTGGAACGGGATCAGCGGCATCCGTGCCACGCCTGCCGGAAAGGCGATGAACGAGCGGATCACCGGCAGCAGGCGGCCAATCAGCACCGCCGCATTGCCGAAGCGTGCGAAGAAGCGGTCGGCGGCGTCGAGTTCGCCCGGGCCGACCAGGACATAGCGGCCCCAGCGCTCCGCCACCGGCCGGCCGCCGCGCTTGCCAATCTCATAGCCGACGATCGAGCCGAGATTGCACCCGATCGCGCCCGCCGTCGCGGCGAGGTACAGGTTGAAATGCCCGGTCGAGACGAGATAGCCGGCAAAGGGCATGATGATCTCGGACGGCAGCGGGATGCACGCCGATTCGATCGCCATCAGCAACGCGATGCCGAGATAGCCGCCGCTGGAAATGACGCCGATGGTGAAGGTCGCGAGGATGCCGAGGATTTTTTCGATCATGGAGCAGGGCTTTGCCGTGGGACGCGGCGCGGGGCCAGCGGAAATGTGCGGGGCGGTTGGGAGGGGCTTTGCGTCTGCACGATGAAGGGAGGGGCGGTCTCGCTATCTCAATGGGCCCAGTTAAAGCGGACAAGTGCCATCGAGAAAGCAAATACAAAGGCATAGCCAAATCGGTCGATGCCCACTCGCGTTTGGCCCTTGCGCTCCCTCAATCGCCCAATCAGCATCATGGCACCGCCAACGACCAGCGGGGTTATAATGACGTTCGCCTCGCGAAGCCCAAGGTTGGAGATGAAGGATTTGGGCATAATCAGCAGGCTTATGCAGCCCGCCACCGCACCCCACAAAGCGAAGCCGATTGTCGATAAAAACGGGTTTCTTGACTTTTTGAAGGTGTCGGCAAGCCCGTGAAAGCCAAGTTCAGATAAGGACTCGAACAATAACTGCAGCAAAATCTCGCCGAGAAATTGAAAAATGATCTCGACTATAAATTCCATATATCTCTTTCATAGCGATAGGCGGTCCTGGAGCTTAACCTGAGCATCCGCTGTCGCCAATGTCGGCGGCAAACTCGCCTGTCGGAAGTCTACGCATTTCAAACGCGCACCGTGTGCCCCGCTAGCAAACGATGGTAGAGCACCCCTATGAACGAGTCCGACAAACGCCTCGCGGCGCTGGCTGCGGTGGAAGAGGTTCGCGCTGGCATGAGTGTCGGCCTTGGCACCGGGTCGACCGCAGCGTTTGCGATCGAGGCGCTGGGCGAGCGGGTGCGTGGCGGGCTGGCGGTTCAGGCGGTTGCGACCTCGCTTGCCACCGAGGCCCACGCGCGCGCCGTGGGTATTGCGCTGATCGATTTGCCTGCGCGGATCGACTTGACCATCGATGGTGCCGATGAAATCGACGGCGCTTTGCGCGCGATCAAGGGGGCAGGTGGCGCAATGCTGCGCGAGAAGGTGGTCGCTGCCGCCAGCGCGCGGATGGTGGTGATCGCCGATGGCTCCAAACGCGTCGCCGCGATCGGGGCGGCGAAGATCCCGGTCGAAACCTTGCCCTTCGCCCGCAATTTCGTGGCGGCGCGACTCGAAAGCCTGGGGGCCGAGGTTGCCTTGCGTGCAAATTTCATAACGAATCAGGGAAATTCCGTCCTCGATTGCCGCTTTGCGCCCGATATCGACCATCGCCGCCTTGCCGCCGAAATCGCCGCAATTCCGGGCGCTTTGGGGCACGGACTGTTCCTGACCGAGGTGTCGGCCGCCTATATCGCGACCAATGGTGTCGTTACGCGACTGGAACGCGACGAAAGGACGAGATAAGGGCCTCGCACACCGCAACCGGGCGGGCGCAGGTGCGTTCAGACCCACATTAGCGAGGCGATACCTTTCATGGCCGACACCCCGACGACTGCGACTGCAACGAGCGTTCATGAGGACGGCTCGCCCGAGCGCCTCGCCATCGACACGATCCGCACCCTCTCGATGGACGCGGTGCAGGCCGCAAACTCCGGGCACCCCGGCACGCCGATGGCGCTGGCCCCGGTCGGCTATACGCTGTGGAGCAAGTTCCTGCGCTACGATCCGGCCACCCCGGATTGGCCCAATCGCGACCGCTTTGTGCTGTCGGTCGGCCATGCTTCGATGCTGCTCTACGCGCTGATCCATCTGGCGGGGATCGAGGAGATCGACGCCGAGGGGAACAAGACCGGCCATCCCGCGCTCAGCCTCGAAGACCTCAAGCAGTTCCGTCAGCTTTCGTCCAAGACGCCGGGGCACCCCGAATATCGTCACACCACCGGCGTCGAAACGACCACGGGTCCGCTCGGCGCTGGGTGCGGCAATTCGGTCGGCATGGCGATTGCCGAGCGCTGGTTCGCGGCGCGCTACAACAAGCCCGGTTTCGACCTGTTCGACCATGACGTCTATGCGCTGTGCGGCGATGGCGACATGATGGAGGGCGTCTCGGCCGAAGCGGCCTCGCTCGCCGGGCATCTCAAGCTGTCCAATCTGTGCTGGCTGTATGACAGCAACCACATCTCGATCGAAGGCGCGACCAGCCTGGCGTTCGACGAGGATGTCGGCAAGCGCTTCGAAGCCTATGGCTGGAACGTCATTCACGTAAACGACGCCAACGATGTCGCGGCGCTGACCGCCGCGCTCGATACCTTCAAGGCGACCACCGAAAAGCCGACCTTCATCGTCGTGCATTCGATCATCGGCTATGGCAGCCCCAAGGCTGGCAGCGAAAAGGCGCATGGCGAGCCGCTCGGCGACGAGAATATCCGCCTGACCAAGCAAGCCTATGGCTGGCCCGAAGACGCGAAGTTCCTCGTGCCCGACGGCATCGCCGAGCATTTCCACGCGGCAATCGCCGGGCGCGGCGCGCCGTTGCGCGAAGCGTGGGATGCCCTGCGCGCCCGCTACGCCACCGAATATCCCGGGGAATCGGCGCAGCTCGACGCGATCTTCAGCGACCGCCTGCCCGAGGGTTGGGATGCCGATATCCCGGTGTTCGAGGCCGATGCCAAGGGCGTCGCCAGCCGCGACGCAGGCGGTAAGGTGCTCAATGCGATTGCGGCGAAGGTGCCGTGGCTGCTCGGCGGTTCGGCCGATCTGTCGCCTTCGACCAAGACCGACATCAAGGGTGCGGCGTCGTTCGAGCCGGGCTCTTATGGCGGCAGCAATATCCATTTCGGCGTGCGCGAACATGGCATGGGCGCGATCGTCAACGGCATGACGCTGTCGCATTTGCGCGGCTATGGCTCCACCTTCCTGGTGTTCGTCGATTACATGCGTGCACCGGTGCGTTTGTCGGCGATCATGGAAATCGGATCGGTATGGGTGTTCACGCACGATTCGATCGGCGTTGGCGAGGACGGCCCGACGCATCAGCCGATCGAGCATCTGGCGACGCTGCGGGCGATTCCGGGGCTCGACACGATCCGTCCGGCGGATGCCAATGAAGTGGCGGCGGCGTGGCGTGCGATCATGGCCGACGCCGGTCACCCGACCGCGCTGATCCTATCGCGTCAGGCGTTGCCGACGCTCGACCGCACGAAATATGCGAGCGCCGACGGGCTGGCCAAGGGGGCCTATGTGCTCGCCGACAGCGAAAACCCTGAGGTGATCCTGATCGCGACGGGCTCGGAAGTGTCGCTGGCGCTGGCCGCGCACGACAAGCTGGTCGCGCAGGGTGTCGCCTCGCGCGTCGTGTCGATGCCGAGTTGGTATCGCTACGAACTGCAGGATGCGGCGTATAAGGAATCGGTGCTGCCTAAGGGCGTGAAGGCACGGCTCGCGATCGAGATGGCGGGCGAGATCGGCTGGGATCGCTATGTCGGGCTCGACGGGCGCACCATCACCATGTCGACCTTCGGTGCCTCTGCACCGATCGCCAAATTGCAGGATAAGTTCGGTTTCACCGTCGACAATGTCGTCAAGGTTGCAACCGAAATGCTGGGCGAAACCGCCTGATCGCCGATTGGCCTTGTTCCGGTAACCGTCATGCCCAAATGCATTGCTAGGCTGGCGTAAGAGACCCGGAACAAGGCCGGGTGACGCACATACGATATACGGAGAAGTACTGATGGGCCGTTTGAACGATCTCGCAAATCTCGGTCAGGCCGTGTGGCTCGACTTTGTCGACCGCAAGTTCCTCGCCGAGGGCGGCCTGCAGAAACTGGTCGATGAGGATTCGCTGACCGGCGTCACGTCCAACCCGTCGATCTTCGAAAAGGCGATGGGGCATGGCGATGCCTATGATGCCGAGCTTGCCGCGTTCGACCACGCCAATCCCGATGCGTCGACGATGGAGCGTTACGAGCATCTCGCGATCCTCGACATCCAGGCGGCGGCCGACACGCTGCGGCCGGTCTATGACCGGCTTGGCACCAAGGATGGCTATGTCAGCCTGGAAGTGTCGCCCTATCTCGCGAACGATACCGATGGCACTATTGCCGAGGCACAGAAATTGTGGGCGGCGGTCGATCGGGCGAACCTGATGATCAAGATCCCCGGAACGCCCGCCGGCGTGCCTGCGATCGCCGCGACGATCGATGCCGGGATCAACGTCAACGTGACGCTACTGTTTTCGCAGAGCGCCTATCAGGCGGTGGCGGAAGCCTATGTCGAGGGCCTGGAAAAGCGCGTCGCGCGCGGTGAGCCGATCGACCATATCGCCAGCGTCGCCAGCTTCTTCGTCAGCCGGATCGATTCCAAGATCGACGACAAGATCGACGCCGGTATTGGCGGCGATGCTGCCAAGCCGCTCAAGGGCAAGGTCGCCATCGCCAATGCCAAGCTCGCTTATGCGTGGTATGAGGAATTCATCGCCTCCGCCCGCTGGCAGGCGCTGGCCGCCAAGGGCGCGCAGGTGCAGCGGCTGCTCTGGGCGTCGACCGGCACCAAGAACCCCGATTATCCCGACACGCTGTATCTCGACACGCTGATCGGCAAGGACACCGTCAACACCGTGCCGCCCAAGACGCTCGACGCCTTCCGCGAGCGCGGCACCGCCAAGCTGACGCTGACCGAGGATGTCGCGGGCGCGCGGCATGTCCTGTCTGAGACGGAGCGGCTCGGGCTCGATCTCGACGGCGTAACCGATACGCTGGTCGAGGAGGGCGTCGCTTCCTTCTCCAAGGCGTTTGACGATCTGCTCGGCGCAATCGCCGCCAAGCATCCCGCACACGCCTGAAGGACGTATCCATGAAGATCGGAATCATCGGCCTTGGCCGGATGGGTGGGAACATTGCGCGCCGAATCATGCGCGCAGGCCACGAAACCGTGGTGTTCGACCGTAATGCGCCCGCGGTCGCCGCGCTGGTCGCGGACGGCGCGATCGGCGCGGACTCGCTCGAGGATATGCGGGACAAGCTCGACGCTGTGGCGATCTATTGGGTCATGCTGCCGGCGGGTGACCCCACCGAACAGACCATCGCCACAATCGCTGGCTTCGCCAAGCCAGGCGACATCGTCATCGATGGCGGCAACACCTTCTACAAGGACGACATCCGCCGCGCGAAAATGCTCGCCGAAAAGGGTATCCATTATGTCGACGTCGGCACTTCCGGCGGTGTGTGGGGCCTGGAGCGCGGTTTCTGCATGATGGTCGGCGGTGCCAAGGATGCGGTCGACACGGTCGATCCCATTCTGGCCGCGCTTGCCCCCGGAATCGGAACGATCCCGCGGACGCCGGATCGCGACGGCGACAAGAACGATGCCCGTGCCGAACAGGGCTATATTCACGCCGGTCCTGCGGGCTCTGGGCACTTCGTGAAGATGGTCCATAACGGCATCGAATATGGCCTGATGCAAGCCTATGCCGAGGGCTTCGATATTCTGAAGGGCAAGTCTTCCGAAAAGCTGCCCGAAGAGGAGCGCTTCGATCTCAATTTGACCGACATCGCCGAGGTATGGCGGCGCGGGTCGGTGATCTCATCGTGGCTGCTCGATTTGTCGGCGGCGGCGTTGGCCAAGGATCAGATGCTCGATGCCTTTAGCGGCTCGGTCGCGGATTCGGGCGAGGGACATTGGACGATCGAGGCGGCGATGGAAGAAGCGGTGCCCGTCAACGTGCTCTCCGCCGCGCTGTTCGCGCGCTATCGCAGCCGGGTCGACCATACGTTCGGCGACAAATTGCTATCGGCGATGCGCTTCGGCTTTGGCGGCCATGTCGAGATGCCGCAGTGACAGACGCCAGCGCGGTCCGGCTGGTGGTGTCGGATGTCGATGGCACCTTGGTCGATCGCGCGAAGCAAATCACGCCGGGCGTGGCGGCGGCGGTGGCGCGGCTGCGCGCGGCGGGGCTGCCGTTCACGATCATCAGCGCGCGCCCGCGATCGGGCTTGATGCCGATTGCAGAAGCGCTGGCGATCGACGCGCCGATGGGGGCGTTTAATGGCGGCACGGTGTTTACCCGCGATGGGCGGGTGACCTGCCACCATGTGGTCGACCGCGCGGTGGTCGAGGCCGCCTTTGCGGCCGCGCGCGGGCTGGCGGTCGACACCTGGGTGTTCGCCGACGACCTGTGGTATGCCAGCACCGATGCGGGCGCGCATGTTACCAGCGAGCGGATTGCGTCGAACCAGGCCCCGGTCGTAACGCAGGATTTTTCCGGCCTGTACGACCGCGTGGACAAGATCACCTTTGTCAGCGACGCGCCGACGCTGCTCGTCGATCTCCACGCCAGCCTGCAACCTTATGCGGCGCAGGCGACGATCGCGCAGTCGCAGACCTATTATCTCGATATCACTGCGCTCAGCGCCAACAAGGGCGATGGGGTGGCGACGTTGGCCGAGGTGATCGGTGTGCCGCTCGCCGAAACCGCGGTGTTCGGCGACCAGGCCAATGATCTGCCGATGTTTGCCCGCGCAGGGCTGTCCTTTGCGATGGGGCAGGGGCCGGAGGCGGTGCGGGCGCAGGCCGACCATGTGGTGGCTGGCAATGACCGCGATGGCGTGGCCGAGGCGATCGACGCGATTCTGGCGGGGCGCTAGCCCCGCCGTCGCATCAGCGCCCGAACCAGATCCGCTGGATTTCCTTCGTCCCGTCCAGCCACTGGTGCTTCAGCGCGCCCGCCAGATGCAGCGCGACCAGCGCGTAGACCGCATAAGCGATGATCTCATGCGCCGCGCCAAAGCCGTCGTGCACCGCTTTCTTGGTCGCAGGGTCGAGCGCCAGAATGAAGCCGAGCCGTGGCCATTGGAACAGGCCGTAAAGGTACATCGGCGTGGTCGCCGCCTTCTCATAGGCTGAATCCATGATCCAGCCGGTCAGCGGCATCGCGAACAGGATCGCGTACAGCCCCCAATGCACGATATGCGATGCGGTGATCTCCCAACCGGCATAACCGCGCGGCAGCGGCGGCGGGCGATGGCCGATGCGCCACAGGATGCGCAGCAGCGCCAAGCCGAGAATGGTGATGCCGATCGACTTGTGCAGGTCGATGGTCGGGCGCACCTGCGCATCGGGCAGGACGGGCCAGATCCAGGCAAGCGCGACGTTGGTGATGATCAGCAGCGCGACCAGCCAGTGCAGCACGATCGCGACGTTGGTGTAGCGCTGAACCAAGATCGTGCTCCCGTTTGCGGTGAATGCGCATTAACCTAGCGGGAGTTGCGCTTGCGCGCTAGGCGGCGTCATCGCTCGTTCATCCGGTATCGGTATCGCCTCCGCAATGACCTCGCTCTCCAACACGCTCGTGGCAGAGTCGCCGCGCTTGACCCCGCGGCGGATTCCCGTCGCCAGCCGCGTAATCGGTGCGTTCGGGCCGATCCTGTTCGCGGCGCTGCTGGCGCAGGCGTTCCAGCGGCAAGGGCTGGCGGTGTGGTCGATCGGCATCGCCTATATCCTGTATGACACCGCGCTGCTGCTTTTTACTGCGTGGAACATCCGCGATCTGCGCCTGACCCCACAAGCGGCTCCGGCGACGTCGGTCAGTTTCGGTGTGATCGTCGCGGCGCATAATGAAGAGGGCGTGATCGCGGCGGCGATCGACCGGCTGGCGGGCCAGGCGGCCGCCCCCGATCTGATCGTGATTGCCGATGATGGATCAAGCGATGGCACTGCCGAAGTGCTGGCGCGCCGCTACGGGCTGATCGCACCCCCGTTTGGCACGATGAGCGATCCGTCACCGGTGCTGCCGTCGCTGCGCTGGCTGCGGCTGCGCCACGGCGGCAAGGCGCGCGCGCTCAACGCGGCGATGGTGCAGGTCGATACCGAGGTGGTGCTGACGGTCGATGCCGATACGCTGCTGGAACCCGGCGCGATCGCGGCGATGCGCGCGGCCTTTGCCGCCGAGCCAGAACTGGTCGCGGCGACCGGCGTGCTCGCGCCGATTTGCGGACCGGACCTGCAGGGGCGTTTCTTCGAGTGGTTCCAGACCTATGAATATGTCCGCAACTTCCTGTCGCGCCATGCGTGGGAGCGGTTGAACAGCCTGTTGTTGATTTCGGGCGCATTCGCCGCGTTCCGGCGCGATGCCGTCGTCGCGGTCGGCGGGTTCGATCCCGATTGCATGGTCGAGGATTATGAATTGATCCATCGGCTGCACCGCCATGCGGTTGACCATGATCGTGACTGGACGGTGCGCGTGGTTGGCGGCGCGCTGGCCCGAACCGATGCTCCGGCGAGCCCCTTGGCGTTCCTGCGCCAGCGGCGGCGCTGGTTTGGCGGTTTCCTGCAGACGCAGCATTGGAACCGCGACATGGTTGGCGCGCGGCGGTTCGGCTGGCTTGGCACGGCGATGCTGCCGGTCAAGACGCTCGATACGCTCCAGCCGATTTACGGCTTGGCGGCGTTTGCGATTCTGATTGGGCTGGTCGTGACCGGGCGCTTCATGGTGGCGTTGCCGATCCTGATCGTGATGCTGGTCAAGATCGCGATCGACCTGACCTTCCACCTCTGGTCGCTCGGCATTTACAAGAATTGGACCGGGCAGCGCGAGGGGCTGGGGCTGTTCCCGGCGCTGATCGCGGCGATCCTGGAGCCGTTCAGTTTTCAGTTGCTGCGCCATGCCGGCGCGGTGTGGGGCTGGCACGCCTTCCTCACGGGCCGCGAAAGCTGGGGGCGGCAACAGCGCACCGCGATCACGGCACCGGCGGAATAGCGCCGGCGCTTACGCCACCAGCCGGTATCCGATGCCCGGTTCGTTGAGCACCAGCGCGGGGGCCGCCGGGTCTGCCTCGAGCTTCAGCCGGAGCGCGCGAACGGCGACGCGCAGATATTCAACGTCGTCGACATGGCCCTCGCCCCACACCACGCGCAGCAGATGCGCATGGGTGAGCAGCTTGCCGGCATGGCGCGCGAGTTCCGCCAGCAATGCGAATTCCTTGCGGGTCAGCTTCACGGGCACGCCATCGCGCCAGACCTGATGCGCGGCGAGATCGATCTCGACCGACCCGACCTTCAGCCGGTCCTGCCCGACCGCAACCGCATTATGCCGCCGCAGCGCGACGCGGATCCGCGCCAGCAATTCCTCGGTGTCGAACGGTTTGACGACATAATCGTCGGCCCCAAGATCAAGTGCGGCGACCTTCTCCGCCGTCGCGTCGCGCGCGGTGAGCACGATCACGGCGCGGTCCATCGCCTTCAGCAGCGGCACCAGTTCGATCCCGTCGCGGTCAGGCAGGCCGAGATCGAGCAGCACCAGCTCGCATCCCGGACGGCGCGCGGCGGTCAGCGCATCGTGCGCATTGGCGGCGTCATCGGCGGTGAGCCCGGCGCGCTCGACCGCCCCGCGCACCAGCCGACGGATGGCGGATTCATCGTCGACGATCAGGATCTGTGCGGTCATTGTAGCGTCCGCCATCTTTCCAACCCCGGCGAAGGCCGGGGCCCAGTCGCGAAACGGCAGCAAGGTGCGTTGCGCCCAGTTTTCGACCGGATCGCAACTGGGCCCCGGCCTTTGCCGGGGAAGTATGGTGGGGAGAGATGGGGACGCTTCATCCCTCGACCGTACGCCGGATCAGCGCGTTCGGCCATGTCACGCAAAACGCTGAGCCGCCCGTTTCGCGGTTCGCGGCGCTGACGCTCAGGCCCATCGCTTGCGCGAAGCCCTGGACGATGGCGAGGCCAAGCCCGGTCCCGCCGCTGCGATCGTCACCGTCGACGCGGGTGAAGCGATCGAACAAATGCGCCTCGCGCCCCGGCGGCAGCCCCGGCCCCTGGTCGAGCACGCCGAGCGTCAGGCCGTCAGGAGTGCGCCGCCCCTCGATCACGATGTCGGTATCGGCAGGCGCGAATTTGGCGGCGTTGCCGAGCAGGTTGATCAGCACATGGTGCAGCATGCGTGGATCGGCCTCGACCAGCGGCAGCGTGGGCGGCACGTCAAGGATCAATGTATGCCGGGCGAGTTCGGCACGCAGATCATGCGCGGCGGCGGCGACCGCGTCGGTCAGGTCGGTCGCTTCCTGCCGCACGACCAGCGCGCCCGCCTCGATCCGCGTCATCTCCACCAGATCGTCAAACACGCGCCGCAACCGTCGCGCCTCGCTCTGCAAGGTGGCGGTGGTGGGAGAGGCCCCATATTCGCTCGCCAGTTGATCGGCGGCGGCGACCACGGCGGTGAGCGGCGTCTTGAGGTCATGCCCGATCGAGGAAAGCAGGGTCGCGCGCAAATCGTCGCGCTGCTTGAGCGCGCTAACCTCGCGCGCCTGTGCTTCCAGTTGCAAGCGTTCATGCGCCAGCGCGACCTGCCCGATCAGCGTCGCGAACAGCACGCGCTTGTCGGCAGGGATCGGGTCGCCATCGCCGTCGCGTGCAACCCCCAGCACGCCGAGCACGCCAAGCGCGGTCTTGAGCGGGTGGAACTGCCATTCGCTCGCGGTCAGCGTGCCACTGTCGCGCCCGGTCACCTCGCCGCGATCGAACGCCCAGTCGGCGGCGGCGATGTCGATCGGGCTCAATTGCGGGAGCTCAGGGGCCCCGGCGATCGCGACATGGCGGCCATCGCGCTGGCTGAGCAGGACCGTGGACACACCGAGCAAGGCGGCGGTCTCCTCGCACGTTGCGGTCGCGGTGCCGGTTTCATCGGCGACGGCGGCGAGGCGCTGGCCGAAGGCGGCAAGGGCGGCATTCTCGGTGGCGGTGCGCGCGCCGATATTGGCCTCGCGCCGCACTTGTCCGGCGAGATGGCTGGCGACCACCGCGACGATCACGAACACTACCAGCGTGACGACATTTTGCGGATCGGTGATGGTCAGCGTGTACAGCGGCGGCAGGAAGAAGAAATTGTACGCCAGCGCGGCACCGAGGCTGGCAACGAGCGAGGGGCGCAGGCCATAGAGCGTGGCGGTGGCGATCACCGGCAGCAGGTACAGCAAGTCCATCGCATTGGGGCCGACCAGCGGCTGCACCAGCGTGGCCAGCGCGGTGGTGGCGGCGACGAACGCCAGCCCGATCAGGCTGCCGCGCGCCAGGATCGGGCGGGTCGTCGGTGCTTCCCGTACGGTTTCGCTCGGCACGGCGACGGGCACGACATGGATCGCGACGCCATCGAGCGCGCGCACCAGCCGGTCGACGATCGAGCCGTGGCGCAGCTCGAACCACCAGGAACGGCGCGATTTGCCGATGACGACCGCGGTCGCGCGCGCCTCGCGGATTTGCGCGACCAGGCCCTCCAGCACGCTGCGCGCCGGGACCGTGGCGATGGTCGCGCCGAGATTGGTCGCGAGATCAAGCGCGTCGGCCATGCGTGCGCGGGCTTCGGCGGAGAGCGTGGCGGTGCGCGGGGTTTCGACGACCACTGCGGTCCAGCTCGCACGGAGTGCGTCGGCCAGGCGCTTGGCCGAACGGATCAGCGTCTCGCTGCCCGGCTGATCGCCGACCGCGACGACGACGCGCTCGCCCCCGGCCCAGGTGCCGCTCTCCCCCAGGCTGGCGACATGGTCGAGCAAATGGCGGTCGACCGTCTGCGCGGCGCGGCGCAGTGCGAGTTCGCGCAGTGCCGACAGATTCGATTTGGAAAAGAAATGGCCGAGCGCACGGGTCGCCTCGGCGGGGATATAGACCTTGCCGTCCTTCAGCCGGTCGATCAGCTCGTCGGGCGGGAGATCGACCACTTCGATCTCGGCATCGTCCAGCACCGCATCGGGCACGGTCTCGCGCACGCGCACGCGGGTGAAGCCGGCCACGACATCGTTGAGGCTTTCGACATGCTGGATGTTGAGCGTGGTGAGCACGTCGATACCCGCCGCGCGCAGTTCCTCAATGTCCTGCCAGCGTTTGGGGTGGCGGCTGCCGGGAGCGTTGGTGTGGGCGAATTCGTCGATCAGCGCGACTTGCGGATGCCGTGCAAGCATCGCGTCGAGATCAAATTCTTCCAGCGTATGCGCGCCATGCACGATTTTCGCGCGCGGCAGGATTTCGAACGGGGCGGTCAGCCGATCGGTTTCGGCGCGCCCGTGGGTCTCGATGATCCCGGCAACGACATCGGTGCCGGTGCGCAGCAACTCCGCGCCTTCGCGCAGCATTTCGAAGGTTTTGCCGACGCCGGGGGCGGCACCAAGGAAAATCTTGAGACGGCCGCGGCCCTCCTGCTGGGCGGCCCTGAGCAGCGCATCGGGGGAGGGGCGGGTCTCGTTCATTGCTTGTACACGGCCCGCTCCGTCACCCCGGGCTTGTCCCGGGGTCCACTGCGCCGCACGTTCTGACGCCGCTGATCTATTGGCACGGTGGACCCCAGGACGAGCCCGGGGTGACGAAGAAAGGAGAAGGTCGCGAGCGTCATTTGCCCGACGTGGTAGCGGAAAGCATATCAAGCTGTCGATTGAACAGAAGAACGTTGACGTGCGGTTCGCCGATGATGCCGAGCACGGGTTGCTCGGTCTGTTCAGCGATCAGCGACTTTACCTTGGCGACATCCAGGCCGCGCGCCTTGGCAATGCGCGGTGCCTGCAAAAAAGCCGCCTCGGGGCTCAGATCGGGATCGAGCCCCGAGGCGCTAGTGGTGACCAGGTCGGCGGGTAGATCCCCGGTCATCCCTTCCGCCCGCGCGGTGGTTACGCGCTTGGCGATGGCGTCGCGCAGGTCTTTCGACCCGGGCGCTAGGTTGGTCGCGGACGACGAACTCGCATCATAGCCATCCTTGCCAGCGGCAGAGGGACGGGGATGGAGGTAGCGTGGCCCCGTGAAATTCTGGGCGATCAGCGCGGAGCCGATCGGATTGCCGTGCGCGTCCGACAGGATGCTGCCATTGGCCTGGACCGGCAGCACCACCTGCGCGATGCCCGCGATCGCGGCCGGATACAGCAGCCCGGTGACGAGCGTGACGAGCAGCAGCAGGACCGCCGTCGGGCGGAGCGCGCGAAGTGTTTCGGTGAACATCGAAAGGTCCTTCAAGCGAGATGGAGAGCGGCGACGACCAGGTCGATCGCCTTGATGCCGATGAACGGCGCGATCAGCCCGCCAACGCCGTAAACGGCGAGGTTGCGTGCGAGCAGCGTGCCGGCCGGGGCGGGACGGTACTTCACGCCTTTCAGCGCGAGCGGCACCAGCGCCGGGATGATCAGCGCGTTGAAGATGATCGCCGACAGGATCGCGCTTTCGGGGCTGGCGAGGTGCATGACGTTGAGCACGCCAAGCCCCGGATACAGCACCACGAAGATCGCGGGCAGGATCGCGAAATATTTGGCGACGTCGTTCGAGATCGAGAAGGTGGTCAGCGCGCCGCGCGTCATCAGCAATTGTTTGCCGAGGCCCACAATCTCTATCAGCTTGGTCGGGTCGCTGTCGAGGTCGACCATGTTGCCCGCCTCGCGCGCGGCCTGGGTGCCGGTGTTCATCGCCACGCCGACGTCGGACTGGGCAAGCGCGGGCGCGTCATTGGTGCCGTCTCCGCACATCGCGACCAGCTTGCCGCCTTCCTGTTCCTTGCGGATCAAGGCGAGCTTGTCCTCGGGGGTCGCTTCCGCGAGGAAGTCATCGACACCGCTTTCGGCAGCGATGCTGGCGGCGGTCAGCGGGTTGTCGCCGGTGATCATCACCGTGCGGATGCCCATCCGGCGCAGTTCGCCAAAGCGTTCGCGAATGCCGGCCTTGACGATGTCCTTGAGCTGGACGACGCCCAGCAAACGGTTGCCATCGGCGACCGCGAGCGGGGTGGCGCCGCTACGTGCGATCTCGTCCGAGATCTTGCGCAGCGCATCGGCATTGGGGGCGGTCGGCAAGCGCTTGAGGATCGCGTCGACCGCGCCTTTCACCAAGGCACGATCGCCGATCTGCAGCCCCGAAACGCGCGTCTGCGAGGTGAATTTGATCTCCTCGGCCCCCTCGGGCATCGCGACAGCGGCGCTGCCATCGGCGTTGGCGAGCACGACGATCGAGCGACCTTCGGGCGTTTCGTCGGCGAGGCTGGCGAGCCGGGCGGCGGCGGTCAGTTCGGCAACGGTGACACCCGGAACGGGCAGGAAGGCAGTCGCCTGACGGTCGCCGATGGTGATCGTGCCGGTCTTGTCGAGCAGCAGCGTATCGATGTCGCCCGCCGCTTCCACTGCGCGGCCCGATTTGGCGAGCACGTTGAAGCGCACCAGCCGGTCCATCCCGGCAATGCCGATCGCCGAGAGCAGTGCCGAGATGGTCGTCGGGATCAGCGTGACGAACAAGGCGACCAGCACCGGCACCGCGATGCCGCCAGACGCATAAGCGGCGAAGGCAGGCAGCGTGCCGACCGCGATCAGGAAGATCAGCGTCAGGCCCGCCAGCAGGATCGTCAGCGCGATTTCGTTCGGGGTCTTCTGGCGTTGCGCACCCTCGACCAAAGCGATCATGCGATCGAGGAAGCCCTGGCCCGCGCCCGCCGTCACGCGCACCGTAATCGCATCGGCGATGACGCGCGTGCCTGCGGTCACCGCAGAGCGATCGCCGCCGCCTTCGCGGATGACGGGGGCGCTTTCGCCGGTGATCGCGGCTTCGTTGACGCTGGCGACGCCTGCGACGACTTCGCCATCGGCCGGGATCAGATCGCCGGTCTCGACCAGCACTTCGTCGCCCACTTGCAGGCGGGCGGCGTCGACCCATTCCCAGGCACCCGCCACGCCAATCAGTTTCTTGGCGCGGAGATCCGCCTTGGTGGCGCGCAGCGCGGCGGCCTGCGCCTTGCCGCGGCCCTCGGCCAGCGCCTCGGCGACGTTGCCGAACAGCACCGTCAGCCACAGCCAGAAGACGAGCTGCCCTTCAAAGGCGGCATGGCCGGTGCCGGTGGCGAGGCCCTTGATGAGCAGGACGGTCGAGAGGCTGGCGACGATTGCGGTGACGAACATCACCGGCGTCTTGATCAGCTTGCGCGGATCGAGTTTGAGGAAGGCATCCCGGACCGCTGCGGCGAGCAGCGGGCCGGTGAAGAGCGAAGCGTTCTGGTTTGCCATTGGCTTGGACCTTTTAGAGCAAAGTGCCGGCGGCGACCTGCGCCTGGTCCGCAATCGGACCCAGCGCGAGCGCGGGCAGGAAGGTGAGACCCCCGACGATCACGATGATCGCCGCGAGCAGGCCGATCCACAGCAGCCCGGTGGTCGGGAACGAGCCCGGCCCCTCTGGCACGCGGCGCTTGGCGGCCAGGCCACCGGCAATCGCGAGCACGGGCAGGATCACCCCGAAACGGCCGACGAACATGTTGAGCGCGAGCAGCAGATTGTAGAAGGGCGTGTTGCCGCTGAGGCCACCGAACGCCGAACCATTGTTCGCAGCGGCCGAGCTGAAGGCATAGAGGATCTCGCTAAAGCCATGCGCGCCCTTGGCCGCCGGGCCCGCAAGCCCCGCGCCGGTGACGCAGGCCACGGCGGTGAGGCCGAGGATGGCGAGCGGCGGCACGGCGATGGCGATCACCGCCAGCTTCATTTCGCGCCCCTCGATCTTCTTGCCGACATATTCCGGCGTGCGCCCGACCATCAGCCCGGCGATGAACACCGCAAGGATGCAGTAGATCAGCACCGCATAGAGACCCGAGCCGACGCCGCCGATGACGAGTTCGCCAAGCTGCATGTTGAACATCGGGACGAGGCCACCGATCGCGGTGAAGCTGTCGTGCATGCCGATGACGGCACCGCAGGAGGTAGCGGTGGTGACCACGGCGAAGAGCGCGGTGGCGGCGATGCCGAAGCGGACTTCCTTGCCCTCCATATTGCCCCCGGCGACGCCGAGCGCGTGGTGGATCGGGTTGCCCGCTGCCTCGGCCCCATAAGCGACCGCAACGCCGACGAGGAACAGCAGCATCATGGCGGCGAGGATCGCCCAGCCCTGACGAATGTTGCCGACCGCCTTGCCGAAGGTGAGGGTGAGCCCTGCGCCGAGCACGAAGATCGCAATCATCTGCAGGAAGTTGCTGAGCGCGGTGGGGTTTTCGAAGGGGTGAGCGGAGTTGGCGTTGAAGAAGCCGCCACCATTGGTGCCGAGCATCTTGATCGCCAACTGCGAGGCGACCGGGCCGACCGCGATGGTCTGCTTGGCACCTTCCATCGTCGTGGCGACGACCGAGGGACCAAAGGTTTGCGGCACGCCCATCACGACATAAGCAAGCGCCAGCACGATCGAGATCGGCAGCAGCAGATACAGCGTGGCGCGGGTAACATCGACCCAGAAATTGCCGATTCCGCTCGCCTGCTTGCGGGCAAAACCGCGGATGAAGGCGAAGGCGACGGCCATGCCGACGGCAGCGGACAGGAAGTTCTGCACCGTCAGCCCGGCCATCTGGCTGAGGTTCGACAGCGCCGATTCCCCGCCGTAATTCTGCCAATTGGTGTTGGTTACGAAGCTGACCGCCGTGTTGAAGGCGAGCAGCGTCTCCATGCCGCCAAACCCTTGCGGGTTCATCGGCAACATGCCCTGCAATTTCAGGATCGCGAAGAGCAGCGCGATGCCGCCTAGGTTGAACACCATTAGCGAGACGGCATAGCCGACCCAGCTTTGCTCGGCCGTGGGATCGATCCCGGCCAGTTTGTAGAAGCCGCGTTCGAGGAAGCCGAGCGGCATCTCCTTGCGCGAATAGAGGGCATACATCCAATCCCCGGCTGGCTTGGCCAGCGCGATGATTAGGACGGTGAAGAGCAGGATCATGCTCCAGCCGGTGAGGGTCATGGCCGCGCCTCCCTCAATACCGCTCGGGCTGTGCGAGCACGGCCAGCAGATAGATCAGCACGATGATGGCGACGACGCCGCCGAGTAAAAGGTCAAAGGACATAGGGCCCGCCTGTGATGGTTCAGGCGACGTCCCTGCGCCCAAACGGCGTTAGCCCGCGCGGGGGATTGCGGGCGGGGTGCGTAAAGCGGGCGTAAAGTGTGGGGGGTGCCCTGCGGCTAGGCCGTGAATGCATACAATGGGGCTGCCTTTGCATGGGACGGAGCGGCAACAAGGTGTCGAAAGAAAACGGTCGGCTTTTGGACCCGGACTTGCTAAAATAGGGCCTCTTGCATGCGAGGAGGTCAGCGTTAATCGACGACGATCTTGCCTTACTTCGCGCCGATCGGTTCGCAGCGCGCGAGCTGGAGTTTGTAGCGGTCCTGCACGTCTTTCGGCCGTTGGGTGCCGACCTGCTGGCGACGTTCTGCTTCTACGCGGCCTATGCCGCGACCGGCAACGTCGGGATAGCGACCATTCTTGCCGCGGGCCTGGGCGTCGCCCAAATCGCTTGGGCGTTAGCGAGCGGACGAGCCGTGCCGCCGATCCAGTGGGCGAGTCTGGTCCTCGTTATCGTGGTCGGCGGCATATCCCTGGTGACGGGCGACCCTCGCTACGTGCTGTACAAGGCGAGCATCATCTATCTGATAATCGGTCTCGCCATGCTGCGATCCGGCTGGTTGCTCCGCTATCTTCCTCCCATCGCAGGAAAGTATCTGTCAGGTCGGACGATCGTCGGCTTCGGATACATGTGGTCGGCGCTTCTTGTCGGGACCGGCATACTGAGCCTGATACTCATCCAGACGGAGCCTGCGCGCGTTGTCGCACTCGTAATGGGCGTGTGGGCACCCACCTCCAAGCTCGCCCTGCTGGGTGCCCAATATCTTGCTGGTCGGGCAATCGTTCGGCGAAAAATCATCGCCATCCTCGGCCATGCTGAGGCAGTCAGATCGTCAGCGGGATAGAATCGATCGCGAGGTGCCGATCCCGAACTGACACGTCGAACGACTGCTGCCGGGCGTCGCCGAAGAACCCGTCATCGGCTGGAATTGAGCGGAAGGAGACTATCCGCTTTATCTAGTTGGACCAATAAATATACGTCTCGCCCGGCTTTGGCTTGGTGCCGAGCGGTCGGTCGATCGCGATTGGGGAGCGGATTAGCGAGGGCCAGGCGGGTTTGACGCTGGCGCGGTCATGCGCGGCGAGCAAATCGTTGAGATGCGCGACGACGTCGGGGTGCTGGGCGGCGACGTCCTTCCGTTCGGTTGGATCGGCCTTCATGTCATAGAGCAGTTCGACATGCGGCAGATCGAGCGCCTGCAGCTTCCAGTCGCCGTCGCGCACGGTGCGATAGCGGCCGCTGCGCCAGAACAGGGTTTGGTGCGGCGTTCCGCTCTGCTTGCCGTCGATAAAGGGCAGCAGATCGACCCCGTCGAGCGCGCGATCACGGGGCAGGCTTGCGTGGCCCGCATCGCCTGCGGTCGCGAAGATGTCGAAATGGCTGACCGGACCGGCGATCCGCGTGCCCGGCTTGATCCGCGCGGGCCAGCGCATGAAGAATGGCACCTTGACCCCGCCTTCGAAGAAGGTCGCCTTCCACCCGCGATACGGGCGGTTGATGTCGGGCAGGCCGATATAATTGGCACCGCCATTGTCGCTGGTGAAGATGACCAGCGTGTTCTGGTCGAGCCCCTGTTGCTTGAGCGTCGCCATCACTTGCCCAACCCCACGATCGAGCGCGCGGATCATCGCGGCATAGACGCGCAGGCGATGGTCGGTGATCTGCGGGAGCGCGTCATAATCGGCCTTTGACGCCTGCAGTGGCGTGTGCGGCGCGTTATAGGCGAGATAGAGGAAGAACGGCCGGTTGCGATTGGCAGTGATCGCGGCCTTGGCCTGCACCGTCAGATAATCGGTCATGTAGCGATCGGGGTGGAAGCGCTCACCGCCATTATATTGCACACTGAACGGCAGATTCGCCCACAGGAACTTATCGATCGGATCGAACGGCTGTTTCGAATTTTCGACGTCGGGGCTCGCTTCGGGCAAATACATCTGCCCGCCGATCAGGAAGCCCAGGCTCTCGTCGAACCCCTGATCCTCGGGGCGCATCCCCTTGGCTTCGCCGAGATGCCATTTGCCGAGGTGCATCGTGTGATAGCCCTTGCCGCGCAGCAACTCGGCAATCGTCACCTCGCTCGACGGCACGCCCTTGGGCGCGGTCGAGGCGGGCTGGCGAGCGGCATCTTCATCGAAGATCGTTTTGTGTTCCCATGTCGTTGGGAAATTGGCGATCGTACGCGAGAACATCGCGTCGGTGCGGATCAGGCTGGAGGGGAACCAGGCAGGCGGGTGCGTATCGGCCGGGGTAAATTCATAGCCGAAGCGCGTCGGATAGCGCCCGGTCATAAGCGCGGCGCGGCTTGGTGCGCACGTGGCGTTGCCGGCATAGCCATCGGCGAAGGTGACGCCGTCATGCCCTAGCGCATCGATATTGGGCGTCTTGACCAGCCCGCCCGCAACCCCGCCGCCATTGAAGCTGATGTCGTTATAGCCAAGGTCGTCGGCGACGATCAGCACAATGTTGGGCGGGCGCGTGCCTGCCGGCATGGCGGGCGCAGGACCACGCTGCCAGCTCACCGCGTGCGTTGGATCAATGTGCGGCCCCATCCAGCCCGGCAGATGCAGCAGGATATAGTCTTTCGACACGAACCCTATGATCGCCAGCATCGCGACTAGCGCGAGCGTGATCTTGCCCCAGTGCTTCACTGTGCGGCGTCTGTGAAGGTGCGGCGTGCGAGCAGCAACACCGCGATCATCACCGCCTCGGCGATCATCGGCGGGAACGCCGTGGCGGGCATACCGTCGAGGATCAGGCTCAGGCAGCGTCCGCCAATCGCGATGCCGAGTAGCGACAACGGCACCACCAGTGGTGCGCGCGCGCACCGCCAGGCCCCGAGCAGCGCGAACACTCCGCCAGTGACGAAGAACGCGGTGAAATCGGCGCGCACCGTCGCGAGGCCCTGCGTGCCAAGCGGCGTGAGAAAGAAGCGTGCGACGGCCTGTGCGGGATCGAACAGGAATGCCATCCCCAAGGCGATGTTGAACAGGCCGACCAGCCCCACCACCGCGCGCATCAGGTTCCGCATCGCTCGCCCCCTTGTTTTTCTCATCGTAGCAGCCTCGTGCGACTCTGCAATGTCACGGCACG